>Ga0069262_10232_pt1 | contig 8891 bp, 8 predicted proteins | sample MicForSoSWNC20_O_FD_60060 | JGI IMG/M metagenome (GOLD analysis project Ga0069262, IMG submission 60060) | reverse complement strand
TTTCGCTCGAGCGCGGCGTGGTGAAATACGCGGAAGGCTCGTGTTTCGTGAAATTTGGCGAAACCCATGTGCTGGTCACGGCGACGCTCGAAGACCGCTTGCCGCCCTGGCTCAAGGGCCAGGGACGCGGCTGGGTCACCGCCGAATACGGCATGCTGCCGCGCGCGACGCTGGAGCGGACTCGCCGCGAAGCTTCAGCCGGCAAGCAGAATGGCCGCACCGTTGAAATCCAGCGCCTGATTGGACGGAGCCTGCGTTCCGTCGTCGATCTCAAAGCGATGGGCGAGCGGCAGATTACAATCGATTGCGACGTGATCCAGGCTGATGGCGGCACGCGAACGGCCTCGATCACCGGCGCCTGGATCGCGCTGCACGATTGCTTCGCCTGGATGAAGGCGCGTCAGATGTTTGAAGGCGATCCGCTGCGTGATCACATCGCGGCGATTTCCTGCGGTGTGTGCTCGGGCGCGGCAGTGCTCGACCTCGATTATGCTGAGGATTCGCAGGCCGATACCGACGCCAATTTCGTGCTGACCGGCTCCGGCAATATCGTTGAGATTCAAGCGACGGCGGAGAAAACACCGTTCTCGGAAGATCAGTTTTCCGCGCTTCTGGCGCTCGCCCGCAAAGGCGTCGCCAAGCTCGTCGACCTGCAGAAGATGGCGGTGATGTGAGCGGAGAAAAACATCGCCACATCGCGGGCCGGTTGGTGATCGCGACGCACAATTCGGGAAAGCTCGCCGAAATGCGTGAACTGCTGGCGCCCTATGGCATCGATGCCATATCGGCGGGTGAGTTGGGGCTCAGCGAGCCCAACGAAACTGGAATGACGTTTGGCGACAACGCGCGCATCAAAGCGCAAGCCGCGGCGAACGTGGTAAAACTGCCGGCTTTTGCCGACGATTCCGGCATCGTTGTCGACGCACTTGACGGCGAGCCCGGGATCTATTCGGCACGCTGGGCCGGCCCCAACAAGGACTTTGCCGCCGCCATGGCCACAATCGAACAGAAGCTCAACGAGCGCGGCGCCACCGTGGCGAGCCAACGTCGCGCCCATTTCGTCTCGGCTCTGTGCGTCGCCTGGCCGGACGGACATCTGGAAGAATTCGAGGCGCGGGTCGACGGCATTCTGGTCTGGCCGCCGCGCGGCAAACAAGGCTTCGGTTATGATCCGATGTTTTTGCCCGATGGCCAACCTGACGACCATGCGCGGACCTTCGGCGAAATGTCGAGCGACGAGAAACACGGACTGCCGCCGCGCGGTAAGGGTCTATCGCATCGCGCCCGCGCCTTCCTAAAACTCGCGGAGGCATGTCTTGAATGATGTCTTGAACAACGATTCGGACAACGAACAGGCCTTTGGCGTTTATGTGCACTGGCCGTTCTGCCTGTCGAAATGTCCTTACTGCGACTTCAATAGCCACGTCCGCCACGCCGCCATTGACGAGCAGCGATTTCTCCGCGCCTTTCACACCGAGATTGGAAAGACCGCCGAACGCATGCGCGGCCGCACCGTGTCGTCGATCTTTTTCGGCGGCGGCACGCCGTCTTTGATGCAGCCTTCGACCATCGCCGGCGTGCTCAATTCCATCGCGCGGCAGTGGCGCGTCGCCCCCGATGCCGAGATCACCATGGAGGCCAACCCGACGAGCGTCGAGGCGGAGCGCTTTCGCGGCTATCGCGCAGCCGGCGTCAACCGCGTGTCGCTCGGCGTGCAGGCGCTCGACGATCGTGTGCTGGCCGAACTCGGCCGGCTGCACACCGCGCGCGAAGCACTTGAGGCAGTCGATGTCGCTCGCCAAGTGTTTGGCCGCTATTCGTTCGACCTGATCTATGCGCGGCCGGGGCAGCAGCCGAAGGAATGGGCGGCCGAACTCAAGACCGCGCTGGCCGAAGCCGGCGAGCACATTTCGCTCTACCAATTGACCATTGAGCCGGAAACGCCGTTTGCGACGCTGCATGAAGCGGGCAAATTGCGGCTACCCGACGAAGACACCGCGCGCGCACTTTACGACACGACCCAGGACATCTGCGCGGCCCAGGGTCTGCCGGCTTACGAAATCTCCAATCACGCCCGGCTTGGCGGCGAGTGCCGGCACAATCTCGTCTATTGGCGATCCCACGAATATGCCGGCATTGGCCCCGGCGCTCACGGGCGGCTCGATATTGACGGCGAGCGGCACGCCACCGCGACTGAAAAGCGTCCGGAGACCTGGCTCAGTCTGGTGGAATCGCAAGGCCATGGCGTTATTACTGACGAGGTGCTGACGCGCGAGGAGCGCTCCGACGAATTCTTGCTGATGGGGCTTCGGCTCGCCGAGGGCATCGATGTCGCACGTTACGAGGCTATTTCGGGCCGCAAGCTCGATCCGGCGCGGGTCGCGACGTTGCTTGAGCATGGCTTGGTCGAAACCACGGCCGACGGCTGTCTGCGGGTGACGCTGCCGGGCTTCCCGGTACTGGACGCCGTCGTGGCCGATCTCGCGGCCTGATAGGCGGTGAATTATTTACAAGCTAGCTTATTATCATGGCGGCGGAAGTAAGAAGTTTGCGGAAGGCCAATCGCCTTACTTAAACGGGCGCTTTTGTAGCTCTGTCTGCGCACTTAAGGCCACTCACCAAAGATAGCTAACCTGCAGGTGACACGCCGAAGCTCTTAGGCGCGGGCGAAATGACCTGTGGCCCGCCCGATGTGACGCGGAGCACGGCGAGGCCCCGGTCATTGGTGCCGTCCGACCGAAAACGGAAAAGACCGTCGATCCCGGAAAACCCCGATGGATTAGTCAAAGTCTCTTGGGAAAACCGCGCGGAGCCCTGAGTTTTGACCAAAGCCGCTATCAGCGCCACCGCATCATAAGCTAGCGTAGCAGTTCTGACGGGGTCTTGCTTGTAGCGCGCGCGATAGCGCTGGCTGAAATTCCGATAGCCGACGCCGTCCGGCGCAGCGAACCAGCCGCCGTCNAGCGCCGGCGTCGCATAGATGCGCGGATCGTCCCAAAGCCCGGTGCCGAGGAGCTGCAGCCTTTTGGTATTGACCCCCCGGGCGGCGAGCGCCGCGACAACCCCTGGCACGGCGTCGCCACCGTCCGGAATAAACAGAGCATCGGCGCGGGTCGACGCCTGAGCGATGTTGCCGACGGGGCCGGCCATGCCGGCCTGATCATGCGGATAGCGCTCAAGCCCGACGACCTGACCGTTCCGCCGCGCCACCACCTGCTTAAAGGCGGCTTCGACCACCGTGCCGTAGGGATTGTCAGGAATGAGCGCCGCGAACGAGTGTTTTCCCGTCGAGACCGAATATTGCACGATCCGATCGACGTCCGACTCGGGGAGGAAACTCAGGAGATAGACGCCGCTCGCGGCGACATTGGTGTCGGTGGAAAAGGCGATGACCGGAATGTTGCGGGCCCGCGCCACCTGGCCGACATAGGTGACCGACTGGGCGAACAGCGGCCCCAAAATGATCTCGGCGCCTTGGTCGAGCGATTGCTGCGCCCCGATCCGGGCCGCCTCGGCGGTGCCGCCGTCGTCTTTCACCAAGAGCTGGACGTCGGGCGCATTGAACTCGGCAATCGCCATTTCCGCGGCATTGCGCATCGCCTGGCCGGCGACGCCGGCATTGCCGGGCGCAGATAGCGGCAGAATGAGCCCGGCTTTGACTTGCCCGGCGCCGATGGTCGCACCCTGCGGGGCCNGCGAGCTCTCGGGCGCCGTCGCCGGCGACAGGTATTGTGAATTCTGGGTACAGCCGGCCGCGAACAGGCCGGCCGTCGCCAACAGCCCCGCAATCGAGCGGCGCCGGGTCGGCAAAATCACAGGCGTGATCGCCGACGGCTCTGGCTTCGACTGCGACGACAAGCGGTTCTCCTCACGGCGCGAAAATTGAGGCACCGGCGCCGGGCACATAGGGCATCGCCAATCTGACATATTGGCGGCGATTGGTTAACCAAAGGCAAGAATTAAGGAATCCGGGCTGCTAAGTGGGCACTTATCGCGATCCCCTGGCGCTGTCACTTGCCGTAATCATTTGCCGCAGTCATGACGCCGCGGCGCGGCAAAGCTAGATTGACGGCGATGAGCAAGCCGCACCGAGATCCTTCCCCCGCCGCCGGCGCAGCGCGGCATTACAGCCTCGCCGACCGGCAGATCGGAGCGGCGAAACTTAAAGCCGGTCTGCATATCGTTGCCACCCCCATCGGCAATCTCGGCGATATCACGTTGCGCGCGCTGGACACGCTGGCCGGCGCCGACCTGATCGCCTGCGAAGACACCCGCGTCACCCGGAAGCTCCTCGAACGCTACGTGATTGCGACCCCCCTTACGCCGTATCACGAGCACAATGCGGCGCAGGCAAGGCCGCTGTTGCTGCAGCGGATCGCCGAAGGTGCGGCCGTGGCGCTGGTGTCCGACGCTGGAACGCCGCTCGTTTCCGATCCGGGTTTCAAGCTCGTCCGTGCGGTTCAGGACGCAGGATTTGCCGTGACGACGCTGCCCGGCGCGTCGTCGCTGCTTGCGGCTTTGACGCTTGCCGGATTGCCGACCGATCAGTTCTTGTTCGCCGGATTTTTGCCGCCGAAGGAAAGCGCGCGCCGCGCCCGTATTGCCGAATTGAGCCGCATTCCGGCGACGCTCGTTCTGTTCGAGACCGGGCCGCGCGCGGCCGCGGCGCTGGCCGACCTCGCAGATGGGCTCGGCGGGAACCGGCAAGCCGCTTTGTGCCGCGAACTGACCAAACTTCACGAGGAGGTCGCGCGCGGCAGCCTAGACCTGCTCGCACAGGCATACACGGATCACGAGCCGCGCGGCGAGATCGTTCTGGTCATCGCGCCACCGCCGGAAGCTGAGCCGATGAGCACTGAGGAAACCGATGATCTGCTGCGCCAGGCGCTGGCGCGTGTGTCGGTCAAAGATGCAGTCGGTGAAGTCGCCGATGCCACCGGCCTGCCGCGACGCGAGGTCTATCAGCGAGCGCTCGCGCTGGCCAAAGCCGACAGCGAGGACGGAAACAAACAATGACGCGCCGCGCTGAACCGCTGNGGCCGCCCGAAGCGAGGTCGCAAAAGGCCAACCCGACCAAGGCTACGCCGCGCCCCGAGCGTGTGGCGGCCTTTAAGCTCGGATTATCCGCGGAAAGCCGCGCCGCGATGTTTCTGANCGCCAAAGCCTATCGCATCCTGGCACGGCGCTGGAAAACGCCGTTCGGCGAGATCGATATCATCGCCCGCCGCCGCCATACGCTGGTATTTGTCGAGGTGAAGGCCCGCGCCACACTCGAAGAGGCCGTGGAAGCGGTGACCGAGCGCAGCAAGCAACGCATCGTAAATGCCGCCGAGCTTTGGCTGGCGCACCGTCCAAACGACGGCAAGGGCGATATCCGTTTCGACGTCGTCGTNGTGACGCCTGGCAAAATCCCCCACCACATCCCAAATGCTTTTGACGCGAACTAGTCCCCTTGCTGCCNCCATGCCCCTTTGCTGCCGCCATGGCGGACCCCGATAAAATCGCGTAGAGACTCTCTCACCCCGCCGGACCCGACCCCAAACATGGCCCTCAACGTCGCCGTCCAAATGGACCCGATCGACCGCATCAATATCCGCGGCGATTCGACGTTCGCTTTGCTCTTGGAAGCGCAGGCGCGCTCCCATCCGCTGTCCTATTACACGCCCGACAAGCTTTCGCTGCGCGACGGCAAAGTGTCGGCGAGCGTTCGCCCGCTTGTCGTCCGCGACACGCCGGGCGACCATTTCGCGCTCGGCGAAGCGCGCCATGTGGAGCTGTCGTCATTCGACGTGATTTTGCTGCGGCAGGATCCGCCATTCGATCTCGCTTACATCACCTCGACGCATATGCTCGAGCGCGTGCATCCGAAGACGCTGGTGGTCAACGATCCGGCGCATGTGCGCAACGCGCCGGAAAAGGTTTTCGTCACCGAATTTCCCGACCTGATGCCGCCCACTTTGGTGACGCGCGACCTCGACGCCATCAAGACGTTCCGCGCCGAGCACGGCGACATCGTCATGAAACCGCTCTACGGCAAAGGCGGCGAAGCGGTGTTTCTGTTGTCGCGCGAGGACCTCAATTTCGGCTCGCTCTACGACATGTTCTCGGCGACGTTTCGAGAGCCTTGGGTGATTCAGAAATTCCTGCCGGCGGTGAAAGACGGCGACAAGCGCATCATCCTGGTCGACGGTGAATTTGCCGGCGCCGTCAATCGCGTGCCGGCGCCGGACGATCTGCGCTCCAATATGGTGCGCGGCGGCACGGCGAAGGCGACCGATCTCACCGACCGCGAGCGCGAAATCTGCGCCCGGCTCGGGCCGGCTTTGCGCGAGCGCGGGCTTCTCTTTGTCGGCATCGATGTGATCGGCGGCTATCTCACCGAGATCAATGTCACCTCGCCGACCGGCATCCGCGCCGTGAAAAATCTCGGCGGCGCAGATATCGCGGCGCTGATCTGGGACAAGATCGCAGAAAAGCGCCGCTGAATTTTTCTCAGGCCCGCGCCGGAGCAGGCGCCGCGGCGCCAACGCCGGTGCGCGACGATTTCCGCACCATGAGCACCAGCGCGGCTGCGATGATGCACAGCGCGCCGGCAACGAAGAACGCCGGCAGGTAGGTCGAGTATTCGGTGCGAACGAGGCCGGCGCCGAACGCAGCACTGGCGGCGCCGATCTGATGACCGGCGAAGACCCAACCAAACACCATGCCGGCGCGTTCCGGGCCGAAGCGATCGGCCGTGAGCTTCACCGTCGGCGGCACTGTCGCGATCCAATCGAGCCCGTAGAACACCGCGAACAGCGACAGGCCGTAGAACGTGAAATCGGTGAACGGCAGATAGAGCAGCGACAGGCCACGCANGCCGTAATACCAGAACAACAGCCAGCGATTGTCGAAGCGGTCGGACAGCCAGCCCGACCCGATCGTGCCGAAGAAATCGAAAATGCCCATCATCGCCAGAACGCTCGCCGCGGTAACGGCCGGCAGGCCGTAATCGTGGCACAGCGTCACGAAATGGGTCTGGATCAGGCCGTTGGTGCTGCAGCCGCAGACGAAAAAGGTTGCGAACAGCACCCAGAAGATCGGCACCCGCACGGCGTCTTTGAGAACGTTGATCGGCGACATCAGCAAAGACACAAGCCCGACGCCTTGCGCCGGCGGCGGCGTGATCTTGCTCTCGCCATAGACCGGCAAATTCAGATCGCTCGGCCGGTCGCGCATGAAGAGCGCCGCGAAGAATGCGACGACGCCCAGCATGCAGGCGACAAAAACCAGCGCCATGCGCCAGCCGTAGTCCGTCGTGAGGTGTGCGATCAGCGGCAGGAACACCAATTGTCCGGTGGCGTTGCTCGCCGCCAGCATGCCCATGACCAGGCCGCGGCGGTGATTGAACCAGCGCGTGGCGATCGTCGCCGCCAGCACCATCGCGGTAAGACCGGTACCGACACCGACAACGATGCCCCACAGCAAGACGAGCTGCCACACCTGCGTCATCGCGAGCGACGACAGGAGCCCGCCGGCGATCAGCACCATGGCCACCATGATGACGCGGCGCACTCCGTAACGATTCATGAAGGCGGCGGCGAATGGGCCAAACAAGCCGAACAGCATGATGCGCAGCGCCAGCGCCGAGGAAATCTGCGCATCGCTCCAGCCGAATTCCTGCTCGAGCGGCACGATCAGTACGCCGGGCGTCCCCATCGCGGCCGCGGTGACGAGGAGCGTCAAAAAGGTGACGGCAACGACGACCCAGCCGTAATGGACGTTGCGGCGGGCGAGAGTCGCAGCGAGCGCGGTAGACGCCATGGTGTCTTTCCAAATCTGCCGAATTCGGACCGGCGGGATTATATGATGAGCATCATCGAAGCTTGCCTATTGATGATGATCGTCATATTATTTGTCAAGGTCGTGACCAAACGCGGCGACGCGAGCGCATAGCTGAGGCGCGTAATGAGAGTGAGCCGGCAGAAAGCCGCCGAAAATCGCGAGCGGATTATCGAGGCCGCGGGAGCGCTGCTGCGCGCCAACGGCTTTTCCGGCATCGGCGTGGCCGATATCATGAAAGCGGCCGACCTCACCCATGGCGGTTTCTACGGACACTTCAATTCGAAAGACGATCTGGTGGCGCAGGCCTGCCGCAAAGTGACGGCGCAGGCGGCGGACAATTGGCAAAGGACCGCGGCGAAATCTTCCGGCGATGCTTATGCCGCTTTGCTCACGCGCTATCTGCAGCCGCGCCATCGCGACGAGCCCGGGCAAGGATGCGTGTTCGCGTCGCTCGGCGCCGATGCGGCGCGGAGCGGCACGGTGGTGCAGGACGCTTTCGCTGACGGGCTCGAGCCGCTGATCGACCTGCTGGCCAAATCGGCACCCGGCGCGACCAAAGCCGAGCGCCGCCGCCGCGGCGTCGCCGCGATGGCTGGCCTCGTCGGCGCGCTGCTTCTCGCCCGCGCCGTCGGCACCAAGGGCAACAAGGATTTCTCCGACGAGATTCTCGAGGCGACGCGGCGCGAGCTCCTGGCCGCCGGCAACCGCTGAAAGTGAAGTCCAAAAACGCTTAAGGTTGTTCGAGCTTGATCCCGGCGCGGTCGATCACGTCCTTCCACCGGGTGAGNTCTTCGTCGAAAAAGGCCTCCGCGCGGGCTGAGCCCTCGCCGACCGGCTCGACACCGAGCGCCAACATCTTTTCGCGGATTTCGTGATCGTTGCGAATCGCATCGACCAGCGTGCGGCTGAGCAGATCGCGCACGTCGTCGGGGAGCCCGCGCGGGCCGAACAGCTCGTTCCAGCTGGTGACGTGAAAGCCCGGAAGGCCGCTTTCACTCAGCGTCGGCACGTCCGGAAGCTGCGACAGCCGATTGCTGCTGGTGACCGCGAGCGCGCGGACCTGACCC
>Ga0069262_10217_pt1 | contig 9083 bp, 6 predicted proteins | sample MicForSoSWNC20_O_FD_60060 | JGI IMG/M metagenome (GOLD analysis project Ga0069262, IMG submission 60060) | reverse complement strand
ATGATGAGGCCTGCGAACTGGCAGGCCCAATGCAACGTCGCCGCTTCGAAGCGATTCTGCAGCACGGTGACGAGGCGATCGCCCGGCTTAAGGCCAAGTGANTCAAATCCGGCAACGACAGCTGAAATGCGCCGATACCATTGCACGTAGCTCAGGCGGAGCGCGCCATCGACAATCGCCAGCGTGTCCGGATCGCGGGCGACGCTTCCGATAAAGCTCTGGCCGAGATCAAGCATAGGCGACAGGAACCGGCAGGTGAAAGTGCCAGCATGATAAGGCTTTAGCAGCGGATGACAAATCCGTCATCGGCTCGTGATGGAATTTCCAGGCGTCGGCGCCGTTAGTGCGGGGAGGCGGTGAGCGTTGGCACTGCCGGGTATCAGGAGAAAGTGCATGATCCGTGTTGCGAAATTCGCCTCAATATCGGTCCTGGTTGTCGCAGCCATGGCCATGGCTATGGGCCTGGTTGCGCCGGCATCGGCGCAAGGAAGCCGTGCCAAACTGGTAGCACACCACACCAATCGTCCGTTGTACGACGTGGCTCCGCAGCGGAGCGCTCCGGTCAATTCGGACGATCCCTCGCTCACCGGTGGNGGCAGCCTGGGTTACAATCAGAACATCTATAACTGGTAAGCTTCCTGACGATCAGGCGAATTGGAACGGGGGCAAGCCCAGGAGGCCCGCCCCCGTTTTCATTTCGGCCGTTACCTTGCGGCAGCTTCTAGTGCCGCGTCGGGAATAGCGCCGCCGGAAAATCCGCCGCGGATCGCGGGGCCCGCTCTGGCGTCTTGAAATCCGGCCGCGGATTGGGGTCGGGCTCCACCGCCCTGCGGTAGAGATGCCACGTAGCATGGCCGAGCACCGGCATCACCACAGTCAGTCCGACGAAGAACGGGATCGAGCCGATCAGCAACAGCGCGGCGACGATGAAGCCCCACAGCGCCATCGTCCCCGGATTGGCGGCGACGACGCGGATCGAAGTGGCGAGCGCCACNGCGGCGCCGACATCGCGATCGAGCAAGAGCGGAAANGAGATCGCGCCGATTGTCAGCACCACGACCGCGAACAGGAAGCCGATACCGGTGCCGACGGCGATCAGCGTCCAGCCGGAATGAGTGAAGAAGACATTGTGGACGAATTGCTGGAAGGTGCCCGGTCCACCGTAACCGAAATTGGCGATATAGATGGCCTCGGCCACCGCGAGCCAGATCAGAAAGATCGCCGTCAAGAGCACGCCAAGCGCGACGATGGCGCCGAGCGACGGCGAATGCAGCACGTCGAGAGCATGGCTCGATGAGGCATCGAGACCCGCTTCGCGACGCCGGCTCAACTCATAGAGACCGATGGCGGCGATAGGGCCGATCAGCGCGAAACCCGCCGCAATCGGAAACGCCAGCGGCAGCATCGAATTGTCGAGCGTGAGTGCAATCAAAAACAGGCCGAGCACCGGATAGACCACGCATAGAAAAATCGCGTGGCTCGGCATCGCCAGAAAATCATCGACGCCGCTTTTCAGCGACTGATAGAGATCGGACGGCGAGATGTGACGAATGACCGGCCGTGCCGGGCTCAAGCTCTCGCCGGTAAGAATATGCGAATGGGACATGCTGCTCCTCCTGAACCCAATCGGAGNTGGGTCCTGAACCGTTTTGGTTCGGGCCGCTGTGGCGGCCAGAGTTGCAGTTATGGCCGCAAAGCGCCCGAGCGTTCTTCCCTACGCCTAATATAATGCCATCGCAGCCGCCGGGTTGCACGCGGCAAGGCGCGACGCTTACGCGCCGTCACATTCACAATAAGGTGTAGTCTGCACAATAAGGTGTAGTTTGGCGGTGCAGCTTAGGCTTTGTGCGTCGCAACAGCGCGTGCAACGCGACGTTTCGGTGACAGGGTCACTCGGCTGCGACCGGCATGACCTCTTCNGGCGGCGCCGCGTCGGTCTCGGCGTGGTGCGATTTCCCGCCATTGAGCCAGTTCTGCAGGCGGTCGAGATAGAGATAGACCACCGGCGTGGTGAACAGGGTCAGCATCTGGCTCACGATCAAGCCGCCGACCATCGCGTAGCCGAGCGGCTGGCGCAGCTCCGAGCCGGAGCCGGTGCCGAGCATCAGCGGCAAGCCGCCGAACAAAGTGGCCATGGTGGTCATCATGATCGGCCGGAAACGCAGCAAGCATGCGGCGCGGATGGCGGCTTCCGGCGTGAATCCTTCGCGCTCGCGCGTGATGGCAAAGTCGACCAGCATGATGCCGTTCTTTTTCACGATGCCGATGAGCAGGATGATACCGATGATGCCGATCACCGAGAGATCGAAGCCGCCGAGCCACAGCGCCAGCAGGGCGCCGACGCCCGCGGACGGCAGCGTCGATAGAATGGTCAGCGGATGGATGTAGCTCTCGTAGAGCACGCCGAGGATCACATAGACGACCACAAGCGCCGCCGCGATCAGGACCGGCTCGCTCGACAGCGACGTCTGGAACGCCTGAGCATTGCCCTGGAAGCCGGTGATGACGGTCGGCGGCATGCTCATGTCGTTTGCGGCTTGATCGATGGCGGTCACCGCATCGCCGAGCGCCACGCCGGGCTTCAGATTGAATGACAGTGTCGCCGCCGGGAACTGCGACTGATGCGATACCAGAAGCGGGCCGACGGTATTGGTGTTGAAATTGACCAAAGTCGACAGCGGCACGAGCTGTCCGGTCAACGGCGCCTTGACGTAAATCTGGTTGAGCGAATTCGGATCTTTCTGCAACTCGGGAAGGATTTCGAGCACTACGAAATAGGAGCTCACCTGCGTGAAATATTGCGCGACGTCGTTCTGGCCGAAGGCGTCGTTCAGCGTCGCGTCNATCTCCTGCGCCTGAATGCCGAAACGCGCCGCCGCGTCGCGATTGATGGTCACGGCAAGCAGCGGCGCATTGGTCTGCTGATCGGTCGAGACGTCGGCAAGCTCCGGCAGCGTTTTGAGCTTGGCGAGCATTTTCGGCGCCCAGGTGCTCAGCTCGTCGAAGCTCGGATCCTGCAATGTGTACTGATATTGGCCAGCCGAGATGCGCCCGCCGACGGTGATGTCCTGCGACGGCTGCAGGAACAGTTGAACGCCTTCGACCTTGGCCAGTTGTGGCCGCAAGCGGTTGATGATGTCCATCGCGCTCGCTTTGCGTTCGTCGCGCGGTTTGAGCGCAAGAAAGAAGCGCGCGGTATTGAGCGTATTGCCGCCGCCATTGCCGAAGAACGATCCGAAGGCTGCAATATCGGGATCGCGCGCCAGCACGTCAGAGAGCTGCTTCTGGATGCCGCGCATCCTGTCCGGCGAGACATCCTGCGCCGCATAGGCGATGCCCTGGATCGCGCCGGTGTCCTGAACCGGAAAGAAGCCTTTGGGAATGCTGACGAACAAGACGCCGGTGCAGGCCATCGTGGCAAAGAACACCATCAAGGTGATGAACTGATGCCGCAGGACGATGTCGAGACCCGTTTTGTAGCCGTTGACCAGAGCTTCGAAGCCCCGCTCGATGGTGTTGTAGATGCGGCCGTGGTGTTCGGATTCCGCGGCAAGAAAGCGCGACGCCAGCATCGGGGTCAGCGTCAGCGACACGACGACGGACACCGCGATACAGGCGGTGACGGTGATGGCGAATTCGCGGAACAGGCGTCCGATGATGCCGCCCATCAACAGCAGCGGGATGAACACCGCGACCAGCGACACGCTGATCGACACCACGGTGAAGCCGATTTCGCTTGCGCCCTTCAGCGCTGATTGCATCGGCGAGGTGCCGGCCTCGAGATGGCGATAGATGTTCTCGACGACGACAATGGCGTCGTCGACAACGAAGCCGACGGCGATGGTCAGCGCCATGAGCGACAGATTGTCGAGGCTGAAACCGAATAGATACATCAGCGCTGTGCAGCCCAAGAGCGCCAGCGGCACGGTCACGCTTGGAATAAGCGTGGCGCGGATGTTGCGCAGGAACACCAGGATCACCATCACTACCAGGCCGATAGTGATGGCGAGCGTAAACTCGACATCCTTGACCGAAGCGCGAATGGTCTGAGTGCGGTCGATGATGGTATCGACTTTCAGCCCCTGCGGCGCGATGGCAGCGAGCCGCGGCATGGCCGCCTGGATGGAGTCGACGGTGGAAATGACGTTGGCGCCGGGCTGCTTGTAGATCAGAAGCAGGATGCCCGGCGTGATGCCGTTCGGCAGGCTTGCCAGCGCGCTCTGCGTAATGTCCTGCGGCCCGGTGACCGCATGGCCGACATCGCGGACGCGGATCGGCGCGCCGGCGCGATAGCCGATGATGACGTCGTCATATTGTTCCGGCTCGGTCAGCTGGTCATTGGTCGAGATAGTGAAGGTTTGCAGTGCGCCGTTGACCGCGCCTTTTGCGGCGTCGACCGTCGCCGTGGCTAGCACACCACGCACGTCTTCGAGTGTTAGCCCGCGTGCCTGGAGTCTGGCCGGATCGACCTGAACGCGGATCGACGGCTTCTGCTGGCCGCCGATATTGACCAGAGCCACGCCGCTGATCTGCGAAATCTGCTGCGCCAGCACGTTCTCGGCGAAATCGTCGACTGAGGTGAGCGGCAGCGTGTCGGAATGGGCGGCGAGAATCAGGATCGGCGTATCGGCCGGGTTCACCTTCTTGTAATAAGGCGGCACGGTCAGATTTTGCGGCAGCGTCTTGCCCGCTGCGGTGATCGCCGCCTGCACGTCCTGCGCGGCGCCGTCGATATTGCGGTTGAGATCGAACTGCAGCGTGATGACGCTGGTGCCGAGCACGCTGTTCGAAGTCAATTGGGTGACGCCGGCGATCTGGCCGAATTGTTCCTCAAGCGGCGTTGCCACCGTCGCCGCCATCGTATCGGCGCTGGCACCGGAAAACTGCGCGGTGACCTGAATGGTCGGAAAGTCGACCTGCGGCAGCGGCGCGACCGGAAGCAGCGGAAAGGCGACGATACCAACCAGCGCCAGCGCGCTCATCAGCAGCGATGTCGCGATCGGCCGGCGGATGAACGGTTCGGATATGTTCATCAGGACTTATCCGGGCCGCCCGCTGGTGATTGCGTCGCGGCCGGGGTCGTCGTTTGGGTCGTGGCATTGACGCGCGATCCAACATCCAGCCGATATTGGCCGTTGACGACGACACGCTCGCCGGCCGCAATGCCCTTGGTGACGATCGTAGTGTCGCTGTTGTTGACCGGGATGGTTTCGATGTTGCGCTGGTCGACAGTGTTGTCCGGCTTGACCACCCAGGTGTAGAGCCCGTTCGGCCCGTGCTGCACGGCGACCGGCGGGATCGTGATCGCGTCCTTGCGTGTTTGAATCAAAATGCGGATGCGGACGAACTCGCCGGGCCACAGCCTCTCGTCTTGGTTCGCGAATTCCGCCTTGAGCTGGATCGAGCTGGTGGTCTGATCGATCTGATTGTTGATCAGAAGCAGATGACCTTCGGCAAGCTGCTGCTTGTCGTCCTGGTCGAAAGCGATGACCGGAACAGTGCCCTGCAGCATGGCTTCGCGCACCGGGCCGAGATCATTCTGCGGCAGGGTGAAGATGACGGTGCACGGCTTGATCTGCGTGAGCACGGTCAGCGGGCCGACGTCGTTGGTATGGATGATGTTGCCGAGGTCGACCTGACGGAAGCCGACGACGCCGTCGATCGGCGCGGTGATGGTGGCATAATTGAGCTGCGTCTGCGCCGCTTCGATCGCCGCCTGGTCGGCATCGATCATCGACTTTGTTTGATCGACCTTGGCCTGCTGTGCGTCGACGTTTTGCTGAGTCTCGTAGTCGCGCTGCACCAGCGTCTTGAAGCGCGCCAGATCCTTCTGTGCGTCGATCAGGGTTGCTTCGTCCTGGCTCTTCTTCGACACCGCCTGATCATAAGCGGCCTTGAACGGCGCCGGATCTATTTTCGCCAACACGTCGCCCTGATGGACTTCCTGGCCCTGGCGGAAATCGATCGAGATAATCTGTCCGTTGACCTGGGCGCGGATGGCAACGGTATTGAGCGCCTGCACGGTGCCGAGCGCGTCGTAATAGATCGGCACGTCGCGTTGCGCGGCTTGGGTAACGGTGACCGGTATAGCCGGCGACGCGGTCGGCGTTGCCGCCTGCGTGCTGCCGTGACGGTAAAAGCCAAGCCCAACGATCGCGCAAAGCACGACGGCCCCAATGACCGTGAAGATCGTGCGCCGGGAGCTTTTCGCGGTCATCTCGGTCGTCATGTGCGATCTGTGTCCTGCTTAACGCACCGCCGTCAGCTTTATTCCCATTACCGCCGGAACATGGCCTCGCGGTCCCCTGAGGCAAAATCAGCGCTGACTGGTCCGCCACCTTTCGAAGTAACCCCGCCCGCCATACAGCACAATGACTGTAGGATTAAAGTTAATTAAGGTGAGGCGTTCGCGGTAATTAACGTTGCTCGCTTAACACGAGAATAAAGCCGTATTTGCCGCTTGATCCGCGCATAAAGCTGATGGCTATTCCTCCTGAAAGCTTCTGGAATTGCAGCAGGAAAGCGCTAGGTCCCCGTGCTGTCACGGTCCAACACTGTCGACGCTCGAACCCCTGATTTTGCGGTGGTCCTGCGTGCCTTCGAAGGCGGCGGCGCGCAGCGGGACATGATCCTGCTTTGCAACGCGCTCGCCGGCAAAGGCGCTCGCATTGCTATCCTGACGCTTCGTCCTGAAGGCCCACTGCGATCGCTGCTCGATCCGTCTATTCCCGTTGTCGAAGTTCCCGGCGGACAGATCCGTTACGCTGTTTTAGGTCTGCGCCGTTCGCTGCGCGATCTCAGGCCGGCGGCCGTTATCAGTTCCGAGGCGAGCCTCAATCTTTGTACCCTGATCGCAGCGCGCACATTACCGCGGCGTAAACGGCCCAAGGTTGTCCTGCGCGAAGTCGGCAGCCCATCGTTTGCAGAGCGCCACGATCCCTATGCCCAAAACCGCATCGCCTATCGGTTGTTGCACCGGTTCTATCGTTATGCCGATCGCATCGTCGCGCTCACCGAAGGCGCGCGGTGCGATCTGCGCGAAAATTTTGCGGTACCGGATGAGTTGATCTCGGTGATGCTCACCAATGCGGTTATTCCGCCGGCCGCCGCCGAGCGGCTTGCGCAATGGGACGGCGAAACCGGCCGCGAGCAAGGTCTCATCGTCTGTGTCGGCCGCCTCTCACCGGAAAAGGACCAGCGCACATTGATCCGCGCGATGGCGCTGATGCCTGCCGATCTGAACTGGCGCCTCGCCATCGTCGGCGACGGCGCGCAGCGCTCGGCGCTCGAAACGCTCGTGCGCGAACTCGGCCTTGCCGATCGTATCGCCTTCACCGGACAGGTCGCCGATCCGTTTGCCTTCATGATGCGGGCGCGCGTCGCCGTATGCGCCTCGATCTATGAGGGTCTGTGCAACGCGCTCATCGAAGCACTGGCCTGCGGCACGCCGGTCGTGTCGACCAATTGTCCCTACGGGCCGTTCGAAATTCTGCAGGGTGGCCGTTTCGGCACGCTGACTCCGGTCGGCGATGCGCAGGCACTCGCCAAAGCCATTGCCGGTGCGCTCATCGATAAGCCCGATCGCAGTGCGCTGCGCGGTCGCGGCTTCGATTATACGGCGCAACGCGCAGCCGAGAGATTTCTGGAAATCGCCGGCGAGCTTAATGTCGTGCCGGCGCGGACCAACGGCATGCTTGCTGTCGCGGGCGTATCATGATGCAGCCGGTGCTGAAGCCGTTGGTGAAAGGCGTTCTGCGGCGCGCGGCGCGCTATACCCGCTCGAAGCCGTTGGGGATGCGCAATCAGGCGCCGCTTGTGACCTTCACTTTCGATGACGTTCCGGACTCCGCTTACGTCAACGGCGCCGCGGTGCTAGAGCGGCACGGCTTGCGCGGCACTTTTTACGTGGCGAGCGGAACCTGCGGCCACAAGGACGCCTATTGGCGCGTGATCGGCGCGGATCAGGTCCGCGCGCTTTACGATGCTGGTCACGAAATCGGCTGCCACACTTTCTCGCACGTGCGCGTCGAAGATTTAGATGCGCAGCGCATGGACGAGGAATGCGCACAGAATCTGCGCCGCCTCCGGGAATTGTGCCCCGGCATCGCGCTCACCAATTTCTGCTATCCGTTCGGCCGCGCCTCGCTGCCGCGCAAGATGCAACTGCAAAAGCGCTTCGACAGCTGCCGCGGCGTCTATCAAGGCGTCAATGCCAGCACCGCCGATCTCGGCATGTTGCGGACGATCGACCTCTACGACCGGACCCTGACGCCGGACAAGCTGCGGCGCGTTCTGCGTGAAACCCGCGAGCGCAACGGCTGGCTGATNTTTACCACCCACGATGTCNCCGATANGCCGAGCTGGATCGGATGCTCGCCGCGATTGCTTGCGGACACGATCGCCGCGGTTCAAGCCGAGAATATGCAATGCCTGCCGATCCGCGACGCACTCAAGGCGATCGGCTACATTCGGGCGATGTAAATTTCCGGGCGATCTAGATTTTACAGTCAGAGGCTGCGCTTGGCGCGTTCCTGCATAAAGATGCGAAAGACGCGTGGCGACTCGATCAGATAGCGACGCCACAGGCGCCNTGGCTCGCGCGACAGCCGATAGGCCCATTCGAGACCCATCTTCTGCAGCAAGAGCGGCGCGCGCTCGCTTTTGCCGGTGAGAAAGTCGATCGAGGCGCCGACGCAGAGCGCGACGCCGGATTTGCAGCCGAGCTCGGCGAGCTCATGCGCAATTAATTCCTGTGCCGGCGAGCCGACGCATACGAGCGCGATGTCCCAGCTTCGGTTCAGACAGGCGCGCGCCACGGCGCGCCGCCGCTCGGCACTTTGCCCCAGCGCATCGGGTGCGGGTAGGGCGGCGATGTCGAGATTTGGATAGGCTCGCCGCAGCACATCTTCCGCATCACGCTGCGGCCCGATGACGAGGATACGCCGCGGTGTGTGCGCGCTGTCGCTCGCGTCGAGCGCTCGAAGTAAAACCGCGACCAGATCGCTGCCGGTGACCAGCGGCAGCGGCAGCCGATCAAACCGTGCCAGCGCGCGCACGATGCGGCTGTCGCACAGCGACAGCCA
>Ga0069262_10209_pt1 | contig 9192 bp, 10 predicted proteins | sample MicForSoSWNC20_O_FD_60060 | JGI IMG/M metagenome (GOLD analysis project Ga0069262, IMG submission 60060) | reverse complement strand
AGCGGTTCGCGGCGGCGCCTCCTGCGCCCGCGCCGGCACGACAAGCGTCAGGATAAACAAGCCAACGGCAAGGGCGGCGGCGCGCAACGGCACCATGTCATCGACGGCCATGAACCTATCTCGCTCAACTCGCNTTGGAGATGGGCCCCCGCCTGCCGTTTCCCCCTCGCTGATGTCCTTTTTGCCGTAATTGCGGCGAAGATAGGCCAGTCTATCCATAGGCTGCAACAGCCCCCTTCGTTGCCGGTAGGTCNGGCATGATGCGGCACCCCCGCTTGCATGGCGCCAAGTGATCGGCGAAGAAAAGGCCTNGCCCCACTCAAAACCTTGCAGCGCAGGCGGAGGAGCCGATGGCCGGAATTGTGGAAAAGAAACTGCAGGAGCTTGGCATTGCGCTCCAAGAACCGCGGGCGCCGATGGCCAATTACGTTCCGTTCGTGCGCACTGGCGATCTGCTCCATGTCTCCGGCCAAATCTGCCTCGACGGCGACGGCAAGCTCGTGGCCAATGGCCGGCTCGGCGACGACGTTTCCGTCGAAGAAGGCCAGAAGGCAGCGCGCGTCTGCGCGATCAATTTGTTGGCGCAGGTCAAGGCCGCGCTCGGCGATCTCGACAAGGTGAAACGGGTGGTACGGCTTGGCGGTTTCATCAATTCGGCGGCTGGCTTNACCGAGGGTCCGAAAGTGATGAACGGCGCCTCCGACCTCATGGTCGCGGNCTTCGGCGACAAAGGCAAGCATGCGCGCTCGACGGTCGGCGTCGCCGCGTTGCCGGCCGATGCCGCGGTTGAGGTCGAGGGCCTGTTTGAAGTGTCTTGAGCCGTGCCAAACAGGCTCGACTGGCTCACCGCACGGCCGATCGCTCACCGCGGCTTGCATGACGCAGCTCATGACCTGATCGAGAACAGCGCCGGCGCCGTCCGCGCCGCCATCGCCGCAAATTACGGCATAGAGGTGGACGTCCAGGTCAGCGCCGACGGCGAGGCCATGGTCCATCATGACGACGTGCTCGGGCGGCTGACCCAAGGCGAAGGCCGGCTCGACCGGCTCAGCGCCGCCGAGCTCAAGCGCGTGCCGTTCCGCGGCAGCGACGAGCGCATGCTGACACTCGGCGAACTGTGCGATCTCGTCGACGGCCGCGTCACCCTGCTGATCGAGCTCAAAAGCCGCTTTAATGGGGACGGCAGACTTCCCGCACGTGTCGCTACGGTCCTTGCCGGTTATCGCGGCCCGGCGGCGCCGATGTCGTTCGACCCCGGACAGATCGCCGCCCTGCGGCGCAAAGCGCCGCAGACTGCTTGCGGCATCGTTGCCGCCAAGTACCGGCCGCATCCATATTGGGATCAGATGCCGTTTTGGATGCGACACGGAATGGGGTATCTCGTCACCGAATTGGCGGCCCGAGCGCAATTTGTGGCCTATGCGGTGACGGATTTACCGGCCTTCGCGCCGTTACTCGCACGGCACGTTTTTGGCTTGCCGCTATTGACGTGGGCGGTGCGAACCGAAGCGGAGCGGAAAACCGCCGCGCGCTTCGCCGACCAGATGATCTTCGAAGGTTTTCGGCCATGATCCGTGGACAGAATGACGCCGTAGAACGTGTTAAACGGGCAAGGACGATGACGGAACTGCACATCGGCGTGGTCGGCGCCATCGACGAGATCAGCGCCGCCGCGTGGGATGCCTGCGCCAATCCCGCGCCCAGCCTTCACAATTCAAATCAGGAAAACGCATATAACCCTTTTGTCTCACACGATTTCCTGTCGGCGGTCGAAGAATCCCAATCCGTTGGTGGGCACACCGGTTGGCAGCCTCAGCACGTGGTGGCGAAAACGGCCGAGGGCGAGCTTTTGGCCGTCGCCCCCTGTTATCTCAAAAGCCACTCACGCGGCGAATACGTGTTCGATCGCGGCTGGGCGGAGGCCTACGAGCGCGCCGGCGGCAGCTATTACCCGAAGCTGCAGATTGCCGTGCCGTTCACGCCGGCGACAGGTCCGCGGCTGTTGCTGCGTCCCGGCCCCAATGCCGACGCGGTCGGCCGCGCGCTGGCAAGCGGGCTGATCGAACTATGCAAGCTTTCCGGCGCCTCGGGCGTGCACGTGACCTTCGCGACCGAGCCGGAATTCCGTTTGCTCGGCGAGCTCGGCTATCTGCAACGCACCGATCAGCAATTCCACTGGGAGAATGCGGGCTTTGCCAGCTTTGACGATTTTCTCGGCGCGCTAAGCTCGCGCAAACGCAAGACCATCCGCCGCGAGCGGCATGACGCCTTGCAAGCCGGCATCACCGTGCATTGGCTGACCGGCAGCGATCTGACCGAAGACGTCTGGGACGCATTCTTCGAATTTTACATGGAGACCGGATCGCGCAAATGGGGCCGGCCTTATCTCACCCGGTCGTTCTATTCGCTCGTCGGCGTGAAAATGCGTGAACGCATCGTGCTCATCATGGCCAAACGCGCCGGCCGCTGGATTGCCGGCGCCATCAATTTCGCCGGCTCGCACACTCTGTTCGGGCGCCACTGGGGCGCCATCGAGCACCATCCGTTCCTGCATTTCGAGCTGTGCTACTACCAGGCAATCGATTATGCGATNGCCCACAAGCTGGCCCGCGTCGAGGCCGGCGCTCAGGGCGAGCACAAGATTTCGCGCGGCTATATGCCGACGACGACTTATTCGGCGCACTATATCGCCGACCCAGGCTTGCGGCGCGCCATTGCCGATTACCTGGTGCGCGAACGCGCTTATGTCGCGGCGGCCGGCGAAGAACTTGCAACGCTGGCACCATTCCGCAAGGATTTGGTCGTCGAGCCGGAATGACTATGATCGCGGCGCAATCCGCGGAGATCGCGATGACGAGCTACGATCCCAATAACATCTTTGCCAAGATTCTGCGCGGCGAGTTGCCGGCGCACAAAGTCTTCGAAAACGACAAGGTCTTCGCCTTTCTTGACATTATGCCGCGGGCGCCGGGCCACACTTTGGTCATTCCCAAATCCCCTGCCCGCACCATCCTCGACATCGCGCCGGACGATCTGGCGCATGTCATGAAGGCCGCGCAGACGATAGCGCGCGCCGCCATGACCGTCTTTGCCGCCGACGGCCTCACCGTTCAGCAGTTCAACGAGCCGGCCGGCGGTCAGGTGGTTTTTCACCTGCACGTGCACATCATTCCGCGCAAGATCGGCGTGGCGCTAAAGCCGCCGGCGAGCTTCAAGGAAGATCCAGCGGTATTGTCGGACCAGGCGCTAAAGCTCGCCGCCGCGCTAAAAGCCTAAAGCTCTTCAGCTGGCGCGTCCGCGCGAAACCCGCTCGATCTCAGCGCGCACCAAGCGCTCGACCATGCTGGGCAGATTGTCATCAAGCCAGCTTTTCAGCATCGGCCGCAGCATTTCACGCACCAGATCCTCGAGCGTCCGGGCATTCTGCACCAAGACGGTCTGTGCGAGCGCATTGAAGGCGGAATCGACCGCTGCGCTGGTGGCGCCGGAAATGAGCTGACCCCGCTCCCCGTTGCCCGGCGCGGCGACTGGAGTGGCAAGTCTGTCGCTTACCTCATCGAACCCGACGTCGGAACTGCCGTCGATTGTGCGAAATTGCGCTGCAGGATTTGGCATGGCACCGGCCGGAGGATTCGCTGGGGGCGGCGGCATCGGCGCCGCCATCGATTCGGTAAGATCGAGAATATCGGAGGCCTGATCTCCCTCGGTCGCGGGGTCGAGCGGGCTTGGCGCCTCCATCATGGGGCGCGGCTCGGGTTCAATGCGCGGACGTGGCTGCGCGGCCGACGGCGGCGCGGAAAACACCGGCTGGGGCGCCGGCGATTCAGGTTGCGCCTTTGGCGGCTCCGAAGCCCGCGGCGGCGGTGTTTTGTTAGCGTCGTCGTCGGCGATAATGCGACGAATGGAGGCGAGAATCTCCTCCATCGACGGTTCCTGCGATTTCGCCGGTTGCGTCATGCGCACCCTCGCCTGGCTTTGCTTGCGTTACGTGCGTAGCCCAGTTGCGTGCCTTATCGTGCGTTTCCGTCCGCCTCACCACGAGGCCGCCCCGCGATGCCGCCGAATCACAACGACAACTATGCAATGTAGCTGGCAATCTTGTCATGACGAAAGTCGAAGGCAAGGCGCGATCTGTGGACACACAATGTGGCGGGGTGGGGCCGGGCCGAAGCGGTGCGCCGGGCCTATCTGCCGTCGGGGGTGCGCACGCCAACCCAGGCGTCCCGCACTTGCTGATAGTGCACTTGCGGATCGTAGATCAGCACATTCAATCCCAGGTGCTCCATCGACAGTCCGCCGACCGCTGCCAGCAGCGTATAGGAGGCAACCACTCGGTCATGTTGAGCGGTCACCAGCGCAACGCGCGCGTTGACCAGTTCCTGCTGAGCATTGAGGACGTCGAGCGTGGTACGCTGACCGACGCGCGCCTCTTCACGCACGCCGTTGAGCGCGATCTCGGCGGCGTTGACCTGGGCGGTGGTCGCCTCGATCTGCGCCTTGGCGGCATCCAACTGGCCCCAGCTCTGCACCACGGTGGCGCGCGCTTGGTCACGCGTGATGTCTAGATTGAGACGCTGCTGTCCGACCGTTTCCTTGGATTGGCGGATCGCCGAATATTCGGCGCCGCCCTGGTAGATCGGGATGGTTAGAGTGCCGAGCACTGACGCCGTCGTCTGTTTCAGCACGTTATAGAGCGGCGAATACTCCTTCGCCGCGCTCGCGGTCAGCGAGAGGTTCGGATACAGGGCGCCTTCGCTGATTTTCACAGCGAGCTCGGCGATATCGACGCCGTAGGCTGAGGCAAGCACCGACGGACTCTGGTTCTGACCCTCGGTAACCGCGCCCGGCAGTGTTGGCGGCGACAGCCGGTCGACCGGCGTGCCCGGACTAAGCCGTCCCGGGTCGACGCCGATCACGCGCCGATAATTGGCCTGCGAGGTGACATAGTTCGATTGCGCGCCGAGCAATGACGAGCGGCCGGCGGCCAGCCGTGATTCGGCTTGCGCGACGTCGGTGCGCGTCACCTCGCCGACATTGAAGCGGTCGCGCGTTTGCTTGAGCTGCTCGGTGAGAACTTCGACGTTGCTGCGGTTGAGGTCGAGAATAGCCTCGTCGCGCAGCAAATTCATGTAAGCGGTGGCCGCATCGAGCAGCACTTGCTGTTCGGTGACGCGCAAGGTCTCGCGCGCGCCCATGACTTGGCTCTCCGCTTGCCGCGTCTTGTTCGCGGTCTGAAACCCGTTGAACAGCGTTTCGGTCGCAGTGGCGCCGAAACCGCGCTGCCCCATGTCCTTGGCGATGTTCGAATAGCTGACGGTATTGGGAAACACCTGCTGATTGATGGTCTGCGACAACGTGCTGGAATAAGCGAAGCCGTCGGTGCTGGTGACACTCAACTTCGGCCGGTAGCCCGACAAAGCCTGCGGTACGTTCTCATCCGTCGCGCGCAAAGCCGCCCGCTGCGCATTGAGCGAGGGGTTGTTCTGATAGGCTTGAACGAGCGCCCATTCCAGCGTGTCGGCGGCCGCCGCAGTGCCGCCGGCGGCCACGACAATACCGGCCAGCCCGAGGCTTGCTAAGGCCAGGATATGCGCCCGCACTCCCCGTCCCCTCATGACGTAGACACAGCTCCCACCACCTACCTCCGCCCGCCCCATTTGCGCGGTGGACCCCCATCACAGACGCGCTATCCCCTTCCGGCCAGCCAGCTTGGTCGGGAACGCGAAAGTAGCAACATTAAGCGGCTGGCACAGCGAGCGAAACCCTGCATCTGGGGATGAAATGCAAAATTCTCTGAATAGGAGTTTCTGGGCCACAGGTGGGTCGCCTAGGCCAATTCCGGCTTTGGGCGACCTTCGGAATATCACGCCGGAGACAAGCCGAGCGCCATACGCGGTGGACGTTGCGCGGTAGACGTTACAAGGAGCCGCTATAACTTGGCCCAGCAAACGATCCGCTAGAAAACGAAAGCCGGCGTGGCAGCAAAGCCCGGCAACACCGGCGCGGCGGCATCGAAGATCGGCCGTCCGACGAGGTGGCCCTCGATCATCCGATAAATCATGGCTTTGCCGGCTTGAGCTCGACCGAGAACACAAGCCATGCGGCCCTCCGGCTTCAGCTGCCGTCCGAGCACCTCTGGCGCGATTTCGGTGGCGCCGTCGAGCAGAATGAGATCGTAGGGCGCCGCCGCCGGCCAGCCTGCGGTCAACGGCCCAATCGCCACTGTCACATTGGCGGCGCCACGGCCCGCCGACAGCGCCTCCTGAGCGCGCCGCGCTAAAGTTGCATCTTCCTCGAGCGCCACAACTGAGCGGACGAGGTGGGACAACACGGCTGACGAATAGCCGGTGCCGCAACCGACATCGAGTACGTGATCGGTTGGGTTCACCTGCGCGCCCTGAATGAGCTTGGCGAGAACCATCGGCTTGAGCAGCGCCCGACCCGCGCCCAACGGAATATCGCTGTCGCAATAAGCTTGACCGGCAAGCGACGGCGGCACGAACTGCTCGCGCGGCACTGCCAGCATAGCCGCAATCAGGTCGAGATTGGTGACGTCGGCCGTGCGAACCTGCCCGTCCACCATCATGCGGCGCGCCGTAACGGTGTCGAACATCGGTTGGGTCCAGAGTGAACGATCGCTGCGTTGTGCGATAAGGTCGGCGAAAACGCAAGCGGGCGGTCCCGGCCGCACTTCAACCCTTCCGCGACGGACGCGTCCCTCGTGGCGTCAACGCCCAAATCTCTCGCGCGTAGAAAAACCCGGCCATGGCTTGCCATGACCGGGCTTGAGGTTGGATCCCTGGCGCTTAACGCGCCAGCGGTCAGCTCACTCGATTACTGCGGTGTGGTTTTCTTCTTCTTCGTCGTCTTGTGATGCGTCGTCTTGGCTGGCNCCATTCCAGTCCCGCTACCGCCGGCCGTCGGGCTGCTCGCCGCGGCACCGCCGGCGACCGGCGGCTGGCCACCCGTCGCCGGGCCGTTCTGCGCTATCGCCAGCGAAGTCGCACCTGCGATTAGGGCGGCTGCAAGCGTCACTGATTTGAGAGTAACCATTATATGTCTCCGGACAATCATTGAATTCCGCCCACCCATTGGGCACCCCTAGGCAACTCAACCGGGTATTCAAAGTTCCGCGGCAAATCGCGGTGAAAACGCTGGCTTTATTGCTGTCGTCCGCGCATCCTTCCCGTGACGACGCGTAGGCATTGCTTAATCGATTGCGTGCAGTTACCCATGCCGGCGCTACCTCTCCTTTGGACGGCCACGTGGCGGAGTGGTTACGCAACGGTCTGCAAAACCGTGTACCCCGGTTCAATTCCGGGCGTGGCCTCCAGCCTTCGCAAACGCAGCAAAGGGCGTCGCGCCGGAAGCCACTGGCTCCGCCTCGCAGTCCATGCGGGCACAATCTCTGCCCGCATGGGCGTGGAAGACGCTTCGTGCTTTCAAAGCGGGATGGGCTTTGTTATATGCGGCGCGCGCACGCGAGCAGGCTTTTCCCCGGTAGCTCAGCGGTAGAGCAACCGGCTGTTAACCGGTTGGTCGCTGGTTCGAATCCGGCCCGGGGAGCCAAATCAAGTACTTTGCGGAGTTTCCGATCAGGCCACTTCAAGACGGGCGGTGGGAGCGTCGCACCGGCGTTCATCAACCGTTAACCACCCATCCCCAACATCGCTGCCTCTGGCGAGGAGCGCGAATCATGGCGGAAAATCTGACTTACGTTTTGCCGCGAGCCTTGATTGTACTTCTGGGATGTGGCGCGATGTACTGGATCCTCACCGTGCTTTCGCCGAGCCTGGCGCCGGCGATCGTCTACTTCACCGGCATATCGTGGGTGTTGGCCGGCATCGTCTGCTTCGGTTATCTCTACCGGCTGCGCCGGGAGGCGGGCTTGGCGCAACAGCCGCCCGCCATCACACACCGCAAACCGATCTAACGACGGCGCGCGTCGTCTCTTCCAGCACGCGGTGTGCGTCACTCGTAAGACTCAGGCGCCCGCTCTGTTCCAGCCCCGAATGCGGTCGCCGTAGACTTCGAACCCGGCCGGCGTCACCACCACCGTGTCTTCGAGTTTTATAAAGCCGCGCTGCGGATGCTGCAGCGTGGTTTCGACCGAGACCACCATACCGGTTTCGAGCGGGCGGTCGGCATCGTAGGCATCGTAAGGAACCGGCCCCGAATTGGTCAGCCGCGGCGCCTCGTGGCTGACGAGCCCCATGCCGTGGGCGAGAAATTCGGTGTGATTGTGCACCTTGGATTTGTGCAATACGGCGTTAGCCGCTGCGTAGATCTCCTTGCCCAACGCGCCCGCTCGGATCGGCTTCATAGAGGCCTGCTCGACGGCTTCGACTTCGGCCAAAAGGTCGACGAGTTCGGCGTCCGGTTCGCCGGCGACGCCCATGCGCGCCACGTCGCCGATATAGCCGTGATAATTGCCGCCGGAATCAAGCGACAGCACGTCGCCTTTTTCCCAGCGCTGGTCGGACGGCGCGCGGTTGAGGCTCGGGCCCGCCGCTATCAGACAATAGTCAAAGGTCAAGCCGCGCGATGTCTCCTCGCGGCGCAACGCCTCGGCCAGCTCCGCCTTGGTCGCGCCGGCACCGAAATCCCTGAACACCGCCTGCATTGAATCGATCACTTTGTCCGAGGCGATGCGCAGCATTTCAAGCTCTTGCGGCGACTTCACCGCGCGCAAGCGCTCGAGCACGAACAGCGCATCGACATAATCGCTGTTCGGAAAAACCTTACGCAGTGCGTCCACGGCGTCGATCGGCAGGAACGCCGTCTCGACCCCTATCCGCTTCGGCTTCGGATTGAGCTTGCGCGCGTATTCGGCGGCTTTTTCCATGGCGTCGATCGAGCCCGAGCTTTTGGTGTTGACCTCGGAGACCCAGAACGGCGTCACCTCGTTTTGAAATCGATCCATGCGGTGGCCGAAAAAGCCCGCCTTCTGCGGCTCGCCTTTGGCGTAGACGAAAACCGGCAAATAACGGCTTAGGCCCATCGCGTCCATGGATTCGAAAAAGAACGAGCGATGACCGCCGAGCAGATATTGAATGTTGTGCTTCGACGTTGCGATCAGCACGTCTATCCCGGCATCGTCCATCAGCCGGTCGAGGCGAGCGGTGTCGAAGGGGGCCGTTCGCTTGGTGACGTCGAGCATGATCGATCTCCCTTAAAGCTTATTGACGGTCT
>Ga0069262_10208_pt1 | contig 9199 bp, 8 predicted proteins | sample MicForSoSWNC20_O_FD_60060 | JGI IMG/M metagenome (GOLD analysis project Ga0069262, IMG submission 60060) | reverse complement strand
GCAGGATATTGATCAACGCCTTGCCGCGGGCCTGCGGCGCGGCCAGCGGCAGCCGCCAGACCTTTTCCTTGTAGACCTGGCCGCGCGAGGAGAAGAACAGCACCGGCGTATGCGTCGAGGCGACGAACAGCCGGGTGACGAAATCCTCTTCTCGCGTCTGCATGCCGGCGCGGCCCTTGCCGCCGCGCTTTTGCGCCCGATAGGTCGACAGCGGCACGCGCTTGACGTAGCCGGCATGCGAGACGGTGACGACCATGTCCTCGCGCTGGATCAGGTCCTCATCTTCCATCTCGCCTTCTTGGTCGATGATCACGGTGCGCCGCGGGGTGGCGAACTCGTCTTTGATCGAGACCAGCTCTTCTTTGACGATCGCCTGGATGCGGGCGCGCGAGCGCAAAATGTCGAGATAGTCGGCGATCTCGTCCGCAAGCTTGTCGAGCTCGGCCTTGATCTCGTCGCGGCCGAGCGCGGTAAGCCGTTGCAGGCGGAGATCGAGAATGGCCTTGGCCTGCTCGGCCGACAGCTTGGTCGTGCCTTGCGGCGACACGATGTGGCGCGGATCGTCGATCAGCGTGACCATGGCGGCGACGTCGCGCGCCGGCCAGTCGCGCTCCATCAATTGCTCGCGCGCCTCATTGGCATCTTTGGCGGCGCGGATCAGCTTGATCACGTCGTCGATATTGGCCACCGCAATGGCCAAACCCACCAGCACATGGGCGCGGTCGCGCGCCTTGCCGAGGAGATGCTTGGTGCGCCGATAGACGACCTGCTCGCGGAACGCCAGGAACAGCGTGAGCAGGTCCTTCAGGTTCAACAGCAGCGGCCGGCCGTTGTCGAGCGCGACCATGTTGGCGCCGAACGAGGATTGCAGAGCCGTGAAGCGATAAAGCTGGTTGAGCACGACGTCGGGCACCGCGTCGCGGCGCATTTCGATCACGACGCGAAAGCCGTCGCGGTCGGATTCGTCACGCAGCGCGCCGATGCCTTCGAGCTTCTTGTCGCGCACCAGTTCGCCGATGCGCTCGACCAGGTGCGCTTTGTTGACCTGGTAGGGAATTTCACTGATGACGATGGCCTCGCGCTCGCCGCGCAACGTCTCGAATTCGACCTTACCGCGCATGACGATGGAGCCGCGGCCGAGATGATAGGCGGCGCGGATGCCCTGGCGGCCGAGAATGATGCCGCCAGTCGGAAAATCCGGTCCCGGCACGATCGCGATCAGGTCTTCGATCGACAGCGCGGGATTTTCGATCAGCGCGACGCAGGCGTCGATCACCTCGCCGAGATTATGCGGCGGGATATTGGTCGCCATACCGACAGCGATGCCGCCGGCGCCGTTGACCAGCAGATTGGGAAACCGCGCCGGCAGCGCAACCGGCTCGCGCTCGGTATTGTCGTAGTTTTCCTGGAAGTCGACGGTATCCTTATCGAGATCGTCGACCAGCGCCTGCGCGACCTTCTCCAGCCGCACTTCGGTGTAACGCATGGCTGCCGGCGCATCGCCGTCAACCGAGCCAAAATTGCCCTGGCCGTCGATCAGCGGCAGGCGCATGGAAAAATCCTGCGCCATGCGAACCAGCGCGTCATAGATCGACTGGTCGCCGTGCGGATGATATTTACCGATGACGTCGCCGACGACGCGCGCCGATTTGCGATACGGCTTGTTCCATTCGTAGCCGTTCTCGTGCATCGAATAGAGAATGCGGCGATGCACCGGCTTTAATCCGTCGCGCGCGTCAGGCAACGCACGCGCCACGATCACGCTCATGGCGTAATCGAGGTAGCTCTTCTTCATCTCCTCGGTGATCGACACCGGGCGAATATCGGACGGCCCGCTGTCGCTGGGCGGGGGATTGTCGTGGTCTGACACTTATGAATCCTGCACGAATCGCGTGGAATTTTTATAGCCGATCGGGCCCTTGAGGGCTACCTTTATCGGTCGCCGAAAGATGGTATTTTTCGTTTTCTTTTCAAGACCTTACTGCGGCAATTCGCGCGCCTTTGGAGGCTCCGCCGCAACCCGGCTTGGGGAGGCTGGTGCAGTCACGTCCAGCCCCTATGATGCGCAGGAAAAACAGTGAACAACGGAGACGCCTTTATGGTTCAGCTTGCCGACGGCGATATCAGGACCCGCGAGGTGCTCGGCTGGAAAGGCGTGCATGTGCTCCACTTTGCGGGCTCGTCCTGCTCGCAAAAGCTGCGCATCTTCCTCAATCTCAAAGGCGTCCCCTGGCAGTCGCATCCCATCGATCTGCCGAGCAACGAGAACTTTCAGCCCTGGTTCCTCGGCATCAACCCGCGCGGCCTGGTGCCGGTTCTGGTCGATGACGGCGCCGTCCACATCGAAAGCAATGACATCATCCAGTATCTGGAAAAGAAATTTCCAGCGCCCAAGCTCATTCCGGCGGGCCATGAGAACGAAGTCGCCGCGCTGCTCAAGCACGAAGACGATCTGCACCTCGATCTGCGCACCCTGAGCTTTCGCTTTGTCTTTGCGCCGCCCGGTCCGCCGAAACCAGCGGCGGCGCTGGAAAGCTACCAAGCCAACGGCGCAGGCACGGTGCAGGGTCTCAAGGACCGCGAGAAGGACATCCAGATCGAATTCTGGCAACGCGCCGCGAAGGAGGGCTTTCCCGACGAGCGGGCGCGCGCATCGGCGCAAAAATTCCGCGCCGAATTCGACGCGCTCGACAAGAAACTGGCGGAGCAACCTTATCTGTTGGGCAAAGACCTAAGCGTGCTCGACATCGCCTGGTTCATCTACGAGCACCGGCTGTCGCTCGCCGGTTATCCTTTTGCGCGGCTGCATCCGCACGTCCATGCCTGGGCCGAAAAGCTGCGCGCCCGGCCGGAATTCGCCAAGGAGATCGGCCAGCTTCGCCATTCGCCGGAACAGCTCGACGCCATCCATCGCGCGCGGGCCGGCAAGACGCTGGAAGCGGTCGCGGGGTTCTGACCGCGACGTTGACTGTGAGACTTCATGTTTGCTGATTATGCCGTCTCCGCGCTGTTGACACTGTTCGTCGTGGTCGATCCGATCGCGATGGCGCCGACCTTTCTGGTCGTGACCGAAGGCATGCCGCGCGCATCGCGGCAGAGCGTCGCCGTGCGCGCCAGCATTATTGCCGGCGTGATCCTGATCGGCACCGCGCTGATCGGCGATTGGCTTCTCGCCACGCTTGAAATCTCATTGTCGGCGTTCCGTATCGCCGGCGGATTGCTGCTGTTCTGGATCGCCGCCGAGATGGTGTTCGGCGTGCGCAGTCAGCACGAGGGCGAAGAGGCCGAACAGGCGCTGGAGGAACGCGTCCGCAACATTGCCGCCTTCCCGCTGGCGATCCCGCTCCTTGCCGGGCCGGGCGCCATCACCGCCACTTTGCTGCTCGCCACCCGTGCCGGCGGCAATATGACCTTGATTGGAATTCTTATCGGCGTCGTGCTGCTTATCGCGCTTTCTTGTTGGATTACCTTCGTTTCCGCCGAACGCATCAGCGGGCTTCTGGGTAAGACCGGCAATATCGTGCTGTCGCGGCTTCTCGGCGTGTTGCTGGCGGCATTGGCGGTGCAATATGTGGTCGACGGCATTCGCAGCGTTCTCGCGGGGTGAACGGTAAGCGTTCGTTAACCATACAATTTCATGATCGGTTAGGATTTCGCTTTCGGAGAGAAAAGCCATGCCCGTTCCGGGGATTGCTGGTGCCGCGACGCCGCCGCTGCCGCTTCAACAATTGTCGCCAAGCTCCGGCCATAACAAGCATAACGGCAATAACACACCGTCGATCAGCGACGTCGACGGACAAAGTTCGAGCGTCGCGCCGCCGTCCAATTCGACCGGCAGAATCGGCAGCGTGCTCGACATCAGGATATGACGCCGTTTCGCGTGCGCGCGGCGGAGCCGCGGGACATCCCGGCGCTGATGCGGCTCAAGCGCCGTCTGGCCGAAGGCGAAGACTCCGTGCATGCCGTATGCGCCAGCGAAACCGATTGGCTACGCGATGGGTTTGGCCCCGAAGCCGGTTTCACCGCTTTCGTCGCCGACAGCGGCGAGGTCATTGGGATGGCCACATGCAGCCGGCGCAAGATCACCGGCTGGAACGGCCCGGTGATCTTCCTGCAGGATCTGTTCGTCGAACCGGCGCAACGGGCGAACGGGGTCGCGCGCGCGCTGATGGCGCGGGTGGCGGCTTACGCGAACGCGCTTGGCAGCCCGATCGTCGAGTTGACCGTGCGCGCGGACAACCCGGCGCAGCAGTTCTATTTGCGCGCCGGCTTTCAGCTCTTGCCGCAATGCCTGACCTACGTGTTGGCCGGACCCGCGCTGGCGACGCTCGCCGCGCAAGACGAGGTGGCGCCGGCGCGTTAANCCCACTGGCTCTAGCCGNCGAGCCGCGGCTGCCAGATCATGAAGGCAAACGCCGCGAGCATGCCGACCAGGATCGGGCCGGCCAGCACGCACCAAATATGGAACAAACGCCGATAGGCGGCAGGTAGCGGTTGGCTCGCCAGCGCCGCCTCGCGGGTCAGGCCGCGGATGCGCATTTCGATCGAAACCGCCGCGATCCAGCATGCCACGATCGCGATGTAGAGCACGCTCGAAATCACGATCCAGAATTCGTACAGCGGCGACAGCCCGATGGCGTAGGCCAGCGGAATGCCGCTGAGCGGCTGCAGCACCATGGCGGCGGCCACCACCATCAGCTCGACCTTGACGACGAACTGCGACGTCAGCGCCACGACCGAGGTATTGCCGGCGCGATGCGCGAGCAGCATGAAAATCGCCAGGCAGGACCAGGTGCCGAACGTCAGCGCGACGGCCAGCACGTGGACGAATTTGATGGTGAAGATCAGATCGAGCATGGCTGTGACTACCGTCGACGGTGCGTCGCCACGCCGAAGCAGCCCATTTCAGACTCAGAACGGAATTTCGTCGTCCATATCGGCGCCGGCGCCGCCGCGTGATCCACCTGCAGTGGCCGCTGCCGCGACTTTACGCGTCGGGCCGGGCGAGCCGAACTCGCCGCCCTCATCCGCGCCAAAATCGCCGCCGCTCCCACCGGCGCCCGCGCCGCCGGCACGGTCGAGCAAGGTCAGCTCGCCGCGAAAACCTTGCAGCACCACCTCGGTCGAGTAGCGGTCCTGGCCGGATTGATCCTGCCATTTTCGCGTTTGCAGCGCGCCTTCGATGAAAACCTTCGAGCCTTTCTTAAGGTACTGCTCGGCGATCCGGCACAGATTCTCGTTGAAGATGACGACGCGGTGCCATTCGGTTTTCTCACGCCGCTCGCCGGTCGTCTTGTCTTTCCACGAATCTGAAGTCGCGACGCGCAGATTGGCAATCGGCCGGCCGTCTTGGGTGCGGCGGATTTCCGGATCCGCGCCGAGATTGCCGATCAGGATAACTTTGTTGACGCTGCCTGCCATGACCTTACTCCGCTCGCTCGCTTGTCCGCCAAATCTCGCTGGCCGCCAGTCTTGCTGCCCACAAGTCTCGCNGCCTACCAGTCACTTGCCCATCAAGTGCAGCTAAACCGTGATGCAGATAACGCGGGCTATACCCATCCCGGCAAGAACCATCGGCGTTATCCACACCAGTCCCGCGCGGCTGCAGCCATGCCGGGAGAATGTTCACTTTTCGTTCTAGTTAGTCTTCCGCGCAAATGCAAGAGCGCCGGAAGGACACCAGAAGCGGCTGGTCGACGCGGCTACTCGCCGAAAAGACGAGTTTCCGGCAAATTACCCGCGAAGTCAGGGTGATGAAATCTCGCCGCCTGTTGCTTTTTGGTTACACCTTTTCCGTGCCGGATCAGGTAGTTATTAGGGCGGCGACGGCGGTACGGAAGTGATTCCGTCGAGGCAAGGCTTGAGCGGATTCGGAGAGCCGGTCCGGCTGACCAAGTTCGATTGGTAATTCGGCCGGTCGCGCAACGCACTGGAGGGTCGCAATGAAGCGATTATTGATAGCAGGCGCGTTGGCGTTCGCTGCCACAGGATCGGTGCTCGCTGCAGATCTTCCGCAGGCGGCTCCGCCGCCCCAAGCACCCGTCGCTTACATTCCCACCGTGGCCCCCGTCTACAACTGGGGCGGCATTTATTTCGGCGCCAACGGCGGCTATGGATTCGGCAACAGCGAGTGGAGCGATCCGAATAACGCCTCGGGCCTCGGTTCGACCGGCAATTTCAGTACGACCGGTTTCCTGGTNGGACCGACCGTTGGCGTCAATTTCCAAACCGACGCTTTCGTGTTCGGCATCGAAGGCGATTTTGATGCCTCGTGGCTGGATGGTAAAAGCTCAAGCGGATTTTGCGGTTCCGGTTTCGCAGGGGGTGGTGGTGGCGGCGCCTTAGGCTTCGGCATTGCCGCCCAATGCGAAACCAAGAACACCTGGCTCAGCACGGTACGCGCGCGCGTCGGCTATGCGGCCGATCGCGTGCTGTTCTACGGCACCGCCGGCGGCGCCTTCGGCAGCATCCAGGCTGGCGCAAATGGCGGTCTGGTCAGCTCGACCAAGGCCGGCTGGACGGCCGGCGCCGGCGTCGAGGTGGCTTTCGCCGATAACTGGACCGCCCGCGTCGAATATTTGTATGTCGACCTGGAAAATGCCACGTGCAACACGGCCAATCCCTGCGGATTGGACGCTGCCGGCGTTCCCGCGAACCAGACCGTCAAATTCAACGCCAACCTGATCCGCCTCGGGGTCGACTACAAGTTCCGCTAAGGTATTCGCGGCCCGAACCTGAAGGACACGGCCGGGGCCCAAGCGGCCCCGGCTCCATNTTTGGNGGCTCTCCGGGCTCTTTGATTCCCGTGGGCTGTTGTTTTTTTGCACTATCCAGGGCCCTTCAGAACCATTGTATTAGGGCATGAAACACGTAAACCTCGTGCCCTGCGGGGGGTGGCGTATGAGGTCTGTCGGTCCCGGATTGGTAGCGCTGGCGTTGGCGGCGATGGCCGTTGCCGCGCCGGTCCATGCTGCCGATTTGCCGGTTGCGCCGGCCTACAACCCGCCCATCCCGATGCCGCCCGCCATCTATAATTGGACCGGCTTCTATCTGGGCGGCAATGTCGGCGCCGGCCTGTTGTCCGAAAACATGACGCCGACGGGCCCCGCTGGTCCGCTCACTCCAGGTGTGCCGTTCCATCCTTCCATCGTCGGCTTGGTCGGCGGCGCACAGGCCGGCGTGGATTATCAGTTCTCGTCCATTGTTGTCGGCGCGCAAGCCTCATTGAGCGACTCCTACCTGAATGGCCAGAACACACAGAATACGGCCGGCGGCGTCAGTCAGCTGCGGATGACGTCGGAGCCGACGTGGTTTGCCAGCGTCACCGGGCGCGTCGGTTATGCCGCCAACACGTTGTTGTTTTATGTGAAAGGCGGCGGGGCCTGGATGCATATCGAGCATGTCCAAGATGTGCTGACGGGCGGCGGCACCATCGCCACGCAAGCCATCAGCGATGACCGCTCCGGCTTCGTCGCCGGCGTCGGCCTTGAATACGCTATGACCGAAAATCTGTCGGCGCTGTTCGAGTACGATTTCTACGATTTCGGCACCGAGACCGAAAACTTCGTCAACACGCCGCTGGCGATCCGCTCCGACCTGCACACGCTGGTGGTGGGCCTCAATTACCGCTTCAATTGGGGTTCGGTCGGCGAGCCGTTCTGCCCGACCTGCTGAGCCCGGTTTTTCTCGCGGCCAAGATTCCGCGACCAAGCCAAAATTTGCGGGAAAAAGATTTGCGGGCATAGGTCCCGGCGCTGCACTGGCATAGGCTTGGCGTTCTCACTATGTTCGGCCAATGATCAGCGCCCTCGCCGACCGCGGGGTACGCATTGCTTTCCCGGCCGGTGTGCATGAACGACCTGTTCGATAAATCTGCCAAATCGGCACAAGAGCGCCGCGACAGCGAGCGCCGCGCGCAAATCCGTGCCGCGCAAGACCGCCGCATCATCGCGATCCGCGGCGCGCGCGAGCACAATCTCAAGAACATCGATCTCGACATTCCGCGCGACGAACTGGTGGTGTTCACCGGCCTGTCCGGGTCCGGCAAATCCTCGCTCGCCTTCGACACCATCTATGCCGAGGGTCAGCGCCGCTATGTCGAGAGCCTCTCGGCCTACGCGCGGCAATTCCTGGAGATGATGCAGAAGCCGGACGTCGACCAGATCGACGGCCTGTCGCCGGCGATTTCCATCGAGCAGAAAACCACCTCACGCAATCCGCGTTCGACGGTCGGCACCGTCACCGAAATCTACGATTACATGCGGCTTCTCTGGGCCCGCGTCGGCGTGCCCTATTCGCCGGCCACCGGCCTGCCGATCGAGAGCCAGACCGTGTCGCAGATGGTCGACCGCATTTTGGCGCTGCCGGAAGGCACGCGGCTTTATCTCCTCGCGCCTGTGGTGCGCGGCCGCAAGGGCGAGTACCGCAAGGAACTCGCCGAGTTCATGAAGAAGGGCTACCAGCGCGTCAAAATCGACGGCGCCTTCTACGAGGTCGCCGACGCGCCCGCGCTCGACAAGAAATTCACCCACGACATCGACGTCGTGGTCGACCGCATCGTGGTGCGGCCCGACATCGCCGCGCGGCTGGCGGATTCGCTCGAGCAGGCGCTGAAGCTCGCCGACGGGCTGGCAGTCGCGGAGCTTGCCGAGATCGCGCCGGCCGAAGGCGCCGCGACCACCAGCAAGGCCAACCGGCAGCGCAACCAGNCCGCCGCCGAACGCCTCACTTTTTCGGAAAAATTCGCCTGCCCCGTCTCCGGCTTCACCATTCCCGAGATCGAGCCGCGGCTGTTCTCGTTCAACAACCCGTTCGGCGCCTGCCCGAAATGCGGCGGCCTTGGCGTCGAGCAGCACATCGACGCCGATCTGGTGATCCCCGACAAGGAGCGTACGCTGCGCAAAGGCGCCATCGCGCCGTGGGCCAAATCCTCGTCGCCGTATTACACGCAGACGCTCACCGCGCTCGGCAAGCACTACAAGTTCACGCTCGACACCAAGTGGAAGGATTTGCCGAAGAAGACGCAGGACGCCATCCTCTATGGCTCCGGCGACACCGAGCTTCGGTTCTCCTACGACGACGGCATGCGCGCCTACGACACCAAGCGCGCCTTCGAAGGCGTCATCACCAATCTCGAGCGGCGTTACAAGGAGACCGACAGCGACTGGGCGCGCGAGGAGATCGCGCGCTATTTCACCGA
>Ga0069262_10191_pt1 | contig 9600 bp, 8 predicted proteins | sample MicForSoSWNC20_O_FD_60060 | JGI IMG/M metagenome (GOLD analysis project Ga0069262, IMG submission 60060) | reverse complement strand
TCGCTGATGCGCTGGCGGCTGACCTGGCGCGCCAGGTTGCCATTGATGGTGGCAAGCCCGGCACTGATGCGGTCGGCAACGACGTCGTTTAACAGCACGTGGAAGCCCGACAGCGCGCAGACATGGGCGATGCCGTTGCCCATCTGGCCGGCGCCGACCACGCCGATCTTACGAATAGTGTGAGGCATCCCGCTCGCCTGCTCGCCGCGCATTTGCGGCGCTTTGGACCGTTCCTTGACGTCGACCATTGCGATTCACTTTCTACGACGATCTCCGCCAATAAGCCAGATTCCGTCAGCGCTTAACCTTATCAAGCTCGGTCGCGAGCTCCGGCAGGGCCTGGTAGAGATCCGCCACCAATCCGTAATCGGCGACCTGGAAGATCGGCGCTTCCTCGTCCTTGTTGATCGCGACGATCACTTTCGAATCCTTCATGCCGGCGAGATGCTGAATGGCGCCGGAAATGCCGACCGCGATATAGAGGTCGGGCGCCACCACTTTGCCGGTCTGGCCGACTTGCCAGTCGTTCGGCGCGTAGCCGGCGTCGACCGCGGCACGCGAGGCGCCGATCGCGGCGCCGAGCTTATCCGCCACCGGCTCTATATACTTGGTGAAGTTCTCGCGGTTTTGCATCGCCCGGCCGCCGGAAATGATGATTTTCGCCGAGGTCAGCTCCGGTCGCTCCGATTTGGAAAGTTCCTCGCCGACGAAACCCGACAGTCCGGGATCGGCCGCGGCGGTGGCAGGTTCGATCGGCGCCGCCGAAGCGCCCTCGCCGGTTGCCTGAAACGCCGCGGTGCGCACGGTGATGACGCGCTTCTTCTCGGTCGAGCGCACCGTCTGGATGGCGTTGCCGGCATAGACCGGCCGCTCGAACGTGTCCGGTCCGATCACTTTGATNATGTCGGAAATCTGCATCACGTCGAGCAACGCGGCGACGCGCGGCATGACGTTCTTTCCGGTCGTGGTCGCAGCCGCCATGATGGTTTCGTAGGGACCGGCGAGCGAGACGATCAGAGCGGCAGTGGGCTCCGCCAGCATGTGCTCGTAAGCCGCCGCGTCGGCGAGCAGGACTTTCTTCACGCCGTCGAGCTTGGCCGCAGCCTCGGCGACCGCTTTGCAATTGTGCCCGGCGACGAGAATGTGCACCTCGGCGCCGAGCGCCTTGGCGGCGGTCAGCGCCTTGGCGGTGGCGTCCTTCAGCGCGGTGTTGTCGTGCTCGGCAAGGAGCAGCGTCGGCATCAGACCGCTCCCGCTTCTTTGAGTTTTTCGACCAGTTCGGCCACGCTCTTGACCTTGACGCCGGCCTTGCGCACCGGCGGCTCCGCGGTCTTGACCACTTCAAGGCGCGGCTTGGTGTCGACGCCGTAATCGGCGGCGGTCTTTTCGTCGATCGGCTTTTTCTTCGCCTTCATGATGTTCGGCAGCGATGCATAGCGCGGTTCGTTCAAGCGCAGATCGGTGGTGACGATGGCCGGCATATTCAGCTTCACCGTCTGCAGGCCGCCGTCGACTTCCCGCGTTACCAACAGCGCATCGCCCTCGAACGCGACTTTGGAGGCGAAGGTGCCTTGCGGCCAGCCGAGCAGCGCCGCCAGCATCTGGCCGGTCTGATTGCTGTCGTCGTCGATCGCCTGCTTGCCGAGAATGATCAGACCGGGCTGCTCGGCGTCGGCGACGGCTTTGAGGATTTTCGCCACCGCCAGCGGCTCGACCGTGCCCTCGACCTTGACCAGGATGCCGCGGTCGGCGCCCATGGCAAGCGCGGTGCGGATCGTCTCGGCGGCTTGTTGCGGACCGATCGAGACGGCGATGATCTCGGTCGCCTTGCCGGCTTCCTTGAGCCGGATCGCTTCCTCGACGGCGATCTCGTCGAACGGATTCATCGACATTTTGACGTTGCCGAGNTCGACGCCGGAGCCGTCGGCCTTGACCCGGATTTTCACGTCCTTGTCGATCGCCCGCTTCACGGGCACGAGAATTTTCATTGCTGTATCTTGGCGCTATTTCGGCTGATGGTTGCTTGTTCGGATGTTTTTTTTCGGCGCTGCTTTCGGCCGTTATTAGCTGGACCGTTGCTGCGGTGCGGGAAACCTACCGGCCAGCACGCGGCCGGTCAACGCCGCTATCGGTTCTCGCCCGGCTTCCAGAGCACGTCGCCCGCCCCCCGGTTATTGGCGTAACGGCTTGCGACGAAAAGGAAATCGGAGAGGCGGTTGACGTATTTGAGGACCTCGGACGAGACGCTCTCGTCCGGCTTGTCCTTGAGCTCGGCGATCAACCGCTCGGCGCGCCGGCAGATGGTGCGGGCAAGATGCAAGTGCGCCGAGGCCGCACTGCCGCCCGGCAGCACGAAGGAGCGCAGCGGTTGCAACGCCGCGTTGAAGCGATCGATCTCGGCTTCCAGCCACTCCACTTGCTTGTCGGTCACCGTGAGCCGCGCGCCGGCGGGCCCTTTGCCCTTGCCCGGCGTGCACAGATCGGCGCCGACGTCGAACAGATCGTTCTGGATGCGCGCCAGCGCGGCATCGAGTTCGACATCAGGGCTGGTATGCAGCCGCGCCACACCGATCGCGGCATTGGCCTCGTCGATCGTACCGTAGGCCGCGACGCGCGGATCGTATTTCTTGCGCCGCTCGCCGGAGCCGAGCGCGGTCGAGCCGTCATCGCCGGTGCGGGTATAGATCTTGTTGAGAACGACCATGGGTCCTTATTTCCCCATGAACCAGAGCGTCAGCATGATGACGCCGATGGCGATGGCCTGCAGCAGGACGCGCAGCCGCATCAGCTTCTGCGAGGTGTTCCCGGAGCCGCCCATCATCATATTGACGAGCCCGAGCAAAAGCACGATCGCGACCGCGCCGATGGCGATCGGGACCGCGACATGCGACATGAAGTTAGCCATGGGTCCTTGTAGCACCGTCATTGCGAGGAGCGAAGCGACGAAGCAATCCAGCGTCTATGCCACGCCCTGGATTGCTTCGTGGAGCTTGTCATCGGGCCGGCCACTTCGGGCCGGACCCGTTGGCTCGCAATGACGCGGATTCTGGGCTAGAGGCAACGCAGAAACGCAAGGACCCGCACCGATGATCGTCGATTTCCAGCACCATTTCACGCCGCGCGAACTGATCAAGGCCGATCCCGGCGATCGGCTGGTCCTTAATTACGATGCGCTCGGCGCGCCGAGCTACACCGTGCATTCGCTGCTCTACGATCTCGACGAGCATGTGCGGATGATGGATCTCGCCGGCATCGACGCCGCCTGGCTGACCAGCGCCGCCGGCATGTGCGCCGATCTCGACACCTCGCGGCTGGTCAACGACAAGGCGAAGCAAGCCGAGCGCGATTATCCCGGCCGCTTCATCGGCGCCGCGCATGCGCATCCGCTCGGCGGCGCCGCGGCGCTCAAGGAACTCGCGCGCTGCCGGCACGAACTCGGCTTCCAGGGCGTCACCATCACCTCGGAGTTCGACGGCAAGTGGATCGACGATCCGGGACTCGAGCCGTTTTGGGACGAAGTCGGCAAGCTCGGCATGTTCGTGTTCGTGCATCCGGCGCTCAAACTCAATCACGCCCAGCAGTTCGACAGCTACGATACCGCCCGCGCGGTGGGGCGCGAATTCTCGCTGATCATGGCAACGATCCGGCTGGTCAATTCCGGCCTGTTCGATCGCCACCCCGCGCTGACCGTGCACATGGCGCATCTGTCCGGCGGCATTGCCGGCATGCTGGCGCGCATCCGCTGCTTCCAGGACAAGGAATTTTGGGGCACCGCCGGCAACGCGCGGCACGGCGCCAAAGGAAAAAAGGATTTTGACTATTACATCCGCAACAATCTCGTCTTCGACACCGCGGGCTTCGCCGGCGGCATCGGCGCGATCAAGGCCGGGCTCGCCGAAATCCCGGCGTCGCGCATGGTGTTCGCCACCGACTACCCGCAGGAAATCCGCAAGCGCGAACCGGTGCGCGATTTCGTAAATGAGATCCGCTCGCTCGGCCCGGACGGCGAGCGTATCCTCTCGGGCAATGTAGGCCTATTGCTGAAGGAACCGGCGCTAAAGGCTCACGCATAGGCGATGCGCGAGCGGTGGCGCCGAAACAAAAGCCACAGCACGATCGATCCGTTGACCGCGTTCCACGCGAGCCCGTTGAAAAATGCGGTGCGGTACGACCCGGTCAGATCGAAAATATATCCCGACATCCAGCCGCCGAGCGCCATGCCGAACAGGCTCATCATCAGAATGATGCCGATGCGAGCGCCTGCCTCTTTTGCCGGAAAATATTCGCGGACGATGATGGCGTAGCTCGGCACGATGCCGCCCTGGAACAGACCGAACACTGCTGAGATGACGTAGAGCGAAACGAGCCCGTCATAGAGTAGGTAGAGTAAGAGCGCGACGCCTTGCAGCGCCGATCCCAACATCAGCGTGAGCAAGCCGCCGACGCGGTCGGCGATAAATCCCGAACCGATGCGGCCGACGATGCCGAACGCCATCATCAGCGCCAGCATGTCGGCGCCGCGGGCGACGCCGTAACCGAGATCGCCGCAATAAGCGACGATGTGAACCTGCGGCATCGACATCGCCACGCAACAGCAGACCGAAGCCAGCGCCAGCAAGGTTTGCAGCGCCCCGGGCGAAAGTCCGAGATTTGCCGGCGTCGCGGTGCGTGTCGCGGCGCTGGCATCCACGAGCCCCGCCGGAGCCTTCCGGCGCAAGGCGACCAACCCGATCAAAAGCATCGCTGCGCCGCAGGACAATCCGATGGCGGCATGAGTTTCTCGCCAGCCATAGAGCGCGATGGCATGCTGCACCACCGGCGGCCACACCGTGCCGGCAATATAATTTCCGGCCGAGCACAGCGTCACCGCGACGCCGCGGCGGCGGACAAACCAGTATGAAATGTCCGCCATCAGCGGACCGAACGTCACCGAGGTGCCGAACCCGATGACGGCATGCGCCANCGCGAACACGACAAGGCTGCNGGCGCCGGCNGCGCCGAGATAGCCGAGGCANAGCGCCAGCGCGCCGGCGGCGAGCGGACCCAAAATTCCGGTGGCGTCGAGAAGCCGGCCCATGACCACGCCGCCAAAGGCAAATCCCAGCATCGCCATCGTGAACGGCAATGAGGCTTGCGCCCGCGGCACGGCGAATTCCGCCTGCACGGCGGGCAGCGCCACCACGACCGACCACATTCCCACGCCGCCGATGGTCGAGACCAGCATGGTCGCGGCAAGGCGCAGCCATGCCTGTCGCGAATCGGGCACAGGTCCTTTGTCGGAGCTCACCGCCGCGGACGTTTCCATCCGGCGACATTCCCCGACGTGGACATCAGCGTCAATCCCGGTGATGCGCGCCGATGGGTGATCCAGTAATTACCNAAGCTTCAGGTTTTAGTTCCCGGATTACCCGATGCGCCGCCTTCGCAGAGCAGACATTTTCCGCTCACCCNGCCCCGCCGAGGTGNTTCTCGATATCGTAGACCGGGTGCTTGGTGAGATCCTTGTCGATCTCGGCTATGATCTTTTTCTTCACGTCGTCGTGGAACGCCTTGCGCAGATCGGCGAGAGCGCGCGGCGGCGCGATCACGACCAAGGCCTCGACTTTGCGCTCGCGCACGATCTTTTCCAGGGTCGCGGCGACGTCGTGGGCGAATTTGTGCTCTTCGAGATCGTGCCAGTCGGTCTGGCTCACGCTTGATCGTCCGTAGCCGACTGAGGAATGCTCGCGGCCCGGCCGGTCGGTGCCCTGCTCGTGGGTCGGCGGATTAATGTCGTTGAAAACGCGCTCGGTCTTCAGATCGAGGAATTTTTCGTCGCCTTCGTTGCGCAGTACCAAGGCCTTGCGGCCGTCGCCGACGAAGACATAGGCATTATGGGGAATATTCACTTTGGTCATCGGTCAACTCACAGTTCTTTTTGAATGCGTGCGGACGGTGCTCGCAGCTTAGCCGCGGCGCTTTGACGTGTATCAATGGCGGAATCGGCCCCTTCGTTCCCGACGCGGCGATAGCCGCTCAATCCCGAGCGGCTCGCGTGACCGGATCAGTTCGAGCCGTCGAGCAGGCGGCGCGCAATAACCTGTGCCTGGATTTCCGCGGCGCCCTCGAAAATATTGAGGATGCGGGCGTCGCAGAGAATACGCGAGACCGGAAACTCGACGGCAAAGCCGTTGCCGCCGTGGACCTGCACGGCGTTGTCGGCGGCCGCCCAGGCGACCCGCGCCGCGAGCAGCTTCGCCATGCCGGCTTCGAGATCGCAGCGCCGGCCGGAATCTTTTTGCCGCGCGGCATAATAAGTCAGCTGCCGCGCGATCATGATCTCGACCGCCATCATGGCGAGCTTGTCGGACACGCGCGGGAAATTGGCGATCGGCTCGCCGAATTGCACGCGCGCGGTGGCGTAAGTGAGCGCCTGCTCCATTGCCGCCTGCGCCACGCCGATGGCGCGCGCCGCGGTCTGGATACGGGCGGCTTCGAACGTCGCCATCAGTTGCTTGAAGCCGAGACCTTCCACGCCGCCAAGGAGGTTCTCGGCCTTGACGACAAAACCATCGAAGGCGATCTCGTATTCCTTCATGCCGCGATAGCCCAACACCTCGATCTCGGTGCCGGACATGCCGGCGGCCGGGAACGGTTCGCTGTCGCTGCCACGGGGCTTTTCAGCGAGCAGCATGGACAGCCCGCGATAGCCGGTCTCGGCCGGATTGGTGCGCACCAACAGCGTCATCAGATCGGCGCGCACCGGATGGGTGATCCAGGTCTTGTTGCCGAAAATCTTGTAGACGTCGCCCTGGCGCACCGCGCGCGTCTTCAACGAGGCGAGATCGGAGCCGGTATTCGGCTCGGTGAACACCGCGGTCGGCAGCACTTCGCCGGTCGCGATCTTCGGCAGCCATTTGCGCTTCTGCTCCTCGGTACCGGAGCCGAGGATCAGTTCGGCGGCGATCTCCGATCGCGTGCCCAGCGAGCCGACGCCGATATAGCCGCGCGACAGTTCCTCGGAGACGACGCACATCGATTCCTTGCCGAGCCCCATGCCCTCGTAGTCTTCCGGGATGGTCAGCGAGAACACGCCGAGCTCCGACATTTGCGAAATCACGTCGAGCGGGATGTAATCGTTCTTCAGGTGCCATTGTTGCGCGTAGGGCGCGACGCGATCGTCGGCGAATTTACGCATTTCCTCGCGGATCGAATCGAGCGTGTCGTCGAGCCCGCAGGCGCCGACCGTCGCATCGTGATGTTGGCGGATCAGCTCGACCAGGCGGGCGCGGCGCGGCGCCGTATTGCCGGTGGCGATCAGATGCTCGACGGCCGGCGTCATGCGCGCGGCGGCCGCGGCCGGCGACAGCCCGAGATCGGACAGGCGCACGATCTCGCCCTGGCTCATCGGGATGCCGCCGAAGATCTGGGCCAGATATTCGCCGGCGCCGATGCGGACGATGAGATCCTCGGTTTCGCCGAAGCTTCCGTTATCGGAAAGCCGCTGGGCATAAGCGGACAGCTGGCGGACGGCCTCTATATAGGTGGCGAGCCAGGCGAGCCCGTGAGTGGCGCGTTGTTCGCGATCAAAGACGCGCGCCACCGTGCGGCCCTCGATCGTGACCCGATCGGCTACGGCGCGGCGGGCCTCCGCGAACAGCGCCTCGACGGCGCCGACCGCGTCGGCAAGCGCGGGGATGACCTCGTGGCCCTGGGCTCTCTGCGAGGCGGCAAGCGGCATGACTGGCTCCGATGAGCTGATTTTCGAGACTTTGTCCGGCCCGGCGCAGTAACGAAGCTTACGCGTGCAGTGCACAAAAGCAAATGCGGTAGCAGGGCACCGGTTATGGCGGAGCCCGCCCTGGTGGCAAGACCGCGAAGTCCGGGCCATAACGTGGTTTTGCGTATGATTCTTGCACAATATTAACCAATTTACGGTGTGCTGGCGTCGATTGCGGGTGTGCGGCGCAGTGCGTGCCTGCGCATCGTGCCGCAGGCCGAATAAATCGTCCGATTGCTCAAAACACCGTTCGATCGGGTCCTCAGGATGTTCATCACCCAGATTTTCTCCAGGCTGTCGGTCCGCGCNCGCATCGTGGTGCTAGGCGTCATTCCCGTGGTCGGCTTTCTCGCCAATGGCATCGCCTATCTGACCGGCGACGCCGAAGTCGGCCACGCCTTCGAGGCGGTGCATCGCAATACCGAAGTGGCCGACGCCAGCCGCGATCTCAAGGCCGGGCTTCTCGTCATGCGCGCCGCCACGACCGATTTCGTCGCGCATCCGTCCGACGCCGAGGTGAAGAACTTCGACGACGGCCAAGCGATGGCGATGGCCTGCCTCGACCGCATCCAGGCCTCGCTCGCGGCCGCGGATCAGGACTCGGTCATGCCGTTGCGCATCACCGTGCGCGACCTCAAGGCGAGCTTCGACAGCCTGGTCAACGAGCAGAAATCGCTGGGCTATGACGAAGCCGAGGGCGTTACCGCCGGCCTGATCGCCGCAAGCAACGCGGTCGAAAACATCATCCATAACGATCTGTCCTGGGTCGGCGACGTCGATCGCGCCAATCTGACGACGTCGCTTCTCACCCTGCGCCGCTACGAAATCGAATATCGGCTTACGCGCAACGAAGCCGCCGAGCGGCATTATCTCGACGAGGCCAAACATTTCAACGAGCTGTTCGAATCGGTCGACGGCGCCCCGGCGATGAAGGAAAAGCTCAACAAACAGATCCAGACCTATAGCTCGACCTTCGCGCAATGGGTTGCCAGCACCGAAGACATCACCCCGCTGGTTTCGCTCATCAACCACGACACCGAGAGCGTGTTGCCGGAAGCCGACAAGATCATCGCCTCGGCGCGCGGCAACGCCAGCAACGCGGCCGCGGAGCTGGCGGCGTCGCGAACGCGAACCCGGCATGTCATCATCTGGATAGGTCTGGCGGTGGTGCTGATCGGACTCGGCTGCAGCTGGCGCATCGGACGCTCGATAACCCAGCCGCTCGAGGAACTGGCGGCGGTAATGAAGCGCCTCGCCAACGGCGACACCTCGGCGCGCCCGGCGACGACCCATTTTCACGACGAGATCGGCGAGATGGCGCGTACGGTCGTGGTGTTCCGCGACAATATGATCGAGCGCGAACGCCTTACCGGAGTGGAGAGCGAGACCAACATCGCCCGCGAGCGGCGCGGCGAAGCCATCGCGACCTTGATCCGGGAATTCCGCGCCTCCGTCGAGCAGGCGCTCGACCGCCTGCGCGAATCGGCGGGCCGCCTGGAAAACGCTTCGAGCGGGCTCAATGAGGCCGCCGATGCGGTGTCGTCGGAAGCGCGCACCGCCGAGAACTCGGTCAGCGCCGCCTCGGTCAACGTCACGACGGTGGCCGGCTCGATCGAGGAGCTGGCGGTATCGATCGGCGAGATCGCGGCGCAAGCGACCAAATCGACCGACGTGGCGAGCCGCGCCGTCGCCGAATCGCGGCGTACCGTCAATACCATGTCGCAACTCGGCAATGCCGCAAACCGCATCGGCGAGGTCATCGGTCTCATCCAGTCGATCGCCGGCCAGACCAATTTGCTGGCGCTCAACGCCACCATCGAGGCGGCGCGCGCCGGCGAAGC
>Ga0069262_10189_pt1 | contig 9731 bp, 9 predicted proteins | sample MicForSoSWNC20_O_FD_60060 | JGI IMG/M metagenome (GOLD analysis project Ga0069262, IMG submission 60060) | reverse complement strand
ATTGCGCAGCACGGGCCGATTTTAACGAAGCTTGTCCTCTCTCATTACTTCAACCTCGCCGCTGCTTTGCGGCCAGTAATCGGAGCAAGTGACATGTCCACNACAGCGCCAGCATCAGGCTCTCTCGACTCCCCCTCCGGCCTCGCGCCGCTACGCGATAAATCAGGCTGGATCGTCGCTCTCGGTGTTGTCTATGTGGTNGCCGGGCTTATCGCACTCGGCAGCGTGGTCCTTGCCACCGTGGTCACCGTGTTCGTGGTGGGCATCATGATGCTGATCGCCGGCGTCGCCGAGGTGATNAACGCCTTTCAGCTCAAGAACTGGGGCAAGTTCCTGCTTTGGCTTCTGCTCGGCGTGCTCTACATCATCGCCGGATTCATCACCTTCGAGAACCCGTTGTTCGCCGCGGCGCTGCTGACGCTCTTTCTCGGCTTTGCGCTGATCGCCTCCGGCATCATGCGGATCGTGCTTGGCTTTTCTATGAAGACGGAAATGCCCTGGGTCGCTGTGGTGTTGTCGGGGTTGATCACCTTCCTGCTCGGCCTGATCATCGTGATCCATTGGCCGGTCTCGGGTCTCTACATCCTCGGCATCTTCCTCGGCATCGATCTCATTTTCGCCGGCGCCGGCTGGATCGCTGTCGGTCTTGGCCTGCGCCGATAGATTTCGTGCAAGGAGCCTGCTGAGCGCAGGTGCCGCGGATGGATCAGGAGCCGGTGCTGATCGACCTCGCGCTGCAAGGCGGCGGCTCGCATGGCGCATTCACCTGGGGCGTGCTCGACCGTCTGCTCGAGGAGCCGCGATTTCATATCGCCGCCATTTCCGGCACATCGGCCGGCGCGATGAATGCCGCGATCCTGGCGGATGGCTGGATCGCGGGCGGCGCCAAAGGCGCGCGTGAGGCGCTGGAAAGATACTGGCGGAAAGTGTCGCGCGCCGCCGCTTTCAGCCCGCTGCAGCGCTCGCCGCTCGACCGGCTGATGGGCCGCTGGTCGCTCGACACGTCGCCGGTCTATCTCGCCATGGATCTGATGACGCGGGTGCTGTCGCCTTACGATCTCAATCCGTTCGGCCTCAATCCGCTGCGCACGATTCTCGCCGAGAGCATCGATTTCACGCGCCTGCCGCACTCGCCGATCAAGCTCTTCATCACTGCCACCAATGTGCGGACCGGACGCGGCCGCATTTTCCGCAACGGCGAGATCACCGCCGACGTACTGCTCGCTTCGGCTTGTCTGCCGACCATGTTCCGCGCCATCGAGATCGACGGCGACCCTTATTGGGACGGCGGCTTTGCCGGCAACCCGACCATCACGCCGCTGATCCGCGAAAGCGACGCCCACGACACCATCCTNGTCCAGATCAATCCGCGCGAGCGCCCGGACACGCCGCGCACGGCGACCGATATCCTCAATCGGCTCAATGAGATTTCCTTCAACTCGCCGCTGATGAAGGAGCTGCGCATGATCGCGCTGCTGCGTCAGGTCGCGGACGCCGGCACCGGCGAGGGCGCGCGCTGGGCGCAGATGCGCACGCACCGGATCATGACCGATATGCTGCTCGAACTCGGCGCGTCCTCCAAGGTCAATGCCGAGTGGGATTTCATGGTGAAACTGCGCGACGAGGGCCGGCGCACTGCGGGCAAATTCCTCGACGAACACAGTGGCGATGTCGGCAAGCGCTCGACCGCCGACTTCGATGCGCTGCTGGACGAGTGTTGAACGGAGCGCGGCGCGATGGGGCTTGTCGGCATCATCGTCGGGCTTTCGTTTCTCGTCTGGCTCGCCTTCCGCGGCTGGAGCGTCTTGTTGCTTGCGCCGGTGGCAGCACTGATCGCCGCCGCGTTCGGCGGGCAGCCGCTGCTTGCCAATTGGACACAGATCTTCATGGGCAGCGCCGCGCGTTTTCTGGCGCAGTTCTTTCCGCTGTTTCTGCTCGGCGCGCTGTTCGGCAAGCTCATGGAGGATTCCGGTTCTGTGACTGCAGTCGCGGAGGCCATGACCAAGGGTCTGGGTGAGCGCCGCGTTATGCTCGCGGTCGTGCTCGCGGGCGCTTTGGTCACTTATGGCGGTGTCAGCCTGTTTGTCGCCTTCTTCGTGCTCGCCCCGATGGCGCAAACGCTGTTTCGCGCCGCCGCCGTGCCACGCCGCCTGATGCCGGCGGCGATCATTCTCGGCACCTCGACCTTCACCATGTCGGCGTTGCCCGGCACNCCGTCGATCCAGAATGCCATCCCGATGCCGTTCTTCGGCACCACGCCGTTTGCCGCGCCTGGGCTCGGCGTGATCGCCTCTGTCATCATGCTCGGCTTCGGCATGTGGTGGCTCAAGCGGGCGGAAGCCAAGGCACGGCGCGCAGGGGAGGGTTATGGCGACGCAGCGGTCGCAACTGAAGCGGCAGCCAACGACGAGAAAGTGCGCGAACGCGCCACCACCGCACGCGAATTCGATCCGGCCGAGATCAGCCACGGCCGCCACAGTGATGTTGCGCCGTCGAGTTTTGCCGCGATCGTGCCGCTCGTCGTCGTCGTCGCCGTCAATCTTACCATGTCGCTCTTGGTGCTGCCGCGACTGGACTTCTCGTTCCTCGCCGAGGAGCGCTGGGGCGGCACCTCGATCTCGGCCGTGGCCGGCGTGTGGTCGGTGGTCGTTGCGCTCGNCGCCGCCATCGCAACCGTGATCGCCTGCAACTGGAGCCGGCTGTCGGCGCTTCGCCAAAGCATGGATGCCGGCGCCAATGCCTCGGTGCTGCCAGCGCTCAGTGTCGCAAGCCTGGTCGGCTTCGGCGCCGTCATCGCCGCGCTGCCGGCTTTCGTCGTGGTGCGCGATTGGGTTCTTGGCATCGAAGGCGGCCCGTTGGTGTCGCTCGCGGTAGCGACCAATGTGCTCGCCGCGCTCACCGGCTCGGCCTCCGGCGGCCTCACCATCGCCCTCGACGCGCTCGGGCAGACTTATATGACCATCGCGTCGCAAACCGGCATCGCGCCCGCTCTGATGCATCGCGTCGCCGTGATCGGCTCCGGCACGCTCGATATCCTGCCGCATAACGGCGCCGTGGTGACGCTGCTNGCTATCTGCGGCGCGAGCCACCGCGAGAGCTATTTCGATATAGTCGTGGTCGGCATCGTCGGCGCCGTCGTCGCGCTCGTTGCGGTCATCGTGCTCGGCACGATGTTCGGGTCATTTTGAACGGCGGGTTCCGGGGCTGTACAGCGCTTCGATAAAATGACAATTGAATCTTTGCCGCGCACACCCCAACGCCCGTAGAATTCCAAGCAATGTCCGCTTCAACCGAAACGCCGATCGCCTCAATTGCTTTTCCGGTCCTGGCGATCGCCTTCATTATCCTAGCGCCTTTCATCGGCTTTACCGCCGGCGCCTCGACGTCGCCGCTTGCGATCGCGCTGTCGGGGGCAATGCTGGTGATCATGCTCGGCGCGATCTTCGCCGCCGTGCATCATGCCGATGTTATTGCCCATCGCCTGGGCGAGCCGTTCGGTACATTGGTTCTGACTTTGGCCGTCACCATCATCGAGGTGGCCTTGATTGAGTCGATCGTGCTGACGCCGAACAGCTCGCCGGCTCTGGCGCGCGACACCGTACTGGCGGTGATCATGATCGTCTGCAACGGCCTCGTCGGCCTGTGCGTTCTGGTCGGCGGCTTGCGTCATCANGAGCAGGAGTTTCAGGTCTCCGGCGCCGGTGTTTATCTGCAGGTGCTCGGCGCGCTGTCGATCCTGACGTTGGTGCTGCCNAATTACACGCAAACTGTGATCGGCCCGTATTATTCGAACGGCCANCTCGTCTTCGTCAGCATTATCACCGTGATCCTTTATGCGACTTTCCTGTTCATCCAGACGTCGCGACATATGGATTATTTCCGCGCCGCAGACAAAACCGCGCCNGACGGCGAGCACATCTATCCGTCCAACAAGGCGGTCGCCGTCAGCACGGTGGGACTCCTGGTCGCGCTGGTCGGGGTCATTCTCCTGGCCAAAAAATTCGCGGTACTTCTCGAAATCGGCCTCAATAGCGTCGGCGCACCGGACGCCGTCGCGGGCATCGTCATCGCCATGGTCGTGCTCGCACCGGAAAGCATCAGCGCCGTGCGCGCCGCCCTCAACGACGTGTTGCAGAAGAGCCTCAATCTCGCGCTCGGCTCGTCGCTGGCGACGATAGGCCTGACGATCCCCGCGGTCGCGCTCACCAATATCGCGCTCGGGAAACAGATCCAGATCGGCGTATCGTTGCGCGACGCGCTTCTCTTGGCGCTCACGCTGTTCTTGAGCGTTTTCACTTTCGGCTCCGGCCGCACCAATATTCTCGCCGGTCTCGTTCACTTGGTCGTTTTCGCGACCTTCATTTTTCTCGTCTTCGTGCCGTAGGGTCTTACCGATTATTGTTGCGTTTCAGGCCGGCCGCCATTACCCAAAATGACTTTGAGATGTCGCCGTGACCGACCAATTCGTCCCACACATCGTGTTCGGCCTCGACCCGAAATGGGTGTCGACGGCGCTGTTGTGCGTCACTTACGCGGCCGTCATCTGGGANCAGTTGAACCGGGCCATCATCGCGCTGGTNGCCGCTGGCCTTGTCATTGNGTCCGGCGCGCTCGATCAGGCCGAGGCGCTCAAAGGCATCGACTGGAATACGATCGGCACGCTCGCCGGCCTCATGATCATAATGGCGATCGCGCAGCGCTCGGGCATCTTCGAATATGTCGCGATCCGCGCGGCGCAACTGGCCCGCGCCCATCCGGCGATCCTGCTGTTGCTGCTGCAGCTCGCCACCTTCATCATCTCGGCGCTGCTCAATAACGTCACCACGGCGCTTCTGGTGGCGCCGGTCACGCTCGCCGTCACCCGCGAACTGCAAATTCCGCCTTATCCGTTTCTGTTCGCCGAGATCATCGCTTCCAATGTCGGGGGCGCAGCGACGCTGATCGGCGACCCACCGAATATCATGATCGGTTCGCTCGCAGGCTTAAGCTTCAATGCGTTTCTGCTTAACGTCGGCCCCGCCGCGGTGCTGGTGCTTGGCGCCCAGGTGCTGATGATCCATCTGCTGTGGGGGCGGGCAACGGAAGCGACCATCGAGAATCGGCTCCGGGTAATGACCATGAATGCGCCGGCCGCGATCGTCGATCTGCCGCTGCTTGTTCAGTCGCTCGCCGTTCTCGCCTTGGTGATCATGGGCCTGGTCTTTGCCAACCGGCTTCATTTGCAGGCCGCGACCATTGCCATGGGCGGCGCTGCCTTGTTGATGCTGCTCGACAATTGGGAGCATCACCGCGACAAGCAGGCCGACAATGTGACGAAAACCCTCACCGAGATCGAATGGATCACGATCTTCTTCTTTATTGGCCTGTTCATCGTGGTGCGCGCGGTCGAAGTCAGCGGATTGTTGCAAATCCTCGCGGACAGGCTCGTTGCCGCGACCGGCGCCAACATCGCCCGCGCCGGCTCGGCCATTCTCTGGGGCTCGGCGCTGCTCTCGGCGCTGATCGACAACATCCCCTTCGTCGCCACCATGATCCCGCTGATCAAAAGCGCGGCGCCGGCCTTTGGCGTCTCCGGGCATGTCGATCCAAAGGAGATCGAGCCGCTGTGGTGGTGCCTGTCGCTCGGCGCCTGCCTCGGCGGCAACGGCACCTTGGTCGGGGCTTCGGCCAACCTCACCATTGCCGGGATTGCCGAGCGCAACGGCATTGCCTTCGGGTTTTTGAAGTACACGCTCTATGCATTGCCGATGACGTTGGTCTCGATCCTGATCTGCCAACTCTACGTGTGGGTGCGATATTTCTGAAAGACCCGGATTTCTGAAAGACTCGGCGCGCCGGCCGATTGGTGCGGTGCGGAAAGCGCTCGGGAATCGGGCCGAGATTCCTTNACCATAGCGCCAAATAGCCATCAGAAGGGCACTACCGCGCCACAAGATGGTGANCCTTTTCCTTCACTGTGCCGGAAAAGGCTGGGAACTTTCCGGCCTCCGTCCACGTTGATGGGCAGCGTGCCGGTACAGGGCAGGTGAGGGGATCACCATGGGGCGCAGCAGCAAACAAATGAAAATGCAGGCATTCGCGCTTGGCGGCGCGCTTGCCGCCGCGGTGTTAGCCAGCGCACCGGCAAAGGCCGGCTTTTTCGACTTTTTGTTTGGTGGTCCTGATAAGGGCCCCCATCCATCCGTTTCGTCCTATGCCGAGCCGTCTGTGAGCCCGCCGCCGCTTGGTCAGGAGAACGTGCGCCAGAATGCCGGCTCGACCGGCCATGGCGTCGCCTTCTGTGTACGGCTGTGCGACGGCCAGCATTTCCCGCTCGAAGCCCGCGTCATGAATGCGACGCCGGTCGAAGCCTGCCGGTCGATGTGCCCGGCCAGCAGGACCAAGGTGTTTTATGGCGCTGAGATCGATCACGCCGTCGCCAAGGATGGCTCGCGTTACGGCGATCTCGACACCGCTTTTGTCTATCGTAAGCAGCTCGTCGCCANTTGCACTTGCAACGGCAAGGATGCGCTGGGGCTCGCCCCCTACGATTTGCCGAACGATCCGACCTTGCGGCCGGGCGACATCGTCGCCACCAAAACCGGGCTGATGACCTATACAGGTAATGCGGCGCAGGCTTACACGCCCGTGACGCTGTCGAATGTTGCCACGCAGTTGAATTCGGTCACCTCGACGAAGAGCGCGCTCAACAATCGGCGTCCTGCCGTCGACACGGTCGATGACGATCCGGGCACGATCGCACAGGCGCAGCCGCTTAGCACAGGCTCTGTTGGCCAATCCCCTGTGCCGCGTTAGTTCTTTCGTTCAGTTCAGAAGCTTGGTGACGTCGTCGGCAATCGACAGTGACGACGTCAGCCCCGGTGATTCGATGCCGAACAGATTGACGAGCCGCGGCAGTCCATGCGCCGCGGGGCCCGCGATCAAAAAATCGGCGGCCGGTTCGCCGGGACCGGTGAGCTTCGGCCGGATGCCGCAATAATCCGGCACCAGCGAATGGGCCGGCAGTCCAGGCCAATAGGTGCGGATGCGGTCGTAGAAACTGTCGGCGCGGCGCGGATCGACGGTGTAGCTCTCCTCCGTGATCCATTCGACATCGGGCCCGAAACGCATGCGGCCGGCGAGGTCGAGCGTGACGTGAACGCCAAGCCCGCCGTCGACCGGTGTCGGATAAACCAGCCGCGAAAAGACCGGCCGTCCGGCGAAGCTGAAATAATTGCCCTTGGCGAGAACGAGCTTGGGCACTTTGTCGGCCGGATAGGCTTCGATGCGGCGGGCCAGCGCCTGGGCACCGAGGCCGCCGGCATTGATCACGGCGTCGAAGTCGATGGTGCCCGGGTCGCGGCCGCCGAAGTGCACGCGCCAAAGCGGCGCCTTGTAGCTCATGCGTTCGACCGGCGTTTCGAATGCGATCATGCCGCCATGATCTTCAAGTTCTCCCCACAGCGCATTCATATAGCCGTGGCTATCAACGATGCCGGTTTCCGCCGACAGCAAAGCGCCGATGCAGGACAGTTCGCCTTCGAGGGCGCGCGCGGCATTGCCGCCGAGCATTTCCATGCCTTCGACGCCGTTGATCTCACCCTGTTTCTGAATTGTTTCGACTTTGGCAAGCTCGCTCGCGTTGGTCGCAACGATCAGTTTGCCGCATTTGCGAAAGGCAACGCCGTGCGCGGCGCAGAACTCGTAGAGCATGCGGCGGCCGCGCACGCAGTGGCGCGCACGCAGCGAATTGGTCGGATAATAAAGACCGCCATGCACCACTTCGCTGTTGCGCGAAGATACGCCGTTGGCGATGCCGCCGGTCGCTTCGGCAACAGTGACGTCGTGCCCGGCAAGCGCTGCGGTGCGCGCAACCGCAAGCCCGATCACGCCCGCACCAATCACCAGAATCTGCATGCGCTTCCGCCCTGAACCCGTTGCCCTTGCTTATGTTTAGGTTCCAGAATGACTATATAAAGAAAGCTGACGCGGCAACGTGGTGGGGAAGGGGAGCGAAATGGCCGATAATATCGTCCGGATTTGTGCGCAGGCCGATATCGCGCCGGACGCGGTGCAAGCTTTCGAGGTCGAGGACCGGCAGCTTGCGGTCTTTAATATCGGGGGCAAGTTCTATGTGACGGACGACGAATGCACTCACGCTTCCGCGAGCCTTGCCGACGGGATGTTGGATGGCGACGTCATCGAATGCGCCGTGCATATGGGCGCCTTTCACGTGCCGACGGGTGCAGTCAAAGCGCCGCCCTGCCAGGTGGCGTTGCGCACCTATAAAGTTGTCCTGCAGGACGGCGACATTTTTGCCGATCTGGACCGCGACGCGGCCGGCGAACCTGCCTAATGAACGGTTTTGCCCGGGGCCGAAAATATCTATAAAAGGCCGCTGGTTGCGAACCGTACCCAAATCCCGCGCGTATATTAAGGGAACAGAGGCACCGTATGACTTACGCAGGTCCTGGAGTGAAGACGAGCCCGGATTTTTCCATTCCGGACAAGATGAAAGCCTGGGTTCTGGGCAACCCGGGTGAGCTTAAACTCACGGAAAAGCCGGTTCCGGTTCCCAAGCGCGCCGAGGTCCTGGTGCGAATCGACGCGGTCGCGATTTGCGCGACCGACCTCGAAATCATCGACTACGGTTCGCCGGCCATGTTCCTAGGCGGCAAGCCGTTCAATAAGAATTTCACTCCGGGCCACGAATATATGGGCACGGTGGTCGCGCTCGGCCCCGGTGTCGACGAATACAAGATCGGCCAGCGCATCACCGTCGAGATCCACGCCGGCTGCGGCCAATGCCGGCGCTGCCGCGAGGGCATGTATACGTCGTGCCACAACTACGGTCTCAATTACGGCGATGTCGACAAGGGCCACCGCGCCAACGGCTTCACCACCGACGGCGGCTTCTGCGAATATCAGGTCAACAATATCAACACGCTGGTCGCCATTCCTGACACGATGTCGGATGAGGAAGCGACCTTGGTGGTGACGGCGGGCACCGCGATGTACGGCCTCACCGAGCTCGGCGGCCTTGTCGCCGGTGAAAGCGTGGTCGTGACCGGCCCCGGTCCGATCGGGCTGCTCGGTGTCGCTGTGGCCAAGGCTCTGGGCGCGACGCCCGTGATTCTCACCGGCACCCGCGACAACCGGCTCAAGATTGGCAAGGAGCTCGGCGCCGATCACGTCATCAATGTACGCAATGAAAACGTGGTCGAAGCGGTGAAGCGATTGAACGGCGGCAAGGGCGTCGATTATGTCGTTGAATGCTCGGGCGCGACCAATGCGGTGACCGAAGCGGTGCGCATGGTGAACCGCGGCGGCAAAGTCTGCCTCGCCGCATTCCCGCATGAAGAGACGCCGGTCGATGTCGCGCACATCGTGCGCAACAACATCTATCTCTATGGCATCCGCGGCGAGGGCAAGAGCGCGACGCATCGCGCCGAGGCCTTCATGTCGCAGAAGCGCTTCGACGCCACCAAAATTCACACCCACACTTTCGCGCTCGACGATCTGCCCACCGCGATCCGCTATGCCAAGGATCGCGTCGACGATGCGATCAAAGTGGTGGTGAAGGCCAAAGGCGTCGCCGCCCATCGCGTCGCGGCGGAGTGAAGAAACGTTCCGGAACCCTCTTATTGCTANGCCTTGCGGATCCGAAACGTCATTAACCCTTTTTCCTTGCGCGTCTGTTCAAGCACGTCGCCGGTCTGGTTCAATAGGTTTGGTATATCGAGACCGGCGAG
>Ga0069262_10187_pt1 | contig 9775 bp, 7 predicted proteins | sample MicForSoSWNC20_O_FD_60060 | JGI IMG/M metagenome (GOLD analysis project Ga0069262, IMG submission 60060) | reverse complement strand
AACTGGTCGGCGACGGACATGCCTATGTAAAGCTCTCGGCGGTGTATCGCTGCTCGGAGCAATATCCGGATTATGCCGACGCCAAGCCGCTGCACGAGGCGCTGGTTGCCGCCAATCCGGAGCGCATGATCTGGGGCACCGATTGGCCGCATCCCTCGATTTCGGCGACGGCGATGCCGGATGACGGTCATCTGCTCGATCTGTTCCACGATTGGACGCCGAATGAGCGGACGCGACATCGCATTCTGGTCGAGACGCCGCATAGGCTTTTCGGCAAGTAACGGCCCACACGATGCGGCCTAGCCCGCGGGATGCAACTCACATAAGATCGCGCAGAACAACCGTGTCATGACGGTGTCACGGGGAATAATCCATTTTTTGCTCAAGGAGACCGGCAAAAGGGGCAAGCCGGCGCACCGCAATTTGATCTTTGGAAGCGATTGTGATGGCTGATCGCATATGACCTCGGTTTCCCCCGAAGAAATTCACGAACCGGTTGTTCCCCACGTCGCCCGCACNGGCCTGGCGCTGAGCGGGCTTGCCGCGCTCGGCATCGTGTTCGGCGATATCGGCACGAGCCCGCTCTATACGCTNAAGACCGCGTTCGATTTTCTCCATGGCGATCCGACGCCGGATCGCATTCTCGGCATTCTGTCGCTTCTGATCTGGACGCTGTTCATGATCACGACNGTNAAATANGTCGNGGTCGCCATGAGTATCGACAATGAGGGTGAGGGCGGCATTCTCGCTTTGATGTCGCTGCTCGGCGCGCAGAAGCATTCCCGNCCGCTGATCGTCTTCGCCGGCCTGCTNGGCGCCGCCTTGATCTATGGCGACGGNGCGATCACGCCGGCGATTTCGGTATTGTCGGCGCTTGAGGGCCTCAACATCGCGGCGCCGAGCTTCGAGCAATATGTGCTGCCGTCGGCCGTCGTCATTCTCGCTGCGCTGTTCGCCGTGCAGCCGCTCGGCACCGCGCGCATCGGCTCGGCCTTCGGGCCGATCATGGCGGTCTGGTTCGTCACCATCGGCTTGCTCGGCCTGTGGGGCATTGCCAAGGATCCGTGGGTGCTGTTGGCGCTCAACCCGCTTTACGGCGTGCGGCTGCTTGCCAACAACGGTTACGGCGGCTTCCTGGTGCTGGGCGGCATTTTCCTCTGCGTCACCGGCGCCGAGGCGCTCTATGCCGATATGGGCCATTTCGGCAAACGGCCGATCCGCGCCGCCTGGTCGTGGATCGTGTTTCCTTGCCTCGTGCTCAATTATGCCGGCCAGTGTGCCATTGCGCTCAATGGCGCTTCGATTTCCGACAATATCTTTTACCGGCTTTGTCCGGAGCCGCTGCTCATTCCGCTCGTCGGTCTCGCCACGGTGGCGACGATCATCGCCAGTCAGTCCATCGTCACCGGCGCATTCTCGATGACGCGGCAGGCGATCCAGCTCGGCTGGCTGCCGCGGCTGCACATCAAGCAAACTTCGGAAAAGGGTTACGGCCAGATCTATGTCGGCGTGGTCAACTGGCTCCTGATGATCGTCACCATCGCGCTGACGCTGTTGTTCCAGAAATCCGACAATCTCGCTGCCGCCTACGGCATCGCCGTCTCGGCGACCATGCTGATGACATCGTTCCTGTTGTTCATCGCCATGCGCGAGGTTTTGCGATGGAGCCTGCNNGCGAGCGCCATGCTCGCNGCGGTTTTCATCTTCATCGATGCCGGNTTTTTNGCCGCGAACTCGCTCAAGATCGCCGAGGGCGGTTATGTGCCGCTGCTGCTTGCCGGCTTGGTCTATGGCGCCATGCTGATCTGGCATCGCGGCTCGGTCGCGGTCGCCAACAGCCTGGAACAGACGCCGGTGCCGGTCGCGAAATTTCTCGAAGACGTCAAGGCGCGCAATATTCCGCGCGTGCCGGGCACCGCCGTGTTTCTCACCCGCACGTCCAACGGCGTGCCGCCGGTGATGCTGTGGCATCTCAAACAGAACCGGGCGCTGCACGAGCATGTTCTGGTGCTGCGCGTGCTCACCGAATCGCGGCCGCGGGTGCTTTGGCCCGAACTGATGACGATCGCCAAGGAAGGCGAGAATTTCTGGCGGGTGACGACGCATTTCGGCTTCATGCAGCGGCCCGATATTCCGCGCCTGATGCATCAGGCGGCGCAGAAGGGCTGCGGGGTCGGGCTCGACGACGTGATCTATTATGTCGGCCACGAAATCATCCTGCACAAGGAACGCGGCGCGGCGCTGCCGCATTGGCAGGAAGCTTTGTTCGCCGCCATGTTGCGCAACGCCTCCCACGTCACGGACTATTTCAGGCTGCCAAGCGAGCAGGTCGTCGAGATCGGCCGGCAGATTTCCATATAGATTGTATTGCCGTCGCGCGCTTCGGTAGCCTACCATACCATCATCGGCGCTTGAGCAGCGGCGGCCGTTCTTCCACAATGGTCGGGCAAAGCCGCAAGCTTTCGTCAAAAGATCGAGCGCGCGAGACCGAGTCGGGAGGATGGACATGAGTGCTGTAGCCGAGCGGGAGCGCGCGATGGAAGTTACGGAGCCGCGCGCCCGCGTGGGCCTTATCATCCCGTCGGTCAATCGCATGACAGAGCCGCAATTCAATCGTTTTGCGCCGCCGGGCCTCGGCATTCACGTGGCGCGCGGCCGCGTCGCCGGCGGGCCGCCAAGGACGGTTGCCGAACTCACCGATGAGATCGCCCATGCCGCCGGCACGCTCGCCGACGCCAAGCCCGATCTCATCGTTTTCCACTGCACCCATACATCGATGAAGGAAGGCGCCGACGGCGAGGCGCGCATTATCAATCTTATCCGCGCGACGACCGGTATCGAGGCCGTGTCGACGAGCAGCCTCGTCAACGAAGCGCTGCGCGCGCTCAAGATCAAAAGGGTCCTGGTTCTTAGCCCCTATCAGACCAATGCCGACATTATCGCTTATCTAACCGCGGCCGGCTTCACCGTGGTCAGGGACGTTGCGCTGGCTTGCGCGACCCCGGCCGCGTTCGAAGCCATCACGCCGCAGCGCTGGTATGAACTTGCCCTTGAGAACGACAGTCCGGAGATCGACGGCGTCTTTCTGAGCTGCACCAACACGACNCAAATCGAGGCCGTCGCTGNCATCGAGAAGGCCTTGCGGAAACCGGTCGTCAACAGCAATCAGGCTGTGCTCTGGGGCTGCCTCACCCGGCTCAAGACTGCGTTCGGCGACGACTGGTCGATTCCCGGACTTGGCCGTCTGCTGGACCAGGGCCATGCTTGACGCTGTCTGACTTTACCTGAGCGGGCCTGCGCCCGCCTTCATAAACAAAATAATCTGCATACGGAGAGGAAACGATGAGTATCGAGAGCGCTTCGCCAAGCCCGTTCCACTTCCGGCGCGGCTGGGTTTATGTGCTGACGCTGGCACTGGTCACAATCAACTATATGGACCGTTCGGCGCTCGGCGTGGTCGCCCAGGCCGTGCGCGGCGAATTTGGGCTGTCTCCGGTGCAGATGGGATATCTGTTCTCGTCGTTTCTGTGGAGCTACGTCATCTTTCTCCTGCCCATCGGCATCATGCTCGACCGCTCTACGGCGCGGAACATCAATTCGGCGGGTATTGCGCTCTGGTCTCTGGCGATGGTGGCGACGGCGGGCGTGGGGAGCTTTGCAGCACTGCTCGGCACGCGGCTGGTCATGGGCGCGGGCGAGGCGACGTCCATCCCCTCGTGCGGCCGCATCGTGCGCGAATGGATGCCGGCGCGGGAGCGTGGTGTCGCCAACGTATTTTGGAGCGCCGGCAGTTTCTTGGGGCCGGCGCTCGGCGCCGTCGTCGTTGCCGCGATCACCAGTACCTGGGGCTGGCGCGCGGCTTTCGTCGCTCTCGGCGTGCTCGGCTTTGTCTGGCTCGCCTGCAATCTGATCTGGTTCGACCGGCCGGAGAAGGTGAGTTGGCTCTCCGAGGACGAGCGTAAGAAAATTCTCGCTGAACGTTCCGCCGGCTTGCCCGACGAGATCGGCGTGCAGGGCAGACCGGCTGTGCTTCTCGAACTGCTCAAATCGCCGTCGCAATGGGGCGCGATGATCGCGCAGGCCTCGGGCATTTACGCGCTTTATCTGCTGCTGTTCTGGCTGCCGAGCTATCTGCAGGACACCAGGCACCTGACGATCATGAAGACGGGCTTATATACCGCCATACCCTGGGCGATCGCGGTGCCGGCCAGCATTGCCATCGGCGCTTTGAGCGACCGCCTGTTGCAAAACAATACGTTGCTGGCCGGAGGCCGCCGCACCATTGTGGCGTGCTGCGTGCTGCTCGCCGCCACGCTCGCTTTGGTGCCCTTCACCGACAATACGGTGCTGATCTTGGCGCTGTTCGCGCTGTCGCTGACCGGGATCAATGTGGCGATTTCGCTCAACCTGTCGCTGGTGACCGATCTCGTGCATCGTGCGCCCGACGTCGGCAAGGCGATCAGCCTCACCATCCTCAGCGGCAATCTGTGCGGTCTCATTGCACCGATCGTCACCGGCTATATCGTGGCCAGCTTGGGTGCCTATGATTGGGCGCTGTGGATCGCCGGCATTCTTCTTGTGATTGGCGCGGTTGCCGTCGGCACCATGACGCGGCGTGTGATCTTGCCCGCTGCCGGGCCGACGCAGATTCCAACAGGCGGGATAAGGGTTACTGCGTAGCCGTGCAATGGCGCGGTCCAGATTCGATCAAAGGCCAGCTGTCCTTTGTTTGATTCTGGACCGCCTCTCGCGGCGTGATCGCGCAAAGATGTGCGCAAACGTGAGATCAACTCGGCGCTGAAAGGCGATCTCAAAAGTTCAAAAATGCCGATTTCCTAAAGTTCCATCGAAAAGTTCCATCGACCTTTTGTTCCATCATGGAACACTGTCCACAGTTTTTGTGGCTCACCTGCAACAGCAACACGGAAATATCGGCTGGATTCAGCACGCCGAAGACGAAGTTCCTTGTCATGACGCATCACGCGTGGTCGCATTTCCGTCGTGGCCACATAGCGGCTGCCGAATCGTCGGGGGCAAAGAGGCATGAGGGCGCTCAAGCTCGCCTGCATCGTCGTTGCCGTGATGACAATTGCGTATCCGTTCGCGGGGCGTGAGCCCGAGCCCGTGCCGCCGGAAGAAGCCGTGGCGGACATTCCGGAAGGGAGCGTTCCGGAAGCAAACGTTCCGGAAAAAGACCAGCAGCAAGTGGCAGCGCTGAATGTGCCGGTCGAGGACAACTATCCCGATTCGATGCCGCTGAAGCCTAATCTCTCGTATCTGGCCTATTACGCCTATTCCGAAGTGCCGCCCGACACCAAGCCGGCGGATGTCGTCTTGAACGCCGTGAGAGATATTCCCTCCGGCACGCCGATCGACGAGATCAAGCTTGCCGCCGCCGTGCTCGGCCTCGATGTCAGCTTCATGAAGGCAGTCGCCAAGATCGAATCCGGTTTCGATCCCAAGCAGCGCACCGGNTCGTATATCGGCCTCTATCAGCTGAGCAATTACGAGTTCGACAAATACGGATCCGGTGACATCACCGCCTCGCGCGATAATGCCGTCGCTGCCGCCTATAAATTTCTCACCGCGGCGATCCTGTTCGAATTGAGCACGCACAAAAAGCCGACCTTGAGCGACCTTTACCTGATCCACCAGCAAGGCACCCAAGGCGCGGCGGAGCATGTCGCCCATCCGGAGCGGATCGCCTGGAAGTCGATGTGCGCCACCGACGAAGGCCGGACGAAGGGCGAGAAATGGTGCAAGCGCGCGATTTGGCAGAACACGCTTCCCGCCATCAAGCAGATCTGGAAGTCGGTCGATAATCTGACCTCGGGCGCCTTCGTCGCCATGTGGCAGCAGCGCGTCGACACGTTTTACGCGCGGTACGCCGAGGCGATCGCCGAAAAATAGCTGCGGCCTCGACGCGCGGCCAAAAGCGCGTCACAGTCGGCTCTTTAGCTTCGGCCTGCTGGGATCACACCGTTCTTCCGCGTGGCAATGAGAGTCCCGTACCACTTTATTGCGATGGCGCTCGCCGCCGTCTGCATTACCCCATCTCTTTCGTCTCCGTTTCTTCCGGGGCTGCCGCGGCAAGCCTCCGACCATGGCCTCGATCATGGTTCCAATCATCGCGTCAATCGCGGAGTTAATCGCGGCGTCGATCATGGTGTCGATGGAGGCTTCGATCATGCCGTCACGACGCAGAAGGTCGTGGCGCTGACCTTCGATGCCGACATGACGCTGAAAATGCGCGACGAGCTCAAGAGCGGCAAGGTCGCATCCTGGTACAATGCCAATGTCATCGCGGTGCTGCAGCGCGAGAATATTCCGGCGACTTTGTTTCTTACCGGCCTGTGGATCGAAGCCTATCCCGAGATCACCAAACAGCTGTCGCAAAATCCGCTGTTCGAGCTCGGCAACCACAGCTATTCGCACGGCGGCTTCCGCTCGCCGTGCTACGGCCTTCCGGCGGTGAAGAAATCGAACGAAGGCGCCGAAGTGGAGCGGACCGATGCGTTGCTGCAGAAATACGCGGCTGCCTACAAGAAATACTTCCGCTTCCCCGGACTGTGCTTCGATGCCGATGACGTCAAGCGCGTCGAAGCCGAGAATTACACGGTCATCAACGGCGACGTCGAGGGCGGCGACGGTTTCGAGAAATATCCGGCGCCGATTGTCGCCAATGTCGTCTCCCATGTCCGCCCGGGCAGCATTGTCGTTCTGCACATGCATGGCGGCCCCAATGCGCCGCAGACCGCGATGGCGCTTCCCGACATCATCAAGAAGCTGCGCGCGGCGGGCTATGCGTTCGTCAAAGTGTCGGACCTGCTCAAGCTGCGTTGAGGACGACTACGGCCGCCACAACGTGATGAGGAGGCCGCCGCTGAGGATGAGCGCGCCGCCGGCATAGATCGGCAAATCAGGCCTGATCCCGAAGACGATGAGATTGATGAGCTGCGCCACCAGGAAGAATAACGTCACATAGACGCCCAGCAGCTTGCCGAAATCCCACGGCGGCGAATTGACCGCGACCCCATAGGCGAACAGCACGATGGCGCCGGCAGCGAACAGGCCGGCGCGGCCGGCGAGACTTGGACTGTGCAGCCCGATGCGGACGAGCGCGTCGCCGCCGGCTTCGAGCGTGGCGGCGAGAAGCAGCAGGAGATAGGCGACAAAGATATTCATCTTCCCGGCGCTCCTTTGCACAGGCCTGAAACGCCCCGCTGAGGCAGGCAACTTCCATACCATGAGTGGCGTGGAGTGCTACAGAACGGCTCGCAGGGGAGGCTGCTCGACCGCAGATCGCTCGTGACATCGTGCGAATCTTTTGCATATTCGCGCCAATGCCTAGACGCGCATTTCGAATTGGCCGTTCTCCGACCGGCCTTGGCATGTTTGCGGTGAAGCCGATCAAGCGGCGGACCCATATCGTCGCCTATCGCGGACCGCTGCTGACGGAGGAAGAAGCGGTGCGCCGCGAGGCCCAGGACTCGCGCTACCTGTTCATCCTTACCAAGAAATGGACGATCGACGGCTCGCCGCGCTGGAATTTGGGCCGTTATGTCAATCATTCCTGCCGGCCGAACGCCGAGCCGATCACGCGTAACGGCGGCATCGTGATCGTAGCGATGCGGCGCATCGAGCCCGGCGAGGAAATCACCTACGACTACGGCAAGGACTACCGCGACTACTTCTTCAAAGGCCGCCGCCGCTGCCTGTGCCAGGCGTGCCGCGAGCGCGCGGCGCGCGATCGGCGCAAGAAAAAAACCGCCAAGAAACTGGCCGTCGGACGATCGCGCCGCAAGAGTAAGACCGTCGGCCGGAAAACGAGCCGGAAGAGACCGGCGAAGCGGCGTTCCTAGATTTTCCAGTGAGCATGATCTTTTTCCGAAAACCGGTCTCCACCCTCGGATCAAGTCCGAGGGCATGCTTTTTCGGGATCATGCTCTAGGCCAGCAGTCCGATCTCGCAGGCTTTGATCTGCAGCGCCAGATATTTCGAATAGATCCGGCACTGCGCAAAGCTGCCGGCGATGAACCATAGGCCCGGCTGCGGCGTGCGCGTGAACATGTTGCGCAATTCCTGGCCCGTTCCAAACCCCCAGATCGGGCCGACGCGGTCGGCCATGGCATCGCCGAACAATCTGCGCGCCGTGTCGTTCTGATCCTTATAGCCGGTCGCCAGCACGACGAGATCGGCGGCAANCGTCTCGCCGTTCTTCATCCGCGCGCCTTCGGCGACGAAGCTTGCGATATCGGAAAATTGTACCAGGCNGACTTCGCCTTTGACGATAAGGTCGGAGCAGCCGACNTTGAAATAATANCCGCCGCCGCGGGTGAGATATTTGAACTGCCAGCCGGTGCCNTCGTCGCCGAAGTCGAGCNNGAAGCCTTTGCCTGCGAGTCCGTCGAGCAGTTCCTGATCGATCTGCTTGGCNTTCGCGGTGAGAAGCTTGTGGCTTCTCCGCGCCAGCGAGAGCGGCACCGATAGGGTGATCAGATCGCAATCCTCGAGCGGCCCCTCGTCATAAAGCGCATAGGGCAATTGCGCGCTCGGCTCGACATTGACCACCATGGTCGAAGAGCGCTGCACCAGCGTGACCTTGGCGCCGCTCGCGTGCAAATCCTGGGCGATATCGTGGCCGCTATTGCCCGAGCCGATGACGAGCACGTTCTTGCTTTTCCACGTCTCGCCTTCGTCATATTGGCTCGAATGCAGAACCGGGCCGGCGAAATTATCCAACGTGGCGATGGCAGGAATGCTCGGCGCGCCGCTCAGTCCGGTCGCCATGACAACGTGGCGCGGATGCATCTCGCGCGCCGCACCGCCGGCGCCGCGTAATTTGACCGACCAGCGGCCGTTCGTCTCGTCGTAGCTCGCGCCCTCGAATGTGGTGGAGGTCCAGTAATTGAGCTCCATGCTGTCCACATAGGCCTCGAACCAGCCGGCGATCTTGTCTTTGGGAATGTAAGCCGGCCAATTCGGCGGGAAGCGCATATAGGGCAGGTGATTGACGTGCGTCTGATTGTGCAAGACCAGCGCGTGATAGCGGTTGCGCCAATTGTCGCCGATGCGCTTGCCGCGATCGACGATGAGCGTGTTCACGCCCAATTGGCCGAGACAGGCGGCGGCTGAAAGCCCGGCCTGGCCGCCGCCGACGACGAGCACGGCCGGATCGTGGTCGGCATAGGCGGCAGCGGCTTTGCGCGTGTCGAGCCAGTTCGGGCCGCGAAAGTCCCGCGAATAGGCTTTGTCGCCCGGCTGTGCGCGGCCCAGTCTCTGTTCGTGGCCTTTGATTTCGTCGAGCGCCGTGAGCAGCGTCCAGCCTTTGAGCTTGCCGCCTTCGCCTGCGTCCGGCGTAAGGCGAATGACGCCGTTGCCGCGGCCTTGCGCGGTCTCGAAGTTGAAGATGGCTTCGATGGCGTCGGTGCCGGCGCGCGTAACCCAGCGCGGCGCAGTGCGATCCGCATCGACGGCGAAAGCGGCGGGCCGCATCTGCGCGGCGCGCGCCGTCAGCTCTCTNATNATGGCGTCGGCGCCGTCGATCGTCGCGATGCGCCACGTCAGCGCCAGCACGTCGCGCCAGTAGCTCTCGGCATGAAACAGCGATCCGAGCCGGGCCTCATCGGCCGCCGCCAGCGCCTCCTGGAACTGTGCGAGCCAGAGCTGCACAGCCATGATGGGCGATTCTGCTTTTGTGAGCATGGGCTTCGCCCAACAATGGTTCCGCGTTTCTCCCGTTGCCTGAATACATCTATTGGATGCCCAGATCGAG
>Ga0069262_10181_pt1 | contig 9900 bp, 9 predicted proteins | sample MicForSoSWNC20_O_FD_60060 | JGI IMG/M metagenome (GOLD analysis project Ga0069262, IMG submission 60060) | reverse complement strand
CCCCGACCGGTTATGTCGAAATCAACACCGATCAGACTTAAATATTCAAAACGCGCCCGTAAGCGTCCAGCACCGCTTCCTTCATCATCTCCGACAAAGTCGGATGCGGGAACACGGTGTGCATCAGCTCTTCCTCGGTGGTTTCGAGATTCATCGCCACCACATAGCCTTGGATCAGCTCGGTGACTTCGGCGCCAACCATATGGGCGCCGAGGAGTTGTCCTGTCTTCTTGTCGAAAATCACTTTGACCAGACCCTGGTCCTCGCCGAGCGCAATGGCCTTGCCGTTGCCGACAAACGGGAAGCGGCCAACNCGGATGTCGAGCTTCTTGTCCTTGGCCGCCTGTTCGGTGAGGCCGACAGAGGCGATCTGCGGTGTGCAATAGGTGCAGCCGGGGATCATCAGTTTGTTCATCGGATGCGGATGCAGTCCTTTGATCGCTTCGACGCAGATCACGCCTTCATGCTCGGCTTTGTGGGCAAGGAGCGGCGGGCCGGCGACATCGCCGATGGCATAGATGCCCGGCACATTGGTCTTGCACAGGCCGTCGATAACGATGGCGCCACGCTCGGTTTGCACGCCGAGTTTTTCGAGGCCGAGATTTTCGATATTGCCGACGACGCCGACCGCGGCGATGACGCGATCGACCGTCAAGGTCTGCGTGCCGCCTTTGCCATCGTCAATGGTCGCGGTGACGCTATCTGCCTTCTTGTCGAGTTTCGTGACCTTGGCGCCGGTGAAGATCTTGATGCCTTGTTTTTCAAAGCTCTTGCGCGCAAAGGCCGCAATCTCGGCGTCCTCGACGGGAAGAATCTGCGGCAGCACTTCGACCACGGTCACGTCGGAGCCCAGCGTGCGATAGAACGAGGCGAATTCGATGCCGATCGCGCCGGAACCGACGACGAGCAGCGACTTCGGCATTTTCTCCGGCACCATTGCCTCGAAATAGGTCCAGACCAGTTTCTTGTCGGGCTCGAGCCCCGGCAGAACACGCGGCCGCGCGCCGGTGGCGATGATGATGTGCTTGGCCTGATAGGTACCCGCGCCGAGCGCGCCTTTCGGTCCTTCATTGCGGCCGGGCTTCACCGTGATCTTGCCGGGCGCGTCGATCGCCGCCTCGCCCCAGATCACGCTGACCTTGTTCTTCTTCATCAGGAAGCCGACGCCGTCATTGAGCCGCTTCGACACGCCGCGCGAACGCTTCACCACAGCCGCCGGATCGTAGGTCACCTCGCCTGCCGACAGCCCATAATCCTTGGCGTGCTGCATGTAGTGATAGATCTCCGCCGAGCGCAGCAGCGCCTTGGTCGGGATGCAGCCCCAGTTGAGGCAAATGCCGCCGAGAAATTCGCGCTCGACGATCGCGGTCTTGAAGCCGANCTGGGCGGCGCGGATCGCGGTGACATAACCGCCCGGGCCGGAACCGATAATGATGATGTCGAAATCCGTCTCAGCCATTCAATCCTCGCCCTACGCGCCTTGGCGCCTGACCTTACCCCGTCACGCCCGCTTTTGTCGCGGGCACCCAGGCCCAGTCATTTAGAGATCTGCGCGGCCGGAACAAGTCCGGCCATGGTGCGAGACAGGCGGCGTCGGACGGATGGCGTCAGGCCGACTGGTCGGGAATGGGTTGGAAAACATCGTCGTCGCCGAGCCGTTCGAGCACGCCCGAGCGGATGTCGAAAAAACAGCCATAGAGCGTAATATGGCCGGCGTCGACTGCGTCCTTGATCCAGGGGAAGGTCATGAGGTTGGCAAGCGACAGGCGCACCGCTTCGTGTTCGCAGACTTGCTGCTGCAGCTCCGGGGGCGCCTTGAGCGCGAGCTCGCGCGCCGGCTCGGCGATGCTTACCCACTGGCCGACGAAATCGGAGACTTCGCGCGGCGCGCCGTTGAGCAATGCCTGAATGCCGCCGCACATGGCGTGACCCAACACCACGATTTCCCGCACCTTGAGCGAGCGCACGGCGAATTCGATCGCCGAACTCACGCCGTGCGGGTGGTCGTCCGGCCCGTAAGGCGGCACGATATTGGCGACGTTGCGGACGACGAAGAGTTCGCCGGGGCGTGCATTGAACACCATTTGCGGATCGGTGCGGCTGTCCGAACAGGCGATGATCAGCGCGCGCGGCCGCTGCCCGAGCCGGCTCAGCGCCTCGAAGCGGCTCCTCTCGGTCTGCCAGGTGCTGGCGCGGAAACGGCGATAGCCTGCGATCAGATCATCCATCAAGCAGCCTTTGAGCAGCCAAATGTGGCGAGCACATCTCCTGCCTGTGAAGGCCGGGCGAAGCAAGAACAATGCCCGCGTAGATTGCTTCGGGCTCCACCGCCGTTGAACCCGGCCGGGATCGGGTGTGTACTACCGGCCCACTACCCCAGCGCAACAGCGATCCTCCTTTATGGCTGAGCTCACCGTTTACAGCACGATCGGCGTGCGCAGTGCCGCCGAAGGCCTATTCGCGCAATTCGAGACGACAAGCGGCCACAAGCTCGCCGTGACCTGGGGGACCGCTCCCATGCTGGTGAAGCGGATCGAGGGCGGCGAAACCGCCGATGTGCTGGTGCTGAGCCGCGCCGGCCTCGACGCGCTCAGCAAGCAGGGCAAGGTTGCGCCGGGATCGGAGGTGCCGCTCGCCAGTTCCGGCGTCGGCATCGCGGTCAAAGCCGGTGCGCCGAAACCGGACATTTCCACGCCCGAGGCGCTGAAACAGACGCTGCTCAACGCCAAATCGATCGCCTATAGCGAACCGTCTGCGGGCGGCGCGAGTGGGGTCTATTTCGAGAAGTTGCTCGAGCGCATGGGCATCGCCGCCGAAATGCGACCCAGAACCAAATATCCGCCACCGGGCGGCTTTACCGCCACACTCCTCATTTCCGGCGAAGCAGAGCTTGCCGTGCAACAAAAGCCGGAACTGCTCCATGTCGCGGGCGTCGAGATCGTCGGTATGTTGCCCGGCGATCTCAATTTGATCACTGCCTTTGCAGCAGGCCTGATGCCGGACTGCAAACATGTCGATACAGGCAAAGCTCTGATCGCGTCTTTGCGCGCGCCGTCGGCCGTTGCGGCGTTCCGCGCTAAGGGGCTCGATCCCGCCTGAAGCCGCGCAAGCCGGTGTCGCGCGCAGCAATCAAACGTATTGCGCGATGCCGTTGCCGAACGACCAATTCTCTTTGCCGACGTCAATCAGGTTGATCATCACGTCCTGCGGCCGGATGCCGGGATTCTTGCCGAGTAATTCGACGATCCGCGCATAGAGCGCCTGCTTCTGTTCGACCGTGCGCGTATTGGTCACGGTGATTTGCAGCATGACGAACTCTGAGCCGTGCTCAATGCCGAGATAGCTTGGCTCGTAAATGAAGTCCGCTTCATCGCGGTCGGTCACGACCATGAAGCGATCATTCTCAGGCACCGTGAATATCTCGCGCAGCGCCTGATAGACGCCGTCGCTGATCGCCTTCTTGTAGGCCGCCGGTTTGCCGCGCCGCAGATCGATCCGCACGAGAGGCATGGATTACCCCACTATGGGCTACACCAGCATCATCACCGGGTTTTCGATCAGCGACTTGAAGGCGCCGATCAGGATCGCGCCGAGCGCGCCGTCGACGGCGCGATGGTCGCACGACATGGTGACGCTCATGATATGCGCGGCGACGATCTTGCCGTCACGCACCACAGCGCGCTCCTCGCCGGTGCCGACGGCGAGAATGGTCGCGTGTGGCGGATTGATCACGGCGGTGAAGTCCTTGATGCCGTACATGCCGAGATTGGATACCGCCGACGTGCCGCCCTGATATTCGTGCGGCTTGAGCTTGCGTTCGCGCGCGCGTATGGCGAAGTCGCGCATCTCGTTCGAGATCGCGGCGAGCGATTTGGTTTCGGCCGCACGGACGATCGGCGTGATCAGGCCGTTCGGCATTGCCACCGCGACGCCGATATCGGAATGCTTNTGCTTGAGCATGCCGCCTTCGGTCCAGCTCACATTGGCATCCGGCACACGCTGCAGCGCGAGCGCGAGCGACTTGATGNCGAAATCGTTGACCGAAAGCTTGTAGGCGGGCTTGCCGTCGGCGCCTTTGGGCGCGAGCGCGTTGATCTCTTCGCGCGCTTCCAGAAGCTTGCCGATATCGCAATCGACGGTGAGATAGAAATGCGGAATGGTCTGCACCGAGGCGGTAAGCCGCTGCGCGATGGTGCGGCGCATGCCGTCATGCGGCACGACCTCGTAGCTGCCGTCCTCGTAGAGCGCGCGGATCTGCTGGTCCGACATTGACGGCACGATCATCGGCGTCGTGCCGGCGCCCGGTGCGGCGGTCGCCTTCAATCCGCCGCCGGCTTTTGCCGTCGCCACATCGCGGGCGATGATACGGCCGTGCGGACCGGTGCCCTGGATGCGGCCGATATCGATGCCGGCATCCTTGGCGAGCCGCCGGGCCAGCGGTGAAGAAAAAACGCGCCCGCCGGCGTGCCCGTTGGTCACGGGTGCCGCGGGTGCGGCTTTCGGCGCTGCGACGGGAACCGGCAATGGAGGCGGAGCAGCAGTCGCCTTGGCTTCCCCCTTGGCTTGCACCGCAGAAGCGGCAGCAGCCTGTGTCGCCGGTGCCGCAGCAGGAACGGGCGATGCGGCGGCGGGCGCCGCGCCCTTCCCCCCGGCCGCGGCCGCGGCGGCCTTCACGTCCTCGCCTTCCTGCGCCATCACGGCGATGAGTTGATTGACCGCGACATCTTGCGTGCCTTCCGGCACCACGATCTTCGCCAGCGTGCCGTCATCGACGGCTTCGTATTCCATCGTCGCCTTGTCGGTCTCGATTTCGGCAATCACGTCGCCGGTCTTGACCGCGTCGCCCTCTTTCTTGAGCCACTTGGCAAGGTTGCCCTTCTCCATCGTGGGCGATAAGGCCGGCATGAGAATATTGATAGGCATCGGACGCCAATCTCACCAATCTAATTCAGCGGTAAGTGACGGCTTTCACCGCCTCGACAACTTCGGCAACGGATGGCAGCGCGAGCTTTTCCAAATTTGCGGCATACGGCATCGGCACGTCCTTGCCGCATACTCGCATCACTGGCGCGTCGAGATAATCAAACGCACTTTCCATCAGGGAAGCGGCAATCTCGGAGCCGACGCCGGATTGCTTCCAGCCTTCTTCGACCGTGACCACGCGGCCGGTCTTCTTCACCGACTCGATGATCGTCGCGGTATCCATCGGCTTGAGCGTGCGCAGATCGATCACCTCGGCGTCAATGCCGTCTTTCGCCAGTTCTTCGGCCGCTTTCAGCGCATAGGTCATGCCCATCGACCAGGCGACGATGGTGACGTCGTTGCCGGGACGAACGACACGGGCCCGGCCGATCGGCAGCACGTAGTCGTCAAGCTTCGGCACCGGCGAAGAGTGGCCGTAGAGAATTTCGTTCTCAAGAAAGATCACCGGATTGGGATCGCGGATGGCTGCTTTGAGCAAGCCCTTGGCATCGGCCGCGGTCGACGGCGCGATCACCTTCAGGCCCGGAATGTGCGAGTACCAGGCCGAATAATCCTGGCTGTGTTGCGCGGCAACGCGCGAGGCCGGACCGTTCGGGCCGCGGAACACGATCGAGACCTTGACCTGTCCGCCCGACATATATTGCGTCTTCGCCGCCGAATTGATGAGCTGATCCATCGCCTGCATGGCGAAATTGAATGTCATGAATTCGACGATGGGTTTTAGCCCGTCGAATGCCGCGCCGACGCCGACGCCGGTAAAGCCGTGTTCGGTAATCGGCGTATCGATAACGCGCCGCGCGCCGAACTCTTCCAGAAGTCCCTGGGTCACCTTGTAGGCGCCCTGATATTCTGCGACCTCCTCGCCCATCACGAACACGTCGGGATCGCGGCGCATTTCTTCGGCCATGGCATCGCGCAAGGCTTCGCGCATGGTCATTGAGACGAGCTCGGTGCCTGCCGGCACTTCCGGCTCCGGCGCAGCATGCGGAGCCGCGGCCGTCGGAGCGGGCACTGCCGGAGCCTCGGCTTTTGCCGCGGGCGCTGCAGGTGGCGCGGGTTCGGCCGGCTTAGGCGCTTTGGCCGGCGCGCCGGCTTTTAGAGCGGCGGCGTCTTCGCCGTCAGCGAGGATCATGGCGATCGGCGTATTGACGGCGACATCATTGGTGCCGGCCGGCACCAATATCTTTCCGAGCGTGCCCTCGTCGACCGCTTCCACCTCCATGGTGGCTTTGTCGGTCTCGATCTCGGCAATCACGTCGCCGGATTTGACGGCATCACCCTCATTCTTGAGCCACTTGGCAAGATTGCCCTTCTCCATCGTGGGCGACAGGGCGGGCATTAGAATCTCAGTCGGCATGATCGCTCACTCGGTAGCGTGACACACTGGGTGCTTACAGCGGCACGCTGATCGCAACTTAACGATAGACGTCGGTGTAAAGTTCGGCAGGATCGGGCTCGGGATCGTGGGTCGCGAACTCGGACGCTTCGTTGATGACGGCGCGCACGGACGCGTCGATCTTCTTCAAATCGTCTTCGCTCGCCCATTTCTTGTCGAGGAGCCGCTTGCGCACCTGCTCGATCGGATCGTGCTCCGTGCGCATTTTGTCGACTTCCTCCTTGGTCCGGTATTTTGCCGGATCAGACATGGAGTGGCCGCGATAGCGGTAGGTCATCATTTCGAGGATCACCGGGCCCTTGCCGGCGCGGCACCAGGCCAGCGCCTCTTCCGACGCCGNCTTCACCGCGCGCACGTCCATGCCGTCGACCTGCGACCCCGGGATGTTGAAGGAAACGCCGCGCTTGGAAAAATCGGTCTGTGCCGACGAGCGTGTCACCGACGTGCCCATCGCGTAGCGATTGTTTTCGATGACGTAAACGACCGGCAGTTTCCACAGCTCGGCCATGTTGAAGCTTTCGTAGACCTGGCCTTGATTGGCCGCGCCGTCGCCGAAATAAGTCAGGCAGACCGCATCATTGCCGCGATATTTATTGGCGAAAGCNAGACCGGTGCCGAGCGGCACTTGGGCGCCGACAATGCCATGGCCGCCNTAGAACTTCTTCTCCAGCGAGAACATGTGCATGGAGCCGCCCTTGCCCTTGGAGTAGCCGCCGCGCCGCCCGGTCAGCTCCGCCATCACGCCTTTGGGGTCCATGTCGCAGGCGAGCATATGGCCGTGGTCGCGATAGCCGGTGATCATCTGATCACCTTCCTTCGTCGCCATTTTCATGCCGATGACGACCGCTTCCTGGCCGATATAGAGGTGACAGAAGCCGCCGATCAGGCCCATGCCGTACATCTGACCGGCCTTTTCCTCGAACCGGCGGATCAGGAGCATGTGACGGAGCGCGTCGAGCTCCTGCTCCTTGGTGAATTCGGCGATCTTTGCGCCACCCAAGGTGGCCGCGCCGTTTCCGGCGGCAGGGCTCATTTTCTCAGCGGTTTGCGCAGTCTGGGCAGCGGCCATCAGTGTCCTCGAAAGATGACAAAGCGTTTCGGCAGGCGGGCCTCCTCCAATAGCGGAATTCGCTGTGTTGCGGAAGTCAGAGCATTGCCGGCGGGGGACAGGCGCCATCGGCCAAATGCTTGTCGGAAAAACCAATTTCGTAATCGGCTACGGCGACTTCAAGGGGCCGTCAAGGGTGCGGTGCGGCAGGCGGGCTGGCCGCCGGCCGGAACATCATGGTCAGGTCATTGGGATCGACATAGTCGAGCAGCAGGCGCGCGCGCTCATCGAGCATGTCCGGGTCGATGGCGTCGGATTTGAGCAGCGCGACGCGCCGCGCCCATTGCGCATGTTCGAGCTTGAGCCGCGTCAGATCGGTATTGAGCGCGGCCATTTGCCGGTCGATGTCTTCCTTGGCCTTGAGCCCGCGATTGCCGCTATAGGCGTTGACGCCGAAATAACCGATCAACAGCGCCGCAAGCACATAGAGCGCGAGCGCGTTGAGGATCGTGCGCAGCCGTTTGCGGGTAACCATGGCCCTACCATGCGAGCCTGCCGATTAAAGCGGGCTTAATGGGGCCATGGTTCTCGTCGCTAATGGTTTCGCCGCTACGGCAACCTGTTGCGCACTTCGCTGAGCACGAAATTGCCGAGCCGCTTGCCGCGGTTGCGCATGAAGCGCAGCATGCCGGCATCGACGAAATAGGTCAGCAGGATGCTGTCACGCGTTTTCACTTCAGCGCCGACCGCGTCCGCCGAGTGCCAAGTGTCCGTGCCCACGGCGAAGGCATAGCCGGTATTCGGCGCGAATTTCATCTGCTTGACCTTCGGCAGCGAGCCGTCGGCAAGCTTCTCGTGGAAAATCGTGCCGATATGCGTCGTGGAGGCATCGCGCGGCAAATAGAGCTGCACCGTGATGCCTTTCCAGCGCGTATCGGTATGCGGCGTGATCAGATAACCAGGAATGTCGCGCGTCAGGATCGGGATTGGATACATGCCAGTCGCGGCATAGCCGCCGCCGAAACGGCGCTCAAGCGCCGGCGCCAGCCGCCGCACAAAAGCATCCTTGACCTTCCGCGAGCACAGTGCGCGGCCGACGACATCCCAGACCGTGCGCTTCTGCGGCGGCAGGTGACGGATATATTCGGGGAACAGATCGATCTTCACCCTTGTGTGGGTACCGTCGGCGAGATCGTGACCTTTGCTGCGCCCGTGCATTGGCCGGTAGTCGTTGACCTCCGGCATATTGGCGAGCATCAGGGCGTAGGCTTCGTCCGGAAAAACGCGATCAAGCACGAGGTGTGTGAACGGCGCGTCGAAAGAAGGCGAGGCATCGATCGACGCAGCGATGTAGTCGCGCAGGTTTTCTACCGCGAGCCGCCGGTTTCCCGGCTTCAATTCAAGCGTCTGGTCCATATCGCACCCATTCCCGAGGAGATGTGCAGGGTATCGCTGTTGCGAGCGCCGCTCAACAGGCGCCCATGGTGGAGCTATTGCGGCGGAACTAGCGCAGTGCGCGGAACGCCGAGCGCCCGGCATAGACTGCCTGCGGACCAAGATCCTCCTCGATGCGCAGCAACTGATTGTATTTCGCCGTGCGGTCGGAGCGCGCCAGCGAGCCGGTTTTGATCTGGCCGCAATTGCTGGCGACAGCGAGATCGGCGATAGTCGCGTCTTCGGTCTCGCCCGAACGATGCGACATCACCGTGGTATAGGCGGCCTTGTGCGCCATTTCGACGGCGGCGAGCGTTTCAGTGAGCGTGCCGATCTGGTTGACCTTGATCAAAACTGAGTTGGCGTAGTGCTTGGCGATACCGTCGCTGAGCCGTTTGACATTCGTAACGAAGAGATCGTCGCCGACCAGCTGGCATTTGCTGCCGATTGCTTCGGTCAGCATGATCCAGCCCTCGATATCGTCTTCCGCCATACCGTCCTCGATCGACACGATCGGATAGCGGCCGACCAGGTCGGCGAGATATTTGGTCTGCTCTCGCCGCGAGCGCTTCTTACCTTCGCCTTCATAGACGTAAGTGCCGTCCTTGAAAAATTCGGTCGAGGCGGGGTCGAGCGCCAGACTGACATTATCGCCCGGCTTGTAGCCGGCCTTCTCGATCGCCTTCATCACAAAGTCCAGCGCGGCATCTGCGGAAGCGAGATTCGGCGCGAAGCCGCCTTCGTCGCCGACATTGGTGTTGTGGCCAGCATCCTTTAACGCACCGCGCAGGGTGTGGAAAATCTCCGAGCCGGCGCGCAGCGCTTCGGCAAACGTTGCCATGCCGAGCGGCACGATCATGAATTCCTGGAAATCGATGGGGTTGTCGGCATGCGCGCCGCCATTGACGATATTCATCATCGGCACCGGCAGAAGCCGCGCCGACGTGCCGCCGACATAGCGATAGAGCGGAAGCTGATTGGCAATCGCCGCGGCTTTGGCAGCGGCGAGCGACACGCCGAGAATGGCGTTGGCGCCGAG
>Ga0069262_10166_pt1 | contig 10441 bp, 6 predicted proteins | sample MicForSoSWNC20_O_FD_60060 | JGI IMG/M metagenome (GOLD analysis project Ga0069262, IMG submission 60060) | reverse complement strand
GCACGCAAGAAGTGGATCGCCGGCTCACTCGAGCCCAGGGGTACACTGTTTATCGATGCCGGCGCCGTTACCGCGCTGCGGCGCGGCAACAGCCTGTTGCCCGTGGGGGTGGCGCGGATCGACGGGGATTTCGCTCGCGGCGATGCGGTCATCATCCGCGGCCCTGACGGTGCGGAAATCGGTCGAGGGCTGTCCGCCTACGACGCCGAAGATGCGCAAAAGATCAGGGGCCGCCCGTCCACCGATATCGATGCGATCCTGGGCTTTTCCGGCCGGGCTGAGATGATCCATCGCGACAATTTAGTCGTGGGCCGGGATTAGGTGCGCCGCAGACGCGCGGCCCGAGTCCCGAACCTTGACCCCTGAAAAGATGAACCCCGGCCGCTAATGCGACCGGGGTTCGACGCCGGGTGATTGAGGGTGAGGGGCTGGGGGGCTTCGCCCGGCATCTGACCGTTAACGGGAGCGCTGGCGAGTCGTTCCGCCCCGAATCATAATTTTCTTTGCGCGGCTGGCGGCACTCTTCACCCCGGTTGGAGTTCCATTGCGGCTCGCGGCGCGGCGGCGGAGGTGCGCCCGGGGCGAGGCTGGACCGGCGAAATTACCGCCCAAATCGTCCGCCAGATTGATGCGTCGCCCGCCCGGCAGGACCACATAGCGTGAGAATACGCGCAGTTCGCCAAGTTCCCCGCCGCTTCCCTCGACCACATACGTGGTTCCGATGGGAAAACGCTTGGGGAGACGGTTCGGCTTATGACCAGCGGACAATCGCATGACACCCTCTCATTTGCGGATTTGAAATAGGGAACGCTGACAATTTCGGGGAGGTTCCCCAAATTCTGTGACGGCCCGACGAACCCTGTGGATTGCTGTGGGCATCTCCCCTGGTGGGCCGTTTTGCCGGCAGCCTCGCCGGGGATCGCCGGACATGATAGGAAGTTCCCGAATGCGAGACGGATCAACACCATGAGGGCGCTATGAACGCCCCGCTCAAGGCGGTGGCCGGTTCCGAAAAGCCACGAGCCACGCTCGCGGCCACAATGCGCGAGATCGGCCGCGAAGCGCGTTTGGCGGCGCGCGTGCTGGCGCTCGCGCCGGCCCCGCAAAAGAACAGGGCGCTGGCGGCGATGGCCAAGGCCATCCGCGGCTCGCGCGCGGCCATCCTCGCCGCCAATGCGGAAGATCGTGCCGAAGCGAAATCGGGCGGCGCAACTCAGGCTTTCCTCGATCGGCTTTCGCTCGATGCCGAGCGCGTCGATGCCATGGCGGCCGGGCTCGATGTGATCCGCAAGCTCAAGGATCCGGTCGACACCGTCATGGCGTCCTGGCGCCGTCCTAACGGCATGCGGATCGAGCGTGTGCGGGTGCCGCTCGGTGTCGTCGGCGTCATCTACGAGAGCCGGCCCAATGTCACCGCGGATGCCGGTGCGCTCTGCCTCAAGGCAGGCAATGCGGCGATCCTGCGCGGCGGCTCCGAGAGCTTCCGGTCATGCCGCGCGATCCATGCCGCAATGGTCGAGGGCCTGGTCGAAGCCGGATTACCCGCCTCGGCGATCACGCTCATCCCCACCCGCGACCGTGAAGCGGTCGGCATGATGCTCGCCGGCCTCGATGGCGCCATTGACGTGATCGTGCCGCGCGGCGGCAAGAATCTCGTCGGCCGGGTGCAGTCCGAGGCACGGGTGCCCGTATTCGCTCACCTTGAAGGCGTCTGCCATGTCTATGTCGACGGAAAGGCCAAGCTCGGCATGGCCAAGGCGATCGTACTCAATGCCAAGATGCGCCGGACCGGCGTCTGCGGCGCGGCTGAGACTTTGCTGGTCGATCGCGCCGGCGCGGCAAAGTTTCTTAAGCCGCTGGTGATCATGCTGCTTGACGCCGGTTGCGAGATTCGCGGCGATACCATGGTTCAGGCCGTCGATAGCCGGGTGAAGCCTGCAAGCAAGGATGATTGGGGCACGGAATACCTCGATGCCATCCTGACCGCCGGCGTGGTCGACGGCGTCGATGGCGCCATCGCGCATATCGAGCGCTACGGCTCGCATCACACCGACGCGATCGTTACCGAGGAAAAAAAAGCGGCGGAGAAATTCTTGCGCGAAGTGGATTCGGCGATCGTGCTGCACAATGCCTCGACGCAATTCGCCGACGGCGGCGAATTCGGCTTTGGCGCCGAGATCGGCATCGCCACCGGCAGACTGCACGCGCGTGGTCCGGTCGGTGTCGAACAACTGACGACTTTCAAATATCGCATACGCGGCAGCGGGCAAACGCGGCCGTGATCATTCGCAGCCGACGCCGCGGATCGTTGCGGCGCTGGCAGCGGGCGATGCGTGGGGAGGGGGGCTCTTTCTGGAAGCCATGAAGTGGGAGCTCGTTCCTGCGCGCCAGGTTGCCGGAAGGCCCAGCCGCCGAGGTGCCATTGTTCTGCCGCCGCACGCGCGAGGCATGCGTATCGGCCTGTTCGGCGGTACCTTCGATCCGCCTCACGCGGCGCACCGCGCGGCGTCGTTACTGGCGTTGCGCCGCCTCGGTCTCGATCGGCTGTGGTGGCTGGTCACGCCGGGCAATCCGCTCAAGGACGTTCGCGGACTGGCGCCGCTCGCCAAGCGCGTTGCCGCGGCGCGCGCTCTTGCCCATCACCCGCGCATCGATGTCAGCGATTTCGAAGCCGATCTCGGCACCAACTACACCTATGGAACGATCAGTTATCTCGTGCGCAGCTGTCCGGGCGTGCATTTCGTCTGGATCATGGGCGCCGATAATTTGCGTCACTTCCATCGCTGGCAGCGCTGGCGCGACATCGCCGCTCTGGTTCCCATCGCCGTGATCGACCGGCTCGGTCCAAGCCTCTACTCGACGGCTGGTGTCGCCAGTCAGGCATTGGGCCGGGCGCGAATCCCTGAGTCGGCGGCGAGGACGCTGCCGGAACGAAAGCCGCCAAGCTGGATTTACCTGCACGGCCTCAAATCGCCGCTCTCCTCGACGGCGCTGCGCGCGGTGCGCTCGCAGCCCAAGCCGAAAAAGAAATCGGCTAAATGACAGTTCGTTGAAGGCAAAGCAGTTGAAACTGTTAACTGGGCGTGACTATCTTAGGGGCGTAGGCTTCGGATTCGGTGGCCGAGGCCATTAAGGAGCGATCAGGCAAACTTGGAGTGAAAGGATAAGCAACCCTGTCCACAGTCGTAATCTCTCGGGCCGAACGTCGCGCGCCCGAAGCGGTCTCCAGAATGCGTCTTGACGCCGAGGAGATCCTCCGCATGGTCCTCGTCCGCCTCGACGATATGAAGGCAGAGGACACCCTCACCATCGATCTTCGAGATAAATCTTCAATCGGCGATTATATGGTCGTGTCTTCCGGCCGGTCGCAGCGCCATGTCGGTTCGGTGGCCGACAGGATCGTTGAGGATTTGCATAAGGTCGGCGTTCGCGCGCGTGTCGAAGGCACGCCGCACTGCGACTGGGTGCTGATCGACGCAGGCGACGTCATCGTCCACGTCTTTCGTCCCGAAGTGCGAGAGTTCTACAATATCGAAAAGATGTGGGTGGCGGGCGGGTCGGCACGACGCGCGAGCTAGCTCGCGCGTTTTGTAAAAAGTCGAGCGTCACTCCTTGGATCGGAATGACGTCACGGATCATACGGAAGCCGTGATCCACTGCTCGAGTTTTTGCTTCGGCTGCGCGCCGACCTGACGCGAAGCGAGTTGACCGTTCTTGAACAGCATCAGCGTCGGGATCGACATGATGCCGTATTTCGCCGCGGTGCCGGGGTTCTCGTCGACATTGAGCTTGACGATCTTCACCTTGCCGTTGAGCGAGTTGGAGATCTCTTCAAGAGCCGGCGCAATCATCCGGCACGGACCGCACCATTCGGCCCAGAAATCGACGACCACGGGCTCGTTCGCTTTGAGCACGTCCGTATCGAACGTCGCATCGGTTGTTTTCTCGACCATGGAATACCTCGTCTTTTTCGGGGAATCGGCGGCCCGGGGCGATGAACGTATGGACGGGTCATAGAGGCGTCAAGGCACCTTCACCGGGGCGTGACGTTCTATGGCGAGCTCCGCCTTGAGCGCCCGATCCATGCTTGCGACAGGCATTTCCAACAGCACCGGTCCATTGGTGAAAATCAACGCCGCCCGCACGGTCTTGTCAGGATAGATGCGGGAAATGACCGCGCGGTAAAGCGCAAGCTGTGTGAGATAGCGTTCCGGCGCCTCGTCGGCCCGCTGTGGAACAGCGCCGTCGGTCTTGTAATCGGCGATCATGACGGCGTCGCCGGTTATTACCAGCCGGTCGACTTGGCCTGAGACGCCGATCGGCTCGCCGCGATCACTGGGGATGCGGCCGACGATCGGTACTTCGGCGCGGCTGCCTGGCGCGAAGAGGGCGGCAAATTCCCTGGCATCGAGAATCGCGAGTACTTGCCGCACCATCGCGATCCGCTCTTCACTTGAGAAACCGCTGGCCGCGGCGCCGCCGAGATAGCGCTCGGCGGCTTCAATGCGGCACTGCGGAGGAACATCCGGAAGCGATTGCAGCAGCCGGTGTATAATCAGGCCACGATCGAGCGCGCGCTGACGATCGATAGCGGTCGCGCCCGGGTTGGCGGTCCAACCAATCTCTTCGTCAAACGTTGTGGAAGGCGACAGTAGCGTCGCGCGTGGCGCCTCGGGCGGCGCCGGTTCGAGCAGCCAGGACGGCAGCTCGCGATGCTGCGGTTCCTTTGCACCGGACTCGGGAGAGGCCGGGGTCGGGGCAACGTCGATTTTGCGATAACGCAGAACGTTCTCCGCGCCGTCGGCTTCCTCGACCAGAAATGGCTCAAGTGGCGTACGAATGAGATCGTACCAGCAGCCATCCGGCCGCTTCCTTTCGCCTTCCGCGCCGCAGACGATCAGCCGGTCGGCGGCGCGCGTCATGGCGACATAGAGGAGCCGGCGATATTCGTGCTCGGCTTCGGCCAGCGCGTCTTGCCGCGCGCCGGCGACCGCCGGTGAATCGTCCGCCTTGCGTCCCGCCCAGATCGTTGCCGCGCCGCCCAGTGTCAGGAGCCGCGGGTGTCGGGGCCCGGCGGGCGGCGTCATGGTGTCAGCGAGAATGACGATCGGCGCTTCGAGACCTTTGGCGCCGTGTACGGTCATCACCCGCACCTCGTTGCGCGCGATCTCCATATCGCGCTTTACCTCGGCGCGCGCTTGCCGCAACCAGGCGAGAAAGCCTTGCAGCGACGGCGTCTCGCGCCGTTCGTAGTCGAGCGCAAGATTTACAAACTCGTCGAGCGCGTCGTTGGCTTCCATTCCCAGTCGCGCCAGAAAGCGCCGCCGCGCGCCGCCAGCGCCGAGCAATTCGGCATAGAACGCAAACGGCGTCATGCGTCCCGCGTCTTGAGCCAGTTTGTCGAGCAGCGTATCAGCTGCGGCAAATATTTCATGCTCGGCCGCCTTGCGCTTGAGGGCGGTGCGCAGCGATAGCCCATCGCGATCCCATGCGATGGCAAACAGCTCATCGTCGGTGAAACCGAACAGGGGACTGCGCAATACGGTTGCGAGCGCGAGATCGTCTTCCGGCAGAAGCAGCGCATCGGCAAGCGCGATAAGGTCCATGACGGCGATGTGCTCGGTCAGCACCAGACGGTCGGCGCCCGCAACCTCGACTTTCTCGTTCTTCAGCGCACGGATGATCGACTCGAACAGCTCGCCGCGTTGCCGCACCAGGATCAGAACGTCTCCGTAACGTGCGGCGCGGCGCTCGATGCCGACCGGCTCGTGCTCGTCGACCAGGCGCCGCACCCTGCGCGCAATACGCTGCGCGAGCTTCACCCGGGGGCTGGTCTCGCTCACAGTGTCGAACGGCGCATCCCAGCCTTCGATTTCCGGGCGCTCGTCCGGTTCGGTCGGCTCCCAAATTTCCACCATGCCGGGCGGTGCATCGGGCAAGGCGATATGCGGAGGAAAGCCGTCCCGGTCGGATGTGACGCTGCCGGCAATGTCTCGGAACACGAGGTCCACTGCCGCGAGGATGCTTTCGCCGGAACGAAACGAATGCTCCAGCCGGCCCGGCACGAACCCCAGGCCGGCAGCCAAATGCGCTCGCTCGAAATAGCGCCGCATCTCGGTGAATTCCTTCGGCGCGGCGTTCTGGAAGGAATAGATCGATTGTTTCTCGTCGCCAACCGCGAAGATGGTGCGAACCACGTCGCGCGCGCCGGTGCCTGCGGTGAATTCGGCGACCAGTCTTCTGACGATCTCCCATTGTTTGCCGCTCGTATCCTGGGCTTCGTCGATCAAGAGGTGATTGATGCCGAGATCGAGCTTGTAGTGAACCCAGGCGGCGTCCGTGCTGGTGAGAAGTGCCAGCGTCTTGTCGATGAGATCGTCGTAGTCGAGCAGGCCGCGCCGCGCCTTTTCTTCCCGATAGCGCGTCAGAACAGCGTAGGCGACGGTGACCAACGGATAGCGCGTCAGAACAGCGTAGGCGACGGTGACCAACGCCGCCGAGCGGTCGCGGCAGCTCACGGCGCGCAGGCGATCCAGCAATGCGCAAACGCGGGCTTGCTCCGCGTTGAGGCGTTCAATCAGGGCCGTAGCCTTGATCGACTTGGTGACAATGAATTTGCGCGGGGCGCGGTCGCTGGTGCAGAAAATGTCGAGGTAAGTCTCGACCCGGTCGGAAAGCGGCAACGAGGCAAGCAAGCCGAACCGCCGCGCTTGATCGGCGTCGGTCTTGCCGCCCTGGGCAAGCGTAGCGGCGACAGCGGTCCATTCGTCCGGCGCGATGGCCGCGCCGGCAAAAAAGTCTTCTTCGACGTTGGCGCGGGTCTCCCGCGGATCGAGGCCGAGCCCGCGCGACAGCGCCGCAATCGCCGCATCGATGCCGCCGGCATCCATAATCCAGCGCGTAATTGCGTCCCGGCGGCCGATTGCCTCGCGCACAACGTCGCGAAACGTCTGGTCCGCGGCGACGGTCATGGCGGTCGCGAGTGCGCGGCCCAGCGGACCGTCTGGATCCTTCGCACCGTCGAGCAGAACGCCGAGCGTCAATCGCTCCAGAAGTTGCGTTTGCTCCGCTTCATCGAGCACCGTGAACCGGGCGGCGACATTGGCCTCGAACGGGAACTGGTGAAGGAGCCGCGTGCAGAAGGCATGGATGGTCTGCACCTTGAGCCCGCCGGGTGTTTCCAGTGCGCGCGCGAACAGCCGCCGCGCCAGACCCCGTCGCGCCGCGCCGGGCGTCATCCCCGTTTGGTCGCGGATCACATTATCAAGCGCGGCGTCGTCGAGCGTGGTCCAGGCGGCAAGCGTGTCGAACACGCGCTTGGCCATATTCGCGGCTGCCGCTTTGGTGAAGGTGATGCACAGGATTTTCTCCGGCTCGACATCTTCAAGCATCAGGTTGATGACGCGCTGCGCCAGGACGTGCGTTTTCCCCGAGCCGGCATTGGCGGCGAGCCACGACGACACTTTCGGATCGGCCGCCGCTCTTTGCCCCCGGCGCACGTCTTCGGGGATGGCGTCTGGCGCTCTCATTGGCCCCCGCCGCCGACGTCGTCGATTTCACCACCGCTCCTCGACCATTCCTTGACGCGCGCGAGATGGTCGTAATCGCCGTAACGCGTCCGCCACATCGGATGCACGAGCGAGCGGTAAGGTTCGGTGTCGGTATCGAAGATCTGGGCAATCCTGGTGAGCCGTTCCAACGCGCGATCGGCTTGGCTGTCCGGCGTGCCGTCCTTGAACCTGATCGGCTCATATTCGCCGGGTGGATCGCCGCCTTTGAGCTTCACATAGGCAATCTCGCTGACCGATGTGCCGGCCGGAATTCCGGCAAATCCACCACGGCGTAGAATCGCAGCTTCCAGCGTGAGCTGCGGCGCCAAGCCGGTGCGCACCTGCTTTTCACTGCGCACGGCACCTGTCTTGTAATCGAGAATGACGCAACGTCCGGCGGCATCGCGTTCGATACGATCGGCGATGCCGCGCAGGCGGAACACGCCGTCGGCAAGCGCGATCTCGGTCTCGCACCGGATTTCGGCGGCGAGCGCGACAATCGCGCCGCGCCGGTCGGCGTCCCAGCGCGTGAACCAATGCGCGATGCGCAGGAAGCGCGGCCACCAGAACGCTCGCGCCTCTGGAAAATCGTCAAGCGCGGCGAAGTGCGGTTCGCCGAGCGCGATCAGTTCGCGCACCGGATCGGCGGGAAGGCCGGCCGCGAAATTCTGCGTGTAGGCGCCGACGGCGGCGTGAATGATGGTGCCGCGCTCCGCGGCGCCAGGTTCGGTATCGACCGCATCGAGCGCGCGCAGGCGCAGAACATGCCGCGCGTAGATCGTATAGGGATCCCGCAGCCAATCCTCGATCTCGGTCACCGAAAGGCCTCTTGGCCGCGCGGCGCGCGGAGGTGTCGGAGCGGGTTGCGACGCCGGAGTTACGCGTTCCGGCCGGTCAAGCTCGCGTGCCCATGCGAGATAGTTCTCGCCGCGCTTGGCGGCTCCTTTCCAGCCATCTCCGGCGATGGCGGCGAGTCGTTGGATGAAGCGCGACGGCACCGTCGGCGCGCCGGTGATCTTGGCGGCATGGCTCAAGATAACGTCGCGCGCGCCGAGAAGTTGTGCGAAATCGTGGGCGGAGAGTCCGATGCGACGCTCCGGCAGATCGAGCCCGAGCGCAAGCCGCATCGGCCGGCTCAACCACGCGTCGTTGTTGCTGTCCGGCGGCCACGATCCTTCGACGAGGCCACCGAGCACGACGCGATCGCTCTCGGTCAGGCGTGCTTCGAGCGGACCGAGGATTCGGACGCTCAATCCCGGCTGCGGCTCACGGCGCACCACCCGGCCAGCAAGCGCCGCCGAAAACAATTCGACATAATCGGATGTCTGGACGGAAAGACCGGCAGCGGCCTCGCTCGTCGCGAGTTCATCGAGTGCCTCGGCAAGCTTTTGGCCGTCGCGGCCGGTCAGCGCAACCGCTGTGGCGCCGTGCAGAGACAGTGCAGCGACGACGTCGCGATGGCGCTTAGCCAGTTCGCTTAGCGGATAAGCATTCCTCCCCAGGCTTTCGAGCGGTTCCAGTGCCCGGTGGAGTCGAGTTACGAGATCGGTGGCGGCGGCAAGCTCGCCGTCGGTTAGCTTGGTTCGCGGGTCGGAGTGGTGCAGATCGACCGGCTCCTTGCGACGATATTTGTTGAGCTGCTCGCGGAAATGTGCCAGTGCCAGAGCGAGACCGGCACTCCCGGCGCGCGGCCGTGGGCCGCGGAGGATCGCGCGCTCCAACGTGGCGACCGCTCTCTGTTCGCCAAGCCGCAGCAGCGGATGCTTGAGCAAGGCGAGGAGCGCTATCGGCGACGTGCCGTCGAGCGCCGACGCCGCCGCAAGCCGGGAGAAAATTCCGGCCGGTGTGTCGGCAAGCGCGTCGCCGCCGGAATCCTCCGCGGTGATGTTCCAGCGTTGCAGAGCGGCGAGCACGCGGCGGCCGAGCGCGCGATCCGGCGTAATGAGCGCCGCGGTCTTGCCGTCGTGCAAGGCCTCACGCAGCGCCACCGCGATGGCAAGAGCTTCCTCCTCGGGATTCGCGGCTTCGATTACCGCAATGGTTTCGAGCGCCGCAGCGCTATGAGCTTCAAAATCTCTATCGGCCGCCTTGGCGCGCCACAGATCAGTCGTGGCCGCGGGACGGAGCGCTTCCGACATGAGCCACTCGCGCCCGCACGGCTGCGCCAAGGTCACCACAGCGTCGCGCGTTACGCCGATCCGCGCGAGCAACGCCTGCATGGCGAATTGTGGATGGCCCGGCGCTGCCGCAATGTTTCTTTTCTCGTCGCCGGCGACCAACCGCCACGAGTCCTCGTCGAGAACGGTGTCGAGTCCGGGCAGTACCACGGCGCCGTGCGGCAGCCGCGCGATGGTGGCGATGAGTTCCGCAGTCGATGGAATCGATCCGGTCGAGCCGGCAACGATGACTGGCGCATCGGTCTTACGTGCGAGGCGCTGCGCTTCCGCCTTGATCAACGCGTCGCGCCGCTCGGTCGACTCGATACGATTTTGATCTTTCAAGATTGCGGGCCACATCTGCCGCGCGATCTGCAGGAACCGCAACGTAAGCTGCCAATATTCATCGAACGTCTCCGGCACGAGATCGTCGAGACGATTCCATGACACGCCGCGCGTATTCATGTCGTCGATCAGCCGCGCCAGATCGTCGGCCAGCGTGCAGGCCGCCGCCGGAGTCTGGGCAATCAGCGGCGCGCCGCTCGCACCGTAAAGCTCGGGAGATTGAGCCCATTGGGTGATGAGCCGTGTGAGGAGCAGCCGCCTTTCGAGCGGGCCAAGTGCCGGCGGCAGCGCCAAAGCTTCGGAGGCAATTTCCCCAACGGCTGCTTCGGCAAAGGCTATCTCGTCCTCGTCGATATCGCCGATGGCGACGATGCGCGGCAGGATCGCGGC
>Ga0069262_10165_pt1 | contig 10487 bp, 8 predicted proteins | sample MicForSoSWNC20_O_FD_60060 | JGI IMG/M metagenome (GOLD analysis project Ga0069262, IMG submission 60060) | reverse complement strand
TCGGCAGCCGCCCGCCAAGGGACGCAATGGCCATGGTCATGACAGCATCCCTTCCTCGCCAACGAGCCCGCGCGGGCGGATGAGAAGCACCGCCATCAGGATCGCATAAATCACCGCCTCGCTCGCGGAAGGATAGACGACCGTGGTCAGCGCCGCGGCCATGCCGATCAACAGGCCGCCGAACAAAGTGCCGATCAGGCTACCGACGCCGCCGACGATGATGGCGATGAAGCTCGGCATCAAGAGATCGTCGCCCATATTCGGATTAAGCCCGATCTGCCCGGCGGCGAGCACCCCGCTCAGGCCCGCTAGCATGCAGCCCACAGCGAAATTGAAGGTCCGCAAATTCCGAACATTGACGCCCAGCGTCGAAACGGTTTCGAGGTCGAATGTTCCAGCGCGGATGCGCAAGCCGACGCGGGTGTAGCGCAGGAAGGCGAACAGCCCGGCCACCGCGACAATGACCACCGTCACCATGAAGATGCGATAGTAGGTAATGAAAAACAGTTCGCTGGTGATCGGCTGCGCCAAGACGGCGGGCAGGCCCATCGGCAGGCCGTTCGGGCCCCAGATATAGCGCGCCGCGTCCTGCATCACGAAGGCGAGGCCGAAAGTAAGCAGCAGGCTGTAGACCGGATCGCGATTATAGATGCGGCGGATCATCAGCCGCTCGACCACTAAGCCGATCAATGCCGTGAGGAACGGCGAGACCAACAGCGCCCCCCAATAGCCCAGCGTCGGCGACAGCGCGAACGCCAGATAGCCGCCCAACGCCAGGAAATTGCCGTGCGCAAAGTTGATGACATTCGAGAGATTGAGGATGAGGGACAGACCCAGCGCCATCAGCACGTAGAACGCGCCGATGATCAGCCCATTGGTCACATTGAACAAGATGAGCTGAGTCATCGGCGCTCTACGCTTGCGGATTCCGCGGCGAGTTTCAGGAAGGCTTAGCTCGGTTCAACCATCTTGCAGCCAGTTTCTTCGACCGTGCCGGCGGCCTGTGCGCCCGGCACCAGAGTGCTGACCGAAACATAATCGTCGGCAGCTCCCTTGAGCGGGTGGACTTCGCCGACGAAAATGTTTGGCATCAGCTCGTGATCACCCTTGCGGTAGATCACCTTGCCGGGCTGCAGCGCCACATCGGGCGGCAGTTCCATGTCCTCCATTGCCGCCGCCATTTTCGGGCCTTCGAGCGATTTTGCCTTCTCGGCGGCGAGCCGCACCGAGTGCACCGAGACATAGCCGAACCAGTCCCGCGCCGACGGCGTCTTCTTGGTCGCCGCGCGATAGTCGGAGACGAATTTGACGGTCTCCGGCACGTTGGGCTGATTCCACCACCATTCGAAATCCCACCAGCCGGTCTGAGCTTCAACCGGGCACGCTTTGATGCTTTCCAATTCGAACAGTGCGCCGCCGAGTCCCATTTCGTTCTGCATGCCGAACTGGGTGAATTGCTTCATGCAGTTGATCTGGGTCAGGCCGCCCATGTTGTTGAGCAAAACGTNGGGCTTATAGGCCTTGGCCTTGATNAAAGTGGCGGAGAAATCGGTGTTGTTGATCGGCAGCATGTCGCCATCATAGGTGCCGCCGGCCTTCTTGAGCGCCTTGACGAAGGCGTCCTGCAGCGTATGGCCGTAGGCGTAATCGGGCGTGACGAAAAACCATTTCTTGCCGAACTTCTGCACCAGTTGCGGCGTGACCGCCTCGGCGTCCATGGTCGTCGTATTGCAGACGCGGAATACGTTCCATTTGCAATTGGTGCCGGTGATCGGATCAGTGTGGCCGCCGGGCACAATATGAAGCACCTTCTTTTCATAAGTCACCTGCGCCATCGCGTAGGCGATGCCGGAATTCACGTCGCCGAAGATGACGTCGACCTGGTCGCGGTCAATCAGCTTACGCGTCTTCTGCACGCCGGTGCCCACGTCATTGGCGGAGTCTTCGACCAGAAGCTCGACCTGACGGCCGAGAATGCCACCTTTTTTATTAATTTCGGCGGTGGCGTATTTGGCGCCGTCGACCTCGCTCTGTGCCAGCGCGGAGAGCACGCCGGTCAGCGGATCGACCATGCCGATCTTGATTGGCTCGTCGCCGAGCGCCTTGATGACGAACGGGGCGCCGATGGCTTGACTGGCGCCTAGCGCAAGACCTGCTTGGAGCAAGGTGCGACGGCGCACCGATACTGTGCTATTCAACATGTTCGATCCTCCCTGATGATGTTGTTTTTTGATTTTGGGGTTTTGGCCACGAAGGTGTCGTGGCCTGGCGGCTTTTTTTGTTGCGAGCCCCGTGCGGGCTGCCATCAGTGCGCCGATGCGGCCAAACCCAAAGAGCCGCTCCGCGCCCGAACCCTCAATATCTTCTACTGCGGTTGCGGCACGGTCAAGGCGATGCAGCGCCGGACGCGTTGACTGCACCTTTGCATCGGTGGCGACATTTGGACGCGTCGCAATGGGCAACGCCGTTCGGGAGGCGGGCGACGCTTAGGCCGGGTTCTGCCGCGCCTTGTTCCGCGCTTTGGCCTGATCGGCGAGGAAATGCGACAGGCGCTTGCGGACGGCGTCGGCTTGTTCGGGCGTCCATTTGCGCAAGCCCTCGCCTGTCTTCATGCCGAGTTTGCCGGCGGCCACGATGTCGCGCAAATACGGATGCGGTCCCGGCGTCCGATCGAGATCGGCGTACAGCACCTCGGCGATGTCGAGAGTCAGATTGGTTCCGACGAGATCGGATTGCTCCATCGGGCCGAGCACGGCGGTGCGCGCGCCAAAGCCTTCGCGCACCACGACGTCGACGGTGTCGGCGTCGCAGACGCCGGCGGCGACGAGCGCGATCGCCTCGCGTTTCATTGCATGCTGCAAGCGGTTGCCGACGAAGCCCGGCACGTCGCGCCGGACATGGACCGGCGTTTTCCCGGCGCCGCGCAGAAGCGCGGCGGTCCGCTCCACGACGTCGGGGCTGGTCTTTTCGTTTTGCACGACCTCGACCAGTGGCACCAAGTGCGGCGGATTCCAGAAATGGGTGCCGAGGATCCGTTCGCGATGCGCCAAGTGACGGCCGATCTCGGTCGACGGGATTGCTGAGCTGTTGCTGGCCAGGATCGTATCCGGGGTGGTGAGCTTTTCGAGGTCGGCGAAGATGTGCTGCTTGAGCGGCAGCTTTTCCGGCGCCGCCTCGAACACGAATGCCGCGCCTTGGACGGCAGGCGCGAGTGCGTCATGCGCCGTGATTCGTTGCAGGAGCGCCGGATCGTCCGCGAGCAGATCGACGATCGCCCGCAACCGCGCCGCCAACGACGCGCGGATTTCGGCCGACGGTTCGAACACGGCAACCTGATGNCCCGCCGCAGCGAGCAAATAGGCGATGCCGTGACCCATCAAGCCNCCGCCGACCACCCCGATTTTTTGGTTTCGATCTGGTTCCTGCCGATCACGCATGTGTGTCTCCCCCGAGCCTTGGAACTGCGATGTTGGCCGAACGTTGTTCGCGTGAAAAGACGTTCGTTCAATGACCGATCCATAGAGGAGAACTGGTCATGCCGACACTTCTGTGGGTTGCCTTCTGGTCGTCGATGATGGGCGCTGCCGCTTGCTGGGGCGAACCGCGCCAGTCGGTTCGCAAAACCCAAATTAGCGAAGACACGGTCAAGAAATCCAACCTGTCTAGTGGTGACTAGATTGCCGATTGGACATGATTCCTGCCTTCCCTATTTGGAGATGATGTTCAGCCCACCGCCGCCACGGACACGCATGCCGAATCCGCCGCGTGCCAGATCCGGCGTCGCTGGCTGCTTGCGGAATTAAGCAAAAAAGCGCACGCTAACCATCCAATCACCCGAATAGTATGCAGCCGCTGCTAAGGCGCGCGCGGTGTGATGGGGGATAGGGGAGGACCGTCATGCGCAATCGTGCGCGCGTAACTCTTTGCGTCGGCCTCGTCGGCGCCGCAGCTGTCGCGGCAATCGTCATGTCCGGCGGGCGGGTGCAAGCCGACGATCCCAACAGTGCACCCAATCCGTACCACGTCGTCGACAATTGGGCGAAGCTTCCGGAAGGCCGACGCTGGGGCATGGCGATCGGCGTCGACATCGACCGCGATGGAACGAGCGTGTGGGTGTTCGACCGTTGCGGCGGCAAGACCTGCGCCGGCTCAAACATCGCGCCGATCCAGAAATTCGATGCCAGCGGCCGGCTTGTCGTGAGCTTCGGCTCCGGCTTGTTCAGCTGGCCCCACGGCCTGTTTGCTGCACCCGACGGCACGCTCTGGGTTACCGACGGCCAGAAGCAGGTCGTCATGCAATTAACTTCGGATGGCCGTGTGCTGCGGACGCTCGGCAAGCCCGGCGTCACCGGCGACGGTCCCGACACGTTCAATTCGCCGTCCGACGTCGTGGTCGCGCCCAACGGCGATATTTTTGTCGCCGACGGCCACGGGGATTATCCGGTGGAGCATACCAACGACCGCATGGTGAAATTCTCCAAGGANGGAAAGTTCATCAAGGCATGGGGCCANCACGGCTCGGCGCAGGGCGAGTTCGACGTGCCGCACGGCTTGGCGATGGATTCCGCCGGCCGCCTGTTCGTTGCCGACCGGGCTAACAACCGCATCCAGATTTTNGATCAGGACGGTAAATTCCTCGCCGAGTGGAAGCANTTTGGGCGGCCTAGCGGCATCTACATCCGCGACGACATCATTTATGTGGGCGACTCGCAGTCGGACGAAAAGACCAACCCGCCGTTTCGGCAAGGCATCCGCATCGGCAGCGTCAAGGACGGCAAAGTCACAACATTCATTCCGTCCATAGATGCGAATATCTCGATGCCGGAAGGGGTGGCGGCCGACAAGGACGGCAACGTTTTCGGCGGCTTTGCCACCGGCATGGATTTCAAGAAGTTCGCCAGAAATTAGCCGCCGCGAAGCGGCTCGAGAACCGCTCCGGTTGCAGCTATCCGGCCGCGCCGGTATGACACGCGCCATGGCCCGTCTCGTCATGAAATTCGGCGGCACTTCGGTCGCCGATATCGACCGCATCCGCAACGTCGCGCGTCACGTCAAGCGCGAGGTTGACGCCGGTCATGAAGTCGCCGTCGTGGTCTCGGCGATGGCGGGCACGACCAACCAGCTCGTTTCCTGGTGCGAAGCGGCGCTGCAAAAGCGGCGTATCTTCGACGCGCGCGAATACGACGCCGTGGTGGCCACTGGCGAAGAGGTCACCGCCGGCCTTCTCGCCATCACCTTGCAGGACCTCGATATCAACGCGCGCTCATGGCAGGGCTGGCAGCTGCCGATTCTGACCTCGGACGCGCACGGCTCGGCGCGCATTCTCGAGGTCAAGGGCGACGAACTGGTCACGCGCTTCAAGGACCGCAAAGAGGTCGCGGTCATCGCCGGCTTCCAGGGCGTGCACAAGGAAACCAACCGCGTCACCACGCTCGGCCGTGGCGGCTCGGACACTTCCGCGGTGGCGATTGCCGCCGCGATACGCGCCGACCGCTGTGACATCTATACCGACGTCGACGGCGTCTATACCACCGATCCGCGCGTGGTGCCGCGCGCCCGCCGCCTCGAGAAGGTCGCCTTCGAGGAAATGCTGGAGCTCGCCTCGCTCGGCGCCAAGGTTCTGCAGGTGCGCTCGGTGGAGCTCGGCATGGTGCACAATGTGCGCATTTTCGTGCGTTCGAGTTTTGACCCGCCGGAGAAAATCGATCCGCACGGCCATCCGCCCGGCACACTCATCTGCGACGAGGGGGAGATCATGGAACAGCAAACCGTCACCGGCATCGCCTTCTCCAGGGACGAGGCGCAAATCTCGATCCGCCAGGTTCAGGATAAGCCCGGGGTGGCGGCGGCTATTTTCGGGCCGCTCGCAGAAGCCAATATCAATGTCGACATGATCGTGCAGAACGTCTCGGCCGACGGCAAAACCACCGATCTCACTTTCACGGTGCCGGCGGCGGACTACCAGCGCTCGCTTGACGTCATCGCCAAGGCCAAGGGCGCGATTGGCTACAGTCGACTCGACGGCGCCACCGACGTCGCCAAGATCTCCGTCATCGGCATCGGCATGCGCAGCCATGCCGGCGTCGCGGCGCAGGCGTTCGGCGCGCTGGCCGAGCGCTCCATCAATATCCGCGCTATTACGACCTCTGAAATCAAGTTTTCGCTTCTAATTGACGCTGCCTTTACTGAACTTGCGGTGCGCACATTGCATTCGCTGTACAATCTCGATAACGCCACGGGATGAGCGGCGCGTTTAGTTGCACTGCACCATGATTCCTTAGCGTTGTCATATCGTTGTCTCTGGCTTGCGGTTTGCATGCCGCATTCGATATAGCCTGGAGGACATTCGCTGCGGGACGGGACCCGGGCGGGTTTCTCTTTGATTGCGGCCGGTGCGTCACGGGCTCCGCTCCGGCCAAAACCACGCCCGAGGGACCTCACGCCATGCGTGGCGCGCTCGGCGGTCCGCGCGTACTGTTGCGCCGGCTTCGCGAAGTGATGGCGGAGCCGGTCAGCGCGCAGGAACGCCTCGACAAGATCGTGGTGCTGATCGCCGCCAACATGGTTGCGGAGGTCTGCTCCGTCTATGTGTTGCGCGTCGACGCCACTCTCGAACTCTACGCCACCGAAGGCCTCAACCGCGAAGCCGTGCACCACACGGTGATGGGCTCCGACGAGGGCCTGGTCGGCCTGGTGGCGAGCCAGGCGAGCGCGATCAATCTGTCAAACGCACAGGCGCATCCGGCCTTTTCGTTCCGGCCGGAAACCGGCGAGGAGATCTACCATTCCTTCCTCGGCGTGCCGATTTTGCGCGCCGGTAATACGCTCGGCGTGCTGGTGGTGCAGAACCGCGCCCGGCGCACCTATTCCGAAGAGGAAGTCGAGGCGCTGCAGACCACCGCCATGGTGCTCGCCGAGATGATCGCCTCGGGCGAGCTCTCCGCGCTGGCGCTGCCCGGCGCCGAACCGGCCGCCCGGCATTCGGTCCACCTCAAGGGCTCGGCCCTAAGCGAAGGCATCGCGCTCGGCCATGTCGTGCTGCACGAGCCGCGCGTCGTCGTCACCAATTTCATCGCCGACAATGTGCCGAAGGAACTGGAGCACCTCAAAGCCGCCATCGAGACGTTGCAATCCAATCTCGACGAGATGCTGGAACATGGCGATGTTGTCGAGGGCGGCGAGCATCGCGAGGTGCTCGAAGCCTACCGCATGTTCGCCTATGACCGCGGTTGGGTGCACAAGCTCGAAGAAGCGGTGATGACTGGTTTGACCGCGGAAGCCGCGGTCGAGCGCGTCCAGTCCGACACCCGTGCCCGCATGTTGCGGCAGACCGATCCGTTCCTGCGCGAACGCCTCCACGACCTCGACGATCTCGCCAATCGCCTGATGCGCCAGCTCACCGGCCGGGACCATGCGCCGTCCCGCGACAGCCTGCCGGAGAACGCAATCCTGATCGCCCGCTCGATGGGCCCGGCCGCGCTGCTCGACTACGATCGCAAACGCCTACGCGGCCTAGTGCTGGAAGAAGGCGGCCCGCATTCGCATGTCGCGATCGTGGCGCGCGCGCTCGGCATTCCCGCAGTCGGCGACATCGACAACGCCACCGGCATCGCCGACCCGGGTGACGCCATCATCATCGACGGCACCGCCGGCGATCTGCATATCCGGCCGCTGCCGGACATGGAGGCGGCTTACGTCGAGCGCGTGCGGCTGCGGGCGCGGCGGCAGCAGCAATATCAGTCGCTGCGCGACAAACCCTGCGTCACCAAGGACGGCGCAGAAATAAAATTGCTTCTCAACGCCGGCTTGAGCGTCGATCTGCCCCATATCGAGGATACCGGCGCCGGTGGCATCGGTCTGTTCCGCACCGAGCTGCAATTCATGGTGGCGCCGAATTTTCCGCGCACCAGCGAGCAATATGCACTGTACCGCGCCGTGCTCGACGCCGCCGGCGACAAGCCGGTGACCTTTCGCACACTCGACATCGGCGGCGACAAGGTGCTGCCTTATATGCGCAACGTCGAGGAGGAGAACCCCGCGCTCGGCTGGCGCGCGATCCGTCTCGGTCTCGACCGCCCCGGCTTGCTGCGCACGCAATTGCGCGCCTTGTTGCGGGCGGCCGGCAGCCGCGCGCTCAAAATCATGTTTCCCATGATCTCGACGGTCGAAGAATTCGACCAGGCCAAGGAATTGGTCGAACGCGAGCTTACCCATCTGCGCCGCCATGGCCACAAGCTACCCGCCGAAGTCGAGGTTGGCAGCATGGTGGAAGTGCCAGCGTTGCTCTATCAGCTCGACGAGCTCTTGGAGCGCGCCGACTTCCTCTCGGTCGGGTCCAACGACCTCGTGCAGTTCCTCTATGCGATCGACCGCGGCAATCCGCGGGTCTCCGGCCGTTTCGATGCGCTCTCCGCGCCGGTGTTGCGGGCGCTCAAGGACATCGCCGACAAATCGCGCGCCCATAATAAGCCGGTCACCGTGTGTGGGGAGCTGGCGTCGCAGCCGATCGGAGCGCTGGCTTTGGCCGCGCTGGGCTACCGCTCGCTCTCCCTCACCCCCTCGGCGGTCGGGCCGGTCAAGGCGATGCTGCTCGATCTCGATTGCCGCAAGGCCGCTGCATTTCTATGTCCGTTGATCGACCAGGGCAGCCGTGGCGCGCCGATCCGCGCGCAGCTCGAGAAATTTGCCACCGATTACGGCCTGCAGCTGTAACGCAACAAATAACCGCCAGAGCCGGGCTTGTCCCGGCCGGCTCCGTCTTTTACTTAATCTGACATGCTGCCCGACCAAAAACTCAACGCGCTCCTTGTCCGGCATGCGGCGCTGGAGCACGATCTCGCCGCTNCGCTGCCGGCCGAGACCTATGTGAAGCTGTCGCGCGAATTCGCCGAGATCGCGCCGGTGGTCGAGGCGGTCAAATCGTACCGTGCTGCGAAGAATGAGCTTGATGGTCTGACAAGCCTGATCGCCGATCCGGCGACCGACTCCGAGATGCGCTCGATCGCGGAAGCGGAAAAGCCCGGGGTTGAAGCGCGCCGCGCGGCGTTGGAGCAGCAATTGCGGCTGGCGCTCTTGCCCAAGGACGCGATGGACGAACGCAATGTCATCCTCGAAATCCGCGCCGGCACCGGTGGTGACGAAGCGGCATTGTTCGCCGGCAATCTGTTTCGCATGTACGAGCGTTACGCCGCCAAGCAGGGCTGGAAGGTGGAGATGGTCACCGCGAGCGAAGGCGCGATGGGTGGCTATAAAGAAATTATCGCCGAAATCCGCGGCCGCGGCGCCTTCGCCAAGCTGAAATTCGAATCGGGCGTGCACCGGGTCCAGCGCGTGCCCGATACCGAAGCGTCGGGGCGTATCCACACCTCGACCGCGACCGTCGCCGTGCTGCCGGAGGCGCAGGACGTCGACGTACCGATCGTCGAAAGCGATCTGCGTATCGACACCCTGCGTTCCGGCGGCGCCGGCGGCCAGCACGTCAACAAGACCGAATCGGCGGTGCGTGTGACGCATATTCCTTCAGGCATCGTGGTCATGATGCAGGAAGACCGCTCCCAGCACCGTAATCGCGCCAAGGCGATGGCCGTGCTGCGGACACGGCTCTATGATTTCGAGCGGCAGAAACTGGACGCCGCGCGCGCCGCCGAGCGGCGCGGCCAGGTCGGCACCGGCGACCGCTCCGAGCGCATTCGCACCTATAATTATCCGCAGGGCCGGGTGTCGGACCATCGCATCAACCTCACGCTCTACAAGCTGCCGCAGATTCTGGAAGGTGAGGCGCTCGGCGAGATCATCGACGCGCTGGTCGCCGAAAATCAGGCGGCGCTGCTCGCGGCCGAGGAGACAAACTGATGGCGCCGGTTGCAAATGCCGGTGTTGCCGTGGCGCCGCTCGGTGGTGCGAATCCGATGATTGTCGACCAAGTCCGACGGTTCTGGGCGGCGGAATTTCACGCCGCCGGCCTCGATTCTCCCGAGCTTGATGCCCGGATTTTGGTCGGGCATGCGCTGTCACTCGATCACGCTGGCCTGGTGGCGGCCGGCGCCCGCAAACTGGCTCCCGGCGAAGCAAGCGCGGTCGCAGCTCTCGCGCGACGCCGACTAGCTCACGAGCCGATCGCTCGTATTGTCGGCAGCAAGGAATTTTGGGGTCTTGAACTCGCTGTCGACGCCGCGACTTTGGTGCCGCGGCCGGAGACCGAAACGGTCGTCGAGGCCGCATTTGCCGCCGTCGACCGGGGACGTGCGCGCCCGTTGCGCATCGCCGATCTGGGTACCGGCAGCGGCGCCATTCTGCTTGCGCTTTTGAGCGAGTTGCCGACTGCCTTTGGCGTCGGCACCGATACGAACCCCGGCGCGCTGACCGTTGCGCGCGACAATGCTCGCCGCCTGGGCTTGACGCGCGCGTCCTACATCGCTTGTGACTTGGCGGTGGCGTTGCGTGGCACATTCGACCTGATCGTCTCTAATCCGCCCTATGTCGCGTCG
>Ga0069262_10159_pt1 | contig 10668 bp, 9 predicted proteins | sample MicForSoSWNC20_O_FD_60060 | JGI IMG/M metagenome (GOLD analysis project Ga0069262, IMG submission 60060) | reverse complement strand
GCAAGCGTTGCGGCGGGGGTAATCCACCCTTACCGACTGTTCATGCGCGGGTGGCTGCGGCGGGTGCTATATGGTCCGCCGCAACCCCCGAGTCGCCACCGCCCGATGTCCCCCGAGTGGAAACCCAAAACCGTCGCCATGATCGTCGGCTCGGCGATCATCATGCAGCAAATCGATTCCACCGTGATCACCACGGCGCTGCCGCAGATGGCGATTTCGCTGCACGCCGACCCGGTGCGGTTGAGCGTTGCGATCACGGCCTATCTGCTCAGCCTCGCCGTGTTCGTTCCGATTAGCGGCTGGGCGGCGGAGCGGTTCGGCGGCCGCACCGTGTTCCGCGCGGCAATCGCCTTGTTCACGCTCGGCTCCATGCTCTGCGGCCTGGCCAACAACGTCGCCGAGCTCACCGCGGCCCGGGTGCTGCAGGGTTTCGGCGGCGCCATGATGGTGCCGGTCGGCCGGCTCGTCTTGTTCCGCAGCATCGACAAGGCGGCGTTGATCGGCATCATGGCCTATCTGCAGGTGCCGGCGCAGCTCGGCCCCGTGCTTGGCCCGCCGATCGGCGGCTTCATCACCACTTATTTTTCCTGGCGCTGGATCTTTTTGGTCAACGTGCCGCTCGGCGTTCTCGGCATCGTGCTGGTGACGCTGTTCTTCGACAATCCGAAGGAAGATAATCCGCGGCCGCTCGACTGGGCGGGTTTCCTGCTCACCGGCGTCGCGCTGTCCTGCATCATGTACGGCGTCGAGGCGCTCGGCCGCGGCCACGGCGAGGCGCCCGTTGCGGTCGGATTGCTGGTATTCGGCTTCGCCGTCGGCGCACTGGCGCTCCGGCACCTGCACCGCACGAAACATCCGGTGCTCGACCTGTCGGTGTTTCGCGTCCAGACCTTTCGCGCCGGCATCTACGGCGGTTCGGCCTTTCGCGCCGGCGCCGGAACGCTGGTGTTCCTGTTGCCGCTCCTCCTTCAACTGGTGTTCGGCCTGTCTGCGGCGGCGTCCGGCAGCATAACTTTCGCGACCGCCGCCGGTTCGCTGTCCATGAAGATTGCAGGACCGCGCGTTATCGCGCGCTTCGGCTTCCGCCATGTCATCCTGATCAACGGCGTCATCAGCGCCGCGACCATCGCCATGTGCGCTTTCTTCGTGCCGGGCACGCCGCTTGCCGTCGTCTTCCTGCTGCTGCTGGTGGCGGGTTTCTTCCAATCGCTGCAATTCACCGCGACCCAGGCGCTGGGCTATGCCGATGTGAGCCAGCGGCAGATGTCGACCGCGACCAGTATCGCCAGCATGGCGCAACAGTTGAGCCGCGGCTTCGGCATTTCGATCGTCGCCCTGCTGCTGCATTTGTCGCTCACCTGGCGCGGCGCGGCCGCGCTCGATCATTCCGATTTCATCGTCGCGTTTTCCGGCGCGACGCTGATGGCGCTCTCCTGCCTCGCGTTTTCCTGGTCGTTGCCGCACGACGCCGCCGTTGAGGTCAGCGGCCACCAGCCGAAGATTCGCGCATAGCGGCGCATGCGGCCGCGGCACTTGCCGCCGACCGGTCCGCTTCTACAATGTCAGCCGGAGGAAACGCGCATGACCAATTGGCGGGACGAGTCCGTCCTCATCGTCGGCGGCGGCATCGGCGGCCTGACGGCGGCCTTGGCGCTGGAGCGTCACGGCATCCCGTCTCAGGTCATCGAGCAGGCAGCCGAGTTCAAGGAGATCGGCGCCGGCATCCAGCTTGGCCCCAACGTGTTCTGGATGCTCGATCGTCTCGGCCTGATCGCGCCGGTGAGCGCGCTCGCGGTGTTTCCCAATAATCTCATCATGCGGGACTCGATCACCGGCGAGGAAGTCACCCGCATTCCGCTCGGCGAGGCGTTCCGCAACAAATTCCATCATCCTTACGCGCTCATTCATCGCGCCGACCTGCATAGAGTTCTGCTCGATGCCTGCCGCAAATCCGATCGCATCCGCCTCGATGCCTCGCAGAAAGTCGTCAAGGTCGATGAGACCGATGGCGGCATCGCGGTCACGACCGAGAGCGGCAAGGTCTATCGCGGCGCGGCCTTGATCGGCGCCGACGGGCTTTGGTCGACCATCCGGCAGATGATCGTCGGCGACGGCAAGCCAAAGCCCGCCGGCCACATCACCTACCGCGCCGTGCTGCCGACGGCCGCAGTGCCGGAGCAATACCGCTGGCAGGACATGGCCTTTTGGGCCGGCGAAAAAGTGCATCTGGTGCTCTATCCGCTGCGCACCGGCGAGCTGTTCAATCTGGTCGCGGTGTTTCATTCCAACCGTTACGAAGAAGGCTGGGACAGTTTCGGCGATCCGGCCGAATTGCACGAGCGCTTCGCCCAGACCTGCGCGCCGGTGCGCACGCTGCTTAACAAGATCGAAAGCTGGCGCATGTGGGTGTTGTGCGACCGGCCGCCGATCAAGGACTGGAGCCGCGGCCGCATCACGCTCCTCGGCGACGCCGCGCATCCGATGCTGCAATACCTGGCGCAGGGCGCCGGCATGTCGATCGAGGACGCGGTGTGCCTCGCCGACAAAGTGGTGGCGGCGCAAGGCGATTACGCCGCGGCATTTCGCGCCTATCAGCAGGCGCGCTATCTACGCACCGGCCGCGTCCAGATCATGGCGCGCGTCTATGGCGAGTTCTATCACGCCTCCGGCGTCGCCAAGGAGCTGCGCAACATGATGCTGTCATCGCGCACGGCGGACGACGCCATGGCCGGCATGGAGTGGCTCTACGGCGAGCAGAAGGAATTGACGCGGGCGCCGGCTTTAGCGTGATGCCTTAGTCAGTGCTGCGCCGGCTGGGCCGCGACGGCGTCCCGGGCGCGATGAAATTCCGGCGTCGGCGGCGGGCCCCAGTTGCTGGTCTTGCCGGCTTCCCAGGTTTTCGGCCGCTGCGGCGTGTCCTGGTGCCAGGGGCGCGGTTCGAAATAGCCGAGCTCCTCGTCCACCATCTTGTCGAGTTCGCAGAAGAACTCGATCACCTGATCGTCCGGATTGCGGTGATAGGTGGCGAGGTTGTGGCCCGGCCCGTGCCGCAGCGGTCCCCAGATGATCGGAATCTTCCTTTGGCCGAACAGATCGCAGGAATTCTGCAGATGGATGAAGTCCTTCAGCTCGAAGGCCATGTGGTGCATCTTCGAGGTCGTGCCGCGGATGAAATTCACGGTGTGATGATCCGAATTGCAGCGCATGAACACGAAGAAGTCGGAAATCCAATCCGAGACGCGGAAACCCATCACCTTGCCGTAAAACTCCGCCGTCTTCGCCGGATTCTCCACCACCCAGGCAATGTGGCCGAGCTTGAGCGGGCCGACGCCGTGGTGCTGCAGATGCTTGCCGAGATAGCTCCATTCCTTGAACAGCGCGATCGTCGTGCCCTTGTTGTCCTTGAAGGTGAGCACCGGCCCGATGCCCGGAACCGAATCGTTGCGCAGCTCGCTTTTGATGCCGTCCTTTTCCAGCTCGCGGGCAAGCGCGCCGAAATCGGATTCCGGCGCCACTTCGAACGACAGCATGCTGCAGCGTTCGGCGTCGCCCTTGTTGATCTGGATGGCGAGCTGACCGACCTTGGTGGTGAGGAACGCCCGGTCCTTGTCCTTTTCAGCGAGAACGAGCCCCATCACCTCGGTGTAATAATCGACCAGCCGCGGCAGGTCCGGCGTCTCGAAGGTGGCGTGTCCGATGCGTCGTGGCTTGATCATGGCGGTTCTCGCTCTTGGTCATCATCCGCGCAGGCGGATGATCCAGTAATCGCCGCCGCGCATTGGCAACGCGGCAGCTCGCGAGGGTACTGGATACCCCGCCTTCGCGGGGTATGACAAGCAACGGTTTGCGGCCTTGCCAAGCGCGCGGGATCGCGGTTTGGTCGCACCCGGATTTGCAAGAACGGAATTTCAAGGGAGAAGACGCAAATGGCTTCGGTAAAACCCGCCGGTTACAAGCTCGCCACCTACAAATCGGCCGAGGGACCGCGCGCGGGACTGATCGTCGGCGAGGACGTGTTCGATGTCGCCAAGCTCACCGGCAAGCCGGCCTATGCCACCGTCCTCGGCATTCTCGCCGACTGGAAGGCGGCCGAGGGTGCGCTGCGCAAAGCTGCGGCCACGGCGGCCAAAAGCCGGGGCAAGCGGCTGCCGCTGAAAAAGGCCAAGTTGCTGGCGCCGATCCAGGGGAGCGTCGCGATCTATTGCGCCGGCGCCAATTACGGCGATCACGCCGCGGCCATGGCGGCGCGGGAGGGCAATCCGCCGCCGCCCGATCCGCACAGCCAGGGGCTGAAACCCTTTCACTTCCTCAAGGCGCCGGGCACCATCGTGGCCTCGGGCACGCCGATCAAGATTTCCCATTACGCCAAGGCCATGGATTGGGAAATCGAGCTTGCCGCCGTCATCGGCCGGCCGGCCAAGGACGTGCCGAAGGAGAAAGCGCTCGGTTATGTCGCCGGCTATATGGTCTCCAACGACCTGTCAGCCCGCGACCGCGGCCGTCGCGACGCGGTGGCGCCGACCTCGCCGTTCAAGATGGACTGGCTCAAGCATAAGACGTTCGAGGGTTCATGCCCGATCGGACCGTGGATCGTACCGGCAAGCGATATCGCCGATCCGCAAAATCTCGGGTTGAGACTGTGGGTTAACAGTGAGCTCAAGCAGGATTCCAACACTTCCAAAATGCTGTTCACGCTGGCTGAGCAGATTGAGCAATTGTCGGTCAACATGACGCTGCATCCCGGCGACCTTGTCCTGACCGGCACGCCGTCGGGGACCGGCGCCGAGAGCGGCACTTTCCTCAAGGCCGGCGATGTCGTGAAGGTCTGGATCGAAAAGATCGGCGAGATCGAGAACCGGATGGCCTAGCAGTCCCTCGGACGGGCATAGCTGGGCATCGAGTTATGCCCGTCGCGCGGGGCTTTGGTCTGTGATAAGAGCGTACCGGATGGCGGCCTTGAGTCTGGGCCGCCTAATCGCCCCGGCGAGGGCGAGCCAAGAAAATGAACCAAGATAAAGGGTAAAACGCGAGGGCGTATAGGATGGCCGAGAAATTCGTCGCAAAACTCTCCGAAATGAAAGACGGCGACCGCCGCATTATTTTTGTCGGTGACAACGAGATCGGCGTGTTCCGGCATGAAGGCCAGTTCTACGCCTACAGCAATTTCTGCCTGCATCAGGGCGGTCCGGCCTGCGAAGGCCTGACCATCGCCAAGGTCGAGGAACGGCTGCGTGCGGACAAGACCTCGATGGGCCTCTACTTCTCCGAGGATGAGATGCATTTCGTCTGCCCCTGGCACGGCATGGAATACGACATGAAGACCGGCGAGTGCGTGTCGGACCGCAAGATGAAGTTGAAGAAATACAAGACGGTGCAAAAGGGGGACGAACTTTATGTCGTCGCCTAAGCGCGCGGCAAAAACTGTTGCGAGCAAAGCTGTCGCGAAATCCGCCGCGAAGCCGCGCCGGGCTCCGCTCCGCGCGGTGAAGCCGGCCATCGTGGCCGATACCGGCGCATCGGCGGAGGCCAAACAGCTCGCGGCGACGCTCGAGCGCAGCATCGTCGACGACAGGCTCGACACGGTCTCGGCTGAAGCGCTGCAAAAGCTCATCGCCGCGGCCTGCCGGGTCTACACCGCGCGCGCCCAAGCCGGCGAGCACTTCACGCCGGTGCCGAAAAATTCGATTACCGCCACCGACGTCATGATCACGGCGAGCGGTTTGTTGCGGTCGGCCGATCTCGCCGTGTTCGAGCTCGGCATGTGGCAGAACTGGACGGGTCGCTAGGTTAACGTCATTGCGAGGAGCAAAGCGACGAAGCAATCTAGGTTTGAGGCAAAGTCGCTGAGATGAAGCTGGATTGCTTCGCTTCGCTCGCAATGACACAGGAAAAATGAAACTGGAACAGAACTAACGGAGAAAACGTCATGGATCTCATCGCTGATCGCGGTCGCCGCGTAACGATCGAGGAGCTCAATACCACGCGCTTGCTGTCGCACGCGCGCAAGCAGGCGCACCAGCGCAATCTCGACGACATGGTGATCGTCGATGTCGACGCCCACCATTACGAGAACGAGAGCTACGACGAGTTCCTGCCGTATATGGAAAACGACGTGCTGCGTCAGCTCAGCATGGCGAGCCGCACCAAGAACAATCGCGCCGGCATTACCGCGAGCCAGGTCGGCTATCAGGACATGGGCGGCCGCGTCACGCGCTACCCGATGCGCTCTTCGGAAAAGACGGAAGGCCTCAAAGGCGCGCAACGCGACATCCAGCTCGGTCATCGCTGGATGGACGCGATGAGCGTCGATTATTCCTGCCTGTTCCCGACCGGCATGCTCAATATCGGGCTCCATCCGCAGAAGGAAATGGAGGTCGAGCTGTGCTGGGCCTATAACCGCTGGCTCACCGAGAAAGTGCTGCCCGAGGGCGACAACCGCTTTTTCTCGATGCTNTGCCTGCCGTTCAACAGTCCCGAAGCGGCGCTGCGCCACGTCGAGGTGTTCGGCGACCGGCCGAATGTCGGCGGCTTCATGGTCACCACCGTGCGCTCGGACATGGCGGTCTATGACAACGCCTATATGAAGCTCTACCGGGCGCTGGAGGAACGCGGCCTCGTGCTGTCGTTCCATTCCGGCCCGAACTGGGGCGAGCCGATCTACAAGAGCTGCAACCGCTTCCTGGCGGCGCATGCACTCGGTTTCACCTGGTACAACGTCGTGCACTGCACCAACTGGGTGATCAACGGCATGGGCGAGCGCTTCCCCAAGCTGCCGGTGATCTGGATCGAATCCGGTATCGCCTGGGTACCGTTCCTGATGCAGCGGCTCGATCACGAATTCATGCTGCGGCCGTCGGAAGCCCCGCTGCTGAAGAAGAAGCCGTCGGATTATATGCGCGACATGTTCTACTCGTCGCAGCCGATGGAGATTCAGGATTACGGCGCCATGGAATGCACCTTCCGCATGATGAATGCCGAGACGCAGCTCCTGTACTCCTCGGACTATCCGCACTGGGACTTCGACCTGCCCTCCACGATCTACGACCTGCCGTTCCTGTCGGAGAAGGGCAAGCACAATATTCTCGGCGGCACCGCGGCGCGGTTGTTCAAGCTGCCGCCGCGCAACGACAAGCAGAAAGAGAATCTCAAGCGTTTCGGCAATCTCACCGCCGCGGCGGCTGCAGCTTAAAGAGCGGGTCCGCGCCAGCGCGGGTATCCGGTCGAATCTTCGAAGATGCCCGGCTGCGCCGGGCATTTTCTTTGCGGGCCCGCACTCTCGCGCCGCGCGGATTCGCGGCCCGGAGGGCTTAATTGCGGCACAAGCTGGGCATGGAACCGGACGCCGTTTCAAACGTTTTAAATTAGACTTATTTATCAATTGCTTGCAAATGGTTGTGCGATGCACAAAATCCTAGCTTTTCTGTCATCAAAGCCTTAAGTATCGGGCTACCCCAGAAAAATGAGGGACGACCGAGGATGAAGCTGGTTCTAGCCGTAGGTTTTGTTGTGGGCCTTCTGGGCCTTTCCGCCACTGCCGCGAACGCGATCGATCTCGCCGAGCTGGCGCCATGCCGGCCTGCCGCAGCCAAGCTGTGCGACCGTGAAGGCGGCATGAGCTGGAATAACCTCCTGCGCTGCGGGGCGACGCTTGCCGCCCATAGCTGGCGCGTCGGCGACCAATGCCGTGCGGTGCTGCATAAGTATGGGCAGCTGTGATCGCACTACCGACATTTTGTAGCGTAGTTGCGTAGTGCAAAACCCCGGCGCCAAGGCGCCGGGGTTTTTGTTTCTGAAAGCCTGATCTTGCTGGGACGCAAAAAAGTCAGCCGGATCAGCGCGGCCCACGGACGGGAGGCGGTCGCTGCGACCGCCTTTGCCGCGCCAGCGGCTTCGTTCAATCAGTGCTGGACTTCGCTTTGATCTGTCTTATCTGCGCCTCGCTTAGTCCGCGAATGAAATCCGGCAGTGGGATGAATCCGACCGGCTTGAGATAGTTCTCGGCATTACCGCCGGTTTCCGAGATGCTCCAGCGCAAGAAGGAGCGCAACGCATCGGCCGTTTCGGCGTTGGACTGCGATTTTGCAACGACAGCGTATTCGTAGTTGATCAGCGGGTAGCTGTTGTCGCCGGGAGCATAGACGAGGCTGATGCGCTCATAAGGGGGCGTGCGTGGATCAAGCTGGGCCGCGGCATCGGCAATTGACTGCGGCGTCGGGAGCAAGAACTTGCCGTTTTGGTTCTCGACCATGGCGGTGCCGAGACCGGCTTTGGCGATGTCTGCGCCGTAGCTGATGCCGACGTAGCCGATCGAGTAGGGGTTGGCGGCGAGCGCCGAAACGAGACCGTCATTTCCAGTCGCGGTCTTTTCCGCGGCAACATTGGGCCAAGAAACGGTGCTGCCGTAGCCTGGATTGTTTTCCCATTTGTCGGCGGAAAAATCTAGGAACTGGGTGAAGATGAAGGTGTCGCCGGAGCCCTCGGCGCGGCGGATCGGAATGATGGTCTGGTGCGGGAGCGCCACGCCTGGGTTCATCGCTCTGATTGCCGGATCGTCCCACTGCGTGACTGTGCCGGAATAGATCGCGGCCAGCGTCGCGCCGTCGATCTTGATATTCGCGCCGTTGAGACCCGGAAGGTTGTAATTGATCGTCTGGGCCGAGATAGCGAGCGGGATATCGAGGAGATCCGGATTATGCGCCGCGATCGCGTCGGAGAGGTAGGCATCGGAGGCGCCGATGCTGGCCGTCCCCGCGAGTGCGGCTTTCTCGCCGGCGCCGGAGCCGGTAGCGGCTGCGCTCAGATCGACATTGGAGACGACACTTTTGTAGCCGGCGATCCAGGACTGGAACAGCGGATAGAGCAAGGTCGAGCCGGTTTCCGTGAGCGTGATGTTGTCGGCCGCATAGGCCATCGGGACCCCGAGGATGAGGGCGATGGCGCCGCCACCAATCATATGGCGAAGTCTGTTTTTCATGGCTGCATTTCCTGTTTCTTTCTGCTCAGCGGCCGATGCGATCAAGGTTCACGCCGGTGGTTTCGATGCGGTACATCCAGGTCACGATCGCGCCCAATACCGAGCTGATGACGAGGGCGTAAAGCAGCGAGCGAGTCCCGATGGTGACGAGCAGGATCGGGAAGCCGTAGGTGGTGGCGACCGCGCCGACCTTGCCGATCATCGCCGCGAAGCCGGCACCCATGCCGCGTACTTCAGTCGGGAACACCTCGCCCGCGAGCAGGTAGGTTTGCGCGTTGGGGCCGATATTGGTCATGAAGTTGAACAGCATCACGCCGGCCATGATGAGGTACAGCCTGGTCGAGCCGTCCGCATCGAGGGACAAGGACGCAATGCCCAGCCCGACCGCGCAGCCGAGGAAACCGAAGATCTGCAACTTGATGCGTCCCAAGCTGTCCGACAGCGCGATGGCAAAGATGATGCCGACGATGAGCAGCGACGTTGTGAGAGCCGCGGCCTCGGCCGAATGGATGCCGCTCGCAATCAGGTCGGCGGGACTGCGGATCTTGTCCGGTCCGCTGCCAAGCGCGGCGGCGATCAGGGTCGGGGTGAAGACGCCGATGCCGTAAGTGCCGAGATCCTGGAACAGCCACGGCGCCGAAGAGAAGATGGTGGCGCGGAGATTTTTCGAATTGAACAGCGCGAAGAAGCTCTGTTTCGACGCGCTCTCCTCATCGACGACGTGGCGTATCAACTCCACTTTCTGCGGGTAGGTCGGCTTACGGGCGAGCAGGCGTGTGACGGCTTTTTCGGCGTGTTCATGCGCACCGCGCACGATCAGCCAGTTCGCGCTTTCCGGGATGAAGAAGCGACCGACGGTGATGATCACTGCCGGCGCCAGCGCGGTCGCGTACATCCACCGCCAGGCATCGATGCTCGGGTCGAGCACGAGCACCAGCGCGCCGACCGCGATGCCGCTCATGGCGCCCACCGCCTGAAAGGCGAAGGCGCCGAGCACCAGGCGGCCGCGCGATGCGCTGGGAATGCTCTCGGAGATGATCATGTGCGCGGTCGGATAGTCACAGCCGAGCGCCATGCCGATGCCGAACAGGCAGATAACCAGCGATAGAAAACCGCCCACCATGGTCAGCAGCGCCAGGAACAGGCAGAAGATAATCATCTCGGCGATGAACATGAGCTTGCGGCCGAAATAGTCCGATAGGCCGCCGAGCAGGATGGTGCCGACCAGAATGCCGGCGAGGCTTGCCGANGTGACGAGGCCCGCCTCGCCGGCGCTGAGCGCAAACTCCCGGGTGATCAGCGGCACCGTCACGCCGCCCATGAAGACGACGAAGCCCTCGAAGAACTTGCCGGACGCGGCGAGTGCCCAGATGCGCCACTGCATGCCCGTCATGGGGGTGGATTTCAGCGTGGTACCGTCGGACCACACGGGCAATTCGTCGATATATTCTTGTACGGTCTTGGCGGGCACTGGCTCGACGTGGGCGCGGGCGCGGAGATTGGTGGAAACGTTCATCGCCAAATGTTCCTTATTCTGACGCCAGATCGCTGGGGCCACATTGGCTGGCGCAGGGTCGGCGCGAGGCGCGGCCGCAGAGGCGCCGCCGCTACGGGAACTCTGCTGCCGTCATATGAAGGGCGCATGACAACGGCGATCACGCGCGGGGGTAACATTGACCCGGGACTGTTGCCCG
>Ga0069262_10152_pt1 | contig 11034 bp, 10 predicted proteins | sample MicForSoSWNC20_O_FD_60060 | JGI IMG/M metagenome (GOLD analysis project Ga0069262, IMG submission 60060) | reverse complement strand
AGGCGTCAGTCGAAGCGTCCATTGAAGCGTCCATGGAACTGGTCATGGAACTGATTTTGTCGGCGTCGGCCATTTAAGTTGATCCCGAAACCCCGGCGGGGNACGAATGAGGGTCGTTCCGGCCGGATCCACATTAAGGAACTCTAATGGAATTGCCCCTATTTTGCCTTGTCTGGTCACACTTCCGCCCCCACATGAGTCTTCAAAGGTTTATGGGGCCGGGGCAGATGAAGCTTGCGGCCGACTCATGGTAGAAGGCCGCCCATGCCGACAATCGCTCTCGTCGACGATGACCGCAATATCCTCACCTCTGTGTCGATCGCGCTAGAGGCGGAAGGCTATCGGATCACGACCTATACCGACGGCGCCTCGGCGCTCGACGGTTTCAAGTCGGCGCCCCCCGACCTCGCCATTCTCGATATCAAAATGCCGCGCATGGACGGCATGGAGACGCTGCGGCGGCTGCGCCAGAAGTCCGACCTGCCGGTGATCTTCCTCACCTCGAAGGACGAGGAGATCGACGAATTGTTCGGCCTGAAAATGGGCGCCGACGATTTCATCCGCAAACCGTTCTCGCAGCGCCTGCTCGTCGAGCGCGTCAAGGCGGTGCTGCGCCGGGCCTCGCCGAAGGACGGCATTGTGGTGAAGGAAACCGAGAGCAAGGCGCTCGAGCGCGGGCTTCTGCGCATGGATCCGGAGCGCCATACCTGTACCTGGAAGAACGAGCCGGTGACGCTCACCGTCACCGAGTTTCTGATCCTGCAGGCGCTGGCGAGCCGGCCCGGTGTGGTCAAAAGCCGCAATGCGCTGATGGACGCGGCCTATGACGATCAGGTCTATGTCGATGACCGCACCATCGATAGCCACATCAAACGCCTGCGCAAGAAGTTCAAGGCAAGCGACAACGAATTCGATATGATCGAGACGCTGTACGGCGTCGGTTATCGTTTTAAGGAATAAGACGCGCCGGGCATGATCGGGAACCGCTTTTCGCACCGGTCATGCGCTTCGAAATTCGCGTCAACGGCCGTGGACGGCGGTAATTTTCACCCCTAAACCATGGCTCCTGACTGGGCGGCTGACGTGCGGTAGTAATAGAGGTCCACCCCCTAAGCCTGCGGGCTGTGGGGAAAGGCGGACCGAAACCCCGGCAGGCGACGTGCTCGATCGAACCATAGACAGCGCAGACGCGGAGACGCGGGTCTCCGGCGAGACCGTGTCCAAAGAGGCGCCGCACATTGCGGATCGCCTGGATGGCCGCACGGATGACCGCGCCGAGGCTCATGGTCCCGGCGACAGCACGGCGCGGCAACGCGGCCGCGCCCGGTTGCGCGACTGGCTTGCGCGCGGCGCGCAGTTCTTCGTCACCCAGAGCTCGTCGAGCCTGACGCGGCGCATCGTCGTTCTCAACGTCACCGGCCTCGTCGTCCTGTCCATCGGCATCATTTTTCTCTCGCAGTTTCGCGCCGGCTTGATCGACGCGCGCATCCAAAGCTTGCAGGTGCAAGGCGAGATCATCGCCGGCGCCATCGCCTCGTCGGCGACGGTTGAAACCGATTCCTCGATCACGCTCGATCCAGACAAGCTTCTCAATCTGCATCCGGGCGAGAGCTACGGTCCCAGCGAAGACGCGCTCTACGGCATCGATTTCCCGATCAATCCCGAGCGCGTGGCGCCAATCCTGCGGCGGCTGGTGTCGCCGACCAAGACGCGTGCCCGCATCTACGATCGCGACGGCGTGCTCTTGGTCGACACCCGCAACCTGTTCGGTCGCGGCGACGTGCTGCGTTTCGATCTGCCGCCACCGACCGAGGAAAAGCCGGGCTTCTTCAGGCGCGCCTTCATCGCGGTGCGGATGTGGCTCGGCCGCGGCGATCTGCCGGTCTATCACGAGCTCGGCCCCGACGACGGCAGGGGCTATCCGGAAGTGGCGCAGGCGCTCAACGGCGCCGATGCCAGCATGGTGCGCGTCAACGAGCGCGGCGACGTCATCGTCTCGGTCGCGGTGCCGGTGCAGCGCTTCCGCGCCGTGCGCGGCGCGCTGATGCTGTCAACGCAAGGCGCCGATATCGACGACATGGTGGAGGCCGAACGGCTCGCCATCATCAAGGTGTTTCTGGTCGCCGCCGGCGTGATGATCGTGTTGTCGATCCTGCTCGCCGGCACCATCGCCGAGCCGGTGCGGCGCCTTGCCGATGCCGCCGAAAGTGTGGGGCGGCGCATTCGCTCGCGCGTCGAGATTCCCGATTTCACCAAGCGGCGCGACGAGATCGGCCACTTGTCCGGCACGCTGCGCGACATGACCAACGCGCTCTATAGCCGCATCGAGGCGATCGAAAGTTTCGCCGCCGACGTGTCGCATGAACTGAAAAATCCGCTGACCTCGTTGCGCTCAGCGGTGGAGACGCTGCCGGTGGCCAAGACCGAAGAAAGCCGCGGCCGCCTGCTCGGCGTCATTCAGCATGACGTCAAGCGGCTCGACCGGCTGATCTCCGACATCGCCGATGCGAGCCGGCTCGATGCCGAATTGCAACGCCAGGAAGTGGAGCCGGTCGACTTCGCCAAATTGCTCAACACGCTGGTCGCGGTCGGCAACGAGTTGAAGCGCGACGACGCCGTCAAGGTGACCTTGCGCTTTGAAGGCGGGGCGCCGCGCGCGTTCCAGGTGCCGGGGCACGACTCGCGGCTCGGGCAGGTCATCGACAATCTGATCGAGAATGCGCGGTCGTTTTCGCCGTCCGGCGGCATCGTGCGCGTCGTCTGCCGGCGGCTGCGCAATCAGCTCGAGATCTTTGTCGACGACGACGGACCGGGCGTGCCACCGCACGCACTGGACAAGATTTTTGAGCGCTTCTACACCGACCGCCCGCACCAGGGCTTCGGCCAGAATTCAGGCCTCGGGCTTTCGATCTCCAAACAGATCGTCGAGGCGCATGGCGGCTCGATCTGGGTCGAGAACCGTCTCGGCACGCCCGGCCCCGATGGCGAGCTGAAAGTGCTCGGCGCGCGTTTCATCGTCCGCCTGCCGGCCATGTAATCTCCCGCCATGTAGTTTTTGGCCATCTAATGACAGTCATCTAATGACCGGTACTGTTCATGCCTCGGCGGTCTTGGTCGGCGCGCGCGCCGTGCTGATCCGTGGGCCGTCGGGCGCAGGCAAGTCGCGGCTGGCGCTCGATCTGCTCGAGGCCGGACAGTCTGGGCGGCTTCTTTTCACCCGGCTGTTGGGTGACGATCGGGTTCACCTGCAGGATGCCGGCGGGCGGCTCCTGGCGCGCCCTGTGAAGACGCTGGCCGGGCTGATCGAGGTCCGCGGCGCCGGGATTTTCCGGCTCGACTACGAGCCCTGCGCCGTGGTCGGCCTGGTGGTCGATCTCGCCGCCAAAGACGCCGAAAGGCTGCCGGAAAGCCCGCATGTGACGCTCGAGACCGTCAAATTACCGCGATTGGCCGTGCCGGAGGGTGTTGCGGCCTTGCCCGGCGTGCTCGCGCTCATCACCTCGGGGAGGCTGGCTGTTGAATCAAGGATTGACTCCGGGGCCGTTTGACCCTTGATCGCTGCTGCCAGACCTATTGGCGATTGGTTAACCATAATGGTCCAAGAAGAAACCAAGAGATTTTCAGAACCGAGTCTGGTCGTTGCGTGGTTTCGATAATTCGAGAACCGGCCGCCATTGCCGGTTCCAGGACGGCACTCCAGCCCGGCACCCAAGCCCTCAGCGACCGTCTTTACCGCGATGCAACAACCCTCAGATTTCGCTCAAAATGCCCCTTGCGCACGGACTTTGGATGGTGATGATGGGCGGCCTTTCGTGCGGCGCAAACGGGAAGCGCCCGCGGGGAGTTCCATGATTGGTCTTGTACTCGTTACCCACGGCCGGCTTGCTGTTGAGTTCCGCGCCGCCTTGGAGCACGTGGTGGGACCCCAAGGGCAGATCGAGTCCGTCACCATCGGGCCCGACGACGACGTCGAGGAACGCCGCAAGGACATCATCGAGGCGGTGCGCCGGGTTGATTCCGGCGACGGCGTCGCGATCCTCACCGACATGTTCGGCGGCACCCCTTCGAACCTCGCCATCTCTGTGATGAGCCGGCCCAAAGTCGAAGTGCTCGCCGGCATCAATCTGCCGATGCTGGTCAAGCTCGCCAAGGTCCGCGACGAATGTCCGCTGGCCGAAGCTGTCGCTGCCGCTCAAGAGGCTGGGCGCAAATACGTCACGATCGCTAGCCGCGTTCTCACCGGAAAATGAATGAACCGGCCCATAGTGGTCAGGGCAAGCCGGCGGCCCAACCGGCATCCGAGAACGCCGTCGCGCGGGTCTTTGTCATCTGCAACAAGAAAGGCCTGCATGCGCGCGCCTCGGCAAAATTCGTGCAGACCGTGGAGAGATTCGACGCCGATGTTCAGGTCAAACGTTGTGGCGACAACCATGAAACAGTTGGCGGTACGTCGATCATGGGCCTGATGATGCTCGCCGCCGCGCCCGGCACGTCGATTTCCGTCGCGGCCACCGGGCCGCAGGCGGCCGAAGTTGTCGATGCTTTGGCGACCCTCATCGAAACGCGCTTCGGCGAGGCGGATTGATCGGTCTGCCGATTTCAGATTGGCTATTTGAGCGTGAGAACGATGGCGAAACGCACGACGTCGCGCTCAAAACCGTCGCAAAAGACCGCTAAAGAACCGTCGCATTCAAACATTTCGAGCTCAAAGCATTCGCGGAAGGAGAACCGAGAGATGGCCGAACCGACAAGCTCAAAGGGCGATGGTACGCCTGCCGCCCCGACTGCTGCGTCCGAACGACAGCAGGCCGCGGTCCGCTATCTCGATAACGCGGACATGGCGGAGACTTTTGCCGATTCCATCACCGGGCTGATCTTCGACGGTCAGACGCTGCGCATCGAATTCGGGGTCACGCGTTTCGACGAAGTCAGACCCAATGCGCCGATCACCGGCCGCCGTTATCCGGCCTGCCGCTTGGTGCTGCCGCCGGCGGCGGCGGTTGAACTGATCAATCGCATGCAGCAGATAGCGGCGGCGCTGGCTCAGGCCGGCGTTGTGCGGACGACGCCGCGCGCCACGACAGCCGAGCCGGCCAAGAACTAAGCGCAAACCAGGCGAACTCAGCGCGCTTTCCGTCATTGTGGAGGCGAGGCAATCCAGACCCAAGCTGCGGCCTGGATTTGCCTTGTGCCGGCAAAAACCGCGTTTAATGCGGCTGAAACCAATGACATAAAGGTATCTTTATGTCTTTATTGCCGTCGCCGTGACACCCTGCTATAGCCACGCCGAACAGCCCGCCGACAAAGACATCTCCAAAGCATCGCCAAGGACCGCCAAAGGACCGCCAAATGAGCACGAGCAAAGCCGCAAAGACCCTGTCGCCTTCGGATTATGTGGTCAAAGACATCGGCCTTGCCGAATGGGGCCGCAAGGAGATCGTCATCGCCGAGGTCGAAATGCCGGGCCTGATGGCGACGCGCGAGGAATATGGGCCGAAGCAGGTGTTGAAGGGCGCACGCATCGCCGGCTCGCTGCACATGACCATCCAGACCGCGGTGCTGATCGAGACGCTCAAAGCGCTCGGCGCCGACGTGCGCTGGTGCTCCTGCAACATCTATTCGACGCAGGATCACGCCGCGGCCGCGGTCGCCGCCGGCGGCACGCCGGTCTTCGCGGTGAAGGGCGAGAGCCTCAAGGACTATTGGGAATACACCCGCAAAATTCTGGAATGGGACGACGGCGGCCTGCCGAACATGATCCTCGACGACGGCGGCGACGCCACCATGCTGGTGCACGCCGGCCTGCGCGCCGAGAAGGGCGACACCGCGTTCCTCGACAAGCCCGAGAACGAGGAAGAGGAAGTCTTTTACGCGCTGATCAAGCGCACGCTGAAGGAAAAGCCGGGCTGGTTCTCAAAGCTAGCCGCCAGCATCAAAGGCGTGTCGGAGGAAACCACNACCGGCGTCCACCGGCTCTATCAGATGGAGAAGGACGGCAAGCTGCTGTTCCCCGCCATCAACGTCAATGACAGCGTNACCAAGTCGAAATTCGACAATCTTTACGGTTGCCGCGAGTCATTGGTCGACGGCATCCGCCGCGGCACCGACGTCATGATGGCCGGCAAAGTGGCNATGGTCGCGGGCTTCGGCGACGTCGGCAAGGGCTCGGCTGCGTCGCTGCGCCAGGCCGGCTGTCGCGTCATGGTNTCGGAGATCGATCCGATCTGCGCGCTGCAGGCGGCGATGGAAGGCTACGAAGTCGTGACGATGGAAGAGGCCGCCCCGCGCGCCGACATCTTCGTCACCGCGACCGGCAATGTCGACGTCATCACCATCGAGCACATGCGCAAGATGAAAGACCGCGCCATTGTCTGCAATATCGGCCACTTCGACAGTGAGATTCAGGTCGCATCGCTGAAGAACCTGAAATGGTTCAACGTCAAGCCGCAGGTCGACGAGATCGAATTCCCCGATCAGAAGCGCATCATCCTTCTGTCCGAAGGCCGGCTGGTCAATCTCGGCAATGCCATGGGCCATCCGAGCTTCGTGATGTCGTCGTCGTTTACCAACCAGACGCTGGCGCAGATCGAGCTATGGGGCAATCCCGGCAAGTATCAGAAGAAGGTCTACACGCTGCCGAAGCACCTCGACGAAAAGGTCGCGCGGCTCCATCTCGACAAGATCGGCGTGAAGCTGTCGAAGCTCACCGACAAGCAGTCGAGCTATATCGGCATTCCGGTGAGCGGGCCGTACAAGACGGACCAGTACCGGTATTGAGTAAATCCAACGAACTAGATCGGCGCACCAGTTACTTGCCGTAGGCCTGCATGATCTGCCCGACGAGCTTCGCCCAGGGCATGTCCATGGCCTCGTAGACGGGCCCCGCCTCGGGGCGTGCATTGTCCTTGAGGATTTCCACCATCAAGGTGGCGTAATCGGAGAGGATCACGCCGGCTTGCAGCATGCGCAGAAGTCCGGCCTGTCGTTTGGTCTCGCTGAAAGTACCGGAGGCGTCGACGGCCACGTAAGCGTCGAGGCCCTTGCCGACAGCGGTGATGGCAGGGAACGCCGCGCAGACTTCAAGGGAGATGCCCGCCAAGATCAGTTTCTTGCGCCCGGTCGCAGTGATGGCCTGGGCCACATTAGGATCGTCGAACGCGTTCACAGACGAGCGATCGATGACTGGAACGCCAGGCAGCGCCTCGACGAGTTCTGGAAAGGTCGGACCCCACATGCTGTCCCGCGCGGTCGTTGTGACGATGATCGGCAGTTTCAGCGCCTTAGCTGCTTTGGCAAGGCCAACCACGTTGTGCTTCAGTTCTCCTGTCGAATAATCGCGAACTCCCGTCATCAGGCCCACTTGGTGGTCAATGAGGATGAGCGCGGCATTTTCAGATGTGAGCGGTTCATAGGGGCGCAGTTGCTCGAACATGACATTCTCCGTGATCGTCGATCTTTAATTACGCGCAGGGAAACTAAGGGATGGACTGTCGGCCTAAAAGTCGCGAAAATTGTAACTCAGCGTCCAACTGCATGGACGATTACGATGCTGGATTTCAACGATTTCTTCTATTTCGTGCAGGTCGTTGACCGCGGCGGGTTTACGGCCGCCGGCCGAACACTCGGAATTCCAAAATCGACGCTCAGCCATCGCATCCAGCAGCTTGAAGCGAACCTCGGCGTCCGGTTGCTCAACCGCACGTCGCGTCGGTTCGGGATGACCGATGTCGGAGGAGAATTCTATCGCCACGCGGTGATGATGTTGCGCGAGGCCGAACGGGCTGAGACCGCGATACGCCATCGGCTGAATGAACCGACGGGCACCGTGCGCTGCACCGCGGCTGTGGCCACCATGCAGTTCGCAATGCGCGGTCTCGTGGCAGACTTTCTCGTCCGCTATCCAAAGGTCAATGTCGTCGCGCATGCGACTGACCAATATGTCGACATCGTCGGCGAGAATTTCGATGTGGCGATCAGAGCGCACTCGGACCCGCTCCCCGATTCAACCCTGGTGCAACGAACGCTGACGCCGGCACCCTGGTTCCTGTTCGCGGGCGCTGCTTACGTTGACGCGAGCGGGCCGTTAGACAGGCCACATGATCTTGCGAAGCACCCGTCGCTATTCATGATGCGGACTGGGGTAAGTCCGATCTGGCGGCTTCGGCGTTCGGGCCGTCGTCGGGAGGAAGTCGTCGTGCCACTTACGCCGCGGCTGCTCATAGACGATATGCTGTCTCTCAAACAGGCCGCCATCGGCGGCCTCGGCATCGTCGCGCTACCTGGTTACGTTTGTCGCGACGATGTGCAATCCGGCGTACTGCGGCAGGTCCTGCCCGGTTGGATCGCAGACGATTCGACGCTGACGGCGCTGATGCCGTACCGCCAAGGCTTGCTGCCATCGGTCCGCGCCTTCGTCGAGCATTTAGCGGCCGAGTTCCCGAAGGCGGTACGCATCTAAATGCGGTACGCATCTAAATAATGCGATCTGTTGGACCCTGGTCCGGTTGTCGGCGAGGCCGAACATGACGGGCAACCAGGTCTGAGAATGCGGGCTAAGCGCTTGCTGCTTTCGGGTCCGGGTGTTATCTGCGCCCCATGCCCTCGATCCCAATCGAAAACATCCGCAATTTCGCGATTATCGCCCATATCGATCACGGCAAATCGACGCTGGCCGACCGGCTGATCCAGTCGACCGGCGGGCTCGAAGCGCGCGAAATGGTCGAGCAGGTGCTCGATTCCATGGATATCGAGCGTGAGCGCGGCATCACCATCAAGGCGCAGACGGTGCGGCTGAACTACCGCGCCCGCGACGGCANGGATTACATCCTCAACCTCATCGACACGCCCGGCCACGTCGACTTCGCCTATGAGGTCAACCGTTCGCTCGCCGCCTGTGAGGGTTCGCTGCTGGTGGTCGACGCGTCGCAAGGCGTCGAGGCGCAGACGCTCGCCAACGTCTACCAGGCGCTCGACAACAATCACGAGATCGTGCCGGTGCTCAACAAGGTCGATCTGCCGGCCGCCGAGCCCGACAAGATCAAGCAGCAGATCGAGGATGTCATCGGGCTCGATGCCTCNGACGCGATCCTGATCTCGGCGAAGACCGGCCTCAATGTTCCCGAAGTGCTTGAAGCTATCGTGCACCGCCTGCCGGCNCCCAAGGGCGACGCCTCGGCGCCGCTCAAGGCNTTGCTGGTCGATTCTTGGTACGACGCCTATCTCGGCGTCGTCGTGCTGTTTCGTGTCGTCGATGGCGTCCTGAAAAAAGGCCAGCGCATCCACATGATGGGCACTGACGTGTCTTACGAGGTTGATCGCGTCGGCGTGTTCACGCCCAAGCGCGTCGAGTTCAGCGAACTCGGCCCTGGCGAGATCGGGTTTTTGACCGCCTCGATCAAGGAAGTCGCCGACACTCGCGTCGGCGACACCATCACCGACGAGAGGAGGCCCGTTGCCGCGCCGCTGCCCGGCTTCCGCCCGGCGATCCCGGTGGTGTTCTGCGGCTTGTTTCCGGTCGACGCCGCGGATTTCGAAGACCTGCGTGCCGCGATGGGCAAGCTCCGCCTCAACGACGCGAGCTTCACCTTCGAGATGGAAACCTCAGCCGCGCTCGGCTTTGGCTTCCGCTGCGGGTTTCTCGGTCTGCTCCATCTCGAAATCATCCAGGAGCGGCTCGAGCGCGAATTCAATCTCAACCTGATCGCGACAGCGCCGTCGGTGATCTACAAGATCAAGCTGCGCAACGGCGAGAATCTGGAAATTCATAATCCGGTCGATATGCCGGATCCGAACCATATCGAGGAAATGCAAGAGCCGTGGATCGAGGCGACGATCCTGACGCCCGACGAATATCTCGGCTCGGTGCTCAAACTCTGCCAGGATCGCCGCGGCGAGCAGAAGGAGCTGACTTATGTCGGCAACCGTGCGCTCGCCAAATACAATCTGCCGCTGAACGAAGTGGTGTTCGATTTTTACGATCGGCTGAAATCCGTTTCGCGCGGCTATGCCTCGTTCGACTATCACCTCACCGATTATCGCCCGGCCGATCTCGTCAAGCTGCAGATGCTGGTCAACGGCGAACCGGTCGACGCGCTGGCGATGCTGGTGCACAGGACGCGCGCCGAGAGCCGCGGCCGCGCCATGGCCGAGAAGCTCAAAGAGCTGATCCCGCCGCATATGTTCCAGGTGCCGATCCAGGCCGCGATCGGCGGCAAGATCATTGCGCGTGAAACCGTCCGTGCCTTCAGGAAAGACGTCACCGCCAAATGCTACGGCGGCGACGTTTCGCGCAAGCGCAAGCTGCTCGACAAACAGAAGGAAGGCAAAAAGCGCATGCGCCAGTTCGGCAAGGTCGACATCCCGCAGGAAGCCTTCATCGCGGCGCTGAAGGTTGACGTCTGACGCCGACGCCCGCTCAGGAAAATAATCGCGGCGCAAATTCCAGCAGCCGAAGAGCGGCANTTCCGATCAACTTTTCGCAATGCCGTCTGCATTTCATCGCTTGCCTCATTGAGGTAGTATGTCGCTATAATAATCAAAGCGCGTTGCAACTCGGAGGACCGCCATGCCGGATCGCTTCTCCACTCTCCGCAGCTTCTCAACTCATCAGCACTGGTGCAGCTTCGTCAGGTTGCCGCTGTTCCTCATCTGCGCGTTTTTCGCTGCCGAAACGGTTTGGGCGCAGTCCGGAACCTCCTCAGGTTCGCCCTCCCAGCAGGACAACAGCTGCTCCGGCGACAATGGTGGCCTTACGCTTTCACCGGGATTCTGTGCGACTGTCTTTGCCGATAATATCGGTCACGTCCGCCACATGGCCGTGGCGCCCAATGGCGTGCTCTATGTCAATACCTGGAGCGGCCGCTATTTTCATAACGACACGCCGCCGGCCGGTGGCTTTCTGGTGGCGCTCAAGGATTCAAACGGTGACGGCAANGCCGACGTGATCGAGCGCTTCGGCGATGGTGTCGCGCAAGGTTCCGCAGGTGGCAGCGGCATCGCATTTTACAACGGCGCAGTTTACGCCGAGCAGAACGA
>Ga0069262_10148_pt1 | contig 11248 bp, 9 predicted proteins | sample MicForSoSWNC20_O_FD_60060 | JGI IMG/M metagenome (GOLD analysis project Ga0069262, IMG submission 60060) | reverse complement strand
TCGTTCGACAATACGGCGGCCGACCGGATCACTGTGATCGGCATGCCGCATAACGATTGGCGCCAAAGCATGCCGTCGCTTATTAACACAACGGACGCAAAGGGATGCGCGATCTTCTTGAGCGCCGCTTCCGCCCCCCGGCGACCAAGACCGGCGAGGCCGATTCCGGCATGCATCCGTGAGAAATCCTCCCGCTTCAATCCAGCCTGCGCTGCTGCCGCCTCAGAGGCTTCCATGACGGACCGCCAGGCCCTCTCGACACCGATCCGCGTCGTGGCCGGCCCCGAGCTCGCTTCACCGAGCAACCGGCCGTTTTCGTCTTCAATCCGGGCGCGGCAGCGAGTTCCGCCGCCGTCAATTCCGAGATACGTGATACCTTTTGTTCCCATCGAAAGTTAACGCCAGGACTTCGGTCCAGGTCCTCTCAATCCCGCAATTGGGGGGGAACGTTAAAGGGTTCTGCACGGCACTGATCTCACGGGTCCGTGACNGCCAACGCGGATGAGGGCTGATGGGCAACTCCGGGTCTTCCGACTTTCTCACGATTGCTGCGTCGCACGTCTTTGACGGAGCCGCCATGCGCGGGCCGGGGTCGGTCCGGATTTCGAATGGTCGGATTGAAAACATCTGTTTCGGCAAGCTCGACACGAGCGCGTCGATCCGCCTTCCTGACGATGCGCTCCTTGCCCCAGGATTCATAGACGTCCAGGTAAATGGGGGCGGGGGCGTTCTCCTCAATGACCAGCCAACGGAAGTCGGCGTACGACGCATCGTCGAGGCGCACCGCAAGGCGGGGACCACGGGCTGCTTACCGACACTCATCACCGATCGAAGTGAGTTGATTGAGCAATTGGCTGCTGTGGCTCAGGCCTGCCTGAAGGTTCCCGGGGTGCTCGGTTTCCATCTCGAAGGGCCGGCGCTCAANAGATCTCGCAAGGGTATTCATCCGGAATCGGAGATACGCCTGCCNAACGGCCGTGATCTCGCCGCCATCAGGAGTTTCGGGAGCTGCGGCCGCTCGATGATAACGTTGGCCCCGGAATGCGTGCCCACGTCCATGATCGACGAATTGATCGACGCCGGATTGCGTATTTCGGCCGGCCATAGCGAGGCGACTGCCGCCGAAGCAGAGCAGGCGGCCGATCGCGGGGTGTCCGGCGTGACCCATCTATTCAATGCCATGTCGCAGCTGAGCGCGCGGGAGCCCGGGTTGGTGGGCGCCGCGCTGCAGGACGACCGGCTGTTTGCAGGGATCATCTGCGACTCTGTCCACGTGGATCGCACCAGTTTACGCGTTGCTTTCCGCTGCAAGGGACGCGATCGATTGATGCTGATCACCGATGCCATGCCACTGGTTGGCACAAACGAGCGGCAATTCATGCTGCATGGAAGGCAAATAACGTTGCTTGAAAATCGCCTGACCGGACCCGACGGCACACTCGCTGGCGCTCTCCTCACCATGATCGAGGCTGTGCGGAACGCCGTCGCGCTTCTCGAAGTCCCCCTTGCAGATGCTCTCATCATGGCGTCTCGGACGCCCGCTGTATTTCTGGGCCTTCAATCCGAGCTTGGAATGATCGCCCCCGGATATCGAGCAGACCTCGTCGCCTTCAACCCGAACTTTGAAGTTGTCGGCACATGGGTGGCCGGTCAAAGTTCATGGGGCGAGACGAGCAGGATTTCGCACTGAGGTTAGATGTCCAACCATCCCATCATCGTGCAAAAATATGGCGGTGTCTGTCTTGAAACACCGGCAAGAATCCGCGCGGTGGCGAGCAGTCTCGCTGATTTGCATAATCAGGGTCATCGTGTCGTGGCAATCGTCTCCGCAATGGGCAGGACCACCGATGAATTGATTGAGATGGCTCATCAAGTAAGCCCGCATCCAAACCGCCGTGAACTCGACATGTTATTGACGACCGGTGAGCGCATCAGCATGTCCCTGATGAGCATGGCGTTATCCGATCTCGGAGTGCCGGCGATCAGCTTTACCGGCAGCCAGGCCGGAGTGATGACCGACGAATCCCACTCGTCGGCGCGAATTCTGGATGTGCGTCCCATTCGCGTTCGTGAGGAGCTTGATCGCGGGCGCATTGTGGTCTTGGCAGGATTTCAGGGCGTAAGTCCTGCGACCAGGGAAATCACTACGCTTGGCCGAGGCGGCAGCGACACAACCGCGGTAGCAATGGCCGCTGCGCTACGAGCCGAGCGCTGTGAAATTATCAAAGAGGTAGACGGAATTTGCTCAGCCGATCCGCGCATCGTGCCGGACGCAAGGCCATTTCGTCAATTGGATTTCGCTTCGCTGTCGGAAATGTGCTTCTGGGGCGCAAAGGTCTTGCATTTTCGCAGCGTAGAGCTGGCGCAAAGTCAAAACGTGCCTCTTTTTCTAAAGAAGTGGGGTTGCATTCAACACAGCACNCAAGTGCAGAAGGACGTTGCAGGCATGGAAAATGGAAAGGTCTTGGCCGTCAACTCGATCGCTCGCATTGAGCATGTGGAAATTGATTCTAAAGATCTCAACCAGGGCTTTGAGAAATTCGCACAGCATCTTAACCAAAACGCCCTGTCCTGGCCGCAGCTCCTTGGCTCGGCCTTCGCCGCAGGAAAAACCAGCATGATCGTGGCTTGCGATCCAGAATGGCTCGACGCTTTGTTACGTACGCTGGAACGGAGCGGGGATTTACGCAGGCAGCGAGAAACTTCAAGTTCGGTCAGTCTTGCTTGCTATGGCAGCGTTTCTTCGGACTTGCCGTTCAAGGCGTTGCAGACGCTGCATCAGCACGGGATCGTCGCTGACAAATGCGTCTTGTCACCGCATTCGGTGAATCTGTTTGTTCCCGTGAAAAATCGCGAGGCCGCAGTCAAGGCGTTGCATTCGCTGATTCATTGAGCAACCGCGATCGGCTTGCTCCACTCCGGCGTCGCTACGCCAACATTGGATTGCGCAGGACCTGGTCGTGCAGCCCGCGCACAAAGCGGTCACTGGCCGAGTTATGCCATAACGACTGGTTTGCGAACGTCCTACTGAGACGATGCGAGTCCCGGGGTAATGGTGTCGGCCAGCACTCGGCGGATCGGCCGAGTAAGGAGGGGCCGGTCCCAGTTCTTCTCCCTCAACTGAAATTCCAAGCGGCTGTCCATGAACAATGGGAGGAAGGCCGCCTTCAAAAGAGCGTAGAGGACAGGTACGAACCGGTTCGCCGATGCGAGAGCCGCCGCCGGGCGCGTCTCCGGCCATGACCGCGCGCAACGGTCGCGAGCAGATGGCGATCAGAGGTGCCGGCTGGCGAAAGGCCTTACGCAGCCACTCGATTAGCACGCTGTGTTTCGTGGCCAAGCTTTTCGAACTCCTGCTCAGCTTGCGCCTTGGCCGTCTTCAATATCCGAACTGCATCACTGATATTCTGCTCGGTATGGTTTGCCATGACCTGCATGCGAATACGTGCAGCGCCCTTCGGAACTGCCGGAAACTCGACCAGGTTGGCCACCAGGCCGAGACCAGGTAGACGACGAGACACAAGTCGGGCGAGACCTTCCGACCCCACTTTGACGCAAACGATTGCCGAGGGATCGCCATAAAATTCCAAGCCGGCCTGGGTCAGTTCACGACGAAGCGATATGACGTTGGCAAGCAGTTCGAGCCGCAGCAGCCGACCTTCGGGCGAGTCGACGATATCGAACGCTTTCAAGATGGTCGCGGCCTGCACCGGCGACAGCGCATTGGAGAATGTCGCTGGCGCGCTGTAAAAGCGTAGATATTCCTTCACGGCGCGGCTGTTGGTAGCGACAAATCCGCCATTTGAGGCGAACGTCTTGGAAAAGCTGCCCATCACTACATCGACTTTGCCCAGCATGTTCTGCATGCCGACATGACCGCTACCATCCTTGCCGAGACAGCCGAGATCGTGCGCGACGTCGACAACGAGTGTCGCATTGTATTCGCGGCACAGGGCTTGAAGCTCGAAGAGCTTGGGCGTATCCGAGTCCATGGAGAACAGGCCTTCGGTGATCACCAGAATGCCGTTTTCTTTGTCCTTGGAGCGGATCTTGGCGAGGACGTCGCGACAGTAATCGTTGTCGAGATGCCGGAACAGATGAACATTGTTGGTTGCGGCGTTCGCGCCTTCCTGAAGGCAGGAATGCGCGAGCATGTCCATGACCACATGATCGGCGGACCTGACAAGTCCCTTCACAACGCCGAAACCTGCGCCCCATCCCGTGGGATACAGGACGACATGGTCCATGTTGATAAATTCGGCAATCTTGTGTTCAAGCGCAAGCGAATGCGATGTGTTGCCGACGAGCGCAGGCGAACCCGCACTGTGAACGCCGCAGCGTTCGATCGTCTCGATTGCGGTAGCCTTGATTTCGGGGTGTGAAGACAGGCTCAAATAGTCCTGCGATGCAAAGTTGACTCCCTGCATCTTGTAGCCGCGATCGTCTTGCGCGGCGCAAATCGTTCTTGGTCCCTCCTCTGTCGCACGGGAAAATGGCCAAAGACCATTCTGCCGGCGGAGGTCCTGCCAGCGGTAGAAGCCTTCGGTGCGACCCAGGAGGTCAGCTCCACCTGGCACGCGAAAATCACGCATGCTGCCTGTCAACGCGGCAGAAGGAACCTGAGCGGAGGTGTTGTTGCTCATCGTCATCCCTGTCCGGCCAATTGGTTTTTTGCTTTTGCCGATGCGGGCACGATGCCAGCTTGAGATTAATATCCCGTCGTGTTTGGTTCCGCTTAGCTGATTCTATTAGGATTTTTCGCGACTTTGTGAATTCTTGGTTTGCAGAAGACTGAACTTTCTCAAGTCATTCGGTATCCACGCTTAAGGGATCCTTCACCGGGGCGGAATATTCATTCACGCGACGGCTGCGCTTGCCTGTTCTGTCTCGGGCAACAGCGCCCGGATCTTGCCAAGCAACCGCTGCATATCGACAGGCTTGGTGTCGAAATCCGAACAGCCCACTTCCACGCTCTTGGCCCGATCGCTGGCCAGCGCGTGAGCCGTCAGAGCGATGATCGGGATTGCGGACGTCACCGGATTGGCCTTAATCAACAGCGTTGCTTCCCAGCCGTCCATTTCGCCCAGAGCTACATCCATCAGGATAAGGCCTGGGTGTTCGCTGGCGGCCATTGCTACACCTGCCGCTCCGTCATGGGCACAGCACACCGAAAAGCCATAGCGTTGCAGGCGCCGGGTCAGCATATCCCGGTTCATTTCATTGTCCTCGACGAGCAGGATCTTATGCACGTTGGATTTCCACGGCGAGTTGAAGCAAGTTGCCTGAAGCCTCTGGCACAAGCGTGGCGGCAGCGTATGCGTCGGTCCGCCGCCGGCCCGTCATCAATGGCATCCGGATGGTGAAACGGCTGCCCGTTCCGAGTTTGCTTTCGACGGAAATTTCGCCGCCCATCAGCCGGCAAAGCTTCTGGCTGAGAGCGAGCCCCAGCCCCGTCCCGCCATATTTGCTGGTGCTGGAATCGTCGGCGACGGTAAATTTTTCGAAAAGATGCGTGATCTGGTCGGGCGAAATACCAATGCCGGTATCGATGATGTTGACTACCAGCTCGTCGCCGCTTTCCTCCGGCACGCGATTGGCGATGACCTCGATCTTTCCGTTTTGCGTGAATTTGGCGGCATTATCGAGCAGTTGCCCGGCCATGTTGCGGAATTTTCCTGCATCGCAGAGCACCGTACCGAGGCAGGACGAGATCATGCAGTTGAACTCGTTTCCATTGCCCAATGCGGCGGGCCTTGCGCTCTCCGCGATCTCTTCAAGCAATTCGCAAATATCGATCTCTTCCAAATCCAGCTCCATCTTACCTGCCTCGATCTTCGACAGGTCGAGAATCTCATTGACGAGCTTCAGAAGATGCTGGCCGGCCATGTGAATCTTGGTCAAGTCGGCAACGCTGGCGCTGTCGCCCTCGATCTCGGCATCCTCTAGCAGGATCTGGCTGTAGCCGATGACAGCATTGAGGGGGGTGCGCAATTCGTGGCTCATCTTGGCCAGAAAATCCGCCTTCGCTGCGCTCGCCCGCTCGGCTTCCTCGGTGGCGGCCCGCAGTGCTGTAGCGGTCGCCATGTGCTCGTGCATCTCGCTTTCCAACTCGCTTTGCGACACCTGTATCTTGGCGTAGTAGAGTGCCATCATGGCGACGTAGAGTGCTGCCGCTGTCGTCGACACGAGGCCGAGGCCCTGCATCGCGGCAACCGGTAGGTCTTTATTCACTTGGAAACCAAGAAAATAAAAGAAACCGAAGATCGCAACGTTCATCACGAACATCGCCTGGACGATCAATCGCAGCTTGACTGACGAACCAAGATAAAAGAATGCCAGTAGCGGGATGACGAGCACCCAAGCCAGCGTGGGCGAGGTGACGCCACCGTAGAAATAGCAGCTCCAGAAAATGCAGAAGATCAGGTTCTCGATCGATACCAGCGCAAGCGGGTTGTAGGGCACGCCCGCTCGCAAAACGAATGGAAACGCCCAGAACGCGATGATCGATATTGCGAGCACGGCGACGTCATATCCGGGTGCGGGATCAAGCACATAGATAGTGGCTGGCACGACGCTTCCGATGAACGGGCCGAGAATGTGGCTGACCAGAAATACGTGTGCTCGGTTTCTTGCATCCCGATCAGCCGCGAGGTCGGCGGGGATGAAATAGTTAACCAGACGGTCGAGGGCGACAATCGCTGTTGCGAGTTTGGCTTTCATGAATGTCCTGCCACCTTCTGCAACTGACTTATCGAATTACCGATGCGCCGCGATTTTTATCGGCACGTTGTAGGCGCCCGCGCAAATTTGCCCGCAGCTAACATTTTCAGGCTCGCCTTAAAACAGCGTTAAAGGCCTCGCTAAACCGAATTTTAAAGGCGGGCGCGCTAGGTTCCGGCTGCAGAAGTCCAGTGGGGCGCAAAAGAATGCAGATCTGGGGCAGGCTCGTCAGATATATCGACTGGTTCATTCCAGCTGCGGCCAAGCTGGAGCGCTCCGAGCGCGGCCTTGCGCAGAACTTCGTGTTTACGCATCTGTTTGGCCCTGCGCTCTCGCAATCTATTAGTGTCTTTCTGTACCTTAGCGATCCGCATCCCGGAGTCGCTTGCTGGACGGTCATTGTCTGCATCTGGCTCTTCTGGGCCTTCCCATTCGTCTACAAACGCACAGGCAACCTGCAACTCTCCGCCATTATGTCAGTCGAGCTCTTGGCCTTCACATCGCTGTTTGGCGCTTATTTCTATGGCGGCGTCAGCTCGCCGTTCCTGCCGTGGATACTCGTCAGTCTCTTGCTTGGATTTTTCTATCTGTCAGACAGGCCGTTACTGGTGGTGTGCCTTTTCACGCTCAACATTGCAGGCTTCGTAGCAGCCTATCTGGCGTACGGCTTCCCGGATCTGCTTTCTCATGCGCAGCTTTCGATGGTCGGTTGGATCTCGATCCTCTCTGCAACCACCTATATGTCATGGATGGCGATCTACTACGCCAATATGATTTCGATGAGATCAGACCTCGAACGCGAAGCAGAGCGGCACCGCGAAACCGCGATCCGTCTGCGCGAGGCCAAGGACATGGCCGATGAAGCGAACCGGGCGAAGTCGATTTTCCTCGCCAAGATGAGTCACGAGCTTCGCACGCCGCTCAATGCAGTGATCGGATTTAGCGAAATCCTGCTCGACGACGTCGAACTTGATGGCAAGGACAGCCGAAGAACGGCGGATCTCAAGCGCATAAATTCCGCGGGAAAGCATTTGTTATCGCTGGTCACCGACGTCCTCGACCTCTCGAAGATTGAGTCCAACCATGTCGAACTGAAGATCGAGAAGTTCGATCTAAGCACTGTGGTGCNTGAGGTCGTCGCCACCGTCGAGCCCATGGTCGGCGAAAACAATAACAAGCTTGTCGTCAAGTGCCCGCAGGATCTTGGTATTGTCTCGACAGATCAAACCAAGCTACGGCAGGCAACGCTCAACTTGCTCAGCAACGCCGCGAAATTCACCCATGACGGAACGATCACCCTCACCGTCCAACGCAGGAAACGTCAGGCAGGAGATTGGATCGAGATCCAGGTGGAGGACACCGGCATCGGCATCGCGGACGCGGACGTCAGCCGGCTGTTTCAGAATTTCGGTCAGGTCAGCCGCTCTACCTCCAGCAAGTTCGGTGGGACTGGCCTCGGCTTGGCGCTGAGCCAGAAGCTGTGCGCACTGATGGGCGGCGGCATTTCCGTCAAAAGTGGAATTGGGCAGGGCTCGTGCTTCTCGATACGCGTGCTTGCCTGGATGACTGAGCAGCAGAACACCGAAGAGGCGGATGGCGCCGCATTAAGTTTTTCAAATTTAGTAACGGTATAAAGATGTCCAATTCGCATACTAATCTGCGTGAGGCTCTTTTGTCTCCCGATCAAATGGCCGACTTGGCTGATTGTCGGCAACAGGTGCCGCGTCTTTTGATCGTGGATGACATCAGCGACAATCGCAGCATACTGAAGCGGCGTTTTGAGCGCCGGGGTTTTGACGTCGCGGAGGCAGAATCCGGGCTGGTCGCAATCGACCTGATCGAGAAGTTTCCTTTTGATCTCGTTCTCCTCGACGTGATGATGCCGGAAATCGACGGAATGGAGACCCTCAAGCGCATTCGCAGCCGAAGATCTGCGTCCGACTTGCCGGTCATCATGGTTACAGCCAAATCGGAGAGCGACAACATCGTCGATGCGCTCGAACAGGGCGCAAACGACTACGTGACAAAGCCGGTGGATTTTGCGGTGGCGCTGGCGCGTGTAAATACGCAGCTCAGCCGCCGACGTGCGGAATTGCAGGTGGCCTTAGCAAATCAGGAATTGCGCAGGGCCAACGAGGACCTTGAGCGNCGTGTTGAAGAACGGACAAGCCGCCTGATCGACGCCAATCAGAGGCTTAAGGAAGAAATCGCGGATCGCGAAGAACTCCAGGCAAAATCGCAATATCTTGCCTATCACGACTCTTTGACCGGGCTTGGCAACCGTCTGCTATTCAAGGAACAGCTCGATGAGGCTCTCAAGGATGTTTCGGTAACGCCTCACCCGCTAGCGGTCCTGTTTCTCGATCTCGACGGTTTCAAGGCGGTCAACGATACTCTCGGACATTCCGTCGGCGACCTGCTCTTGAAGTCTATTGCGGCGAAATTGCGCGACCTGCTTCCTTCAACGGATCGGATTGCGCGACTCGGCGGCGACGAATTTGCCATTCTCCAAATATCAAGCGCGCAGCCAATATCCTCGACACAGATTGCCGAGCGGATCATAGAAATCGTTAGCCAGCCGCATGACATTGACGGTCACGACGTTACAGTCGGAGCCAGCATCGGGGTCGCGATCGCGCGCCCCGGCGAAATAAGCACGGAGAACCTGCTCAAGAGTGCCGACCTCGCCATGTACAGCGCCAAGTCGGAGGGCCGCGGCACTTACCGCATCTTTGACCCGCAGATGGACGCTATGGTTCAAACGCGCCGCTCGCTTGAGCGCGACATGCGGACCGCGCTGGCGCAGGGCGGGTTCGAACTCTATTACCAGCCGCTGGTCAATTTACAGACCAAGCGGGTAACGGCCTTTGAAGCTTTGATGCGCTGGAATCACAAAGAGCGAGGGGCTGTCCCCCCGTCGGAATTTATCCCAGTCGCGGAAGACATGGGCCTTATCGTCCAGCTTGGCGAGTGGGCTCTGCGGCATGCTTGTATGGAGGCTGTCGCATGGCCGGATGATATCCGTGTATGCGTCAACCTATCGCCGCTGCAATTTTCCAAAGGCAACCTGGTATCCACTGTTGTGAGTGCACTGGCTTCCTCCGGGCTTCCGGCTTCGAGGATGGAACTGGAGATCACTGAGTCCGTCTTACTGGAGAAGTCTGAGCGCAATATTGCGATTTTGAACCAGTTGCGCAAACTGGGCGTCCGCATCTCGATGGATGATTTTGGCACAGGCTATTCGAGTATCGGATATTTGCGCAGCTTTCCGTTCGACAAGATCAAGATCGACCAGTCGTTCGTACGTGACCTGCTTGTCGACAAAGGCAGTCTTGCTATCGTTCGCGCGATCGCCAGCCTCGGGGTCAGCTTCGGAATGATAACCACCGCTGAAGGCGTCGAGACGGAAGAGCAGATGCGCTGCCTCAATCTCGAAGGCTGCATCGAGGTTCAGGGATATCTTTACAGTAAGCCAATTGAAGCTAACCAGGTCACTAGCGTTCTGGCTAGGCTGAACGAACAGCGTTCGGCATGCATAAATATATGATGATGGTCGTGGGAATTACCCTGATGAAAATTTGGTTNTTTGCAAAGCGGGCGTTTATGACCTTCTGGTATCCTTACGTGCGGATGCTGAATTCAATCTGGCCGTCGATAACCATCCAAGGAAAACGGCTGGTCGTATTTCCCGATGTCTACAAGCCGTTGGAGAACGAACATGCTTGTGCCGAATACTGTCGAGAGGGGGACAAGGTACTGGACCTCGGCTGCGGTAGCGGTGTGGCTGCGGTATTCTGTGCGCCCAAAGTTCGCGAATTGTTAGCCGTCGATATCAGTCCGTCGGCGGTTAGGAATACCGAGGAGAATTGCAGGCTCAACAAGCTTAGCAACGTTGCGGTCAAGCAAAGTGACATGTTCTCTTGCGTCGAGGGCAAGTTCGACCTTATCTTGGCAAACCCGCCTTATATCGAGGCAGAATTCGAAAAAGAAGAGGAGCAATTCGCAACTTCGACACGCTATCTTCCCATTCTTTTCTCCCAGGTCGGCAAACATCTCGCGGGAGATGGCCGGCTCCTAATTCAATATCCGATATGGTTCCGGGGGATGATCGAAAGACTTGCATCGGCGCACGGTATGAAACTATTGGCAGTTCGCCGTTTGCCCTTGAAATCTCCTGCCCTCTTCCTCTTAAGCTTACTTTATATGCAGGTTGGATTTCGGTCGGCCTATTACCTGCTGCAGCCAACGCTAGGAAGTGGACAAGACGTCTAGCCACTTTTTTCTGTTCGGCCGACCGGTGCGCGTTGCACAGCAATCTTGCCGATCTGTTGGACTTCCGCGTTTATAACTACCACGTGTCGCGGGTCCATATCGACTGAACCGTCCGCTTCAATCTGGCGGGCCAGGGTTTCGCCTTGGAGATCATTATCGTCAAGGCAATCGAGCCCCAAAGGGTCCACAATTCTACGGCCGTCCTTTTCATCGCGTCAACCGCTACCACGTCGATAAGCTGGTCACCGCGACCGCG
>Ga0069262_10143_pt1 | contig 11319 bp, 9 predicted proteins | sample MicForSoSWNC20_O_FD_60060 | JGI IMG/M metagenome (GOLD analysis project Ga0069262, IMG submission 60060) | reverse complement strand
ATAGCCGCCTTCGGCGCCGAGCGCCGCATTGGCCGGGCCGGTGGCGGAGCCTTTCATCGTCGGGTCGCAGCCGATCAATTTCACCGGCCCGCCGAATTCGCTCGCTTGCGGCCACAGGTTCAAGCTTGTCGCCTGCGCGTAGATGGTGGCTTCGTTTTCCGGATCGCATACCAGTTCGTAGCCGTCGCCGTCCGGGCTCTTGCGCAGCACCGAGCGCGCCATCAATTGGTGCGCGCCGCCGACCCAGCGCACCGTGGCGCGCGACGCCCGGTATTCCTCGGCCAGCTCGTCGATCGTGGCGAAGCGCCGGCGGCGCTGCCGCGCCCATTCGGTGAGCTTTTTCTCGAACGCGGCCATCGCGGCATAAGCCGGATGCCCGGGCGGCGGGAAATTGGGCGGATCGAACAACAGGAGCGCGTCCCAGCGCCAGCCGATTTCGATGGCGTGCTTCATCGCCGTGCGTCCCGACATCGAATGAAACAGACCGGCGGTCGGCCGCGCCCCGAGCCGCGATTTCACCTCCTGCACGACCCGTTCGAGATCGCGCGTGAGCTGCTGATAGGTGTGATGCGACGGCACCACCGGCAGGTTCTGCCCGTGATTGCGGAAGTCGAACACCAAGACATCGAATTTNTGCAGGAGGTGCTGCCAATACGGATAGTAGGCGTCGGCGGCAAAGCCGTTGCCATGCGTGAGCAAGAGACGGACGCCATCAGGATTGCCGTGACGGCGCATGCGGATCTTGGCGCCGTCGTCGAGCACGACGTCGAAGGTCATGGCCGGAGCGGGAAGCTCGAAATGCATCGGGAGCCTGCGGATGATTGGAATGAAACCGATGCGCGCCGATCGGCGTCAGGCCTGTTGCATCTCCCGCCCGGCACGTCGCGCCCAGTTCTCCCAGGCGCGGTTGAGCGTGTAGTCGGTGACCCGCGCGACGATCTTGTCGACCTCGCCCGGGGTGAGAAATTTGATCTCACCCATCGCCAGGTTGCTCAAGGTCATGGCCTGCATCTGCAATTTGGCGCCGACTTCGAGATAGACCGAGACGAAGACCGCGTGGCGGACCGCGCGGCCGACCACCGTGGCGCCATGTCCGCGCATCAGAGCAGTCGGGCGTTCGCCGATGAGTTTCGCCAGATCGCGGCCCATTGCCATGTCGCTGACCAGCAGCGTCGTATCGCCGAACTTGTCCTGCGAATCCCAGACCGGCACCTCGTGGCCGCACGAGGCGCACATATGCAATAGCGGCTTGAGCTTAGCGCCGGTGACGCCGAACGGGATCACGCTCGGCGAATGGTTGTGCACCACCGCATGCACATCCGGCCGCGCCTCGTAGATGGCGCCGTGGATGAAGCGTTCCAGATACGGCGTGCGGCCGCGCTCGTCGATCGCCGTGCCGTCGAGGGTATATTCGACGATGTCGTCGCGCTCGATGCGTTCCGGGGCGCGGGCGCGGGACAGGAGATAATGCTGCGGATTGTCAGGATGCCGCGCGCTGACATGGCCGAAGGAATCGACGATCCCCTCATTGGCCAGAATGCGGTTGGCGGTCACCAGTTCTTCCAGGACGAAATCGAGCTTGCTCATCGCGGCGCTTCTCCCCTAATCAGGAGGCTAGTTGTAGCGGCAGCACGTCGCGAGACTCAATCGCCAATCTGCGCTATGCCATGCGGCAAGCGCAGCGCTGAATTCCGGGAGCCTTGGTTATGTTTGGACGTCACGCATTTATGGTCGGCCTTGGTGTCATTGCTGCCGGCGCCGCAGCGGCGGCAGCCTGGGCGCAAGGCGGCGCCGGAAATTACCCCGACCATCCGATCAGGGTCATCGTCTCGGTGCCGGCCGGCGGCGGCGTCGATACCGTCACCAGGTTGGTCGCCGCCAAGATGCAGGTCATTCTCGGCCAGCCGATGGTGGTCGAGAACCGGGCCGGGGTCGGCGGCAGCATCGCCGCCGAATATGTCTTCGGTTCGCCGCCCGATGGCTATACGCTGTTGGCGTCGCAGCCGTCGCCGATCACCACCAATCCGTTGCTGTACAAATCGCTCAGCTACGATCCGGCGCAGCTGGTGCCGATTGCGATCATGTCGCATGTTCCGAACGTCGTTCTGGTGCGCAAGGATTTCCCGGCCAAGACAATTCAGGAGCTGATCGCCTACGCCAAGGCCAACCCCGGCAAGATCAACTTTGCCTCGCAAGGCATCGGCACGACGTCGCACACCACCGCCGAGCTGTTTCAGAAGATCACCGGTACCAAGATGACGCATGTGCCCTACAAGGGCACCGCGCCGGCGGTCAACGATCTGCTCGCCGGCAATGTCGACCTGATGTTCAACGAGCTCGCTAGCTCGATCGAGCTGTACAAATCGGGCCGCGCGCGAATTCTCGCCGTCACGGTCAATCACCGGGTGGCGGCGCTGCCGAATATTCCGACGCTGGAAGAAGCCGGCGTGATGGGGTGCGATTCCGATACTTGGCATGCCCTGACCGCGCCGCCGAAGACGCCCGACGCTATCGTCGCCAAGCTCAACGCGGCGGTCAACAAGGCGATGACCGATCCCGACCTGCTGGCGCGATTTACCCAGCTCAGTATCAGTCCCGGCGGCGGAACGCCGGCCGAAGCCGCCGCCTTCATCAAGTCGGAAACGCAGCGCTGGGGCGACGTGATCCGCGATGCCGGTATCAAGCCGGAATGACATGAGGGAGGCCATGAGTCAGCAGCCCGATCACGTCGTCAACGACATTGCCGCCCGCTATTTTCTGGTGCTCGGCGCAGCCACTGCCGATTTGTGGAGCGAGCTGCCGCAGGAGCTGCAGCACGCGTTGTTCGAACGCGCCGTCGTGCTGGGACACCAGGGCGAGCCCGACGAGAGCCTGCGCGAACAATTGGCGAAATTTCTGCACGACCATCACGCGCGGACGGCGATGCGCTGACGCAGGAAGGCGCCACTTGTGACGACCTCTGACGTCGCTACATAATGGCTACCTGAAAAAGACCGAAGCGGTAGAGCCAATGGCGGATGATTCGACGAAGAATTCGAATGAGCCGGAGCTTCCGCGGATCGAGCCGGAAATCATTCCACCGAACCGGCGCGGACCGTACGATCGCGGCGACGGCTGGCCGCCTTATGGCTTCACGCAGGCGCGCGGCACACATCGCGTCTTTGTCGGCCGCATCGGGCCGGTCGGCTTCGCGCTCATCATGCTGATCGCCGGGCTTCTGGCGGCGGTGCTGTTGCTCATTCTGATCGGCGCCGCCCTGATCTGGATTCCCGTGGTGGCGGTGCTCGTCATCATTGCCGCGATTTCCGGGGTGTTGCGCCGGCTCTGACGCGCCAATGGCTGGGCGGCGGCATACACCGCGCGTTAACCATGATCCTTTATGAATTGATTAACCATTCCAGAAGCCTGGATATGGCGGGCCGCATCTCCGTTGACTTGGGTATGTGGCGGCACTTTCGCGCCGAAGCCTAGTCTTCCGTCGCCTGGCGCCGCCCCGCTACGAGATGCGAACCATTCGAGTGTGCAATGTTCGAGACGCCGCGCCAGATCAGAACGGCAGTCGTCGGCGACGGCAATTTTACCGTCGCGCCGGCGCCGCTTGCACAAATCGACTTCAGCAAAATCGGGTCCGTGCTGTGGCGCGGGCGGACCNCAATCGTTCTTTGCACGCTCGCGGCCCTCGCCCTGGCGGTCGTGTACGTCGCGCTGGCGCCGCGCGAATATACCGCGGTCACGCAAATCCTTATTGACCCGAGCGACCTGCGCGCGGTCGGCACCGATACGCAGCCGGCGCAAGCAAACGACGCCGCGCTGCTCCAGGTCGACAGTCAGGTCAGTGTGCTGACCTCGGACGCGGTGCTCCGCCGCGTCGTCGCNGCCGAGGGTCTCGATCGCGATCCGGAATTCGTGCGCGGACCGTCTTTGCTCAGCGTCTTGCTGGGCCGGAACGATATTCCCGGCGGCAGGNCGCTGGCCGCGCTCAACGAGCTGAAGCGGCGCGTCAAGGTGAGCCGCGACGAGCGCACTTACGTGATCGAGGTCGACGTCACCAGCCGCGACCCGAACAAGGCGGTGAGTATCGCCAACGCCATCGCGCAGGCCTATCTCGCCGAGCAGACACAAGTGCGGGCCGATTCCGCACGGCAGGTGTCGCAATCCTTGACCTCCCGGCTGAAGGAATTGAAAGACAGCGTCCGCGAGGCCGAGGATAAGGTCGAGGCCTACAAGCAGCGCAACAACCTGCTCGCCGCCAGCGGCCAGCTGGTCACCGACCAGCAGCTCACCGATATGGACAATCAGCTCAGCGCGGCGCACGCCCGCACCACCGATGCCAAGGCGCGTCTCGAACAGGTCGAGCAGGTCCAGCACAGCAAGGACGAAAACGGCGCCTTCCCGGCGGCATTGCAATCGCCGACCATCACCGCGCTGCGCGGCCAATACGCCGAGGTCATGCGCCGCGAAGCGGAACAGACGGCAAGCCTCGGCGCGTTGCATCCGGCGGTCATCGACATCCAGGCGCAGGCCGAACGGCTGCGCCGCATGATCGACGCCGAGGTCGACCGCGCCGCGGTCGCGGCGCGCACCGAATATGAGAGCGCCAAGTCGAGCGAACAGATGCTCGCCGCCAATTTCGCGACGCTCAAAGAGANCGCAATGGGCAACAGCGAGGCCATGGTCGGCTTGCGCGAGCTCGAGCGCGACGCCCAGGCAAGCCGCGACATCTATCAGGCCTTTTTGGTGCGCGCGCGTGAGACCGGCGCGCAGGAGCAGGTCGACACCAAGAATATCCGCGTGCTGTCCAAGGCCGATCTGCCGCAGAAACGAACCTCGCCGCCGCCGAGTCTCCTGGTGGCGCTCGGCGCGATGATGCTCGGCGCCGCCGCCGGAACCGGCATCGTCCTGGTTCGGCCGTCCGCCGAGGGCCGCATGCTACGGCCATTGCGGGGCTCGCGCGGCACCGTGCACAAGGCGGTAGCGGCGTTGGGATGGAGGGCGCGCGCCGCGACCGGCGTCCCGGTGCTCGCCGTCTTGCNGGCCGGCGACGTTTCGTTTGCCTTGGAGACGGTCGACGATCCGGCCTCGCCTTTCGGCAAAGAAATGCGCAAAGTCTACGATGAAGTGCGGGCCAGCCATGCTTCGCGCGGCAATCAAAGTGTGCTCGTCCTTGCCGCCGACGATGCGGACGACACGGCGATGGTGGCGCTCACGCTGGCCGCGGTCGCGGCGGCGACGCAGCGCGTGCTCTTGATCGACGCCGACTTGCGGCGGCGCACGCTTGCCGCGCTGGATGCCGAGGAGAGCGACGCCGGCCTGGTCGACGTCGCCGTCGGACGCCGCGGACTGACCGATGCCGTCACGGTCGATCGCGACACCAACATCAACCTCATCGCCTTCGTGGCGCCGGGAAGCCGGCGCGACCGCCGCATCTACGATGCCGACATCAAACGCGCCTTCGAGCTGACCAGGCGCTACGACCTGGTGATCGTCGCGGCAATGGATCATGCCGATCCGAGCCTGCCTTTCTTTGCCGGCCTGGTCGACCACATCGTGCTGGTCGCGGGCGCCGATGGCTTTGATCAAACCAGGGCCGAGCGATTCATCGCGCGGGCCGGCCTCGATGCCGGCAAGGTCCGCGGCGCGGTGCTGACCGGCTTCACGACGGCATGACCTCGGATATGAGCCGGACGGCGAAGCCGGGCTTTCAGAGCTCGGCCGGACTGGCGGCGCAGCCGGCGGTCGACCTCGATACGCTCGTCCGCAGCGTTCTGTTCCTGGCCGCATTTCTGGCGGCGTGGATTTCGTTTCATCCGTTTCCCGATCTGTCGCTGCCGCCGCAGTCGGTCGTCGAGGGCGGCGATCCGGCCAATCAGATCGGCTTTTCCGCAATGTTCCTCGCCTTTGCGGCCTGGACCTGGTGGCACGAACCGCGCCGCCTGATGCTATTGGTGCGGCCGGTTCTGGTCGCGACCGTCGCGTGGTGCGTGCTCAGCGTCATGACTTCCTGGGAGCCGGCGCTTGCCGCGCGCCGACTGACCTTCGAGCTGATCGTCATCAGCATTTCAGCGATGATCCTTTTGATGCCGAAGAACCTGCGGCACTTCAGCGATCTTTTGGCCGCGGCGGTACTGATCGTGCTGGCAGCGTGCTATCTCGGCGTTTTCCTGCTGCCGCAATATGCGATCCACCACGCCACCGACTTTCTCGAGCCTGAGCACGCCGGCGAATGGCGCGGCGTGTTTCCGCACAAGAACAACGCCGGCGCCGCCATGGTGCTGTTCGTTTTCGTCGGCTTCTACGTGGCGCGAATGCGCAGTTTCGCGCTCGGCACCGCGATCGTCGTGCTGGCGGGGATTTTTCTCGCCTTCACCGCATCGAAGACGGCGATCGGCGTTCTGCCGATCGCTTTGATCCTGTCCGGCATCATCGGCCGCAGCCGCAGCGCGGCGCTCGGCATCGCCATCGTCGTCACGACGCTTGTCATCTTCGAACTGTGTTCCGTCGGCACCGTGATCTTCGAGCCGATGCAAAAGCTGATGCAGGCGATCATGCCGGACGCCACCTTCACCGGGCGAACCGAGATCTGGCAGCTCGCCGTTCATGCGGTGGCGCAGCGGCCGTTCACCGGATATGGTTTTTCGACTTTCTGGGGCACGCCGGAAGTCGTCTACGGCTTTGGCGACCGCCCGACCTGGGCCAATGCCGCGACCGACGCCCACAATGCCTATCTCAATCTTGCGGTGACGATCGGCATTCCCGGAATGCTGCTGGTCGTGCTTTGGGTCGTCGTGCTGCCGATCGCCGACTTCTGCCGGCGTTCGTCCGATCCGGAGACCGCCGCGCTGCAGATGCTGTTTTTGCGCGTCTGCCTCTATGGCGTCTATGCGTCGTGCTTCGAGAGCTCGATTTTGCAGCAGGCCGGCGAAGTCTGGTTCTTCTACATGACCTCGACGTTCGGGCTGCGCTATCTGTCCGTCACCCGCGCCGCGGCGTAGCGATTTTGCTTCCTGCGCCGCCTTCACTCCGCCGGAGACGATAGCGGATCGTTGAGGTGCAGCGCGCGCATCAGTTCGGGATCGGGATTGCGGTCGCCTTCGTGGACGTAGAGGCCGAACGGATCGTCGCGCAGCACGTAAGCGGTCCAGCCCCAGCCGTGGCTTGCGATGGCGGCCGTGGTATCGCGCAGCCAGCGCGCGCGTGAGGCGCGGCCGATCTCGACGCCGTCGATCGTCTCTTTCATGGCGCCGAATTCGGTGAAGACGATTTGATTGGAAGCAACGCCTTCGCGGGCTTGCCAATCGGCCACTTTGTTCATCCAGCCCGCGATCTGCGCCGGTCCCTGGGCTTCTCCGAAATATTGGCGGATTTCCGCCTCGGCTTGCGCTTCCGCGGCCGCACGGTCCGCGCCATCGGGCAGCTTCACCGCGCGAAAGCGCGCGCGGGTCAGCTCCAGCGTCTCCGCGAGACTGCCCGCCGAGGCCGGATAGGGTACGCCGATGGTGCCGGCGAGATAAGGCATCGACCAGGTCGCGCTCTGATGGGTGAACAAGAACGGATAATAGAAATGAATGCTGACGAAGTTATGCCGATCGTGCAGCAGATCGGTATCGAGCTGAACAATGCCCTCGATATTCGACCAGCAGCCCCCGGTCAGGAACAGCGGCAGCCGCGGCGCGACGCGGCGGACGCGCTCGACTATGTTTTGCTGATAGGCGGTCCAATCGGTGCCGAAATAAACGCGGCACTGCGACTGCGGCTCGTTCATCGGCTCGAGCGCCACCACGCCGCTATCGACGCGGCTCAGCGTTGCGGCGACGCGCTCGACCGCGGCGGAGTAGGCGCGAAATTTCGGACCGTCGAGCCCGTCGAGAGTGGTTTCCGGCAACTCGTGATGCAGCGATGGCGGAAACAAGGTCACCAGCACGGCAAGGCCGTGGCGATTGATCGCGGACACCACGGCGACGAGCTGGTCGAGAATATCCTTCTGCTCCTGTGCGTCGCCCTGCAGCAGCGGGCCGACGTCGAGCGGCACGCGCATATGGTCGAAGCCAATACGGTGCAGCTCGTCGAAGTCGAACAGCGACAACGCCGATTGCGGATGCGGATAGGCCGGATCGGCGTAGGACTTGTCGGGACCGTCACCGGTGGTTTTCGGAAACTCGAAGAACTCGACCAAGGTGGCGCCACGCTTGAATGCCGGCGTCGAGTCGGCGGCCACCGCCGGCAGGCGGGCGGCGACCGCAACCAAAATGCAAAATGCCAAAATGCAAAATGCAATGGCCAGGGCAGTGAACCGCGCCAGCCGCGTCAAGGCTGTACCTTTTCCGCCGCCGGCTGCAGTTCGTTGAGCTCCTTGCGCTCGATCCGGCGATGCGCCTCGAACAGGCTGAGATAGCTTTCGATCATGCGCTGCCGCGAATATTTGGCGGCCAAGTTACGCGTGAAGGCCGAGGGGTTACGCAGCGACGGCGGCGCCTGCGTCAGCGCCCGGCCGATGGCGGCGATCCAGCCCTCGACGTCGTCGGGCGCAACGAACGCGACCGGCTCGCTGCCGTCGGCGCGCAGCACTTCACGCAGCACCGGCAAGTCGGCGACGATCATCGGCAACCCGGCCATGCCGGCCTCGACGGCGGCCAGACCGAAAGTCTCCCAGATCGACGGAAACACGAACAGATCGGCGGCGGCATAGAGATCGGCGACATCGTCGGCCGGCAACGCGCCGAGCCGGTGCAGCCGATCGTCGACGCCGAGCGTTACGGCGAAGGCGTGGAAGCTGTCGTCTCTCGCCCCGGCGCCGGCAAGGACGAGGTGCGCTTGCGGCAGGCAAGCCAGCGCGCGAATGAGCACGTCCTGATTTTTTTGCGCGGTCAGCCGGCCGACATTGAGCAGGATCGGCGACGACAGCGGCAGACCGAAGCGTCGCCGCGTCGCTTCCCGGCTCGCCGTCGGCGCCGGCACGTCGAGCCCGTGCTCGATCAGAATAAGCGAACGCCGGTACCGCGCCGGATAGCGAGCGAACTCGGCCAAGGTGGCGGCGCTGTTGACGATGTTGGCGGAATAAAGCCCGAGCGTGCCGGCGAGCTTGTCCAACACGCGCAGCGGCCGCGGCGTTGCGCTTGGCGTACAGGTTTGGTGAACGACGCGAAGCCGGCAGCCGGACAGCCCGCCGACAATGCCGACCAGGACCGATGCCGTCGACTGATAGGCGACCAGCATGTCAAACCCGCCGCGCCAGATCCGCCGCGCCATGCGCAGCGTGTCAGCAAGTTTGGCATAGAGCGGCTGGTTCGCACGCGGATACAAATAAGCCGTCTCGACGGCGAAGCGATGGGAACTCAGCCCCTCCTCGATCATGCCGGCGAGTTTTTGCACGCCGCCACGCTCGTCATCGTGAATGATTTGCAGAATTCGCATCAGTTTGCACCCGCCGCCCGTTCGTCTGTCGCGTTTTCATATGCAACTTAACGATACTCAGTGAAAGCCGTCGTAACCGCTTTTCTTCACACCAACAATGACTTATCACGCGGGATGCTTAACACGTCGGGCCTGCTCTATCTGAGCGCGCGCGCGGTGTCGGCGGCCGGGAACCTGCTCGCCGTCGCCATCTTCTCGCGCCTTGCCGGTCCCGCCGAATACGGCCACTACGTGCTGATCTTCGCCTGGTCGCTGATCGTCTACGGCTTCGGCGCGCAGTGGATGCGCTTTGCCTATTTCGGCGTTTACCATCACGCGCGCCTGGGCGAATACGTCGCCTCGCTGGCGCGGCTCCTCGGCGTCGGCATAGCGATGGTGGCGCTGGTGCTGGCCGCGCTGGGAGTGTTCGGCTTTTTCGAGCCGAGCTTCCTGATCGCGGTCTTTGCTCTGGTCTGCGGCATCACCGTCTACGAAGCGGCGTTCGAAGTGGCGCGCACGCTGCTCAATGCCCGCGGCGCGTCACTGTCGATGATCATCCGCACCGTGCTGATGATCGGCTTCGGCAGCGCCAGCCTTTATGCCGGCGGCGGCGCCCGCGGTCTCGCCGTGGCCATCGCCGTTGCGCACCTCATCGCCGCCGCGCCGTCGCTTGCGACGTTCTCGAATGTACGCCTGTCGCATTTTTCCCGCGCCGCTTCCTGGCATATCGTCAGTTATGGCTGGCCGCTGCTGCTGTCGTTCGGCGTCACCGCGCTCGGCCAGAGCATCGATCGCTTGCTGCTCGCCCATTATCTCGGGCTGGCGACGCTAGGACCCTATGGCGTCGTCGCCGACGTGCTGCGGCAGAGTTTTACCGTGCTTGGCGAGGCGATCATCCTGTCGCTGGTCACGGTCGCCAAGACCCAAGCCAATCGCGGCGACCAGGAAGCCGCCAATCAAACCTTGCAGATGGCGTTCAATGCCTGCCTCGCGGCCGCGAGCTTCGGCGCCGCGTTCTTCATCGTCTTNGGCCATGTCGTGCTGCAAGCGATTTTGCAGCCGGAATTCATCGCCCCGACCCGCGGGCTCATTCCGATCCTGGCTATCGCGTTCGCCTTCGCCACCATGCGCAATTTCTATTTCGCNCAAGTGATCTANTTCACCAATGCCAGCTANCTCGATCTCGTCGTCGCTTTGNTGTTTCTCGTGGTCTCGACGGCGCTCTCGGTCGTGCTGGTTCCGGCCGACGGCCCGCAGGGCGCGGCCATCGCGCTCATGGTNGCCTGCGTCGTCGCCTGCGTGGCCTTCATGGTGCTGGGGCGGCGCTGGTATCGCATGCCGATCGATCTCACCGCGCTCGGCGTCATGCCGTCGNTGGCGATCCTTTTCGTATTCGGCGCGCATATGACGGGCGAGTTGCTGCCGGGCCATACGCTGCCGCTGGTCGTCGATGCCGTCGTCTTCGCCGCGTTCGGCGCCTTTGCGATCCATCATTTCGGACTGTTGCGCTTGCCGTCGGCGGAGATCGTCGGCGAACGCATAACGGTGCCCTAGCCTATGCTCTCGTCACCCGGCACTGTGGCGCCTTCGCCGCAAACAGACGTCGCCCCGCCGCTGGTTCCCCACGGCGGCGATATCGATCATGCCGAATTTCTCGGCCTGCCGTTTTCGGTGCTGACGCAAGCCGAGGTCATCGGCGCCATCGCCGCGGACTGCGGCGCGCCCTATCGCTACCTAGTGACGCCGAACGCTTATCACGTGGTCGCGGCGCACGAGGAGCCGGCACGCTTGCTGCCGATCTACCGGGCGGCCTGGCTGTCGGTCTGCGACAGCCGCATCCTGCGCGCGCTGGCGCGGCTTGACCGGCAGGCATTGCCGCTGGTCACCGGCAGCGACCTTGTCGCGGCGTTGCTCGCCCGCCTCAATGCG
>Ga0069262_10142_pt1 | contig 11344 bp, 15 predicted proteins | sample MicForSoSWNC20_O_FD_60060 | JGI IMG/M metagenome (GOLD analysis project Ga0069262, IMG submission 60060) | reverse complement strand
CGAGGATCGGCAGGCCTGCCGTGCCGCCGGCATGGACGGCTTTGTCGTCAAGCCGCTCGATCGCGAGCACCTCGCCGCGGCGCTCGCCGCATCGGGCGAGCCCGTTTTCGCCGCGTAAGGGTCACAACCTTCGCAGCGCGACTTCTTCGATCTGATGGTTTTCGCTCTTTTTCAGAATCAGATCGGCGCGCTGCCGCGTCGGCAAAATATTTTCGCGCAGATTGACCAGATTGATGCGATTCCAAATAGACGTCGCCGTTTCAGTCGCCTCTTCATCCGACAGCCGCGCATAGCGATGAAAGTAGGATTTCGGATCGGCGAATGCCGTGCTGCGCAAAGTCAGGAAGCGATTGACGTACCAGTCCAGCAGCACATCCTCGTCGGCATCGAGATAGATCGAGAAGTCGAAAAAGTCCGAAACAAACGGCACCGCCTTGCCGTCGCGCGGCANGCGGCCNGTCTGCAGCACATTGAGACCTTCGACGATCAGAATCTCCGGTCGCTCGATCTCGATCCATTGATTGGGGATGACGTCGTAGATCAGGTGTGAATAGACCGGCGCCCGCACCGGATGCAGGCCGGCTTTGATGTCGGAAAGAAAGCGCAACAGCGACGGCAGATCGTAGCTTTCCGGAAAGCCCTTCTTTTCCATCAGGCCTTCGCGCTCGAGCACCGCGTTCGGATATAGAAAACCGTCGGTGGTGATGAGACCGACCTTGGGAACGTTCGGCCAGCGGCCGAGCAGCGCTTCCAGCACACGCGCGGTGGTCGATTTGCCGACCGCGACCGAGCCGCCGACGCCGATAATGTAAGGCATTTTGGCGTCTTCGGTGCCAAGGAAACCCTGTTGCGCGCGGAACAGCCGTTGCGTTCCCGCGACATAAAGCGAGAGTAGCCGCGACAGCGGCAGATAAATCTCCTCAATTTCCGACATATCGAGGCGCTCGTGCATCGAGCGCAGCCGGGTGACCTCCGCCGGCTTGAGCGTCATCGGCGTGTCTTGGCGCAACGTCGCCCACTCCGCGCGCGAGAACACGCGATAGGGCGAAACGTCCTGCTGGGTGCGTTGCTCCATAGCCTTCAGCTCGGCTCTCGGCGCTCAGCCGCTTTTGCGCGCCGCCTTTTCGTCAAGGCCCGATTGACGCGTACGCGCACCGAGCTCGGCCTCGACCTCGTCGAGCGTGATGCCGCGGGCATGGAGTAGGACGATGAGGTGATAAAGCACATCGGCGGCTTCCCCGATCACGCGCTCGCGCTCTTCGCTGATGGCGGCGATTACCGCCTCGACGGCTTCCTCGCCGAGCTTCTTGGCGCATTGCGCCACCCCGCGGTCGAGGAGCCTCCTGGTATAGGATACGTCCGCGCTCTCTTGCGCGCGCATCTCGACCCTTTTCTCCAGGTCGTGGAGGGTAAAATTGCTCATTGGCCTTCCTTAGCATCTCTCAAGACGGCCGGGGAGAGTGCGATTGCCGCTTAGATAGCGGCATTTCGCCGGGCTCGCTTCCTATTTAGGATTGCATTCATGAATTTGCCGACCCTCGATTTTTGGTTCGATTTCGCCTCGACCTATTCTTATCCGGCCGCCTTGCGCATCCGGGCGCTGGCCGACGAAGCCCAAGTTGCGGTCAGTTTTCGGCCCTTTCTGCTCGGCCCCATTTTCAAGACGCAAGGCTTCGACACCTCGCCGTTCAATCTCTTTCCGGCAAAGGGCGGCTATATGTGGCGCGACCTTGAACGGATCTGCGCCGACCTGACGCTGCCGTTTCTGCGGCCTGATACATTTCCACAGAACAGCCTGCTCGCGGCGCGCGTTGCACTGGTCGCTCTGAACGAGCCTTGGGGTGAAGAATTTTGCCTCGAAGTGTTTCGCAGCCAATTCGGCGAGGGCTGGCGTATCGACGATGCAACGGCGATTACAAAAATCCTCGCGCGACTGGAAATTACTCCGGAATCTGTCTTGGCCGCAGCTCAAAGCGACCACAACAAAATGCGTTTGCGAAACCAAACCGAGGAGGCCGAACGGCGCGGAATTTTTGGCGCGCCGACCTTCATCACCGCCGACAGTGAATTGTTTTGGGGTAACGATCGGCTCGAGCGCGCGCTCGCTTGGGCAAAAAAGAAAGGTCTCAATTGCGCATGATCTTTTCCGAAAACCGGTTCCCACTTTTCGGGATCATGCGCTAAGGATCAAGCCGCATCGGCAAGCCGGCATGCGCCATGTAATTTTTTGCTTCGCGCACCGAGTGTTCGCCGAAATGAAAGATCGAGGCGGCGAGCACTGCGCTGGCATGGCCTTCACGGACGCCGGCGACGAGATGATCGAGATTGCCGACGCCGCCCGAGGCGATGACCGGCACTGAAACTGCGTCCGAGACGGCGCGCGTCAGTGCGATATCAAAGCCCTGCCGGGTGCCGTCGCGATCCATCGACGTTAGCAGAATTTCGCCNGCGCCAAGTTCGACCACTTCACGCGCGTAATCGATCGCATCGATACCGGTCGGATTACGGCCGCCATGCGTAAAAATCTCCCAACGTGGCGGCTCGCCGGGCTTTGCCACGCTCTTCGCGTCGACCGCAACCACGACACATTGATCGCCGAATTTTTCCGCGGCTTCCTTGACGAATTCGCGCCGTGTCACCGCTGCCGTATTGATCGAAACCTTGTCGGCGCCCGAAGCCAGCAACACGCGGATGTCATCGATGGTGCGTACGCCGCCGCCAACGGTGAGCGGCATGAAACAGGCTTCCGCCGTGCGCCGGACCACGTCGAGCATGATACCGCGGTTCTCATGGCTCGCAGTGATGTCGAGAAAGGTGAGCTCGTCGGCGCCGGCGCCGTCATAAGCGACGGCGGCGGCAACCGGATCGCCCGCGTCCCGCAGATTGACGAAATTCACGCCTTTGACGACTCGGCCGTCCTTGACGTCGAGGCAGGGAATGACGCGAACCTTGAACATACGCGGCCCTACACCGCCTGGCGCCGGCGGCGCCAGCGCGAGAGGCCCACGACAAAAGCAACGACCGCCCAGATCGCGAGCAAAAACTCACCGAACGGCACCGTGATAAAGCCCAAATAACCCATGTAAATCATAGTCGTGAGTGTCTGACTGACATCGNTGCCCTGCAANAGGCACGGCGAGCGAATCTGCATCCCGCCTTGGCAATTCGAGACGTCAGCGACGAAAGCACCGGCAAAGCTCATGATAAATGGCGCAGCCATGAGCAGCAGGATCAAAATCAGCGTTATGCTCAGCCAAAGCTCGACGTGGCTTTTTTTTGTTGAGCCTTTTTTGGCGGGACCTTCTTCGGATGGACCGCCGACGGATGGATTGGCTGGTACACTCACGACGCACCTGCCTGCTGTCGCTCGGCTTTCAAGAGCGCGATAGCCTGCGCTGCATCGAGCCGACCGTCATAGAGCGCGCGTCCGGCAATAGCGCCTTCAAGCTTTCTGGCGCGCGCTTCGAGCAGGGCGCGCACATCGGCGATTGACGCGAGCCCGCCCGAAGCAATCACCGGAATCGAGATCTTCTCGGAAAGCGCGATGGTGGCATCGAGGTTGAGACCCTTGAGCATGCCGTCGCGCGCGACGTCGGTATAGATGATGGCAGCGACGCCGGCATCTTCGAAGCGCTGCGCGATATCGAGCGCCGAAAGCGTTGATGTCTCAGCCCAGCCCTCCACCGCCACTGTGCCGTCGCGCGCATCGAGCCCGACAGCGATCCGGCCGGGATAAGCGCGTGCCGCCTCTTTGACCAGCGCCGGATTGCGCACCGCCGCAGTGCCGATGATCACGCGTTTGATGCCCTTGCCGAGCCAGGCTTCGATCGTCGCCTGATCGCGGATGCCGCCGCCAAGCTGCAGCGGAATTTTGACGGCGCCAAGGATGCGCTCGACGGCGGCGGCATTCACCGGCTTGCCGGCAAACGCTCCGTCGAGATCGACGATGTGGAGATATTCAAAGCCCTGCTCTACGAAAATCTTGGCCTGCGCCGCCGGATCGTCGTTGAACACGGTCGCGCGCGCCATGTCGCCTTGTTGCAGGCGCACGGCGCGGCCGTCTTTCAGATCGATGGCCGGAAACAGAATCACGGCATCCACTTCAAGAAATTCGCGATCAGCTCAAGCCCGAGTTTTTGGCTCTTCTCGGGGTGAAATTGCGTGCCGACGATATTGTCACGCCCGACGACGGCGGTGACGGCGCCGCCATAATCGGCTTCCGCGATGAGATCGGCGCGGTTTTCCGGCTTGAGCTGATAGGAGTGCACGAAATAGGCGTGGCGGCCGTTTGGCCCAAGCTCAAGGCCCGCAAGCAGCGGGTGCGGCCGCGTTACGTTCAACGTGTTCCAGCCCATATGCGGAATCTTCAAGCCCGCATCGATCGGCGTAATGCGGTCGACCTCGCCCGCGATCCAACCGAGACCCTCTTTCACCTCGTATTCGAGGCCGCGCTCGGCCATGAGCTGCATGCCGACACAGATACCGAAGAACGGCCGGCCGCGTTGACGCACGGCCTCTTCCAGGGCTTCGACCATTCCCGGCACGGCATCGAGGCCGCGCCGGCAATCGGCAAAGGCGCCGACGCCGGGCAGCACGATGCGATCGGCGCGCGCCACCACGGCAGGATCCTGCGTCACCATGATCGGCTGATCGAGGCCCGCCTCATGCGCCGCACGCTCGAACGCCTTGGCGGCCGAATGCAGATTGCCGGAGCTGTAATCGACAATGGCCACAGTCACCGCTGTGCTCCGGGCTCGGGAAACAGGCCGATCACGCCGGAAGCGTAGGGCGTCTGCTGCGGCGGTGTTTTCGCCAAGGCCAGATACGCGGCCATTGATGTTGTCGGAAATGTCGGGGGCGGCGTTAGCGAAGACGGCCCAGCGGGCGGAAATGCAGGCTGCGACGGCACATTGCGCACCCAGGCGGCGAAGAACCGATGTTCGGCGTCTTCAAGGTCGCTGCCGGAAACGACGCCGACATTCTTCCAGCCCCGCCGCTTCAAGGTAAAGCGCTGCAACGAACTTGCTTCGAGGCCCGCCAGAAGGGAGATCAGGATGGCGACCAGTGAGATCAATGCGCCGGACGCGCCGTAAACACGCATCGCCGTTTCGACGCCGATCGAGATCACCAGATAGACAACCAGCACAACCCATAGCCGGCGCCACAGCATCCACAGCGGCGTGAGCAGAAACGCCCACCAGTAAAAGCCGTCGCGCACAAAGATGAAACGCGCCGGATCAGGCAATGCTCCGGGCGTCCGCACTGGCGGCTCATGAACAGTGTAAACAGGCATAAGCAGGCTCGGTGTTGCGCTGTGTCTTGCGGAACCGAGGCGCAGTAGCCTCAGATCCTGACCATTATTTAGTTACTGAGAGTGCCCTTCGTCGAGGGCACCTCGTTGGCCGCTCGCGGATCGATGGCGACAGCCGTCCGCAACGCCCGCGCCAGGCCTTTGAAGCAGGATTCGGCGATATGGTGATCGTTGCCGCCATAGAGCGTGGCGACGTGCAATGTCATCGCGGCATTCATGGCGAAGGCCTGGAACCATTCCTGCACCAGTTCGGTATCGAACGGCCCGATCTTGGCGCGGCCGAACTCGACCTTGAAGACCAGAAACGGCCGCCCCGAAATGTCGAGCGCGACGCGGGTCAACGTCTCATCCATCGGCATATGGACGCTCGCATAACGCGTGATGCCCTTCATATCGCCAAGCGCCTGTTTCACTGCCTGGCCGAGCGCGATACCGACATCCTCGGTGGTGTGGTGCTGATCGATATGCAGATCGCCCTTGGCTTTGATGGTGAGATCGATCCGCGAATGCCGCGCCAGCAGATCAAGCATATGGTCGAGAAAGCCTATTCCGGTCGCGACCGACGACGCGCCGGTGCCGTCGAGGTCGATTGTAACCTCGACGTCGGTTTCCTTGGTCGTGCGTTTCACGGATGCTTTGCGCATCGTGGGATCTCCAAAGCCCAACAGAGCTGTATTCCGCGCCTTTTATCAGGGCTTTATCCGCCCCGCCAACCTTTACCGCACCGATTTGCAATGCCGGTGGCTAACTCCTAAATCATGGTTTAACCGCAGGTTTTTCAGCCCGAAACACCCCGCTTATGATGCCCAATGAATCCGGCCAACCCGGCCTCTGGCACGGCACGACGATCCTCACCGTCCGCAAGGGCGGCGTGGTGGCGGTTGGCGGCGACGGCCAGGTCTCGATCGGCCAGACCNTCGTCAAGGCCAATGCCAAGAAGGTGCGGAGGCTTGGCAAGGGCGACGTGATCGGCGGCTTCGCCGGCGCCACTGCCGACGCTTTCACCTTGTTCGAGCGGCTTGAATCCAAACTCGAGCAATATCCCGGCCAACTGACGCGCGCCGCCGTGGAGCTTGCCAAGGATTGGCGCACCGACCGCTATCTGCGCCGGCTCGAAGCCATGATGATCGTCGCCGACAAGGATGTGTCACTGGTGCTGACCGGAACCGGCGATGTGCTCGAGCCCGAGGCCGGCATTGTCGGCATCGGTTCCGGCGGCAATTATGCGCTCGCCGCCGCCCGCGCACTTGCCGATGGGCCGCTCGACGCCGAAGCCATCGTGCGCCGTTCGCTCGATATTGCCGCCGACATCTGCGTCTATACCAACCGCAATGTCACCATTGAGACGCTGAAGACGTGACCATGAGGCCAGGTGCAGCGCCGCCCGCATACGCGTTTCGTCTCATGCTTGCGGCGGACTTGCCGATGGTGCGCAACTGGCTCGCAGCGCTGCATGTTGCCGAATGGTGGNGCAATCCCGAAGAGCAATTTGCTTTGGTTCGCGACGACCTTGAACATCCGGCAATGCAGCAGTTCATCGTCGCGATCGACGACCGGCCATTCTGCTATTTGCAATGCTACGATCCCAACGCCTGGCCCGATAACGGTTTCGGTATACAGCCCGACGGCACGCGGGGCATGGATCAATTCATTGGCGAATCCGACCTGATCGGTTGTGGTCATGGCTCGACGCTGACCCGGAACTTTATTGAACGCTTGGTCCAATCCGGCACGCCGCGTGTGGTGACCGACCCCAATCCTGCCAATGCGCGCGCGGTGCGTGCTTACGAAAAAGCGGGCTTTGAGAAAGTTCGCCTCGTTGACACACCCGATGGCCGCGCCCTCTTGATGGTACACGACGCATGACCGACTTTTCCCCCCGCGAGATCGTTTCCGAACTGGATCGCTTCATCGTCGGCCAGGCCGACGCTAAGCGCGCCGTCGCGATTGCGCTACGCAATCGCTGGCGCCGCCTGCAACTCGACGACCGGCTGCGCGAAGAAGTGCTGCCAAAGAACATTTTGATGATCGGGCCGACCGGCGTCGGCAAAACCGAGATTTCACGCCGTCTCGCCAAGCTTGCCGGCGCGCCGTTTCTCAAAGTCGAGGCGACCAAATTCACCGAGGTCGGCTATGTCGGTCGCGACGTCGAGCAGATCGTGCGCGACCTGGTCGAAGTCTCCATTACCTTGACGCGCGACAAAAAGCGCAAGGACGTCAAAACGCGCGCCGAGAAAGCCGCCGAGGATCGCGTGCTCGACGCGCTGGTCGGCGCCAATTCCAGCGCTTCGACCAAGGAAGCCTTTCGCAAAAGGCTGCGCACCGGCGAGCTCGACGACAAGGAAATCGAGATCGAAGTGCAGGCGGCAGGTGGCGGCATGCCGATGATTGATATTCCCGGCATGCCCGGCGCGCAGATGGGTGCGATATCTATCGGCGACATTTTCGGTAAGCTCGGCGGCGGCCGCACCAAGACGCGGCGTGTCACGGTGCACGATTCCTANGAGATTTTGATCAACGAGGAATCCGACAAGCTGCTCGACACCGATCAGTTGACGCAAGAGGCCATCAAAATCGTGGAGAACAACGGCATCGTCTTCCTCGACGAGATCGACAAAATCTGCGTGCGCGAAGGCCGCGCCGGCGCCGATGTGTCGCGCGAAGGCGTGCAGCGCGATCTGTTGCCGCTGATCGAAGGCACGACTGTCGCCACCAAGCACGGCTCGGTGAAGACCGACCACATTCTGTTCATCGCCTCGGGCGCGTTCCACATCTCAAAGCCGTCGGATCTGTTGCCGGAACTGCAAGGTCGGTTACCGATCCGCGTCGAACTAAAGCCGCTCACGCGCGACGACTTCCGGCGCATCCTGACGGAGCCCGAAGCCTCCTTGATCAAGCAATATATTGCACTGATGGCGACGGAGGGCGTGACGCTCGAATTCTCCGAAGATGCAATCGACGCCGTAGCCGACGTCGCGGTGGCGGTGAACTCGAGCGTGGAGAATATCGGCGCGCGGCGTCTGCAGACGGTGATGGAACGGGTGCTCGACGACGTATCTTTCGGCGCGCCGGACCGTTCGGGCGAGACTGTGAAAGTCGACGCCGATTACGTGCAAAAGCACGTCGGCGATCTCGCCAAGAACGCCGATCTCAGTCGCTTTATTCTCTAGATTGTTCGATGGCGATTATTCGGTAGCCGGGGCGAGCAGGTGCTCGAGCCGCGCGCTGGCCGATTCCATCTCGGTGCGCTCTCCGCGATCGATCTCGCGGATCGCCGCCATCCATTGTTCGATCTGAGCCAGCATCTGCAAATCGCTGATAGCCTTGGCGGGAGCGATGGTGTCGGTCATGACTCGTACTACTCCAACAAAGTCCACACGCGAGCATGACCTCCTCCGGAACCCGGTTTCCCCGGATCACGCTCAGATTTTGTTGTCGCAGACGAAGTTGTCCAATTCTTGCAGATTCTTTGACACGTTTGTTATTAAGGTTAACGAATCCTGCGCAATCGAACGTAGAGCGCGCCCTGGCCGCCATGCGCAACATGCGCTTCGTCGAAACCGACGATAAAGGGCCGGAACTCCGGCAGCGCGAGCCATAATGGAACTTGCCGGCGCAGCACGCCGCGCTGGCGTTCGGCGTCGTATGATGTTTCCGATCCTTTGCCTGATCCTTTTCCGGTCACGACGAGGACGAGCCGCGCGCCGCTTCCCTGCGCCTCGTGCACGAAATGCATAAGCGCGGCATATGCCTGGCTTTGCGTCATGCCGTGCAGGTCGATCCTCGCATCGATCGCTTGCCGCCCGCGGGCGACACGTTGTTTTTGCCGCTTGTCGAGCGGTGCGAGTGGTGGAGATTTTTTTGCGGCCGGCACCGCCGGCCGAAGTGGCTTCGACATATGTTGCGGCGCGGACTTTAAATCATCCGCTGCGGAAACCGCTTTTGCCGCCGCTTTCCCCTTTGCGGCGCCCGAACGTAGCGGCTTGACCGAACGCGTCACGCCCGACCAGAGCGTCTCTTCTTCATCGCTCAAGGAACGGCGCGGGCTCATTTTTTCTGCCGCGTCTTGGCTTTCGCTTTCGGCGCAGGTGAAACGCTTGCGGTCGGCGCGATGTCAGGCTTTGGCTCCGGAAGCGGCACATCCTGTGCGCTTGCCGAATCCGGCACCGTAGGATCTTCCATAGTGGTAGTGGCAAAGCCGAACGGGCTCGGGCGTTCCGGCGGCAAGGGCGTGTCGCGTCCGGCTTCGACCGGATCGAGCGCGCGCGGCAACAGCATGTAGAAATCGCCCGGACTTTTGATGCGCCCGGCGGCGCGCGCGGCTTCATCTCCGGCGCCGAAATAAATATCGGCGCGCGCCGGGCCGATGATCGCCGAGCCGGTATCCTGCGCAACGACAAGTCGATCAAACTTGGTTGCCGTTTTTTCGGCGGCGATCGGCAGATCGGCCGCAATGAAGAATGGCAGGCCGTAAGTGTGCAGCGAATGATCGACGGCGATGGAGCGGCCCGGCATCAGCGGCACGCCTTCGGCGCCGACGGCTTCATCTTCGGTGGCGAGGTCGGTGATGCGGAAAAACACATAAGACTTATTGGCGCGGCGCACATCCTTGGCCTGATCCGGATTGGCTTCCATCCAATCGCGGATGCTCTGCATCGACACCTGATCCTTGGTCATGACTTTCATGTCGAGCAGCACCTTGCCCACGGGCGTATAGGGCCAGCCGTTATGTGAGTCGTAATTGACGCGCAGAATGGTGCCGTCTTCGAGCCTGATGCGCGCCGATCCTTGAATCTGCGCGAACAGGACATCGACCGGGTCGCGCAGATAACAAATTTCCAGATGCCAGCCGTCAAGCGCACCGTCTTCGATCTCGGCGCGTGTGTAATAGGGCACGATCTTGCGGCGGCCGACGCGGCGGCCGACGAACACGCCTTTGCTCGGGAAAGCACCGCCAAGCTTGCGCCGGCCGGAGGCCACGAGATTGGGCGGCCGGCGATAAAGCGGCGCAGTGAAATCGCCCGTCGGCACGCGTGAGCCGTCGATGATCGGTTCGTAATAGCCGGTGAGGAATCCCGCTGTGTCGCCGAGCTTGTCGATATGGAGAGGACGGAAATTCTCCTCGAAGAATTTCTTAGCGCCCTCATCGTCGAGAGGGATGGCCGCCTGCGCGCGGTCGCAGACATCACGGAGCGCTGCGGCGACCCCTGTCAGCTGCAGATTCTGGCTGACACGGCTGTTGCTGCGGCGCTGCTTGATATTGAGCGCCCGGCAACTGGAAAGATAGGTCGCAAAGGCTGTTTCATGATCGTCGTCGTCCCAGCCGCTAAGACTACCCCAATCGACCGGCTCGTATTGGGTGTCAGGAAATTTGATCGGCTGGCGGATTTGGTGGCTGTCTTGAACGCCGTCTTGGTGATCCTCTTGGCCGAGCGCTACGTCCTGCGCCGCCAGAGAAACGCCGGCGAGACCCACGAGCAGGATCAACAGGCGGATGCGCCGACACAACGCCGTCATTGACCTCACTGCCCGGCTTCGGTCGCAACCACTTTCCAGTTGGGATCACGCGAGGAAATGTCGCGCGCGAACGTCCACACATCGGTGACGTCGGTAACCTTCTCGGCATTGCCGTCGATCACCGCGCCATTGTGGTCATGCGTCGCGGAAATAAGTTTGGAGATGAAGCGGACAGTAACTTGTGCGGTCCGATTGCGCAGCTCGGCTGCAGTGACGGCGGAACCGTCTATCGATACAAAGCGGGACTCTGAGGTTTCGCCACGGCGCTCGCGCTCGGTGATCGCGGCATCGAAGCCGTCGAACACTTCGCGCGACAGAAGATTGCGCAATTGCCGGCGATCGCCGCCGGCGAATGCCGTGACGATCATCTCGTAGGCGGCGCGCGCGCCGGCGATGAAATGCTTGCCGTCGAAATCCGGATCCGCGGCGGCGATGGCGTCGAGCCCGGCTGTGGCGGGCGAACCAGTCTCGGCGATATCCTTCCAGCGATCCGCCGATGGTTGCGGCGCAGCTTCG
>Ga0069262_10141_pt1 | contig 11346 bp, 6 predicted proteins | sample MicForSoSWNC20_O_FD_60060 | JGI IMG/M metagenome (GOLD analysis project Ga0069262, IMG submission 60060) | reverse complement strand
GCGATGTAGGCGGTCAGCATCTCGGCGCCGCTCGAGCCGCTGGCCTCGCCTTGGGCCAGGATCGCCGGCACCAGCACGGCGCTCGGATGGCCATCGAGCGACACGTCGTCGTAGTCCAGAACGTGAGCGGCGACGCCATTGATCAGCGCCGCGGTTTCGGGTGTGCGCCGGGCGCCGGAGGGAATGAGCGAAACGAGCGTGGCGCCGCCGTCATAACCGAGCTCGCGATCGACGAGAGCAATCTCAGGGTCGCGCGCGCCCGCGATCAAGACCCCGAAACAATCGGCAATGCCGGTACGGGCGATGGCGGCGCCTTCCGAAGGGATTTGGCGCAAACCAAGATCGGCGACGAAGCCGCCAAGCGCGAGCGTGAGAGCGCTCATGGTTTCCTCCGCTACGGCCTGCCGGCCGGCGCGCTACTCGGCCGCCTTGAGCAGAACCGGCGCGCCGGCGCGGAATTGCTCCAACAGCGCCGCCTCGTCCGCCTTGGCCGCCGCAAGATGCCGTTGCTTGACGTGGCCGAAGCCGCGGATTTTTTCCGGGATGGCGGCGAGACCGACGGCGAGATGATGATTGTCCGGCGTCAGCCGCGCCAGAACTTCGTCGATCATGGTCTCGTATTCGCCGATCAGCGCCCGCTCGGTGCGGCGCTCCAGCGAGCGGCCGAATGGATCGAGCGCTGAGCCGCGCAAGAATTTCAACTTGGCCAGAACGCGGAATACCGGCAGGAGCCACGGCCCGAAGCTCATCTTGCGCGGCAGTCCGGTTTCCTTGTCGCGACGCGCCAACAGCGGCGGCGCCAGATGAAACTCGAACCGCAGGTCGTCGCCGCCGAACGTGCCGGCGACCTGCTTTAAAAACGCGCCATCGGTATAAAGCCGCGCCACTTCATATTCGTCCTTATAGGCCATCAGCTTGAACAGATAGCGGGCGACGGTGTCGGCGAGCCCGCCCTTGCCGGGGGCGCGGTCCCCCTCCACAGCCTTCGCCCTGTCGACCAGCGCCCGATAACGCCGCGCATAAGCGGCATTCTGATAGGCGGTGAGGAATTTCACCCGCCGCTCGACCGTCTCTTCGAACGATTCCGACAGATGCTCCGCGTCGCTTGCGTCCGCAGCGGCAGGCTTCGCCAGAGCCTCGACGGCGGGGCGGTCGAGCACCGCGCGGCGGCCCCAGTGGAACGCCGCCTTGTTCATGGCGACCGCCTCGCCATTGAGCTCGATTGCCTTCTCGATTGCCGCCGCCGACAGCGGGATGGCGCCGAGCTGATAGGCATAGCCGACCATGAACATATTGGCGCCGATGGATTGTCCGAACAGCGCGTTGGCAATCCGCGACGCATCGATGAAATGCGCGTTGTCGCGGCCGGCATCGGCGACGATGGTGCGCTTGAGCCGCTCCGTCGGCAGCGAGAAATCGGCGTTGCGGGTGAATTCGCCGGGCAGGAAGGCGTCGGTGTTGACGATCACCTTGGTCGCGCCCGTCTTCACCGTGGCCAGCACCTTTTGCGTGCCGGCCACGACGATATCGCCGCCGAGCACCAGATCGGCGCGGCCCGCCGCGACGCGGATGGCATGAATGTCCTCGGGCGTCTCGGCAAAGCGGATATGGCTGAATACCGCGCCGCCCTTCTGTGCCANGCCCGCCATGTCGAGCACGCCGACGCCCTTGCCCTCCAAGTGCGCGGCCATGCCCAAAATGCCGCCGACGGTGACGATGCCGGTGCCGCCGACGCCGGTGACGACGATGTTGTAAGTGTGCTCGATCGCCGGCAATTTCGGCTCGGGCAGCGGCACGAGATCGTGCTCGGCGGCGACGCCGGTACCCTTTTTCAGCGTCGCGCCGTGCACCGTGACGAAGGACGGGCAAAAGCCTTTGACGCAGGAAAAGTCTTTGTTGCAGCTCGACTGGTCGATGGTGCGCTTGCGCCCCCATTCGGTTTCGAGCGGCTGCACCGAGACGCAATTCGACTTGACGCCGCAATCGCCGCAGCCCTCGCACACCAGTTCGTTGATGATGACGCGCTTGTCGGGATCGGGAAAGGTGTGGCGCTTGCGGCGGCGGCGCTTTTCCGCGGCGCAGGTCTGGTCGTAGATCAGCACGGTGACGCCGGGAATCTCGGCGAGCTGGCGCTGCACGGTATTGAGATCGTCGCGGTGATGGATGGTGAGACCGTCCGGCCATGCGGTGCCGCGCGGATATTTGTCGGGCTCGTCGGTCACCACCACGACGCGCTTGGCGCCTTCCGCGGCCACTTGGCGCGCCACCTGCGGCACGGTGAGCCCGCCGTCATTGGCCTGCCCGCCGGTCATCGCCACCGCGTCGTTGAACAGGATCTTGTAGGTGATGTTGGTGTTGGACGCGATCGCGGCGCGGATCGCCATATAGCCGGAATGATTGTAGGTGCCGTCGCCGAGATTTTGAAAGACATGCTGGCGATTGGAGAACGGCGCCTCGCCGACCCAGTTGGCGCCCTCGCCGCCCATGTGGGTATAGCCGAGCGTCGAGCGGTCCATCCACTGCGCCATATAGTGGCAGCCGATGCCCGCATAAGCGCGCATGCCCTCCGGCACTACCGTCGATGAGTTGTGTGGGCAGCCCGAGCAGAAATACGGAATGCGCTGAGCGACGTCCTTGGTTTCCGCGGCGATGCGCTGAAATTCCTTCAGTCGTGTCACCCGGCCGGCGATGTCGTCGTTGCGGTGATAGTTCAAGAGCCGTTCNCCGATGCAGATCGCGACTTCGTTCGGATCGAGCGCGCCCTTGACCGGGAACAGCCAGTTGCCGGCTTCGTCTTTCTTGCCGATGCAGACCGGCTGGTTGGCGGTGCCGTAAAGCTCCTCGCGAACTTGGACTTCAAGGAGCGAACGCTTCTCCTCGACGACGATGATGAGATCGAGGTTTTGCGCGAATTCGGCGAGCTCGCGGCGGCTCAACGGCCAGGCGCAACCCACCTTATAGAGCCGGATACCGAGCTCGTTGCACTTGATCTCGTCGATGCCGAGCTCGTCGAAGGCCTGGCGGACGTCGAGATAGCTTTTGCCGGTGGTGATGATGCCGATCTTGGGATTGCGGCCGCCCGAGGTAATGGTGCGGTTGAGTTTGTTGGCGCGCACGAAGGCGAGCATGGCGTCGCGCTTGTAATCGTGCAGGCGGGCTTCCTGCGCCAGGATCGGATCGTTGAGGCGGATATTGAGTCCGCCTGCCGGCATGCGGAAATCGTCCGGCGTGACGATAGCGATGCGCTCCAGACTCGCATCGATCGCCGCTGTGGATTCGATGGTCTCGTGCATCGTCTTGAGCGCAGTCCAGGCGCCGGTGTAGCGCGACATCGCCCAGCCGTAGAGACCGTAGTCGAGCACCTCCTGGATCCCGGCCGGATTGAGGATCGGAACCATCACGTCGATGAAATGATATTCGGACTGGTGCGCTGTGGTGGAGGATTCGGCGGTGTGATCGTCGCCCATCAGCGCGAGCACGCCTCCGTGCTTCGAGGAACCTGCGAAATTGGCGTGACGGAACACGTCGCCGGTGCGGTCGACGCCGGGACCTTTGCCGTACCACATGCCGAAAACGCCGTCGTATTTGCCCTCGCCGCGCAGTTCGGCCTGCTGCGAGCCCCACACCGCGGTGGCGGCAAGATCCTCATTGATGCCGCCTTGGAACCGGATATCGTTTTTTTCGAGAAACGGCCGGGCGCGCAGGAACTGGCTGTCCAGGCCGCCGAGCGGCGAGCCGCGATAGCCGCTGACAAATCCCGCGGTATTGAGCCCGTTGCGGCGATCCAGCTCCTTTTGCATCAGGCAGAGCCGGACCAGGGCCTGGAAGCCGGTTACGAATACGCGGCGCTGGCCAAGGTCGTATTTATCGTCGAGCTTGACGTCCAGTAGCGCCATTCCGACAGGCCTCCAAAGGCGGAGTTTGCCCTTACGGACGCGAGATTGCCAGAGGGCAGGTTATGCTTGGTAATATGGGGGCGTGAAGCCGTAGGAACAACGCTAGCAGATTGAAGCCACTGTGGAATCCCGCAGTCGGCTTGGTCGGCGGAAGAGATAGCCCTGCACCTGCCTGGGCCTTCGCGGCGCCCGATCTCGAACTGCTCCTCGGTGTCGGCGACTTCCGCGGTCGTTGTCATTCGCGCGGATAATCGCTGCCCTGTCGTCTTGCTCGCCAAGCTCCCGAATGCAGCTGTGGCCAACACGCATATCGTTAGGTCACCCCGCGATACAACCCCACCTATCTAATTTCCTGCACATTTTGTTTACCACAGATGTATAGACGAAAATTACAGAAAGCCCGTTAAATTCGCCGAGAGCTGGGTCCTTCAGAACCAACGAAAGCTCTCGCGAATGAAACTGCATGTGCTCCATATTCCCAGGCTGGCCTTGCAGCGCCGCGGATCGGCTGTCCTCGGTCTGATTATTGTTGGCATTCTATGGTCCGGCGTCGCGTTGATGTTTCATCGCGACCTTCAGCAAGATTATGCTTCGGTGGCACGCCGGAATGAGAACTACGCACTTTTGTTTGAGGAAAATGTCCTGCGCTCGCTCGGCGAGCTTGACAAGACGATCCTATATCTGCGCCGCAGGGTGGAAGCGCTGAAGGACACCACAGATTACCAGAACATCGTCCAATCTACGGACGTGCAGAGCAGCATCATCGTTCAAGTTGCGATTGTTGACTCCCACGGCATTGCTCGGGCCTCGAATGCCGTCAAGGAAATAACCAAGTCCATCGATATCAGCGACCGCGAGCATTTTAAGTTTCAGGTGAACAACACCAAGGATACGCTGTTCATCAGCAAGCCGGTCGTTGGAAGAGCGAGCGGCAAATGGTCAGTTCAATTGACGCGCCGCTTCTTGAACAAGGATGGCACTTTTGCGGGCGTCGTCGTCGCCTCGATGGATCCGGCGTACTTCACCAGCTTCTTCGATCGGATCCAATTGGGCACCGACACCTCCGTGGCGATGATCGGCAACGACGGCGTCGTGCGTTCGGAAGGCGGCGGCGCGATTCCGCAGCTGGCGCTTGGACAAGACCTCTCCGGCACGGACCTGTTCAAACGCCTTAAAAACTTTCAGGATGGGACGTTCCTCGAACCGCGTTCCACGGCGCAAGACAGCCTGGTGGTGTCGGCAAGACCAGTGAGTGGATATCCTCTTTGGGTAACGGTGAGCACCAAGGAGCATCAAATCTACCAGTCCGCTTGGAGCAACCTTCGACGAAATGTTCTGATCGCCGCGTTCCTCACGGTTGTAATGTTGCTTGCTCTTGAGAAAATACTACGAGCTGAGGCCAGAGCTGAGCAAAAAGCAAGACAGCTGCAGCTCACCTTGGAACATATTGGCCAAGGAATCATGCTTGTCACAAAGGACCAGAAGATTCCGATCATCAATCAGCGATGCGCGGAACTCCTGTTGCTTCCTCGAACCGTAATCGAGGCGCCGCCAAAGCTAGACGAGCTCATCAAGTACAACGTCGGCAACGACCTTTCAAAGATGTGGAGCGACGATCGCCTCGAGACGGAGCACGATGGTGNCGATTCGCCAGACAGGCAAGTGTCGTCGGTTTCCAATTTCCAGCGCTCCGATGGGGCGTTCATTGAGGTGCGAAAGACACGGCTCCCCGACGGAGCATTCGTGCAGACTTTTACCGACATTACAAAGCGCCGGGAGGCGGAAGCTTACATCACCAAGCTTGCGTCCGAGGATCCATTGACCTCCTTGCACAACCGACGCGTATTCCGCGCAAAAATGCAGGAGCTTTGCGACCGCTCTTCACAGTTGCGGTTCGCCCTACTTTTTATGGACATGGATAGATTCAAGGTGGTGAACGATACGCTCGGACATCGGACGGGCGACCAGCTTCTCATTCAAGTTGCAAAGCGCTTGCGGTCGGTTCTCGAGGATTCGAGCGTACTGGCGCGCCTCGGGGGCGATGAGTTTGCGATCTTGCTTCCCGACATCCAGTCAAACGAAGAAGTTGAGGCGGCGGCTCAGCGCATAATCGACGTCGTCGCCCAACCCTTTAACGTCGATCAAAACGTCATCACGACAGGCATCAGCATCGGCATTGCGATTGGACCAGATCACGGCGAGACCGCCGACGCGCTTCTCGTATCAGCCGATATTGCACTCTATTCGGTGAAGGTCGGGGCCCGCGGCACCTACCGTGTCTTCGAAAAACGCATGAATGATGATGTGAACAGCCGCCGGGAAATTGAGCTGCAACTTAGGGAAGCCCTTACGAACGGCGGATTGGACGTTCACTACCAGCCAATCGTCGACCTGCGCAACTACTCGATTACGGGCTTCGAGGCCCTTATGCGGTGGCCGCATCCAAGCAAAGGCATGATCTCGCCGGCTAAATTCATCCCTGTTGCCGAAGAATGCGGCTTGATCGATGCGCTTGGCCATTGGATCCTGGTAGAAGCATGTCGCAAAGCGACGCAGTGGCCCGTCGACATGAGAATTTCGGTCAATGTTTCGCCCATTCAATTGGCCAAGCCGGATTTCGTTGCCACCGTCCAATCCGTACTTACCAAGACCGGTCTTGAACCGCAGCGGCTTGTGCTTGAATGCACGGAGACGATCTTTATCGAGGACAGCGAGAAGATGCTGTCAACCTTGCACAGACTGAAGCAGATCGGCGTTCAGATTGCCCTCGACGATTTCGGAACCGGCTACTCGTCTCTGTCGTATCTGCGAAGCTTTCCGTTCGATATCGTCAAGATCGACCGGAGCTTCATCTCCGACCTCGATGCAAGCACAAGCAGCAGCGTCATTGTCCAAGCCGTCATTTTGATCGCAGGCAGTCTTGGAATTAAGACCGTAGCGGAAGGCGTCGAAACCGAGCCGCAACTGCAGCTCTTGAAGCTGCTCGGCTGCAACGACGTTCAGGGCTACTTGTTGGGCAAGCCGGCGCCGGCCGGAGAGATCGGCAAGTTGGTCGAACGGGGCGCGGTCAGAGCCGTCGCTGCGTGACGCCTCGGTCGACCACCTAGACGGTCGGAGCCGGCTTCTTGGTCTGCGCCTCGTGCCACAACAGGAACAGACCTGACGCCACAACGATGCCTGAGCCGACTAAAAGTGCTGTCGTTGGAACCTCGTTCCAGACTACAAATCCGATTACCGCTGCCCAAACCAGCATGAAATAGAAGAAGGGCGAGACCGCCGTAGCCGGCGCCAGCATTAATGCTTTCGTCCAGAAAATCTGTCCAACAAGATTAGCCAACCCGCCCATGACGAAGAGCGAAAGGTCATGGGGCGAAGGCCATTTGGCGCCGAACACCAGCAACAGTGAGTGAAAGAACAGCACTGTCGCGAGCTGCCAGATGAGCAGCGTCTTGACCGACTCCGTGCGCGTCATGCCGCGAACGGCCACCGTAACGGTCCCCAGCATGACGGCATTGAGAAGCGCGAAGGTCGCTCCGAGCGTGAGCGAGTCGCGACCGGGATGCGCCACGATAAGGACTCCGAAAAAACCGGCTATCAACGCGGCCCAGCGGGCTGGGCCCGCGCGCTCTTTGAGCCAGATGATTGCCACCAGACCCGCCCACAAGGGCGCGGAAAAATTAATCGCGATCGCGCCGGCCAGCGGCATCAAGCTGAATGCCAGTACCGAAAATGTCTGCGAGACGGACTGCGACAGACCCCGCATCCAGTGCGCTGCCGGGATCTTGGTGGCAAAAACAGAGGTGCCATGCATGGGCAGCAGAAAGGCCGCGCAAGCCACAAATCCGACAAGCGAGCGCGAGAACATCACCTGACCCACGGGATAACTGGCGACCAGCCATTTGCTCAACGCGTGGGTAATGGCGAATGCAACGGTGGCGATGATCATGCAAAGAATGCCGCGGGACACATTCGAGGCCGGCGTGTTCGGGGCCTGGATATGGATTGCGCTCGCCGAAGACGTTGCTTGGGAATGGGCGGTCGTTACGGTCATCGGTTACTCGATGGACGGAGCCAATTGAGCATTGGCGATGCCGCTGATGAGATTGTGTGTCAGTAGACAGGTCGTGAGGTCGTCGCGGGTGCGATGGACAGGCACTATCCGGCTCGGAATCGCATCGATCTGCTGCAGTAGGGTTCGGCGCAGTTGTTGCGCTTCTTCGACACTGGCTTCTTGAAAAGATATCTTGTCGCCGATGCGGGACCTGCCGAGGGCGGGTAGGTCTGCCGAAATAACGGTCGCGACTTTTGGATACCCTCCGGTCGTTTGCCGGTCGGCCATGAGAACGATCGGTCGCCCATGTCCCGGCACCTGAATCGAACCCTGCGCAATCCCGTCCGATACGATATCGTGGCCTGCGGTGTGTTCGAGCCGCGGGCCGTCAAGGTGCATGGCCATGCGGTCCGTCGCTGGACCGATGGTGTATTCGCCGTCCAGAAAGGCCTTGATCGATTGTTCCGAGAAGCACGCGTTCTGCGGCCCGAGAACGACGCGGAAGCGCGACGGCCGCGCAAGATCGAGCCCCTCAAGCCGAAACTCGTCGGTTTTGCCGGCGACGCTGCGGCGAAGCGGCAAGGCATCGCCCGCAACGAGCGCGCGGCCTTGCCAACCCCCGATATGGCCACGGATATACGTCGAAACGCTGCCAAGCACCGGTTCGATATCGAACCCGCCTTCGGCCGCCAAATAAACGACCGACGACCCCGACGTCGGGCCTATTCGGACCACTTGCCCGCGTTGCGCGCGAAAGCTCTGCAGCGACGAGTACCGCACACCACTTGCCGCGTCTTCGTCGTGCAACACTTCAATGGACGCGTCGGCGCCGGCGCAGGCCAGATTTACGCTGTCAGCCTCAACTATGAATGTCGGACCGACATAAACTATCTCCAGCGCGCCTTCGATCGGCGTGTTGCCGACAAGGATATTGGCGGCGCGGAGGCTCACCGGATCAAGAGCACCGCTAGTGGGCACTCCAAGATGCTGGTAGCCGGTCCGGCCTAGATCCTGGACGGTCGTGAGGAGGCCTGGCTCGAGGATACGCAACACAGCGGACATGCGGTCCTCAATGGCTCGTGTCCGCCCGCGGTACGGCAACGATTCCGTCGGAGCATGCGCGTCGGTACTCCCGCAGACTCACGGGTTTAAATCTGACTTTGTCTCCGGCCCGCAGTAACGCACCGCTCGTGAGAGTCGCATCCCAAAGCGCGATGGGCGAGCGGCCGATCAGGTGCCAGCCGCACGGCGTCGCCATTGGATAGATGCAGGTCAGCTTGCCGCCGATGCCAAGCGAACCTGCCGGGATTTTCGGCCGGGGCGTCGTGCGCCGGGGCAGAGCAAGCTCCGGCGGAAGGTCACCCAGGTAGGCGAGACCGGGCAGAAATCCCAGCATGTAGACATGGTACGTTCGGCTGCTGTGGATCTCGACCACCTGGGCGGGTTTAAGATTGCACTGCGAGGCAACCTGTTCGAGATCCGGGGCGAGTTCCGGGTCGTAGCAGACGGGGATGTCGCAGGTACGGCCTGTTGCCGGTATTTCTTCGAGATGTTCGAGGATATCTGCGACCTGCCGCTCGAGCCCATTTGCCGAGACGGTGAGGGGCTCATAATAGATGCTGAGCGATCGAATCGTTGGTACGGTTTCGATTACGCCATCGATTTTGAGGGCGTTGAGGCGTCCCGCGAGTGCCAGCACTTTCGCGCTGACGCTCAGATCGACCTGGTTGCCAAAATCGACAATCAGTGCGGTATCGCCGGCGGCGAGCACATTGTAATCGGTCATAACGCTTGCTCACCNCGGAATTCCGATTCCGNCCGAAAGGTCGATTGTCCATTCGGCCGCGGCTTCTCTCCGGTGAAATCGGGAGGCAGGAACCACGGCTTGTCGGAGATGCCGTGCCGCAGCGAAAACATGTAGAAGATCGGCAACCCATCGGGGAAAAGCCTTCTGAGCTGGCTGCCATTGAAAGTAACGAAGATGGAACGCGAAAACGCACGTTCCATGACCTTTCGCTCCAGCATATTGGCTTGGAAGTAGCGGATTGCCCCGTCATCCGCAGATCCTTCACCCTTGAACCATTTCGCCGCGCTAATTCGCAATTCGGCCAACAGGTCCGGCGGAGGAAGCTGCGGTTCAGGCGTCACATCGGGCGGCAAGCCAGCCGCGCTTACCAAATCGCTGAGAAGGCAGGTTTTGAACCGGCGGCCACGCGTCGCCTGGACCAGATCCTGGTAGTACGAATGGATGCTTGCTGCCGTGTGGCCATTCAACGCCGCGTGCGTATCGGTGAAGACCAGCGTTAACTCGGCGCCGGGCTCATAGACTTCGACAACGCGCGACAACATCGAATCGAGAAAGTCCAGGCAGGTCAATTCCGGCGTTGCCAGTGTCGGCCGCAAGCCCTTACCCCAATACTGCACGAAGGGAATGGCCGCTCGGCGCGCGTGAGCCTCAGCGATGAACTGAAGCATAAGTTCCGGCTTGTCCGGCTTCTCGCGTTTGAATGCCCGGGTGCCGAATGACCTCAAAATCTGTTCTGGCGTAACCGTTCGCGTCCAGGCGCCAGTCCGCTTTGTTGCCGAGGCCGGTTGCGGCTGGGTTTGAGAGATTATGCGCGAGCGTTGATCCGGGTAATGGAGTTCGCCGGCCGCCCAGATGGAGGCGCGCGTGTCGTACTGCATTTGATGACCCGACGCTTGGAGCGAACCGATAGCGGTCTCGCCGTTAAGAAAAAATTTACACTTTAGAATTCGTTAAGGTCAACAATTGACTGCGTTGACGAAGTCCACCGACGGAGCTCGGAGGATTCTCGCTTAACAGTTAAGGTTAACTGGGCCTTGTAAGGTCCCTCAGTCAAACGACCTCGCGCCGGCGTCGCTTAACCGGCCGCCAGTTTCGGTGACGAAGTTGTGACAGGAGTTGGAGCTGGGTGAAAGGACTTGAACCTTTCAACTCACCGGAAACGAACCGGTGGCTTTACCAATTAAGCTAACCCAGCGGAGTTCAGTAGCGCGACCGCCATTAATAAAGACTAACCGGAACGGTCAATCCCGAGAATCTTCGGGCTCCGAGCGAGTTCCGCAAGTTCCGCCACGCCACCGCCACGATGGCCGGCCGGTACGACCCTCGACACTGCCGGCGCAAAACGCGCGACTGATGCCAATGGTTTCAAGACCGCCCGCAGATGGCTCACCTATTTTCCCGTCGGAAGCCTTGGCCACGCCGGGCCGCCGATCGGTCAATCAGGCGTGCGCAGTACGGCCATATCGTGCTAAATTGGGCCAAGCCAAGGGAGGACCGCCCATGAACCCGCATGTCAAGCTTGCCGCCGTCAGTCAGGCGGATATTTCGCCAGCCGAATGGCAGGCCCGCCTCGACCTCGCCGCGACTTATCG
>Ga0069262_10136_pt1 | contig 11538 bp, 10 predicted proteins | sample MicForSoSWNC20_O_FD_60060 | JGI IMG/M metagenome (GOLD analysis project Ga0069262, IMG submission 60060) | reverse complement strand
GCCTATTACGTGGCCGCCACCGGAGGCCGCAAGGCGTTCGAACGCTGGGGCGGCTACGTTTTGCTGCGGCCTCACGAGATCGATCGCGCGGAGCAGTTCTTTGCCCGCTACGGCTCCGTCACCGTGTTCGTAGGCCGGCTGCTTCCGGTGGTACGGACATTCATTGCTTTTCCGGCGGGGCTGGCGCGAATGCCAATGTTGAAGTTTCAACTCTATACGTTTCTCGGCTCGTGGCCGTGGTGTTTCGGCCTCGCCTATATCGGCTCTGTCCTGGGCGCGCGCTGGAACAGCGACCCGACTTTTCGTCGGCTGTTCCACGAATTTGACGGCGTTGCCGCCGCGCTGGTGTTGGCCGGATTTTCCTGGTTCGTGTGGGCCAGATGGCGCGAGCAGCGCGGCTTCAAATCATAGTGTGGGCCGGCTGCGACCCGGTGGCCTGGCCTGTCTCATTGTTGGTTTTCTGCTGCAATGCGGTTATTGTGACCATGCTGGTGCCTAACTTGGCGGCCAATGTGGGTGCGCTTAGCGTATCAGCGGCGCCGTCGAGCCCACCAGAACGGGCTCCAAATTGGCCATGACCGGATTGGCCGTGACAAGACATCGTTCAAGCCCAGCTAACAACTCCGCGGCAGCGCTAGCGCGCGTCTGCGCGCGTCTGGCGGTGCTCATGATGACCATGGGGGCCGGGACGGCACTCGCCCAGACCGGCCAGGCGCCTCCCCCCGGCACCGCGACCGTACAGCCGGTTCCTGCACCTCCCAGGCCCGGCGGGGCGGGTGCGCCACCTGCCGCTGCAGTTGTGGCCCCTTCCGCTTCGCCCTCAGGACCGCCGGCCTCGGGACTGACGCTGCCACCGCAACCGCCGCCGGTCCTGGCCGGACCGCCGAATGAGCAGCGCGGATTCCTCAATGGCTTTTCCAAATGGTGGGACCAGTCGATCGCCGACTGGAAAGCCAAAATGAAAGAACAGCAAACCAAGCTTGACGATATGAACAAGCAATCGGCGGACGCCGCCAAGGACGCCGCCACCGCCACCCAGCAGGCGATGAAGAGCGCCGCCGACGCGTTGCGNCCGTCGCACGTGATCGAAATTCAGCAGACCTGCCCNGTTGCCGGTAACGGCGCGGCCGATTGCGCCACGGCGGCAACGAATGTGTGCAAGGCCAAGGGTTTCAACAGCGGCCAGCCGCTCGATGTTCGCACCGCGGAGAAATGCGCCGATTCACTTTGGGTCTCCGGACAAGCCCCGACCACCACCGATTGCCCGGTCGAGACCGTCCTTCTGCGTGCCGCCTGTCAGTAACGCTGCTTCGGCGCGTGCGCCTCGCTTCTCCGCAAATGTGCTAAGTGTCCTTGCCCGTCATCCCGCACGTCCTTTGCACGCGCAACTTGGGATGGCGGCAACGACACTGCATATCAAGGGGGAGCTTCGCCGTCATGATGTCCGATGCCGATCGCAACAAAGCCGCCGATATCCTTCTCACCGCGGAGAAGGAGCGCAAACAGGCGGTGCAGCTCTCCAAGACCTGGCCNNGCATCACCATGGAAGACGCCTATGCGATCTCCACCGCGGTCGCCAATCGCAAGATCGCCGCCGGCGCCAAGCTGATCGGCCACAAAGTCGGCCTCACCTCGAAGGCAATGCAGCGCTCCTCGCAGATCGACGAGCCCGACTATGGCCACCTCCTCGATAATATGATGATCGCCGACGGCGCGCGCATTCCGCATGAGAATTTCTGCCTGCCGCGCGTCGAGGTCGAGCTCGCCTTCGTGCTCGGCAAGCCGTTGCGCGGTCCCGGCATCGGCCTGACCGACGTGCTGCGCGCCACCGAATATGTNGTGCCGGCGATCGAGATCGTCGATGCGCGCCTGCAGGATCCGCGCAAGATATTCGANACCGTCTCCGACAACGGCGCCGCGGCCGGCATCGTCGTCGGCGGCCGCCCGGTCGGTCCGCTCGANGTCGACCTGCGCTGGGTCGGCGGCATCATGTATCGCAATTCNGAGATCGAGGAGACCGGCGTCGCCGCCGGCGTGCTNGGNCATCCGGCGCTCGGCGTCGCCTGGCTCGCCAACAAGCTCGGCCAGCATGGGGTGCCGCTGGAAGTCGGCCATCTGGTGCTCGCCGGCTCCTTCACGCGCGTGGTGTTCGCGCGCAAAGGCGATACGTTGCATGCCGACTTCGGCCAGCTCGGCGGCATCGCCGTGCAATTCGTCTAAGCACCAAANCAAAAATACTGTTGGGGAGGACATCATGAGCACGAGCGACGCCGCTGCCGGCGGCAGCGGCTCCGTCAGCGACGTTGTCGCACGGATCGAACGGCTGCCGATCTCGTGGTGGCACATCAAGGCAAGAATCATCATTGGCGTCGCCACGTTCTTTGACGCCTTCGACGCGCTCGCCATCGCCTTCGTCTTGCCGGTCTTGGTGCCGGCATGGAAACTCGGCGGCCCGCAAATCGGTTTGCTGATCTCGGCCGGCTATCTCGGCCAGCTCGGCGGCGCGCTGTTCTTCGGCTGGATCGCCGAGCGCTACGGCCGCATCACGGCGATGTTCTGGTCGATCCTGATCTTTGCGATCATGAGCCTCGCCTGCGCCTTGGCCTGGGATTACCAGTCGCTTGTCAGCGCTCGCATCATCCAAGGTTTTGGTCTGGGCGGCGAGGTTCCGGTCGCCGCAGCCTATATCAGCGAGCTGGCTCGCGCCAAGGGCCGCGGCCGTTTCGTGCTGCTCTACGAACTGGTGTTCCCGATCGGGCTGGTGGCCGCCGGCTTCATGGGCGCGTGGATCGTGCCGCGCTTCGGCTGGCAGTGGATGTTCGTCATCGGCGCGCTGCCGGCCTTTGTCGCCATGGTGTTGCAGCGGCTGCTGCCGGAATCGCCGCGTTGGCTGGCGACGCGCGGTCGCAACGCCGAGGCGGAGGCGGCGATGGCCAGAATCGAACACGAAACCGAGCAATCCACGGGTCAACCACTGCCGCCACCGCAAAAGGTCACCATCGGCGGACCGCTCAACGCCTCGTGGTCCGATCTGTTCGGCCCAATGTATCTGCGGCGAACGCTGGTGGTTTGGGTCATTTGGTTCGCCACCTATTTCTTCAATTACGGCCTCGTCGTCTGGCTGCCGACGATCTACACGACGGTGTTCAAGTTGCCGCTGCAGCAAGCACTGCAATACGGCTTGATCACTCAGGCGGTCGGGCTGTGCGGCGCCTTGATCTGCGCCTTGACCATCGATCAGGTCGGCCGGCGGCCGTGGTTCACTTTGGCGTTCGCCGCCAATGCAATAGCGCTCGGGTCGCTGTTCGTCCTCGGCCCGGATTCGCCGCAGCGCGTGCTGGTGCTCGTGACCTGCGGTTATTTCTTCGTCTCGGTGCTGTCGATCGGGGTCTATGTCTATACGCCGGAGCTCTATCCGACCCGCGCCCGCGCCATCGCCGTCGGTACTGCGACGGCGTGGCTGCGCTTCGCCTCGATCCTGGGACCTGCCATCGTCGGCTTTATTGTCGGCTCCGGGCTCGGCGCGGTGTTTCTGGTTTTCGCCGTCGTTGCTGTCGTCGGCGCGGTCATAACCGGGCTGTTCGCGGTCGAGACCAAGCGCCGCGTGCTGGAAGAAATCTCGCCTTAGCCCCACCTCCCCGTCGCGGTGCAAGGGTGTAGAGTGCGGCGGAAGCGGGCCAACGTGGCGGATGGATCGTGCGCGCGTTTGACTACAGGCCTTTGACGCGACTGCGTTGGGCTTTGGCCGCGGTTGCGGCTTTGCTGCCGGCAGCGGTGCTGCACGCCGCGCTATCGCCGGAGCAGCCGGACGTCACGGGTCCCACCTCACTTGCCGGCCGGCTTCTGATCGCGTCGCCGGACATGCGCGATGCATTCGATCACGCTGTCATATTGATGGCGCAGCATAGCCGCGATGGCGCGCTCGGCATCGTCATCAACCATCCGCTCGGCACCCGACCCGTTGCCGCCCTCCTTCAAGCGCTTGGCGCCAATGCCGACGGCGTTACCGGCAACGTACAGATTTTTCTCGGCGGTCCGGTAGGCCCGACAACGGCCTTCGTCATTCACGACGCCGGCTATCGCCGTGACGGCACGCTCGACATCGACGGCCGCATCGCGCTCAGCGATGCCGCGGACGTTCTGGGCGATATTGGTGTCGGCAAGGGCCCAAGCAAAAGCCTCGTCGCACTCGGTTACGCCGGCTGGGCGCCGGCACAGCTCGATGACGAGGTCTCGCGCGGCGCCTGGGTGACAATGCCGGAAGATCCGAAACTGGTGTTTGACGACGATCGTGCCAAAGTGTGGACCGACGCTATGGCACAGTATAAAGCCGAGCGCTGAAATGGAAGATTTTCACGGGGTTTTTCCCTATCTGGTCTCGCCGATCGACGAGACCGGACGCATCAAATCCGGCGTGCTCGGCCGGCTCGTCGAAGATCTGATCGGCGACGGCGTGCACGGACTTACGCCGCTCGGCTCGACCGGCGAATTCGCCTATCTGANCAATGCGCAACGCGCGGAAGCGGTGCGCGCGACGGTCGAAGCGGCTGCCGGCCGCGTGCCGGTGGTCGCCGGCGTGGCGGCAACCGCGACTGCGGATGCTGTCGCGCAGGCGCGTGATTACCAAAAGCTCGGCGCCGACGGCATCTTGGCCATCCTCGAGTCGTATTTCCCGCTAGCGGAGCCGCAGGTCGAATCTTATTTCCGCGCCATTGCCGACGCCGTCGACGTTCCGGTCGTGCTCTATACCAATCCGCAATTCCAGCGCACCGATCTGTCGCTCGATGTCATTGCGCGGCTGTCCGAACATCCGCGCATCCGTTACATCAAGGACGCATCGACCAATACCGGCCGGCTGCTGTCGATTATGAGCCGCTGCGAGCGGCTCCGGGTTTTTTCGGCATCCGCGCATATTCCGGCCGCCGTCATGCTGATCGGCGGCGTCGGTTGGATGGCGGGGCCGGCCTGCGTCATTCCGCGGCAGAGCGTACGTCTCTACAACCTGTGCCGCGCCGAACGCTGGGCGCAGGCGATGGCGCTGCAGCGGCTGTTGTGGCGGATCAACGAGATTTTCGCGCGCTTCAATCTCGCCGCCTGCATCAAGGCAGCGCTCGACATGAAGGGTTATGACGTAGGCGACCCGGTGCCGCCGCAGCGTGCACTTTCCCGGGAAGAGCGCACAATCGTCGCGGCGGCGCTCGCCGACGTCGCCGAACTGGCGGCGGCCTGATGCCGGCGCGCCATCGCGGCCGCCGCATTTGTTAATTTCTTCCAACCGATTCTTAACGCCTGGTTGCTAAACCTCCTCGCTCCAGTACAGAGGTCGTTGTGGCATCGATCGGTTCGCAGTTCGCGCCGCGTGTCGCGCTCGAGCGCACCATTTCGGCCATCGCCAGCGCGCGGCGCGCCGTTCTTGCCGACCGCTATGCGATCAATTCGTTTGCCGTCGAATGGCGGTGGCTCGCCGATCTCCTGCCGGTCGCGGACGACTGGCGCGATCTCGCGGGCCGCTCCATCGAATCGAACATTTTTTATGATCCCGGTTTCGCGCTGGCAGCCGCGTCGGTGTTCGGCAGCGACGTCGGCGCCGTCCTGGTTTGGTCGGGGACGGCACCGCGCCAGCTATTGGGATTCTTTCCGGCACGCATCAGCGAGCGGCGTTACGGATTGAAGCTCCGCGTCCTTGTCGGCTGGACGCATCCTTATGGCCCGCTCGGAACACCGCTGGTCGACCGCAAGGCGGCGGAGCCGGTGATCGCGGCGTGGCTCGCTCATATCGCCGGCGATCCGTCGCTGCCCGGACTGGTGCTGTTGCCGCTCCTCGCCGAGGACGAACCGTTTGCCACCGCGCTCGGCGCGATTCTGCAGCGCACGCAAATGCCGTGTGCCGATTTCGCGCGGCATCATCGCGCCTTGCTGGCGCCGCGCCAGGACCGCACGCACTATCTGGAAAATGCGATCTCGGCGCACCGTCACCGCGAATTGCGCCGCAGCGGACGGCGGCTGTCCGACGCCGGCGCGCTATTGTTCACGACGGCGTCCGAGCCGGCCACGGTCATCGCCAGCGTCGAAGATTTTTTCGCGATCGAAGCGAGCGGCTGGAAAGGTGAAGCCGGCACCGCTGCGGCACATCATGAAGAAGTGACAAGCTTCGTCAAGGCGGCGCTGCCCATGCTCGCTGAGGAGGACAAGGTCGCGGTCCATCGCCTGCTGCTCGACGGCCGTGCCATCGCCGCCGCAATCACCCTGCGCAGCGGCGACACCGCCTGGTACTGGAAGACAGCCTATGACGAGGATTTCGCGCGATTTGCACCCGGCGTTCTCCTCAGCGCGGCGCTGACCGAAGAGCTTGCCGCTGATGCCGCGATCGCCCGCACCGACTCCTGCGCCGCGCCCGGCAATCCGACGCTTGATCACATCTGGAGCGAACGCCTGGCCTTGTGCAACCGCATGATCGCGGTGCGGCCCGAAGCACCGTTCGCGCGCGCCCGCCGGCTGGAGACGCTGCGCACCGCCGCCATCGCGGCGGGCAAATCGATCCGCAGCCACATGCGCGGCCAGCGTTGACATCGGCGCGCGTTTCCCGCGTAGTTTTGCAGCTTACGNGAAGCGCATAGGCCATCGAAAAGCAATGACGAAACCGATCACCATCCGCATGGGCGGCTATGGACCGCCCACCACGTCGTTCTCCAAGGGCCTGAAGCTGATCGGTGACAGCCTGATCGCCGCGTTCGGCTCGGCGACCGCGTCGACGTCAAGTATGTCTGGAACATCATGGATTTCGGCTATCGCGCCGAAGAAATTTTATGGCTGGTCGAGGATGGCGTGCTCTCGCTGGGCTACCAGTCTTCCAGCTATCTGACCGACCGCGTTCCCGAGCTTGGCTTCGTCGACCTGCCGTTCCTGTTCCAGACACGGGACCAGGCGCGCGCGGCGATGGATGGCGCGCTCGGCCGTTTTCTCGCCGCCAAGATCGAGGCGCGCGTGAATTACCGCATCCTCGGCTGGTACGAGAACGGCTTTCGCCAGATCTCGAATCGCTTGCGCCGCGTCCAAGTGCCGGCGGATCTCGAGGATATGCGCATCCGCGTACTGCCGAGCGAAGTACAGGCCAGGACCTTCGAATTGCTCGGCGCGGTGCCAGTGCGCTGCGATCTGACCGAGGCGATCGCCGGCATCAAGGCCGGCACGCTCGACGCCCAGGAGAACCCATTCGCCAATACCGTGACCTATGGCGTGCACAAATTCCACCACTTCCACACCGTCACCAACCACTTCTACATATCGCGGCCGATCTTCCTGCATCGGCCGTCGTTCGAGGCGTGGCCTGCGGACCTGCAAAGCGCCATGCGCGAGGCGGTGGCGCGGGCGGTCGCGTTTCAGCGCGAACTCGCCATTGCAGAGGACCGCGACGCCCGCGCCGCCATCGAAGCGGCGGGCTGCGAAATCACCGCGCTGACTGCGGACGAACACGCCCAATTCCGGGCCGCCGTCACGCCGTTGCTCGACGATGCGCGAAGGACGTATGGCGCCGCGCTATTCAACATGCTCTAGCTGTGGATAACTGCCGCTTTCTTGGCCGCGGCAGCTTCGACGCAATTCATTTGCCAAAGCGAATCAAGCTCTCATGCTTGGCTTCGGGACAAAAGCCATGAGCGTGCGCTGGAATAGCATGACCGACCGCGAGAAGCTCGAGATCGTGCGCAGCGATGTGCACCGAATCGAGGCCACGTTGTCCGCATTGCTTTCCGAGCTGGACGTCACCTGGAATGCAATGAAAGAAACCCGAACCGAGCTCGGCAAAATCACCAAGGACGTGGCGACGCTACGATCGCTGTGGCCGCAGAAATATTCCAGGACAGGTTAAGCGGAGAGTGGGACGGCGGGTGTGGCCGCCTGGTCGCCCCGCAGAATCAGCCGCGATGCTCGTCCGGCGCGGCGAGGATCAGCGACCAGAACACCTTGTATTTCGATTTCGGCGTATAGACCGCGGCGATACCCATGCGGGTCACGCTCGCGTTGAGCATATTGGCGCGGTGTGGCGGCGAATCGCGCCAGCCGGAGAACGCCTCGGCGAGCGTATGATAGCCGGCGCCGATATTCTCGACTGCAACCGCGGCGTCGAAGCCCGATTTGCGAATGCGCTCCTGGAACGGCGCGCCGACATCATGGTCGAGCTTGCCCTTGGCCGCCATCAGCTGCGCCTGCGCGGCGGCAAGCTGCATCAGTTCGGGATCAAGCGTGACCGGCCCGAGGCTGTTGTTGCTGCGATAGCCGGAGATCATCGATTGCGCCGCCGCGGCATCGAGCACGGCGTCCGGCTGCGCCAGGTCCCGATAGAAAGTCGGCTGGCCCGAGGGCGGCGCATTGTCGGTGCAGCCGGCGAGACCCCCCGCAGTCAAGACAGCGCCGCACACAGCGAGCGCGGCAAGCGGCCGGATCATTGGAAACCCCCAAGCGAAGGCGCGACAGTGCCGGCAAAAAGGTGTCGGAAGCATGATGTAGCGCGATGTCCGCCGTACAACCGGCCGCCTGCCGTTCGTCAGCTTTTGTTAAGGAATCGTACGCCATTCCTTAACCTCAAAACAACCGTCGATGGCTACGGTCGGCCGACTATCGGGCACGCACGCGATGTTTGGCGGTCCATCCCTGGCTAAAGCCAGCCGCAACTGGAAGCTCATCGTCATCACGGGAGCGGCCGGCTTTGCCGTGGGCGTTCTAGCCTACTTGTTCAGCGGTCCCGGCTGGATCGTTGCGGCTTTGACGCAAACATCGGCCCCGATCGCCGCCGCAGTCATGGCTACCCCGTTTGCGCTGGGCGCCGCGGCATTAGCCGGCCTTGTCGTCATCGACCGCCGCCGCGGCCAGGCACGATTGCTGCGCGCTGCGCTCAATAACATGACCCAAGGCCTGTGCATGTTCGACGGCGCCGCGCGCCTCGTGCTGTGCAACGATCGCTACATAGAGATGTATAAGTTGCGCGCCGAACACGCGCGCGCCGGTACGCCGTTGCACGATCTGCTGATGCACCGGCTTTCCGCTGGTAACTTCTCCGGCGACGTCGATCGTTACGTCGCCGACTGCCTCAAGCAGGTAGCCGAAGGGCGCACCGAAACCAAGACGGCGGAGCTCAAGGACGGCCGGGTCATCGCGGTGGTCAGCCGGCCGATGCATAGCGGCGGCTGGGTGGCGACGCATACCGACGTCACCGACCAATTGCTCGCCGAGAAGGAGCGGGATTCGCTGCGCCAGCGCGACGAGCGGCGCCGGTCGACCGATGCCGCGATCTCCTCGTTCCGCGCCCGGGTCGAGACCGTGCTCAAAACCGTCAGCCAAAGCGCGAGCGCGATGAAGTCGGCGGCCAAGACGCTGTTGACGACGTCGGATCATACGCTGCAGCGCGCCGAGGGCGCAGCACACGGCTCCAACGAGGCTTCCAGCAACGTCGAAACCGCGGCGGCGGCCGCCGCCGAGCTCTCGGTCTCGATCCGGGAGATCAGCCGGCAGCTCGGCCAGGCCAACGACGTAGTGCGCAGCGCCGCCGCCAATGCCACCGCGACCAACGAGGACATTGCCGCGCTCGCCCACGTGGCGCAAAAGATCGGCGACGTGGTCAAGCTCATCCAGGACATCGCCGGCCAGACCAATCTGCTCGCGCTGAACGCCACCATCGAGGCGGCACGCGCCGGCGAAGCCGGCCGCGGGTTTGCCGTGGTCGCCTCGGAAGTGAAATCGCTCGCGGTGCAGACTGCCAAGGCGACCGAAGAGATCACGCATGAGATTTTGTCGGTGCAGGCGTCGAGCGGCAAGGCCGTCGCGGCGATCCGCGAAATCACGCAGCGCATGCAGGACATCAACAGCTATACCAGCGCGGTCGCCATTTCGGTCGAGCAACAGGAAGCCGCGACCGGCGAAATTTCCCACAACGTCGCCAGCGCCGCGACGGGAGCCAAGGGAATCGTCGCCGCTTTGAGCGAGGTCGCGAGCGGAGTGACGCAGACGCGCAGCTCGGCGCAGACGATGCTGGCGGCGTCAGAAGAGGTCGAAAGCGCCACCGAAAAGCTCCGCCGCGAGGTCGAGGAGTTTTTGGGAATGGTGGCGGCTTAGGCCTTTTCCCCCTCCGCCAAGCGGCGTCGGGTCTCAATCAGCGCCCCGCCGCGTAGCCCTGCATACCGCGCGCATTGGCAGCGGCACGGCGGCGGCGGCCGGTACGCGATGCCGCCGTGAGCCGGCCCTCCGACCAATCCGGACCGATCTCGACGATGTGACCGCGCCGCTTGAGCTCATCGACGGTTTTCTTCGGCACGCGGCCTTCTACCACCAGCACGCCCGGTCGCGCCGTGCGCGGCCAGAACGAGCTTGGGAAATGCTCGGAATGCCAGGCCGGCGCGTCGATCGACTCTTGCATATTCATGCCAGCATGGACGTGGCGCATGAAGAATTGCGTGATCCATTGATCCTGGCCGTCGCCACCGGGCGAGCCCCAGGCGAGAGAAGGCTCGCCGTCACGCAGCGCCAATGTCGGCGACAACGTCGTTCGCGGCCGCTTGCCAGGCGCCAGCGCGGCGGGATGGCCCTCTTCGAGCCAGAACATCTGCGCGCGGGTGCCGAGGCAGAAGCCGAGCTCGGGAATGACCGGCGAGGAATGCAGCCACCCGCCCGACGGCGTCGCCGAAATCATGTTGCCGGCCTGATCGACGATATCGAAATGCACAGTGTCGCCGCGCATCGCGCCCATGCGGCCGACTGTCGGCTCTCCGGCGCCAAGTGTTCCAACGTCAAGACTGCCGACGGTTGGCTCCCCGGCGCCGGCCGCCACAACGCCGGCCTCACGGCGCAGCTTCACCACGGCGCCGAAGCCCTCGATCGAGCCGGGACGCTGCTCAAGCGAAGCCCTGTCGGTGACGAGCTTACGGCGCTCGGAATTGTAGGCCTCAGACAACAGCGTCGTCATTGGCACTTCGACAAAGTCCGGATCGCCGTAGAACACTTCGCGGTCGGCATAAGCAAGCTTCGAACATTCGACGATCGCGTGAATGAACTCCGGTCCCACAGGATCGAGTCCGTCGAGATCGAAGCCCTTGAGCAGCGCGAGCTGCTGTAGCGTTACCGGGCCCTGTCCCCAAGGGCCGGTCTTGCACACCGTGTAGCCTTTGTAGTCGTAGGTCAGCGGCGCTTCGATATGCGGCGTCCAGCGTGCCATGTCGTCCGCAGTGAGCACGCCGCGATGCCGCTTGCCGCTGGTGTCCATGATCTCCTGGGTACGGCAGAAGCGGTCGATGGCCTCGGCGACAAAGCCGTGGCTCCACGCTTTGCGCGCCCGCTCGATCTGCGCGACGCGGTCGCCACCGGCGCTTTCGGCTTCCCTGACGATGCGGCTATAGGTGGCCGCGAACGTCTTGTTGGTGAACAGCGAACCGGTTGGCGGCACTTCGTCGTTCGGCAAATACACCGCCGCCGAGGTCGGCCAATGCTCGCGGAACAAAGCCGCGACCGTGGCGATGGTGGCGTTGGCGCGTTCGAGCAGCGGATGGCCGT
>Ga0069262_10132_pt1 | contig 11813 bp, 6 predicted proteins | sample MicForSoSWNC20_O_FD_60060 | JGI IMG/M metagenome (GOLD analysis project Ga0069262, IMG submission 60060) | reverse complement strand
AGCTCGGCTCCAGCCGCGGCTCCCGTGCCTGCTGCCGCCGACAACGTCGCCGCGACCCCCGAGAGTTCGCCGAGCCATTCGAACTTCTTCGCCAGCCTGTTCGAGCCGAAGAAGCCGCAGACGCAGCCTGCCGAGCCTCAAGGCGCCGTCCTGGCCGGCTTGAATCCCAACCCGCGCGGCGCCGAGCCGCCGAGAAGCGAAGCGGCACGGACCGAGCCGCAAAGGCCTGAGCCGCAGATAGCGCAAGCGCCGAAGCCGAAAGCCAAATCGCCGGGCGCCGCGCAACAGGATGCCAGCGCCGCCCCGGCGACCGTCGGCAGCACAGGGTTGATGCCGGGCGCACAGCCTGTGGTTCGGGCGGGCTCGTTCGACGGCCGCTGGGCGGGATTGCAGTAAATCGACAACGAAGTCGTCGGGCAACGGGCGGACGCCGGGTGACCGGCGCCGATGACGCCCTTACACGTAACGTCCGTGGCAGTGCTTGAATTTCTTGCCTGAGCCGCAAGGGCACGGCTCGTTGCGGCCGACTTTACCCCAGCTCTGCGGATCTTGCGGATTGCGCGCCGGCATTGCCCCCGCAACAGGCGCACCGGCCGCCGCCGCGGGCGCCGCGCCAATGGCTTGACCGATGGTCTGACCGACGGCCTGTCCGATGCCGTGGCGCGCCAGCGTTTCGGCGCCGGCCATGGCGAGCGCCATCTCATCTTCGCCGGTGGTCGGGTCGATTTTGTGCGCCGCCATCACCGGCAGCGGCGCCGGCGCTTGCTCCGCCGGCGGCGCCGCCTGGATCTCGACCCGCATCAGCTGCGCCGTCACCGCCTCGCGCAGGCTTTGGCTCATCGCCTCGAACAGGCTGAAGGATTCCGCCTTGTATTCGTTGAGCGGATCGCGCTGGCCGTAACCGCGCAGCCCGATCACGTTGCGCAAATGGTCGAGCATGACCAGATGCTCGCGCCAAAGATGGTCGAGCGACTGCAGCAGGATCGACTTCTCGATGTAGCGAATGACGTCGGGGCCCCATTGCGCGACCTTCCCCGCCATGTGCTCGTCGGCGCGCCGCTCGACGCGGCTGAAGATTTCCTCGTCGGCGATGCCCTCTTCCTTGGCCCATTCGTCGACCGGCAGATCGAGGCCGAGCACGCGCTTGAGCTCCTCGCGCAAGCCGGCGACGTCCCATTGCTCCGGATAAGCGTGTTCCGGCACGTGCTTGGCGACCAGATCGTCGATCACCGTATGCCGCATGTCGGCGACCACTTCGCCGACGGTCTCGTCCTGCATCCATTCGACGCGCTGATCGAAGATGACCTTGCGCTGATCGTTCATCACGTTGTCGTATTTGAGAATGTTCTTGCGGATATCGAAATTGCGCGCCTCGACCTTCTGCTGCGCCTTCTCCAGCGCCTTGTTGATCCAGGGATGAATAATCGCCTCGTTCTCGCGCAGTCCGAGCTTCTGCAGCATGCCGTCGAGCTTGTCGGTGCCGAAGATGCGCATCAGGTCGTCTTCGAGCGACAAGAAGAATTTCGAATGGCCGGGATCGCCCTGGCGGCCGGAACGGCCGCGCAACTGATTGTCGATGCGGCGGCTCTCGTGCCGTTCGGTGCCGAGCACGCACAGCCCGCCGGCGGCGAGCGCTTTCTCCTTCAAGCGCGCGACCTGCCCGCGAATCNCCGCAGCGCGCGGGCCTTTCTCCCGCTCTTGCGGATCCTCGATGTCGGTCAGTTCCTGGCGGATGCGCATATCGGCGTTGCCGCCGAGCTGAATGTCAGTGCCGCGGCCGGCCATGTTGGTGGCGATGGTAATGGCGCCCGGCACGCCGGCCTGCGAGACGATATAGGCCTCCTGTTCGTGATAGCGGGCATTGAGGATGGCGAAGACCTTGGCCTTGGAGGCGCCCTCGTCGCCGGAATAGAGCGCGGCGAAAGCGTTCGGATCGGAGAAATCGTGCTGCTCCCAGCCGTGCTGGCGCAGCATTTCCGCAAGCTGCTCGGACTTCTCGATCGACGTGGTGCCGACCAGCACCGGCTGGCCGCGCGCCTTGCAGTCCTCGATCAGCGTCAGGATCGCCCGGAATTTCTCGGTCGCGGTGCGATAGACCTCGTCGTCGTCGTCGAGGCGGACCATCGGCATGTTGGTGGGGATTTCCAGCACTTCGAGATTATAGATGTCCTGGAATTCGTCGGCCTCGGTCGACGCGGTCCCGGTCATGCCGCCGAGCTTCTCGTACATGCGGAAGTAATTCTGGAAGGTGATCGAGGCGAGCGTCTGGTTCTCCGGCTGGATCGGCTGATGCTCCTTGGCCTCGAGCGCCTGGTGCAGACCTTCCGAATAACGGCGGCCCGGCATCATACGGCCGGTGAATTCGTCGATAATGACCACCTCGCCGTTGCGCACGATGTAGTCCTTGTCGCGCTGGAACAGCTTGTGGGCGCGCAGCGCCTGATTCACGTGGTGCACGACCGAGACGTTCTCGACGTCGTAGAGCGAATCCGACTTGAGCTGGCCGGCGTCGCGCAGCCTGGTCTCCATCTTCTCCATGCCGGTTTCGGTGAGATTGACGGAGCGCTGCTTTTCGTCGAGCTCGTAGTCTTCCTTGGCGAGGGCCGGGATATAGGCGTCAATGGTATTATAGAATTCAGAGCGATCGTCGAGCGGACCGGAAATGATCAGCGGCGTGCGCGCCTCGTCGATCAGGATCGAATCCACTTCGTCGACGATGGCGTAGACGTGGCCACGCTGCACCATGTCTTCGAGCCGGTATTTCATATTGTCGCGCAGATAATCGAAGCCGAGCTCGTTATTGGTGCCGTAGGTGACGTCGCAGTCGTATTGGCTCTTGCGCTCGTTGTCGTCGAGTCCGTGCACGATGACACCGACGGTGAGGCCGAGGAATTTGTAGATCTGGCCCATCCATTCGGCGTCGCGCTTGGCCAGATAGTCATTCACGGTGACGACATGGACGCCGCGCCCGGCAAGGGCATTGAGATAGACCGGCGCCGTGGCGACCAAGGTCTTGCCCTCGCCGGTCTTCATCTCGGCGATCTTGCCGTCATGCAGCACCATGCCGCCGATCAGTTGGACGTCGAAGTGGCGCTGGCCGAGCGTGCGCTTGCCGGCTTCGCGGACGGTGGCGAAGGCCGGCTCCAGAATATCGTCGAGGGTCGCTCCCTCGGCGAGTTGCTTCTTGAATTCGTCGGTGCGTGCGCGCAGCGCCTCGTCGGACAGCGCTTCCAGCTCCTTTTCCAAGGCGTTGATCGCGTCCACGCGCGGACGATAGGCGCGGATGCGCCGGTCGTTGGAGGAACCGAACAGCTTGCGGGCAACAGCGCCGATCATCGCATCATCCTTCTAGATTTCGGGCTTGCCCGGCGATCGGCTTGATTGCGCATAATCGGGTCGGAAACCGGTTCCAATGGTGCGATCATGCTATCGTCTTTTCTGCCGGCGGCGACGCCCAACCGACGGAAAATGCGGGGCTATTCGGGCTTCTGCAAGGCGACTGAACGTCCCATTGCCTAGTCGAGAGATAGGAGGGGGTCGATTTTTTGTCAATGCAATCAGGCTCATTCGGCGCGCCCCCGGCTCAGCCCAAGATTCTGCCATTGCCAAGGCTTTGGGTTTCGGCGAGTGTCCGCCCGACCCGGACCGCCCCCGATGCGTCCGACAAACCTACAACAACCCGGCGCAGCACCGCCCCGCCAAAGGATCGTGTTCATGGCTTCCACTCGCCCGCTCGCCCGCGCGCTCGGCGCATTCGCGCTCGCGGCTCTCCTGATTGCGCCCGCCGTCGCAAAGGCACAGGATTCCGACGCGCTCATCGCCCGCGTCAATGGCGTCGAGATCCATCAGAGCGACCTCGCACTGGCCGAGGATGAAGTCGGCGCCAGTATGCCGCAAATGGCGCCCGATCAGAAACGCGAATACCTCATCACGTATCTGACGGATGTCGTCATATTGGCGCAGGCCGCCGACAAGCAGAAGATCGGCGACCGTGACGACGTCAAGCGCCATCTCGCNTTCGAGCACAACAAGGTGCTGATGGAAGCGNTGCTGCAAGATACCGGCAAAGCAGCCTTAACCGACGANGCCATGCACAAGGTTTATGACGAGGCGGTCAAGCAGATGCCGCCCGAGGAAGAGGTNCATGCGCGNCATATCCTGGTACCGACCGAGGCGGANGCCAAGGACATCGAAGACCAATTGAAGAAGGGCGCGGATTTCGCCACGCTCGCCAAGGAAAAATCCAAGGATCCCGGCGCCGCCGATGGCGGCGATCTCGGCTACTTCACCAAGGAGCAGATGGTGCCGGAATTCTCCGACGCGGCGTTCAAGCTCGAGAAAGGCCAGATTTCCGATCCGGTCCACACGCAGTTCGGCTGGCACATCATCAAAGTCGAGGACAAGCGCACCAAGCCGACGCCGACTTTCGATCAGGTCCGCAGCCAGATCGAGAGCTTCGTCGCGCACAAGGCGCAAGCCGAAATGGTCGAGAATCTGCGCAAATCCGCGACCATCGAGCGCCTCGACCAGCCGCCGGCCGCGGCGGCGGACCCCTCGACGCTCAATCCGGCAGCGCCGGCGAAGAAGTAGCGGTAGCATTTCCCGGACGCGGTGCAGCGCGTNAGCGGTGCACCGCTGATCCGGGATCGCCGCCCGCTCGGCGTGTGGTACGATCCCGGGTCTGCAATGCACCACTCCGCTTCGCTTCGTGCTGCATTGCGCCCGGGAAGCGTTGAATAAGTCATGTCTTCTGCCATCTCCCCCCTCGCCCCGAAAACCATCCCCGACATGCCGCCGATCGCCGGCGTACGACTGGCCACGGGCGCGGCTGGCATCCGCTACCGCGACCGCACCGATGTCATGCTGGCGGTGTTCGACCAAGGCGCCAGCGTCGCCGGCGTGTTCACGCGCTCGAAATGTCCGTCGGCGCCGGTCGAATGGTGCCGCGCCAGGCTCAAGGGCCCGCGCGCCCGGGCGCTCGTCGTCAATTCCGGCAATGCCAATGCCTTCACCGGTAAAAGCGGACGCGAGGCTTGCGCCTTCACCGCCAAGCTCGCCGCCGCCGCGGTCGGCTGCAAGACTAGCGAAGTATTTCTCGCTTCGACCGGGGTCATCGGCGAGCCGCTGCCGGCGCAGGCCTTCGACGGCGTTTTGGCAAAGCTCGCCACCGAAGCCACCGCCAACGGCTATACCGACGCGGCCGGCGCCATCATGACGACCGATACGTTTCCGAAACTCGCCACGGCGCAGGCGCGGCTCGGCGGCACGAGCGTGACCATCAACGGCTTTGCCAAAGGCGCCGGCATGATCGCGCCCGACATGGCAACGATGCTTGCCTTCGTTTTCACCGATGCGCCGCTCGCGGCGCCGGCTTTGCAGACGCTGTTGCGCGAGGGTGTCGTCGACACCTTCAACGCGGTCACGATCGACGGCGACACCTCGACCTCGGATACGCTCTTGGCTTTCGCCACCGGCGCTGCCCCCGGCGCGCCCCGCATCGTCCGTGCGCACGACCCGCGCCTCCTGCCGTTCCGCAAGGCGTTCAATGCCGTACTCGCCAATCTCGCCGAACAAGTGGCGCGCGACGGCGAGGGTGCGCGCAAGCTGGTCGAAATCACGGTCGAAGGTGCGGTATCGAAACTTTCCGCCCGCCGCGTCGCGCTGTCGATCGCCAATTCGCCACTGGTGAAAACCGCGATCGCCGGCGAGGATGCAAATTGGGGCCGCGTGGTCATGGCCGTCGGCAAAGCCGGCGAACCCGCCGACCGCGACCGGCTATCGATCTGGTTCAACGGCATCCGCGTTGCGCACAAGGGCGCGCGCGACCCGGCCTATGACGAGGCGATGGTTTCCGCGGCGATGAAGAACCCGGAGATCGCGCTCAAGGTCGCGCTCGGCCTCGGCAAAGGCCGCGACCGCGTGCTGACCTGCGATCTGACCAAAGAATATGTCGCGATCAACGGCGATTATCGCAGCTAGCGCCGGAAGCCAACCGAATGCCTGCCGCGATCAAACACATCCGCACCTCGACGCTCGACGTCGCCTACGAGGAAAGCGGCGCGGCGGACGGCATTCCGGTGTTCTTGCTGCACGGCTGGCCCTACGATCCGCGCTGCTACGACGAAGTCGTTCCGCCGCTCGTCGTCGCCGGCTGCCGCGTGGTCGTTCCTTATCTGCGCGGCTTCGGTCCGACGCGATTTCTGTCGGCGCACACGCCGCGCTCGGGCCAGCAGGCGGCCCTCGGCAACGATTTACGCGAATTGATGGATGCGCTTGCGATCGAGCGCGCGGTGCTTGCCGGCTACGATTGGGGCGGCCGCGCTGCCTGCATCGTTGCGGCGCTGTGGCCGGAGCGCGTGCGCGGCCTCGTTACCGGCAACGGCTATAATCTGCAAAATATTCCTGGCTCCGTGAAGCCGCTCGATCCGGCGTCGGAGCACCGGCTCTGGTATCAATATTATTTTCATACCGAGCGCGGCCGTGCCGGGCTCGAAGCCAACCGCCGAGCCTTCGCTCGTCTGCTCTGGGAATTGTGGTCGCCGCCATGGACATTCGGCGATTCGACCTTCGCCGGCAGCGCGGCGTCCTTCGACAATCCGGACTTCGTCGCGGTGACCATCCAATCCTACCGCCATCGCTTCGGTTATGCCGCCGGCGCCCCGGCGCTCGACGAGATCGAAGCGCAACTTGCCGCGCAACCCAAGATCGCGGCGCCGACAATCGCGCTCCAGGGCGAGGCTGACGGCGTGCAGCCGCCGGAGGCTTCGGCAAAGCATGGCGCCCATTTCACCGGGCCCTTCATGCGCCGCGTGCTGCCGGGCGTGGGTCACAATCCGCCACAAGAAGCGCCGCAAGCTTTTGCCGATGCGGTCTTGGAATTGATTCAGCGGACGGAGACCTGATCGGGTCGTGCACCTTTCGTTAACCAGCGTGGCGAATGCGGCTATGGTCAAGCCTTGATTGAATATGCCTTTACCCTCCACTCCTTAGATTGAGATCGGCCGTGAGCGTCAGACTTGTCCTTGTCGCCGCCTGCGCGCTGATCGATCCCGATGGCCGCGTGCTCATCGCACAACGTCCGCCGGGCAAGTCGATGGCGGGACTGTGGGAATTTCCGGGCGGCAAGGTCGAGCCCGGCGAACGGCCCGAAGAGAGCCTGATTCGAGAGCTGAGGGAGGAACTTGGAATCGCCGTCAAGGAGGAGTGTCTCGCGCCCCTGACCTTTGCGAGCCATCTCTACCCCGACTTCCACCTGCTCATGCCGCTCTATGTTTGCCGACGCTGGGAAGGGTTCGTCGAGGCGCGGGAAGGACAGCAACTCAAATGGGTGCGGCCGCCCGAACTGCGCAACTATCCGATGCCGCCTGCCGACGAACCGCTGATCTCGCATCTGACGACGCTGTTATGATCTGACAGCCAGAAGGGCTAAGGACGATGTCGAAGCTCGAAAAACTTCCGGTCGCCGCGCTTGCTTTGCGCTTTCTGCGCGATGACGGCGGCGCCACCGCGATCGAATATGCCGTGATCGCATCGGGCATCGCGGTGGCAATCGCCGCCACCCTGGTGACGCTCGGATCGAGCGTCACCGGCCTTTATTCGACCGTGCTGACGGCGTTGAAATAAGCCGCTCGCTGAGCGCACCATCGCTATGGATCAAGCTATCGCCCTGAGCGTAGGATTTATGGAGGCAAGCAGCCCTTTGACTTCTGCTGCCGGCCTTGGCGGACTGAACAGGTAGCCCTGAACTTCCGTGCATCCTTCCAATTTCAGCTGCTTGAACTGCGCGGCTGTCTCTACCCCCTCGGCAGTCGTGGCGATGCCGAGACCACTGCCCATGGCGATCACAGCTCGCACGATCGCAAGGCTATCGTTGTGCTCCGACATGTCGAATATAAACGATTGATCGATTTTGATCTTGTCGAAGGGAAACTTGCGCAGGTAACTGAGCGAGGAGTACCCGGTTCCGAAATCGTCCATCGATATTCTTACTCCGAGCGCTCGTAATTCGTCGAGGATCGCGAAAGTCGCATCCCCATCATACAGCAGCGCGGATTCGGTGATTTCCAATTCCAAGCGCGTTGCCGATAGGCCAGACGCTGCAAGTGCCGACACGACAGACAGCAATAGACCTTTGTTCTTGAATTGGATCGGCGACAGATTTACGGCGATCTTCACACCGCTCGGCCAAGTGGCGGCTTCGGCACAGGCTTGACGCAACACCCAGTCTCCGATTGGCACGATGAGACCGGTTTCTTCGGCGACAGAGATGAATTCCAGGGGCTGGATCATGCCGCGCGCGGGATGATGCCAGCGGATGAGGGCTTCAAAACCTGTGATCTGCTCTGTCCGCATATCCACCAGCGGCTGGTAGAACAGCTCAAATTCGCTATTCGCGACGGCATTGCGCAGATCGATCTCGAGTTTTCGCCGAGCCTGCATCCGAGCGTCCATTTCCGGCTCAAAGAAACGGTAGAGGCCGTGACCGTCCGACTTGGCACGATACAACGCCATGTCGGCGTTTTTCAGAAGCTGGTCCGGATCGAGACCGTCGCCCGGCGCGAGCGCGATCCCAATGCTCAATTCGACCGTAACCTGATCGCCGGCAAGCTTGTAAGGGGCTCCGATGATCTCGATGAGACGTGACGCCAGCGAGGTTGCGTCTATCGGTTGGGATGTGCTGGCTTGCATAATGGCGAACTCGTCCCCGCCAAGCCGCGCGACCATGTCGGTATCTCGAATGCATTGGCGCAGCCTGCCTGCAACCGCCTTGAGCAGAAGATCGCCCACGGCATGCCCGTAGGCATCGTTCACGTCTTTGAAGCGATCAAGATCGAGACCGAATACGGCCACTTGCTCCCCTCGTTTGAGGCGCGTCAGCGTCTGTCGCAACTGCTGATAAAGCCTCGATCGGTTGGGCAAATCAGTCAGCGCATCGTGGTGCGCCATATATTCGATTTTCGCCTCNGCTCTTCGCCGCTCGGTAATGTCTTTATGCGTTGCGACCCTACCACCGGCGGTCATTGGCGAGTTGGTCACCAACACCTCACGCCCGTCCGGTGTCTCGAAGATCGAACTGGTGACCTCGCCCAACGCCATTGCGGCGGCCAGTTCGGTGCGATACTTGTCCGGATCTCGATGCAACACGTTTCCGGCGTCGGCTTTATACTGAAACAAGTCGCGAAATGAGCAGCCCGGCTTCACAATCTCCCGCGACAACCCGTACATCTCGATGTAGAGATCGTTGCAAACGACCACCCGCTCCGCCGCATCGAACATTATCAAACCTTGCGACATATTGTTGAGGGCCGCGTCAAGCCGCTCTTTTTCCAGCGCCAGGCTTTGCATGGATGCGTTGTGCGCCCGCGCCTGCTGCCGGGCGATCAACAAAATCATCAATGCAACCGTCAAAGCCGCAAGGCCACCCGCTCCAAGAAGTATGTCCGTCTGCTTTTGCCAAATGGCGAGCGCAGCGGCCGTGTCCACAGCGACCGAGACTATAACCGGAAAATGAGCAAGGCGGTGAGCCGCAAGCAGGCGATCCTTGTGTCCAATTTTGCCAATGAAGCGAGTTGTACCGCTATCGCCGCCGCCTACGGCGCTGATTGTAAATTTGAAAGTTTGTCCGATGGCGGACTCGACCTGCGGAAATCGTGTCAGCAGGATCCCGTCACTGCGAACCAGGGAAATCGAGCTGCCTTCGCCGAGAGAAACGGAACTGAAAATCTTCTCGAAGTAGGACAGTTCGACGGCGCCCAAAATAATACCCAGAAAATCGCCGTTCGCGGCGGTGACCTTGCGGCCGAGAAACAGTGTCCACGCGCCGTCGGTCCGATTGTGCCCGGGCGCGCTTATGTCTGACGTCAACCGCGGATCGCGCTTAAGCGCATTAAAGAATTCTCGATCGCCAACGTGGATTTCCGGAACCGGCCAAGACCGCGAGAAATTGATAAGACGCCCATCGGCATTTATCAGCGAGAGGGCATAGATCTGGGTCAAGCCGCTGGTGCTCGTCCTAAGCATCTGATGGACGTCTTCACCCGACATCCGGCGCGCATAGTCGTCACTGGAAGCAATGCCGAGCGCCTGTATCTTCTCGATCACGCTGCTTTGAACCAGATCGACTGCCTGAAATGATTGATCGATTTGTCCGGCAAGGATCAACGCGGTGTTCGTGAGATCACGCTCGCTCTCGCGCAATGCACGATCGCGAAGATTGTCAGCCATTATCGCGGTACCAATCACGATCGCTGCGATCAGCGTCATGCCGCACAGGATGAGATAGCGGATAGGACGATTGCGCCAGGCTGCCAGACCGGAAATGGCGCCAAGACGAATTCGGCTCAGTTTCTGTTGCGACACACTACTACTCCCGTATCGGCGGGACCGCGGTCGCATCTGGCAGCCAATGCAGTGCTTGTAACCAGTTGTGACAAATATCGAGTTGCGGCGTTAAGCGTAGGAGACAGCTCGGCTCCTCGCCCGTTCTGCGTAGTCCGGAGACCTTAATTCGCGATGTCATGTGACAACGCAAGATCGCCGGTTTCGGCCGGTCGCCCGCGCTGTTACTGCCAGCGTAGTTAGGATGAGATGAAGCAGCATACGTAGCATTACTCAGATCGCGGCCGTATGCGACGTCGCGCACGGCAGGAGCTCGAATTTGGTTCCATCGGAACCGGCGCGGCGCTAGCGAGGAGGCTTCTCACCGGTTGAAATTTCGCGCGTGCCGAGCGCATCGGCGAGCCGCGTCCGCGCCGTACCGGGCTTGAGCGGCTGCTGCTGGCCTGGATGCGGCGCCCAGCCTGACAGCCAAATAATCTCGAACGTCGCACGCACGCGTCCGTCGTCATCTGAAAAGCGCTCCGCATAGATTTCGGCCATGCGCATGAGCGTTGCCCACCGGAGCGGCATGCGACGGCGGGCATGTAGCACGTTGGTCGCGCCCATGCGCCGCAGATCGCGCATCAGGCCGAAGACGGAGTCGTAGCGCACGGTCAGCCGCTCGACGTCGGTGACCGGCAAGGTAAATCCGGCGCGCTGCAGCAAGGCGCCGAGCTCGCGGAGATCGGCGAAGGGAGCGACGTGGGGCGAGGCGCCGCCCTCGACTTCGCTCTCGGCAGCGGCAAACGATTGGCGCAGCTCGGTCAGTGTCTCACCGCCGATGAGCGCGGCGAGAAACAAACCGTCGGGTTTCAACGCACGGCGGATCTGCAAGAGCGTGCCGGGCAGGTCGTTGACGAATTGCAACACCAATGCCGACACGACGAGATCGAGCGTGCTGTCGCCGAACGGCAATGTCTCTTCGTCGGCAACGATGGATTTGTCGGAGCGAACGGCCGCCAGCGGTGTTGCCTCGGTTTTCACGACCGTGCCGACCGAGCCGAGACCGGACAGCGCCGTGCGCACCGCTTCGCCCGGCGTGCCAAGATCGACGCCCAGATCGAAGCGGCGCAGCACCGCGGCCAGCCGGTCGGCAAGATCGTCGGCCGCGCGATCGAGCAAAAACGTGACCGGACCCAACGCCGCCGCGCGGCGACGGCGGTCGCGCAGAAGGGCACGGTCGAAAATCACGGGGCTTTCGGTCATGACTTTCTTTTGGACGATGACATTTTTATCATAGCGCGATAGCGTGGCGCCATGATGCCCTCGTCCGGCATGACTTTGCCCGTGCAGATCAAACGCGCCGCCGATACCGTGCGCGCGGTGTTGCGCACGGCGCTCGATATCGCTCTGCCGCCGCTCTGCCCCGCCTGTCGCGAACCCGTCGAAGGCCAAGCGCTTTGTCCGGCCTGCTGGTCGAAATTGTCCTTCATCAC
>Ga0069262_10124_pt1 | contig 12012 bp, 10 predicted proteins | sample MicForSoSWNC20_O_FD_60060 | JGI IMG/M metagenome (GOLD analysis project Ga0069262, IMG submission 60060) | reverse complement strand
CGCGGCCTGTTCTAAGTCGCCGCCTTCGAGCGCCACCAGGCCCTGATAGCGGCTCATCTCCGGGCCCTGATCGATGGTCATGGCAAGGTGGCCGCGCCCGAGCAATTGACCCTGGCTCGCGGCGCCCTCGGCGATCGCCTGGTCGACACGCGCGGCATCGAAGCGGGCGCAGGCCCGCACCTTGCCGGGCGAGGTGAAATCCACCACCAGCATGCGCACCGGTCCGTCGCTCTGGGTCTGCAGGATGAAGCGGCCGTCGATCTTGAGTGCGGAACCGAGCATGACCGTGAGCACGATCGCCTCGCCGAGCAGCTTCGCCACCGGCGTCGGATAGTCGTGGCTCCCCAAAATAGTGTCGACCGCCGGTCCGAGCCGCACGATGCGGCCGCGCAGATCAAGCGACTTGACCGCGAACGGCAGGATGGTGTCGTCGAGCCCGGTCTGAGCGGGCGCGCGAACCGGGATAGCGAAATCGGGATTGGTCATCGCGCTGAATATAGGGGACGGCCGGGCGATTGGGAGGCCCCGGCCGATCCGAAAGCTAGCCGCTCGCCCCCAGGCACCAGGTCAAAATTCCCTTCTGCGCGTGCAGCCGGTTTTCGGCCTCGTCGAATACCACGGACTGCGGACCGTCCATCACCTCGTCGGTGACCTCTTCGCCGCGATGTGCCGGCAGGCAGTGCATGAAGATGGCGTCCGGCTTGGCGCGCGCCATCAACCGCGCATTGACCTGGTAGCGCTTGAGCAAATTGTGGCGGCGCGCGCCGTTACGGTCGCCCATCGACACCCAGGTGTCGGTCACCACGCAGTCGGCGCCTTTCACCGCCTCGTCGGGATCGCTGCCGACAGTGATCGCGGCGCCGGAGGATTTTATCCAGTCGAGCAACGGCTTTTTCGGCGCCAGTTCCGGCGGGCTGGCGACGCGGAGCGAAAACTCGAAGCGTTCGGCGGCGTGCATCCACGAAGTGAGCACGTTGTTGGCGTCGCCGGTCCACGCCACAGTCCGGCCGCGGATCGGGCCGCGATGCTCCTCGAAGGTCATGACGTCGGCCAACACCTGGCAGGGATGCGAACGCCGCGTCAGGCCGTTGATGACCGGCACCGCCGCGTGCCGTGCCAGTTCCGCGACCGCGGCTGGATCCAGCGTCCGGATCATGATGACGTCGATATAACGCGACAAGACGCGCGCGGTATCGCCAAGCGTCTCGCCGCGGCCGAGCTGCATTTCCTCCGCAGTGAGCAAAATAACGTCGCCGCCGAGCTGCCGCATGGCGACTTCGAAGGAGACGCGGGTCCGCGTCGAGGGCCGCTCGAAGATCATCGCCAGCGTCTTGCCGGCGAGAGGCCGCGCGGCACTGCCGCCGGACGAGGCTTTGCGCATGGCCTTCATGGCCCGGGCCGCGGCGATCATGGCCCGCAGATCGGCAGCCGGAACGTCGATCAGATCGAGGAAGTGCCGGACCCCGGTCATCCGGCCGTCTCCGCCTGGCCGCTTTGCCCGTGCGCCCGGGCGAGCCGCGCCAAGGCACGGTCAAGCCGCGCGACGCCCTCGGCCATCTCCTGCTCGCTGACGATAAGCGGCGGCAGCAGGCGGACGACGTTATCGCCCGCGCCCACAGTGAGCATGTTTTCGGCGCGGGTCGCATCGACCAGCTCGGTCGCCGGAACCAGCATGCGCAACCCGATCAGAAGCCCTTCACCGCGCACCTCGGCAATCAGCGTCGGATAGCGATCCTTGATTTCCGCCAGCCGTTGCTTGAACAACAGCGCGACGTGCTGCACGTGCTCGAAGAAGCCTGGTGCCAGCATCACGTCGAGCGTGGCATTGACCGCGCTCATCGCCAGCGGATTGCCGCCAAATGTCGAGCCATGGGTTCCGGCCGTCATGCCCTTGGCCGCCTCATCGGTCGCCAGCACGGCGCCGACCGGAAAACCGCCGCCGAGCGCCTTGGCAAGCGACATCACGTCGGGCGTGACTCCGGTGCGTTGATAGGCGAACAGCTCGCCGGTGCGGCCCATGCCGCTCTGCACCTCGTCGAACACCAGGAGAAGACCGTGCTCATCGCATAATTCGCGCAGTGCCCGCAGGAATGACGGCTCGACGGAGCGCACGCCGCCCTCGCCCATCAGCGGCTCGATCATGATGGCCGCCGTCTCCTCGCCGATCGCGCGCTTGACGGCATCGAGATCGCCGAATGGAACTTGATCGAAGCCTTCGACCGGCGGGCCGAAACCGTCGAGATATTTTTTCTGTCCACCGGCGGCGAGCGTCGCCAGGGTCCGGCCGTGGAAGGCACCTTCGAAGGTGATGATGCGATAGCGCTCGGGCGCGCCGTTCGCCGACTGATATTTGCGCGCGCACTTGATCGCGCCTTCCACTGCCTCGGCGCCCGAGTTGCAGAAGAAAACGACGTCGGCGAAGCTCGCCGCGCACAGCCGGGCCGCGGCGCGCTCGGCCTCCGGGATTTCGTAGAGATTGGAGACGTGCCAGAGCTTTTGCGACTGCTCGGCAAGGGCCGCGACCAGTTGCGGATGCGCATGGCCCAGTGCGTTGACGGCAACACCCGAGGTAAAGTCGAGATAGCGCTCGCCATTGGTCGCGACCAGCCATACGCCCTCGCCCCGCTCGAAGGCGAGGTGCACACGCGCAAAGGTCGGCATCAAATTCGATGTCACAGCTGAGCCCGTCAACGCTGCGCAGCAGCAATAGCGCAGTTCAAATGAAATGTGCCGCCTCTTCCGGGCGGCACCTCAACACATTCTATTTCGGCGCGCCGCACTGTCAACACAGGATAATTAGGCGGCGCGAACTCCGTTTGTACCCACTTCATCCACACGAATGCAGGAATATGTGGACTCATTTCGGACGAACTCTTGCGTCAGACTCCGGCCATATTGTAGCCTTTTGATTGTCAAGTACGACATATCGTGCGGCGGACAGTCTTCTAAAGCGTTGGCGTTCTGAGTACGTGCTGGGCGGCGAGACACGCTGCCTGGCCCGGTGGGGGATTCTCACACAAGTCGAACCTGAAAAAGGAGTTTTCCCGCACATGCAAGGAGCATTAGGCATGTCGTGGACGGACGAGCGGGTCGAACTGCTCAAGAAGCTTTGGTCGGACGGCCTTTCCGCGAGCCAGATCGCAGCCGAGCTTGGCGGCATTACGCGCAATGCCGTCATTGGCAAAGTGCATCGCCTCGGTCTCTCCGGTCGCGCCAAAAGCACGTCGAGCGCTTCGCCGCGTCCGCGCAAAGCGCGCGCACCGTCGCATATGTTGCGCATCGGGCGCGCCGCGATCCGCGGCAATACCGCCCTGGCACATGCCTATGACATCGAGGCGGAAGCCGAGCCGGAGTTGATCGACAACATCATCCCGATCGGCCAGCGCCGCACGCTCCTTGAATTGAACGAACAGACCTGCCGCTGGCCGGTCGGCGATCCCGGCAGCACGGAATTCTTCTTCTGCGGCGGCAACTCGCTCACCGGCCTGCCTTATTGCGCCTATCACTCGCGGGTGGCGTATCAGCCGGCCAGCGACCGCCGCCGGGACAAGCGCCCGCAACGGTAAAACTGCCAGCGAATGAGTTTCTAGCCCACCTTGCCGAGGCGCTCGTCCTTGACCAGACGATCGTCGGTGACGACGCGTTCATCCTTGCCAAACCGATCGTCGAGCGAATAGCCGGCACCGCGTACGGTGCGGATCGGATCGGTGGCATGACCACGATTGAGCGCCTTGCGCAGGCGCCCGACATGGACGTCGACGGTACGCTCGTCGATATAGACATCGCTGCCCCAGACGCCATCGAGCAATTGTTCGCGCGAGAACACCCGGCCCGGACGTTCCATCAGAAACTCGAGCAGGCGGAACTCGGTCGGCCCCAGATCGACCGGACGGCTTGAGCGCGACACCCGCTTTTTCTCGCGGTCGAGCTCGAGGTCGCCGATGGAAAGCACCATAGCGACCCGCTCGGGGCTGGCGCGGCGCAAGAGCGCGCGCACCCGCGCCAATAGTTCCGGTACCGAGAACGGCTTGACGATGTAGTCGTCGGCGCCGGTGGCGAGCCCGCGCACGCGCTCGCTTTCCTCNCCGCGCGCGGTCAGCATGATGATCGGCAGCGACTGCGTCTGCGGCCGCGCCCGCAAGCGGCGGCACAGCTCGATGCCCGAGAGGCCAGGCAGCATCCAGTCGAGCACGACGAGATCGGGGGTGGTTTCCTTGAGCCTGGTATCGGCATCGTCGCCTCTGGCGACGGCGTCCACCTCATAGCCTTCGGCTTCGAGGTTGTAGCGCAGCAACGTGGTCAGCGGCTCTTCGTCCTCCACGATCAGAATATTGGCACCCATCCAGGGCTCCTATTTCTGCAGCAAAGCTGCCGGGAAACTCGTGGTGTCACCCTTCGGACGCTGGTCGGTAATTGGACGGCCTTCAATCATGTAATAGACGGTTTCGGCGATGTTGGTGGCATGGTCGCCGATGCGCTCAATGTCCTTGGCGCAGAACATCAGATGCATGCAGAAGGTGATGTTGCGCGGATCCTCCATCATATAAGTGAGGAGCTCACGAAACAGCGACGTGCACATTGCATCGACTTCTTCGTCGCCGTTCCAGACGGCGAGCGCCGCCGCCAAGTCGCGGCTGGCATAGGCATCGAGGACCTGCTTGAGCTGCGCCAGAACCAGCGCCGACATGTGCTCGACGCCCCGGATCAGCTTTTGCGGATAGAAGTCGCCGTCGAGCGCGACGACGCGCTTGCCGATATGCTTGGCATGGTCGCCGATCCGTTCGAGATCGTTGCACACCCGCATCGCACTCACACATTCGCGCAGGTCAATCGCCATCGGCTGCCGCCGCGCGATGGTGAGGATAGCTTTCTCCTCGACCTCGCGCTGCAAGGCGTCGATCGCCGGATCCATGGCGATGACGCGCTCGCCCAGCTCGACGTCGCGGTCGACCAGCGCCTGCACGGAATCGGCGATCTGCCGCTCGGCGAGTCCGCCCATCTCGGCGACCTTACGGGTGATATCCTGCAGGTCGGTGTCGAACGCCTTGGCGGTATGATCGACTCGTGTCGTGGTGATCTCGGTCATTGGCTTTTACCTGCGTCCTGTCGGCGGTCAGCCGAAGCGGCCGGTGATGTAATCCTGGGTGCGCTGATCTTGCGGCGCGGTGAACATCTTGCTGGTCGAATCGTATTCGATCAGTTCGCCGAGATACATAAACGCGGTGAATTCCGACACGCGCGCCGCCTGCTGCATATTATGGGTGACGATCGCGATCGTATAGTCGTCGGTCAGCTCGTCGATCAGTTCCTCGATCTTGGCGGTCGAAATCGGGTCGAGCGCCGAGCACGGCTCGTCGAACAGGATCACCTCGGGGCGCACGGCGACGGTGCGGGCGATGCACAAGCGCTGCTGCTGACCGCCGGACAGGCTCTGGCCGTTGGAGGCGAGCTTGTCCTTGACCTCTTCCCACAGCGCCGCACGCCGCAGCGAGGTTTCCACGCGCCCGTCGAGCTCGGATTTCGGCAGCCGCTCGTAGAGCCTGATGCCGAAAGCGATGTTCTCATAGATCGACATCGGAAACGGCGTCGGCTTTTGGAACACCATTCCGATACGGGCGCGCAACAGATTGAGGTCCTGCTTGGGCGACAGGATATTGATGCCGTCGAACAACACTTCGCCGGTGGCATGCTGATGCGGATAAAGGTCGTACATCCGGTTGAGCACGCGCAATAAGGTCGATTTGCCGCAGCCCGACGGACCGATGAAAGCGGTGACCTTGTTCTGGTAGAGCGGCAGGCTGATCGACTTGAGCGCCCTCGCCTCGCCGTAAAAGAAATTGAGGTCGCGAATNCTGATCTTCTCGGCCAAACCCGCTTGATCGGTTGGCGCGTGACTTACGTTCGGAACGCTGACGGAGGCAACGCTCATGCTCATGACTGNTTTCCCGANGGGACGAGGACCCGCGCGCTGATGCTCAGGACAAGCACCGCGAGGGTGATGATGAGGGCGCCGGTCCACGCCAGCGACTGCCATTCNGCGTAGGGACTGAGCGCGAACTGGAAGATCACGACCGGCAGGCTGGCCAGCGGCGCGTTGATGTTCAGGCTCCAGAATTGGTTGTTGAGCGAGGTGAACAACAGCGGCGCGGTTTCGCCGCTGATGCGGGCGACCGCCAATAGCACTCCGGTGACCATGCCGGCGCGCGCCGCGCGATAGCAGATGCGTGTGATCGACAGCGACCGCGGCAGGCCGATCGAAGTTGCCGCCTCGCGCAACGAATTCGGCACCAGGGTGAGCATGTCCTCGGTGGTGCGCACGACCACCGGTATGACGAGGACGGCGAGCGCGACGCCACCGGCCCAGCCGGAAAAATGCCCCATCGGCGCGACCATCACCTGATAAATGAACAGGCCGACGACGATGGACGGCGCGCTGAGCAGAATGTCGTTGATGAATCGGACCACGCTGCTCAACCGATCGTAGCGGCCGTATTCAGCCAAGTACGTGCCGGCCAATATGCCGATCGGCGTCCCGATGACGACAGCGATGATGGTGACAATCAGGCTGCCCACGATGGGATTGAGCAACCCGCCGGCCGCCGCGGGCGGCGGCGTCATCTCGGTAAAGACCGAAAGCGACAATCCACTGAAGCCGTGCCACAGCAGCGACCCAAGAATCAGCACCAGCCAGCCCAAACCCAGCGCCGTGGCAGCCATCGCCATCACCGTCGCGGCGGTGTTGCGGTGTCGACGAACGGCGTAACGGACATCCATGGCGCTATCCGATCCGGCGTTCGATGCGCATCAGCAAATAACGCGCGATGGCGAGCACGATGAAGGTAATGACGAACAGGATGAATCCCAGCTCGATCAGGGCGGAGGTATAGAGGTCGCCGACCGCCTCGGTGAACTCATTGGCAATCGCCGCGGAGATCGTGGTGCCGGGCGCGAGCAGCGACGCCGAGATGCGATGGGCGTTGCCGATGACGAAGGTAACCGCCATGGTCTCGCCAAGCGCCCGGCCGAGCGCCAACATCACGCCGCCGATGACGCCGACCCTGGCATAAGGCAACACGACGTTGCGCACCACTTCCCAGGTCGTGCAGCCGACGCCATAAGCTGCCTCTTTGAGCACGACAGGCACCGCCTCGAACACGTCGCGCGAGATCGAGGCCACGAAGGGCAGCACCATGATGGCGAGGATCAGCCCGCCGGTGAGCATGCCGATGCCGAAGGGCGGGCCCGCAAACAACAATCCGATGCCCGGCACGTTGCCGAGCGTGTCGATCAGGAACGGCTGCAGTGTCGCCTGCAGGATCGGAGCGAAAATGAAAAGTCCCCAGATCCCGTAAATGATGCTCGGGATGCCAGCGAGCAGCTCGATGGCGATGCCGATCGGCCGGCGCAGCCATGGCGGGCACAGTTCGGTCAGGAAGAAGGCAATCAACAAGCCAATTGGCACCGCAATCAGCATTGCGATGAACGAGGTGACGAGCGTGCCGTAGATCGCCGCCAGACCGCCAAAATCATCAGTGACCGGGTTCCATTGCTGACTGACGACAAAGCCGAATCCGAACTTTCTAAATGCCGGCAGCGAGCCCCAAAGGAGCGAGATGATGACGCCGCTGAGCAGCAACAGCACACCGATGGCTGCGGAGCGGGTCAGATGGCGGAAGACAACGTCACCGATGCGCAGCCGATCGAGCGCCTTGGCGCGTACTGCGCCCGCGGACGAAATGACCGAACCCTGCGGTAATGCAACGTCAACCACGGAACGCCTCCGCATTCGGATACACCGGTGGCACTCCTGCGAGAGCGAGCTGATGCGGCCGGTAAGATGATCGATCAGCCGATGCACCACACTCGGACCGCCGACCGTGAGGAAAAGGGCACTCGGCGCAGCGCGGATGGCTTAGGTGTGGCACATCAATGTTCTATGAGCGGCAGATGACAATTAGATGACAGCGCAAGTATTTGAATAATAGAGATATTATCTCGTAGGCGCGGCCGCCGCGGTGGGCAGATGGATGGTGAAAGTGGCGCCCTCGCCCGGCGCGCTGTCGATGGTCAGCCGGCCCCGATGGCGGTTGAGGATGTGTTTTACCAGGGCAAGGCCGAGGCCGGTGCCACCCTGCGCCCGGCTCTCGGTGACGTCGACGCGATAGAAACGTTCGGTGAGCCGCGGCAGATGCTCCGGCGCGATGCCCGGGCCGTAATCGCGCACGCTCACCTGCGCCTCGGANACGCCGTCCGCCGAGGCTCCGGACCCTATCTTGATGTCGACGCGGCGGCCGGCGGCGCCGTATTTGAGCGCATTCTCGACCAGGTTCTCGAAAATGCGGACCAATTCGTCGTGATCGCCCAGCACCGGCAGCGCGTTCGACGCGTCGATATGGACCGTCACGCCGCGGTCGCGCGCCAGCGTTTCGAGCCCGTCAACGACCTGGCGGACAATCGGCACGAGATCGACCGGCGTGTCGGGACGGCGGTGCGCATTGAGTTCGATGCGCGACAACGACAATAGATCGTCGATCAAGCGCGCCATGCGGCGCGCCTGTTCCTGCATGATGGCGAGAAAGCGTGTCCGCGCCTTGGCGTCGTCGCGCGCCGAGCCTTGCAGCGTTTCGATGAATCCGAGCAGCGCGGCCAGCGGCGTGCGCAATTCGTGGCTGGCATTGGCGACGAAGTCGGCGCGCATTTCCTCGACCCGCCGCAGCGGCGTGAGGTCGTGAAAGGTCATCAGCACCAGATCCGGCTTGATGGCATTTGGTCCACGTTTGACCGGCATCACGATGGTCTCGAACCAACGATCGAGCGGCACGCGCTCGAAATAAACGACGCGCTGCTCTTCGCCTTCCGCCGCCGCGCGGCCGATGGCCTCGATCAATTCAGGCATCCGCAACGCGAACGCGACCGGTTCGCCTTGCCGCAACGCCGGCGCCAGAGCGTGGGCGCGTTCGTTGAGTGCCAGCACGCGACCGTCACGGTCGAGAGCGACGACCGGATCCGGCAGGCCGGCGACAACGGCACGCAGCAGGTCGTCGCCGCGCTCCAAAATAGCGACGGGGGGTATCAGCCGCTCGTTCTTCTCGCGCGCGCGCATCGACACCAAAGCGGCCGCGGCAACGATGGCAAAGCCGGCAATCGCGTAGGGGGCGGCGAGCGTGCCTGCTGCAGCCAATCCCGCAAACACAGTCGCCGCTGCCGCAATCACGAGCAGCATTCCGCGGTGCGGCCTCATTGCGAGCNGTCCTCGATCCTCATTCAGGCTCATCGGGCAAGCTCATAGGCGAACGCTGCGGATCCAGCTTCGGGGCCCGTTTCGACTTTTTGGATCGGGGCGACCGATGGAACGATTCGCCTGCTCCGGCCGGCTGCGGCGTCGACTGAGCGATACGGCGGACGGCGCAGCGGAGCAAGCTTCACGCGCGCAAAGGATAATCGTCGTCCCAAGCTCTCGCAGTGCTCCAGGGCATGCCGCGAGAATTTACCGCTCATTTCGTTGAGCACACCCGTCTTCAGAAAGACTTTTGGTCGCGTCCATTTGGCGGATACGGCGTTGATTATATTTGATAATTCTTGCCGGAACCCCTCGCTCCGGCGCGCTGGCCATCGAACCACCGTCGGACTGTCATCAAACTGAAATAATAAAACTCCTACTAATGCGCGCCGTGGGTCTTGGGCGACGACGGCCCGCGAAAGAATCCCACTATAGCAGGAGGTACTGCATGCGAACGCACCTCGTTGCAGCCATAGCGGCTGCAACCGTTTCGCTCACCATGAGCGCACATGCCGCCAGCCTAACCGGCGCCGGCGGAACGGCCATTTACCCGGTCCTGTCCAAGTGGGCGGACACCTACGCCANGGAAGAGGGCGACACCGTCAATTACCAGGCCATCGGCTCGGGCGGCGGCATCAAGCAGATCGAATCGGGCACAGTCCTGTTTGCTAATACCGACATGCCGCTGAAGCCGGATGACGTTGCCAAGAACAATCTGGTGCAGTTCCCGCAAGTGATCATCTCGATCACGCCGGTCGTGCACCTCGCGGGCGTCAAGCCCGGCGAACTCGTATTCGACGGCCCGACGCTGGCTGACGTCTTTCTCGGCAAGATCAAAGACTGGGACGACCCAGCGATCAAAAAGCTCAATCCGAATGTCACGCTGCCGCATCAGGCGATCACCACGGTGCATCGTTCCGACGGCTCCGGCACCACCTTCAACTTCACCGACTATCTGTCGAAGGTGAGCCCGGAGTGGAAGAGCCAGGTCGGCGAAGGCACCGCGGTCAATTGGCCGAATGGAGTCGGCGGCAAAGGCAATCCCGGCGTCGCGTCCTATGTGCAGCAAGTCGACGGCGCTATCGGCTACGTCGAATACGCCTATGTGATGGAAAACAAGCTGATCTACACCGACCTGATCAACCAGTCCGGTAAGCGTATTACACCGACCATGGACGCGTTCCAGGCCGCGGCGGCGAACGCCGATTTCACCAAGGTGCAGGATTTCTATCTGATCCTCACCGACCAGCCCGGCGACAAGAGCTGGCCGATCACCGCAGCGACCTACATGCTGCTGCGCAAGGACAGCCCGCCGGATCAGAACCATCTCGCGCTCAAGTTCCTCGACTGGGCTCTGAAAAAGGGCCAGGACCAAGCCAAGGCGCTCGATTACGTCCCGCTGCCTGACGACGTGGTCAAGCAGATCGAGGCGCATTGGACCAAGGAAATCCCCTCCGCCTGGAAAACCGCGGAGAAGTAAGGATTCGTCATCGCGCGCAAGCGCGGAGCGTTCCCCTCGAGTTTGCTTTGAGGCCGGATGAAAATCCGGCCTCTTTTTTATCCGCTTTGCGATGCCTTGGGCTTTTCCCGAACCCGCGCCTTCGCCATCGGCTGCGGCGACGCGTGCGATATGCGCCGCGCAGTGCGGCTGAGCAGGGTTTCGCGGGCGGCCAACAAGCCGAGCGCGAGCACGAACGGAACGATGTAATACAAGAGCCGAAACAGCAGCAGGCCGGCCAGCAGATCGCCCTTGTCGAACTGCCACAGCGCGACCAGCATCGCGGCATCGAACACGCCGAGGCCGCCGGGCGCGTGGCTGGCAAAACCAAGCAGCGTTGCAGCGACGAAAATCACGGCGACCGTAACGAAGCCGACGTGAGGATCGTCCGGCACCAGCATGTACATGGCGGCCGCGCAGCAGGCGAGATCGACGATGCCGATGGCGATCTGGACGAGCGTCAGCGGCCCGCCGGGCAGCTGCACCTGCCAGCCGTCGCGGCCGATGACCCGCGGCTTGACCCAGACCCAGGCGACATAGGCGGCCAGCAGCGCCAGAATGACCAGCGCGATGACGCGATTGGCCCATAGCGGCAGTTGATCGAGCGCGCGAGCGGCTTGTGGCGCGTCGAGAATGCCCAAGCCGAGCACGGTGGCATTGCCGAGCCAGAACGTCAGCCCGGCGACGAAGCAGATTTTGGTGACTTCCATGACGGAGAGGCCGCAGCCGGAATAGATGCGATAGCGCACCGCACCGCCGGAAAACACGCTGGCACCGACATTGTGCCCGATCGCATAGCTGGTGAAGCCGGCGAGCGCGGCAATGCGATACGGTATTTCGTTGCGGCCGATCGTGCGCAGCGCGAACAGATCGTAAAATGTCAAAGTCACATAACCGGCCGTGACAAACAGGCCGGCGATTATGAGCGTCCGCCAATCGGTTGCTTTCAGCGCCCGCAGGAGCTCATCGACATCGAGGTCGCGCAGGATGTGATAGAGCACCACAATCGCGACCACGATGATGGTCACGCTCAGCGCAACGCCGATCCGGCTCCAACCGATCTTGCGTTCGAGGAAGCGCATGCCGCGGCGCAACCGCGTCATCATGCCGCGTTCCGGACCGGTTGTTTGCGCATCCATAGCGAATCCCGTTTCGCCTAAAAGCCCGCGAACCACCAGCCCACCAGCCCGAACCGGCCCCCACTAGCAGATGTCACAGGCCGGCGCGAGTGCAG
>Ga0069262_10110_pt1 | contig 12578 bp, 10 predicted proteins | sample MicForSoSWNC20_O_FD_60060 | JGI IMG/M metagenome (GOLD analysis project Ga0069262, IMG submission 60060) | reverse complement strand
TCGTTTTGCGGCGACCTCCCGGCGCTGTTACGCGCCGTCGGTTTCCGCGATATCGAAGGGAACCTCTCCTGCGTGATGGGGATTGGGTCGGACGCGTGGGACCGGCTCTTTGGCCAACCGCGGCCCGCCGAACTGCATCCTTTTCGGGAAATCAAGGCCGGCTCGCGTCATGCGGTCGCCACCCCCGGCGATCTCCTCTTTCACATTCGCGCCAAGCGCATGGATCTGTGTTTCGAGTTGGCGACGCAAATCATGGCGCGGCTCGGCGAGGCGATTTCCCCTGTCGATGAAGTGCATGGCTTTCGCTATTTCGACGACCGCGATCTCATCGGCTTTGTCGATGGCACGGAGAACCCAACGGCGCAAACGGCGATCGATGCCGCTTATCTGGGCCCTGAAGACGCCCTCTTTGCTGGCGGCAGCTACGTGATCGTGCAAAAGTACCTGCACGACGTCGCCGGTTGGAACACGCTGTCCACCGAAGCCCAGGAGCGCATTATCGGGCGCACCAAACTTTCGGACATCGAACTCGACGATGCCGTGAAGCCGACATCCGCCCACAATGCACTCACGACCATCGTCGAGGATGGTAAGGAAATCAAGATCATCCGCGACAACATGCCGTTCGGCCGCGTTGCCGAGAAGGAGTTCGGCACCTATTTCATCGGCTACGCGCGTTCGCCGCGAACGATCGAGCAGATGCTGGAAAATATGTTTGTCGGTCGTCCTCCCGGCAATTACGATCGTCTGCTCGATTTCAGCTTCGCGAAGACCGGTAATCTGTTCTTCGTGCCGTCCGCGACTTTTTTGGAAAACGTCGGCAACGACACTCCGCCCGCCGGGCAAGGACTTTCGGCCGCGCCTGCCCTTGCGCCGCCACAGCCGGTGTCGAAACGCGACGGTTCGCTCGGTATCGGTTCGCTTAAAGGAGATNACGGCTCATGAATAACCTTCACCGCGAGCTTGCCCCGATATCCGACGCCGCCTGGTCGCAGATCGAGGAAGAAACATCGCGCACCATCAAACGCTACCTCGCCGGCAGGCGCGTCGTCGACGTGCAGGGTCCGAGCGGCGTCGCTACCCCCGGAATCGGCACCGGCCATTTGCGCAATGTCGCGGCGCCGGGAAACGGAATCCTGGCGCGGCAGCGCGAGATCAAAGCGCTCGTCGAACTGCGCGTTCCTTTCGAACTCGATCGCCAACAGATCGACGATGTCGAGCGTGGCGCCGACGACTCGGATTGGCAGCCCGCGAAAGACGCGGCACGGCTTTTGGCCTTTGCCGAAGACCGCGCGATCTTCGAAGGCTATGCCGCCGCCGGCATCGGTGGCGTCCGCGAGGGAACCAGCAATCCGGTGATGCCGCTTCCGGCCGATATCCGTGCCTATCCGGACGCCATCGCCCAGGCGCTCAGTCAGTTGCGGCTCGTCGGGGTCAATGGTCCCTATTCAGTGTTGCTGAGTGCCGATGCCTATACAGGGCTGAGCGAGACCAGCGACCACGGCTATCCGGTCCTGGAGCACATCAAGCGCCTCGTCGACGGACAAATCATCTGGGCTCCGGCGATTTCCGGCGCATTTGTGCTTACGACGCGCGGCGGCGATTTCGGCCTGTATATCGGTGAGGATGTGTCGATCGGCTACCTCAGCCATGACGATAAGACGGTCCGGCTTTACCTTGAGGAGACGTTTACTTTCCTCTTATTGACGACGGAGGCATCCGTCGCATTGACTGCCCCGGAAACAAAAGCGGACAGCAGACATCGCAAATCATGACTACACGCCCCTAGTCTGTTGGGGACTGTTGCGAATCTCTACGGAGTTCAAAAAAGAGAGCTGGGCGGGCCCAATGCCATCCAACGGCGCTGTCCTTAATTCGACGCGCGCTTCATGGCGCTCCAGGTGCCGTAGCANGCATTGCCGCCGGCGCTCCAGCGGCCGCCGCCGCTCGCGCCGCGCAGCCGGCCGTAGCCGGTGGCGCTCTGGCCGCTTTTGCTCACGGTGACGGCGATGCCGCCGCTCGCCACCACGACGCCGGAAATCTGATAGCTGAAATCGTTGTCGGCCTGCCGAACTTGGCCGCCGATAATGCGCGCCGGATAGCGGTAGCTCGGATCGCAAGGGCCGGCCTCGGTGCGGATCGATACGCTCCACAACCCGTCATAAGCGCTCGATCGTCCCCGCTTCGCCGCCTCCGACGGCGTCGCGGCCGTTGCCAAAAACACGCCGGTCACTGCAATCGCCGTCAGAACGCTCAGCTTGCTCATTTGCTCGCTCCGGGGTCGCTTGATGTGGCTTTATCGCTGCCATTTGGTTGAATTGTGGATTGAGTGGCCGCGCTGCCCGGAAAAGACGGCGGCTCTCTGGCGAACGCATTGCCGCTTTTGCCCAGGTCGTAGCCGGTCTGAAACAGCGCCTTCATGTAATCGGGGTCGAAGGCGCCGCGGCTCGGCGCGTTGAAATTTGCCGGAATGCTGGCGACGTTGAAGCCGATGCCGCTGTTCTTGGCCGCGATAAAAGCGCGGTCGAGCATCAGGCGGATATCGGTCTTCACCGCCATGCCGACCGACTGCGCGAGAATCGTCGGCGTCGATCGCTCGACAACCTGAAAGTCGGGCTGCAGCCCGCTATTGACCACGACATAAAGCTCGGTCGCCGGAATCGTGTAGCCGCTGTTGCTTTCCGTCAGCGCCGGTGGCGCGACAAAGAACTGTCCGCCGACGCCGCCGTCGACATGCATCTCGGAAAATTTCTTGCCGTTGCCTTCGACGTCGATCAGCACCGGCGGAAAAGCGCCGGGAATGCTGCCGGAGGCGAGCAGCACGCTGCGGAACAGGTTCAGCGCCGCGTCGTCCTGGCCGTGATCGGCGGCGTGGGCCGCGATGGCGCCCATGTTCCAGACCACCGAGCGTTCGGCATCGAGATCGGTAGTGACGACGAACAGCCGCCGGCCGCTCTTATAGGCGGTGGCGATATCGGCGAGCAGCTCCGGCGTGATCTGCTTCTTGATCAGGTCGCGCAACGGCCAGGTGTCGAGAAAGCTCTCGCCGGTGCCGCCGACTTCAAAAATATCGGCAGCAGTNGTTTGCGTGTACAGCGCCCGCAGGGTCGCATCGTATTTTGGGCCGGCAAACATGAACGGCGCCATCAGCGCGCCGGCGCTCACGCCGGTAACGACGGCATAATCCGGCCGGTGTCCGCCCGCGCTCAATCCAGTGACGAGGCCTGCGCCGAAGGCGCCGTCGGCGCCGCCGGTGGAAAGAATGAGCCACGGTCCGGGCTGCGCCGGCAAAGCTTTGGTGAAGTCGGCAAGCGAGTCGGCGAAGAAGCGAGCATCCGGCATGCCTGGAATGCCGGCAACCGCATCGTCCTCGGCGGTAAACGGCGTGCGCGGCGGAAATTTCGATGCCTGAGCCGCCGGCGCGGGCGCCTGCGGCGTGCCAACCGGTGTGCCAGGAGCGATCTTCGCCTGTGGCGCCGGCGGTTTCTTCGGCTTCGCGCTCTGCGCGTAGGCGGCCGATCCAGCAAACGGCTGCGGCAGTTGCAATGTTAGCACCGCCGCGAAAACGGCGGCGCCGCATGTGAAGATGGTCCGGGCTGTCGCCTTGCTCATTGTCTCGTTCATCGTGGAGTGAGTGTCCGAAAGTCGCTGGAAGGTTCGGATCTAATACGCGTTCGCAACGCACTGGAGGGACGGCACGGAATCGCAACTCTACGAACCGCAAATATGACCGGCCTTTACCAACGTCAATCGGGCTGAATTCCAAGCGAACGGCTGCCGCAAAATCGCCTTTCAGCGCCGCAATTCCACCTCATAGAGCATCAATTGCCACGCGCAATTGCTAAATGCCCACTTGCCACTTGTCTGTTACGGGCCCGCGACGTTGCCGCTCAGACTTCCGGCAAAAGCGGCGGATATGCGTAGGTAATCCGGTCAGGCGTGACGGTCGGCGACGAATCGTGCGCCTTCGACGAGTATCGCCGCACTGGGGCCAAATGTCGCGAGCGCATTTTCGGCGTCCGCGACGAGCTCCTGCAGGCGCGCTTTGGCGCCGGCAAGGCCGAGCACGCTGACAAAGGTGGCTTTGCCGGCCGCGGCGTCCTTGCCGGTCTGCTTGCCGACCAGCGCCGGATCGCCTTCGATGTCCAGAAGATCGTCGGCGATCTGGAATGCTTCGCCGACCGCCGAACCGTAACGTTCGAGTGCGTCACGCTGTTGCGGTTTGGCGGACGCGAGAATGCCGCCGGCCTCGCAGCCGAAGCGCAACAGCGCGCCGGTTTTCATCGCCTGCAACATCTTGACGTCGGACACGCCGCGGTTCTGCACGCCGAAGCGGCCNTCGGCGGCGAGATCGAGCATCTGGCCGCCGGCCATGCCGCCGACGCCCGAGGCGCGGGCCAAGGCGCTGACCAGCTCGACGCGGACGGTGGCATCGCGATGCGTCTCCTGGCGCGAAAGAATGTCGAAAGCGAAAGTCAAAAGGCTGTCGCCGGCGAGGATCGCGGTGGCCTCGTCGTATTTGCGATGCGCGGTCGGCTGGCCGCGGCGCAATTCGTCATTATCCATGGCCGGCAGATCGTCATGCACCAGCGAGTAGCAATGCACGCATTCGAGCGCCGCGCCCGCCATCAGCGCGTTCTGCCGCGGCACGCCGAAAAGCGCCGCCGATTCAACCACCAGGAACGGCCGGAAGCGCTTGCCGCCGCCCAGGGTCGAATAGCGCATGGCCTCGATCAGGCGGGCGGGGCGGCTGATTTCGCCGGCCACGGCCTTGGCCGCGAGCAACTGATCGAGCAGGGTCTCGGTTTCNGCCGCAACGGCGTCGAGGTGGGCAAGAAAGGGGCTTTTGGCGTCCATTAGCGTGTATTTACCCGGCGTTTAATCGTGACTGCGGGGTCCTATATCAGGTCTTGCATTTAGGGGATAAGGGGCTGCCGTCCGGTGGACCTGCCCATTGGTTAATCGGCAAAACAGGGCAGGGCCGGTATCTGCCCGCAGCAAAGAAACTATAACCGAGGGACTTGAAGGGACTATCTGTGGTTATCGGCCTTGTAGCGTCAATGGTTCTTGCGATCTGGCTCTATCTCATTGCCGCCCGCGGCCGGTTCTGGCGCGCGGCAGACCGCGACGATGTAAGCGCCGTGGGTGGGATCGCGCCGGGCAACTGGCCTTCCGTGACTGCCGTCATCCCGGCACGCGATGAGGCCGACTGCGTCGGCCAGACCGTGGCCTCGCTGCTGCGGCAGAACTATTCGGGCGAGTTCAATGTCGTCCTGGTCGATGACCAAAGCCGCGATGCCACGGCGCAAGTCGTCCGTGATGCGGCGGCCGCGCTTGGCGCCACCGGCCGGCTCACAGTGCTGTCGGGCCGCACGCTGCCCTCGGGCTGGACCGGAAAATTATGGGCGCAGCGGCAGGGCGTCGAACTTTGCGAAAATGCGCCGCGGCCGCCCGACTATATTCTCTTCACCGACGCCGACATCGTCTATGCGCCGGACGCGCTGCAGGTGCTTACGGCGCGCGCCAATGCCGATGGCCTCGTATTGACCTCGCTGATGGCGAAACTGCGCTGCAAGAGCTTTGCCGAGCGCATGTTTGTGCCCGCCTTCATTTTCTTCTTTCAGATGCTCTATCCGTTCGCCTGGGCGAATGATCCGCACAACGCGACGGCGGCAGCCGCCGGCGGTTGTATGCTCGTACGGCGCGAGACTTTGCGCGCTGCCGGCGGGATCGAGGCGATCCGCGATGCGCTGATCGACGATTGCACCCTGGCAAAACTCCTCAAGCAGCACGGGCCAATTTCGATCACGCTGACGGATCGGGTGCACTCGATCCGCGCCTATCCGGAAGTCGGCGACATCCGCCGCATGGTCTCGCGCACCGCCTATGCGCAATTGCGCTATTCGCCGGTTATTCTTGCCGGCACCGTCCTCGGACTGGCGCTGACCTATCTGGCGCCGGTGGCGCTTGCGCTCTTCGCGCGCGGGGTGCCGCAATTCATCGGCATTTTCGTCTGGATTCTGATGGCCTTGGCGTTCCGCCCGACGTTGAAATTCTATCGGCTGTCAACGCTTTGGGCCCCGGCTTTGCCGGCCATCGCGGCGATGTATATGGCGTTCACGCTCGATTCCGCCTATCAGCATGCCCGCGGCCGCGGCGGCATGTGGAAGGGCCGCGCGCAAGCCAATGTTTAGCCAATGTTTAAAGGTGTTTCGGAACTCGCATGACTGACGTGAGTATCAATGGCGCTGACGATTGGCGCTCGGGCAAGGGGCATCGGGACGAGAATTTCCCGGTGGCGTCCTTTCTCATTCATCGGCGCCATCGCGGCGCTATCCTGGCGTTCTATAATTTCGTCCGCACCGCCGACGACATCGCCGATCACGCGGTGCTGCAGCCAAAAGAGAAGCTGGCGCTGCTCGATCGCCTCGAAGGCGGGCTTCTCGGCACCAATACCGACGATCCGGTCGCGGTGCGGCTGCGCGGCGCGCTTGCCGAACGNGGTCTTTCGCCCAAGCACGCGCAGGATCTCATCGCGGCGTTCAAGCTCGACGTCACCAAGCTCCGCTACAAGGACTGGGACGATCTGATCGCTTATTGCTCGCTGTCGGCGATGCCGGTCGGTCGCTTTGTCTGCGACGTGCACGGCGAAAGCCGCGTGGTCTGGCCGATGAACGACGCGCTCTGCGCGGCCCTGCAGATCATCAATCATGTGCAGGACTGCAAGGAAGACTATGAGAATCTCGACCGCGTCTATATTCCCCAGGATGCGCTCGCCGCAAGCGGCACGAATGTCGAAGCCCTCGGCGCGGCGCGCGCCACGCCGCAACTGCGCGATTGCCTGCACAAGCTTGCCGGCCGCACCGTACGGCTCCTCACCGAGAGTGACGACTTTGCCGCTGCGATCAACGATATGCGGCTCAGTCTCGAAGTCTCGGTCATCAACACCTTGGCGCATCGGCTGACGCGGATTTTGATGGCGCGCGATCCGCTGAGCGAGCGCGTGCATCTTGGCGCGCCTGCCGCCGCCGGATTGACGCTGCTTGGCATTTTGCGCGGAACCGCGCGCCGGTTCGGCCGCAAATCCTCCGCCGCGGCGCAGAAGCCGAAAGGGGCGTGAGTGAGCACGTCCTCGCAAGCGGCCGAGCGCGCCTCGGGCTCGTCGTTCTATTCCGGGATGCGGATTCTGCCGCCCGCCCAGCGCGAGGCGATGTACGAGATCTATTCGTTCTGCCGCGCCGTCGATGATATTGCCGACGATCCCGGTCCGCGCGACGGACGCCGCGCCGCGCTCGATCAGTGGCGCGCGGATCTCTCCGCGCTCTATGCCGGCGCGCCGCCGCCGCAACTGACAGGCCTCGCGCAGGCGGTGCGGCAATTCGATTTGGAACATGGCGATTTTCTCGCCGTCATCGCCGGTATGGAAATGGACGTGGTTGCCGACATCCGCGCGCCCGACCGCACCACGCTCGCCCTTTACTGCGACCGCGTCGCCTGCGCGGTCGGGCGGCTCTCGGTGCGGGTGTTCGGCATGGAGCGCGACGCGGGGTTGGCGCTGGCGCATCATCTCGGCCGCGCGCTGCAACTGACCAATATTCTNCGCGACCTTGACGAGGACGCCGGCCTCGGCCGGCTCTATCTGCCACGGGAAGAGCTGCAATCAGCCGGCATCACATCGACTGATCCAGCCACGGTCGTCGCAAGCTCCGCGATCGCCAAGCCGTGCGCCGCCATCGTCGCGCTGGCACAGGAAGAATTCAAAAGCGCGCGCGCGATCATGGCGAAAGCGCCGCGCCGCCAGGTCCGCGCGCCGCGGATCATGGGCGAGGCCTATTACCTGATCCTCAAAGGTCTGATCGCCCGTGGCTTCAACCCGCCGCGGCAACGGGTGCGCCTGCCCAAGGCGAAATTCCTCCTTATCGTACTGCGCAATTTCTTCTGAGCGATTTCACCATGACGCGTGTTGTGCACATTATCGGTGCCGGCCTTGCCGGCTTGTCCGCGGCGATCAAGCTCACCGGCCGCGGCGAGCATGTAGTCGTTCATGAAGCGACGGCGTTCGCCGGCGGACGCTGCCGGTCCTATCACGACGCTTTCGTCGGCATGACCATCGACAACGGCAATCATCTTTTGCTGTCGGGCAATCGCGCCGCGCTCGGCTATCTGCGCGAGATCGGCGGCACGGATCGTCTGGCCGGCCCNGATCACGCGGAATTCCCATTCATCGATTTGAAGAGCAACGAGCGCTGGACCTTGCGCTTCGATGACGGGCGGCTGCCGTTCTGGATTTTTGATCCGCAGCGCCGCGTGCCAGGCACGCGCGCGCTCAATTATCTGTCGTTGGCGCGGTTGTTGTTCGCCGACCCCACCAAGCCGGTCCGCAAGATCATCGCCTGCGAGGGCGTGGTCTATAAGCGCCTGGTCGAGCCGCTCCTGCTTGCGGCGCTCAACATCGATCCGCCGTTCGGCTCGGCCAAGCTCGCAAGCGCCATCGTCCGCGAAACGCTGGCTGCCGGCGGGCTTTCTTGCCGGCCGCTGATCGCGCGCGAGGGGCTGGGCGATACGCTGGTGGCGCCGGCGCTCGCCACGCTGGAGCAGCGCGGTGCGACGGTGCGGTTCGAGCATCAGCTTCGCGCGCTGCAATTCGGCGACGGGCGCATCACGGCGCTTGAATTCGCCGGCGAGACCATTGCGCTAGGCGCCGATGATGCGGTCGTCCTCGCGGTGCCGCCCTATATCGCGAGCGCTCTCATTCGCGGGCTCGACGTGCCGACCGAATTCCGCGCCATCGTCAATGCACATTTCCGCATCGAACCGCCGGCTGGCCAACCGCGGATCATCGGCGTGCTCAATGCCACGACGGAATGGATTTTCGCCTTTCCCGGCCGCTTGTCGGTGACCGTCAGCGCCGGCGACCGGCTGATCGATACGCCGCGCGAGGAACTGGCGAAGACGATCTGGAACGAAGTCGCCACGGTCGCCGGATTGCCGGCCGATCCAATGCCACCTTGGCAAATCGTGCGCGAGCGCCGCGCGACCTTTGCCGCAACCCCGGAACAAGATGCCAAACGGCCGGGCGCAGCGACTTCGTGGCGAAATCTTGTTCTGGCCGGCGATTGGACAAATACCGGCTTGCCCGCGACCATCGAAGGTGCCATCCGATCCGGCAATCGCGCCGCCGAAATCATTCTCAGGTGAAATATCCGAGAGCCAAGCGAGATGAATGACGTGAGCGAATTGCAGACACGACAGGCGCAAGCGGGCGAGCTCGACCTCGACCGGCATATCGACGCCGCGCGCGATGCGTTGCTCGTCTGTCAGCGCCCCGACGGCCATTGGCTGTTCGAGCTCGAAGCCGACGCCACCATCCCGGCCGAATATGTCCTGCTGCGGCATTATCTGGCCGAGCCGGTCGATGCCGTGCTCGAAGCCAAGATCGGCAATTATCTGCGCCGCATCCAGGGCAAGCACGACGGCTGGCCGCTGTTCCAGGACGGTGCCTTCGACATGAGCGCGACGGTGAAAGCCTATTTCGCGCTGAAGATGATCGGCGACGATCCGCAGGCCGATCACATGCGCCGCGCCCGCGAAGCGATCCACGCCCGCGGCGGCGCCGAAGCAAGCAACGTGTTCACGCGCTGTATGTTCGCGCTCTACGGCATCGTGCCTTGGCGCGCGGTGCCGGCGATGCCGATCGAGATCATGCTATTGCCAAAATGGTTTCCGTTTCATCTCGACAAGATCTCGTATTGGAGCCGCACCGTCATCGTGCCGCTCCTGGTGCTGATGGCGAAGCGGCCGTGCGCGCGCAATCCTAAGGGCGTGCGCATCGACGAATTGTTTCTCGAGCCGCCGGCGACGCTGGGGCCGACGCCGAAAGCGCCGCAGCAGAAGGCGTCGTGGTTCTGGTTCTTCCACGTGGTCGACAAGGTGCTGCACGCGACCGAGCCGTTCTTCCCCAAAGGCTCGCATCAGCGCGCCCTCGATCAGGCGGTGGCCTGGGTCGGCGAGCGCCTCAACGGCGAGGACGGCCTCGGCGCGATCTTCCCGGCCATGGCCAATAGCGTGATGATGTATGACGCGCTCGGCATTCCCGCCGACGATCCGCGCCGCGCCATCGCGCGCAAATCGGTCGAGAAGCTTCTCGCCGTTCACGACGACGAAGCCTATTGCCAGCCTTGCGTGTCGCCGATCTGGGACACCGGCCTTGCTGTGCATGCGCTGCTCGAAGCCGGCGGCGATCGCACCGTAGCGCAGGTCAAGCGCGGCTTGGATTGGCTCGTGCCGATGCAGGTGCTCAACGTGCGCGGCGACTGGATCGCGCGCCGCCCCAATGTGCGGCCGGGCGGCTGGGCTTTTCAATATGCCAATCCGCATTATCCCGATGTCGATGACACCGCCGTCGTCGCCATGGCGATGGAACGCATGCAGAACCTGGTCAATGTCGATTACCAGAGCCAGATCGACCGCGCGCGCGAATGGATCGTCGGCATGCAGAGCAGCAATGGCGCCTGGGGCGCTTTCGATGCCGACAACGAATATTATTATCTCAACAACATTCCGTTTGCCGATCACGGCGCGCTACTCGACCCGCCGACCGAAGACGTCACCGCGCGCTGCCTGTCGATGCTGGGGCAGCTTGGCGACACCACAAGCGATACAGTGAAGCGCGGCNTCGATTATCTGCGCCGCACGCAACTTGCCGACGGTTCCTGGTACGGCCGCTGGGGCATGAATTACATCTATGGCACCTGGTCGGTGCTGTGCGCACTGAACGCTGTGGGGCTCGATCGCAACGCGCCGGAAATGCGCAAGGCCGTGGACTGGCTCATCGCCATCCAAAATCCGGACGGCGGCTGGGGCGAGGACGGTTCAAGCTACAAGCTCGATTATCGCGGCTATGAGCCGGCGTCCTCGACCTCATCGCAAACCGCCTGGGCGCTTCTTGGCCTGCTCGCCGCCGGTGAAGTCGATCATCCGGCGGTGGTGCGCGGCGCCAAATATCTCGCCGACACCCAAGGCCAAGACGGTTTCTGGAACGAGCCGCGCTACACCGCGACGGGTTTTCCGCGCGTGTTCTATCTGCGCTACCACGGCTATTCGAAATTCTTCCCGCTCTGGGCGCTGGCGCGCTACCGCAATCTGAAAGACGGCAACGACAAGCGGGTGGCGTTCGGAATGTGATACGTCGGTCCGGGGCTCGCGGCCGTTCAGCCGCCCCCGAACGACGATACGGATTACGCTGCGCTCGCTGACGTCTTGGTCGCTTCCTTGGCCGCTTCGGCCTTGGCCGCCGCTTTGGCGGCCTTCTCGCGCGCTTCGTTGGCGCGCATCTCCGACATCGTCAGTTGCACGTTGCTGTCGAAGACGTATTGCGCCGGGCGCTGCTTCGACATGTCGATTTCCGGCGCCATCGGACCTTCGGTCTTCACGCCGCGCAGCCCGATCATCATCGCTTCGATCGGATGCTTCATCATGGCGTCGGCGGCGGTCGCCTCGTAGCCGCAATGCGCCATGCAGTTCGCGCACTTTTCGTAGCGGCCGGTGCCGTAGGCGTCCCAGTCGGTGGTCTCCATCAGCTCCGTGAAGGTTTTCGCGTAGCCTTCGCCGAGCAGATAGCAGGGCTTCTGCCAGCCGAAAATGTTGCGCGTCGGCATGCCCCACGGCGTGCAGTGGAATTCCTGATTGCCGGCGAGGAAGTCGAGGAACATGGCGGAATGCGTCAGGTTCCAGTTCTTGCCCTCGCCGAGCGCGAAGACCTTGCGGAACACTTCCTTGGTGTTGCGCCGCGCCAGGAAGTGCTCCTGATCCGGTGCGCGTTCATAGGCATAACCGGGCGAGATCGTGACCCCGACACCCATCTGCGTGGTGAGGTCGAGGAATTTCGCGATGTCTTCCGGCGGGTGCCCGCCATAGACGGTGCAGTTGACATTGACGGCAAAGCCCTTGGCTTGCGCGGCTTTGATTCCGGCCACGGCCTTTTCGTAGCCGCCTTCCATGCAGACCGACTTGTCGTGATGTTCCTTCAGCCCGTCGAGATGCACCGAGAAGAACAGATACGGCGACGGGGTGAACAGATGCAGCTTCTTTTCCAGAAGCAGCGCATTGGTGCACAGCGAGACGAATTTCTTGCGCGCCACGATGCCGGCGACGATCTCGCCGATCTCCTTGTGGATGAGCGGCTCGCCGCCGGGAATGGCGACCATCGGCGCGCCGCATTCGTCGACCGCGTCAAGGCATTCCTTGACCGACAGGCGCTTGTTGAGGATCGCGTCCGGATAATCGATCTTGCCGCAGCCGAAGCAGGCGAGGTTGCAGCGGAACAACGGCTCGAGCATCAACACGAGCGGATAGCGCTTACGCCCAGCCAGACGCTGACGCAGCACATAGGCACCGACGACGGCCTTCTGTCGCAGAGATACACCCAAAACTTGATCCTCTTGAATGTGCTTCCGATATCGCCGCAACGGGCGAGANATTGGAAAGTTATACTTTTGCCGTGACGCGACCGGCGGGCACGCCGTCGGTCAGTTCAGGCGGCAGGCGGAATTCGATGGTTTCATGCCGGCCATGCAACT
>Ga0069262_10108_pt1 | contig 12646 bp, 11 predicted proteins | sample MicForSoSWNC20_O_FD_60060 | JGI IMG/M metagenome (GOLD analysis project Ga0069262, IMG submission 60060) | reverse complement strand
CGCCAACAAGAACGATCCGCAGCGCGAGCGCTGCTGGATCGCGGAAATAAATGGCGAGACCATCGGCTGCGTTTTTCTCGCCGCCGATTCCGACACAGTGGCGCGCATACGCTTGCTGCTGGTCGATCCGAAGGCGCGCGGGCTCGGCCTTGGCGCGCGGCTGGTCGAGGAATGCATCGGCTTCGCCCGCGATGCCGGCTACAAAAAGATCACGCTATGGACGCACAGCGTCCTCACCGCCGCGCGGCACATTTATCAGAAAGCCGGCTTTGTGCTTACGCGCAGCGAGGAGCGCGTGAGCTGGAGCAAGCCGGTGGTCAGCGAGCACTGGGATTTGCAGCTGTAAAGGCAGCGGCGGCGCATGAGATTTGGCGGCAGCATGCAATCGGTAGCGCGCCAATCCCCGGATCGAGCCATGCGCAGCGGCCGCGGCTGGGTCGCCGCCGCACGCCTGATTGCTGTTATTATCGTAGCCGTGAGCGCGGCGGCAGGGATTTCCAGTCTGCTGAGAGACCATTGGTGGCCGGCCACGCCGGAAAGTTCATCGTCCCCGCTGGGAGGCCTCGGTAAGAATCCGGTGCCACCCTCGCTCTAGCCGGCGTCATTGGTCATTCAATAAGCTCAGAACGGCGAACTGCCGTGAAGCGCCCTTGCGCACGAGCCGAAGAACAAGCAGATGAGAGGAAATCAGGAGGCCCGTGCGGCTGGGTAAGCGCCCGCAGAACGGCGTCAGGACCGGAGGACAAGCGATGACGGCGATCCAAGGATACATCAAACCAACCCGCCGACCGGGTGAACTCGGCGTTCACTCGCTCGACCATTTCCATTTTGCGGTACCGGACCTCGCCACGGCGCGGAACTTCTATGGCGAATTTGGTCTCGAAGTTGGCGGCAAAGGCAACCTTCTAACGCTCAATACATTCGAGCATCCCCACACCTGGGGGACCATTGGCGAAGGGCCGCGCAAAAAATTCGGCTACGTCTCCTTTGGCGCGTTCGAGGATGACATGGACCGATTTTCCGAGCGTCTGCAGGCGATGGGGATCGCGCGGCTTGATCCGCCGCCGGGCATCGACTCGAACGGCCTGTGGTTTCGCGATCACGACGGCGTCTTGGTCGAAATCAAAGTCGCCGCGAAATCGTCACCAGACGAGAAGACCGCATTCTCTTTCAAGTCGTCCCCGCCTGGTGAGCGCGGGGCTCCGTTCCGCAGCGAGACACCGCGTACCCAGCCGCGGCGGCTTGCGCACGTCCTCATGTTCACTCGGGACGTACGCAAGGCGATAGAGTTTTACACCTGCGTACTCGGCCTGCGGCTATCGGACCATTCCGGGGACAATATTGCCTTCTTGCATGGCATCCATGGCAGCGATCATCACATGATTGCTTTCGCGCGATCGGAGGCGCCCGGCCATCACCATTTCAGCTGGGACGTCGGTTCGGTCGACGAGATCGGAGCCGGCGCCATGCACATGCTCGGCAAGGGCTTTACAAAAGGTTGGGGCCTCGGTCGACACGTGCTGGGATCGAATTACTTTCACTACGTTCGCGATCCCTGGGGCAGCTACAGCGAATATTCAGCGGATATCGACTACGTTCCCGTCACCTGCGATTGGCAGGGCGGCGATCAACCGGCAGACGATTCGTTTTACGCTTGGGGTCCAAACGTTCCAGAAGATTTCGTGCACAACTACGAAACTTGACAGCTGCCGGTGGCAGACAACTTGTTAAACCGTCGCCCCAGTGGCCTTCGGCCGGCGCAAATGCTCGTCGAGCCGCGGCATGATCTCGACGAAGTTGCACGGCCCGTAGCGATAATCGAGCTGATGGACCAAAATCTCGTCCCAGGCGTCCTTGCAGGCGCCCGGCGAGCCGGGCAGGCAAAAAATGTAAGTCGAGCCGGCGACGCCCGCGGTGGCCCGGGATTGGATCGCCGAGGTGCCGATCTTCGGGAAGCTGATCACCAGGAACAGTGCCGAAAAGCCGTCCATCTTCTTGTCGAACAGCGGCTCGATCGCTTCCGGCGTGACGTCGCGGCCGGTGAAGCCGGTGCCGCCGGTGGTGATGATGACGTCGATCATCGNATCGGCGACCCAGGCCTTGACCCGGGCGCGGATCGCTTCGATGTCGTCGGTGACGATGCTGCGCTCGGCGACGTAATGACCCGCGGCGACGATGCGCTGCACCAACAGCGCGCCCGATTTATCGTCCTTCATATCGCGCGTGTCGGAAATGGTGAGCACCGCGAGCTTAAGCGGCACAAATTGTTTGGTCTCGTCGATCCCTGGCATCNGTAAACCTTGACGCAACTCTTTACTTTGACCGCCCCGCGAAAGCGGGAGGAGCGGAAATACATCACTCTATTAATAGCTTAGGCCTGCCGGGGCGTCCTGCCAAGCGCCGTTACAGCGCGCCGGCTGACATCGTATCGCAGGCCGCGAGCTGGCCAGAATTAAAGCCGTTCGAGAACCAGCGCTTACGCTGTTCCGAAGTGCCGTGGGTGAAGCTGTCCGGCACGACATAGCCCTGCATCTCTTTCTGCAGGCGGTCGTCGCCGATGGCGGCAGCCGTCTGCAAGGCCTGATCGACGTCGCCCGGGTCGAGGAAGCTGTGGGTCTTCTGCGCGCGGTTCGCCCAGATTCCCGCGTAACAATCCGCCTGCAGTTCGATCCGCACCTGCAATGCGTTCGCCGCGGTCTTGCGCGACGAAGCCTGCTGCGCCTGCACGGTGTGGAGCAGGCCGAGCTCGTCCTGCACGTGGTGGCCGACCTCGTGCGCGATCACATAGGCTTCCGAGAACCGGCAGGCCGTGTCGCTCGAACAGGCATTGAACTTGTCCTGCATATCCCGAAAGAACGACATATCCAGGTAGATGTCCTTGTCCTGCGGGCAGTAGAACGGGCCCATCGCCGACTGCGCCATGCCGCAGCCGCCATCGATCGCTCCGTCATAGAGCCGCAACCGCACCGGATGGTAGGTGCGACCCATAGCAGTGAAAATGTCCGTCCAACGGTCCTCGGTGTCGCCGAGCACCGCGGCGATGAAATCCTTGGTCTCGGCGGTGCGCGCGTCGTCCGCGGGCGGCGGCCCGCTTTGCTGCACGACCTGACCGCCGCCCGAGAGAATTTCCGCGCCGTTGATCAGCACGCTCGGATCGATGCCGAGCGCCCAGCCGACCAGGCCGAGGATGATGATGGTGCCGATGCCGAGACCGTGGGCGCCCCCCGGCATGCCGAAGCCGCCGCCGGTGCTGGCGCCGCGATCGTCCTCGACATAGCTCGAGCGGCGGAAGTCATCCCAGCGCATTTGTTTGCTCCTTCAAAACACCAGCGATGCGGCGTTCATCAAAACGCAACTATTTGATCCTGTCAGCCGAATTAACCAAGTCTTTCCCGGCATTTATTGCCGAGTGACGCCATCGTTTCAGTAACATGTTTTTTACCTTGCGACGGCATGATCCGTTTCGTCGGTTGTAGGTCCCGCGTCGCCGACAGCGTCGCCTGAGTCAGAGTTCTGAGTCATGGTTGTGTCGCGTCGCGGGGCGTCCGTCAGGACGCCCCGCGTGAGTTTTGAGTCGCAAAAGTCCGCCTCCGCGCGCGTTGTCGTCGGCGACTGCGTTGCCGAGATGACAAAGCTGCCGGCGCAGTCGGTCGATCTGGTTTTTGCCGATCCGCCGTACAATCTCCAGCTCCAGGGCGACCTCAAGCGGCCCGACGATTCCCGCGTCGACGCCGTCGACGATGATTGGGACAAGTTCTCGAGCTTCTCCACCTATGACGATTTCACCCGCGCCTGGCTGATGGCCTGCCGCCGCGTGATGAAGCCATCGGCCACGCTGTGGGTGATCGGTTCCTACCACAATATCTTCCGCGTCGGCACGGTGCTCCAGGATTTGGGGTTTTGGATCCTCAACGACATTGTGTGGCGCAAATCCAATCCGATGCCGAATTTCCGCGGCCGCCGCTTCACCAACGCGCATGAGACCCTGATCTGGGCGGCGCGCAGCGCCGAGAAGCGCAATTATACGTTCAACTACGAAGCCCTCAAGGCGGGCAACGACGACCTGCAGATGCGCTCTGACTGGTTCATTCCGCTGTGCACCGGCGAGGAGCGGCTGAAAGGGCGCGACGGCAAGAAACTGCACCCGACGCAAAAGCCCGAAGCCTTGCTGGCGCGCGTCATCCTCGCCGCGTCGCGGCCGGACGATCTGGTACTCGACCCGTTCTGCGGCACCGGCACCACCGGGGCGGTGGCGCACCGGCTGCGCCGGCGTTTTATCGGTTTCGAGCGCGAAACCGGCTATGCCGAGGCGGCGCAAGCGCGCATCGACGCCGTCGCGCCGATGCCGGAGCCGTCGCTTAAGACATTCATGACCGCGCGCGAAGCGCCCCGCGTACCGTTCACGGCCCTGCTCGAGCGCGGCATGATCTCGCCCGGCATCAATCTCGTCGACGCCAAGCGCCGGCACCGTGCGCTGGTGCGCGCCGACGGCGCGCTGTCGCTCGGCGAAGCTGTCGGCTCGATCCACCGTATCGGCGCCTTGGCGCAAGGCCTCGAAGCCTGCAACGGCTGGACCTTCTGGCATGTCGAGACGCCGAAAGGCTTGACGCTGATCGACGACTTCCGCGCGCAAGTGCGATCGGAAATGGCCGAAGCCGCCGAGTAAAGTTCCGGCTACTTCCCCGGTATCACTTCAATAAGCAGCTCCAGCGCACGTTTGGCGAAGGCTTCCATGTTGGCAAGCCGATCGGCGCTGCCGGTGCGCAACATGATCGCGCGCTCGGCCGGACCAACAACCGCAATGCAAGTGTGGCCGGCCGGATCGCCGTAACGATTGCCGGTCGGCCCGGTGGCGCCGGTTTCGCCGAGGCCCCAGACGGCGCCGTGCCGCTTGCGCATGCGCTCTGCAATGAGCAGCGCATAGGCTTCGGTTGCCGCCCGCAGACCTTCCATGTCGGCGTCGCCGATAGCGAGCAACGCCGCGCGCGCCGCTTTGGTGTAGACCACGGCGCCGCCGAGAAAATAAGCCGACGCGCCGGGCACGGCCAGCAGCGAAGCAGCGATGAGCCCACCAGTCGAGGATTCGGCGACCGCGATGGTCTCGCGCCGCGCAATTAAACGTTTCGCAATTGTCTCCGCAAGCGGCAGCAGCGCTTTCATAGATCACCTCGTCCGATCTGGCACAGCACCCGAAAAACGCCGATGTCGGCGCCCGGGAATTGCTTGGTCAATTGCGCGCCGATCTCTTCCGCAGCAGGTTGGTAAAGCGTGTCGACCATCAGCGCGCCGGCAATCTTCTTGTCGCCGCCGCGCAGTTTTTCCTCCATCGACACCGGCATGCCAGCGGCATCGAGCGCGATCCATATTTCACCGCCGGCGACCGACGTTTCGGCCGCAAACCCTTCCAGCGCGGCCGACAACGCCGCTTCATCCGGTCTGCTGTTGAACCGNGCGGTGATCGCGAAAGCGCCGCGGAAACTGCCGCGCCGGATCGTGCGCCGGCACACCGTGCGATTCATGTTGACGAAAACCTCCGACATGATCGTGCGCGTCAGTGGCGTCGGATGATCGAGCCGTTCGAGATAGGGCTTCGAGGTGAGCACTTCGGGCGTTTCGACCATGTAGAAATTGAAATAACCTGGCGACCCGGATAACGCCTTGTGGCGCCGGCCAAAGACAAAACCCGGCACCGAGAGCCGCTCGACCAGATGCTCGCTTTGGAACCAAGTTTCGAATTCCGTCTCGCGCCCGGCACGGCAATCGTTGAAGATCGCGAGTATGCCGGGCTCGGCCGTCATTTCGCGGCGACCACCATGATCTCGACCTTATAGTCGGGCGAAGCGAGGCCGGCTTCGACGGTGGCGCGGGCCGGCGTGTGGCCGGGCGCTACCCAGGCGTCCCACACCGCGTTCATCTCGGCGAAATTCGCCATGTCGGTGATCCAGATATTGGCCGACAGGAGCTTGCTCTTGTCGGTCCCGGCCTTGGCGAGGAACCCGTCGATCTGCGAGAGGATGCTCTTGGTCTGCTCGGCCGTGGTCTTGCCCTTGGGCGCGTCGGCGACGATGCCGGCAAGATAGACCGTGTCGCCATGGACGACGGCCTTGCTCATGCGCGGTCCGGCCTCGTGACGTTCGATTGTCATGATTGATCCTTTCCCGGTTGGACTTTGTATATTCGATCCGAAGTCAGCGCGTGTGCCAAGACCTTGCGCATGAGGCTCGGCAGAGCCTCGCCGGCGAGATCCGAGATTGCAGTCCACCGCGTATCTTTGGGCGCCGGTGTGCGCGCCGGAAGGTCGGCCGCGTAGACGGCGAGTTCGAGCGGGAAATGGGTAAAGACGTGGCGAACAATGCCGAGAGTGCGACGCCAAGTTGGTGACTTTCGTGAGGCAAAACGCGGGACGCTCTCCAACGCGATGCTTTCGTCAAAATCTTTCGTCCATTCCGTCGTCGGCACTTCGGTCATGCCGCCAAGCAGACCCTTCGTCGGCCGTGTGCGCAGCAGCACGAAACCGTCGGCGCGGCGAACGACAAAAGCGGCGCCGCGGCGCAACGCCCCTTCCCGCTTCGGCCCACGGCGCGGAAACGTCTCGGCATCGCCGCGCGCATAAGCCGCGCAGCTTTCGTTCCAGGGACAGAGCGCGCAGGCCGGCGTCTTCGGCGTGCAGATAGTGGCGCCGAGATCCATCATGGCTTGAGCGAAATCGCCGGCACGCCGCGGCGGCGTCAGTCCGCGCGCCAAGCGGGAAATTTCCGGCTTGGCGGCCGGCAGCGGCGTATCGACCGCATAAAGCCGCGCGACGACGCGCTCGATATTGCCGTCGACCGGCGTGCCCGGAGCATCGAATGCGATGGCCGCGATGGCCGCCGCGGTATAGGCGCCGATGCCAGGCAAATCGCGAAGGCTCTCTTCGCTCGCCGGTATTTGACCGTCATGCTGCTCGACAACGACGCGGGCGCAAGCATGCAGATTACGGGCACGGGCGTAATAGCCGAGGCCGGCCCAGGATTTGAGCACATCGTCGAGCGGCGCCGCCGCCAGCGCCCGTATATCGGGCCAGCGCGCCAGAAAGCGCGCGTAATAGGGCCCGACCGCCTTGACCGTGGTCTGCTGCAGCATGATTTCGGACAGCCAGACGCGATACGGATCGGCGCGCTCCCCCGGCGGCGCGCGCCAGGGCAGCTTGCGGCGATGGCGGTCGTACCAAGCCAGCAAGTCCATGGGCCGGGGCGGCGAAATCGCGGCCGCGCCCGTGCGGCGCTGTCGTCTCGCTGGCTTCGCTGCTAGGGTCATAGACTGTGGGATGACAGAGCCAAACCCGATGAACAAGCTCCGTTCATGAACAAGCCGCGCCCGTTCGCCAAGCCGCTGCGCGATCTTGTCCCTAAGATCGTGGGCGAGACCTTTACGCGACAGGGCTTTGCCTCGGCCGAACTGGTCACGCGCTGGACCGAGATTGTCGGGGTGGAAATCGCCGCCCATAGCGAGCCGATGAGAATCCAATGGCCGCGCCCGGCGGACGGCGACGAGCGCGAGCCCGGCACGTTGGTGCTGCGGGTCGAGGGACCGGCGGCGATCGAGATCCAGCACCTCGGCGACGTCATCTGCGAACGGGTCAATCGCTTTCTCGGCTGGCGTGCGGTGGCGCGGCTGGCACTGCGGCAGGCGCCGCTGCGCCATGGCGAACGCAAAGCGGCCCGCGTCCTCGATACAGCGGCGGCGACACGGCTTGCCGAAACGCTGACGGACATCCGCGATGACGATTTGAAAAACGCGCTGGCGCGGCTCGGCGCTGCGATCAAACGGCCGTGAAGCCGGCTGCCGCAGGGGCATAGCAAGGGACTTGGCTCCCAGGCGCGCTAATGCCACATTCTTGCGCCAAGAATTCCTCGAATTCCCGTTCGAACCAGGAGCCTCCTCCGTGACGCTTAATCGTCGTGAATTGCTATTGGCCGGCGCGGCTTTCGCCCTCGTCGGAACCGGCGTGTCCGCCGCGCTACTGCCGTTCTCAACTCCGGCCCGGGCGGACGATACGACGGCTTCGCCCGCCGATCTGGCCGATGCCGGTCCGAACGGCGACGTGATACTCGGCTCCGACAAGGCGCCGGTGACGATCATCGAATATGCCTCGATGACCTGTCCGCACTGCGCGCATTTCTCCGAGAATACGTTTCCGGAGCTGAAGAAGCGCTACATCGATACCGGCAAAGTGCGCTTCACGCTGCGTACCTTCCCGCTCGACCAGCTGGCGGCGGCGGGTTTCATGGTGGCGATCTGCGGCGGCAAAGACAAATATATGCCGATCGTCGAGACCCTGTTCGCCAAGCAGGAACAATGGATCGTCAAGGATCCGGTGCCCCCGCTCGAGGAAATCGCCAAGCAGTTCGGCTTCACCGACGACCAGTTCAAGCAGTGCCTGGCGAATCAGAAGGTGCTTGACGACATCCAAGCGGTGCGCGATCACGCCGTCCAGAAGCTCGGGGTCAACTCAACGCCCACTTTCTTCATCAATGGCAAGAAGCTGATCGGCGACCTCTCCATTGACCAGATGGCGAAGGAGATCGACCCCTATCTCAAGACGGGATAAGGGTTTTTTGCTTCCGAGCGGGTCCGGCTGAGCGTGCGCCGGCCGCCGGCCGAAGCGGTCCGGCTGCGCGAAGGTCTGGATAAATCGGCGGTGCGTGTTGCGCTGGCAAACCCNACGATTCATTCTCCGCGCCGATGCGGCACATCTCCCGCGCCGAAGNCGTTCCGGCTTTCGGCGTGAGCATTTAATGATTCCCTGCACCGCCGCGGCATGGGAGAGGGACGTGCCAAGCGAATGAAGCTCACGCGGCTGCGCCTGATCGGCTTCAAATCCTTCGTCGAACCGACCGATTTCGAGATCGAACCCGGACTGACCGGGGTCGTCGGCCCGAACGGCTGCGGCAAATCCAATCTGGTCGAGGCCGTGCGGTGGGTCATGGGCGAAGCCTCCTACAAGGCCATGCGCGCCGCCGAGATGGACGACGTCATCTTCTCCGGCAATAACGGCCGGCCGGCGCGCAATCACGCCGAGGTCGCCGTCTCGATCGACAACAGCGACCGCACTGCGCCGGCCTCGTTCAATGAATTCGATACGCTCGAAATCTCGCGACGAATTATGCGCGAGCATGGCTCGACGTTCCGCGTCAACGGCCGGGAGGTGCGCGCGCGCGACGTCGGCTTGCTGTTCGCCGACGCTTCGACCGGCTCGCATTCGCCCGCTTTGGTGCACCAGGGCCGCATTGGCGAGATCATCCAGGCGCGGCCGGATCAGCGCCGCCGCGTCCTCGAAGAAGCCGCCGGCATTTCCGGCCTGCATGCGCGCCGTCATGAAGCGGAGCTGCGGCTCAAAGCCGCCGAACAAAACCTAGCGCGAGCCGAGGACGTCATCGGCCAATTGGCCGGCCAGGTCGCGGCGCTGAAAACTCAGGCCAGGCAGGCGGTGCGCTACCGCAACATCTCAGGCCAAGTCCGCCGCACCGAGGCGCTCCTTTTCCACCTGCGCTGGATCGCCGCGCAGGCCGAAGTCGGCGAAACCGGTCATGCCAAGGACGAAGCCGTTCGCGTCGTCGCGGCGCGCACCGGCGAACAGGCGCAAGCTTCGACCCGCCAGGCGCAAATCGCCGCCACGCTGCCGGCGTTGCGCGAAGCCGAGGCGCGAGCCGCCGCCGGCCTGCAACGCCTTGTCGTCGCGCGTGAAACGCTGGAGCGCGAGGAGGCCCGCGCCAAGGAGCGAATCGGCGAGCTCGACCGCCGCATCGAGCAGTTCGCGGCCGACCTGGCCCGCGAGCAGGCGCTGGCGGCCGATGCCGCTGCGGCGCTGCAACGCCTCGATGCCGAAGAGAAAGCTCTTGTCGCGGTCGCGCAGGAGACCGAACAACGGCTTGCCGGCGCCAATGAACGGGTCTTGGCGGCGGATACGATGCTTGCCGCTTCGGAAAAATCCTTTACCGAATTGACCGGCGCGCTCGCCGATCTCACCGCGCGCCGCAATCAATTGCAGTCCGCCTTGCGCGAGCACCAAGAGCGCGCCACGCGGCTCGAAGCCGAGTTCGCCAATATCGAAGCGGGCCTTGCCGCGACCGATTCCGGCGCGCCGGATTTGCCGACACTGGCCGCAGCGGTGGCTGAAGCACAAGCCGCGCTCGCTGAAGCGGAAAGTGCGGCGCATGCCGCGGAAGCCGCACATCGGCAAGCCCGCGAAGAGATCGACGCCGCACGCGCGCCGCTTTCCGCCGCCGAGAAGAGCGTGCAACGGCTCGAAACCGAGGCCAAGACCATCGGCAAGCTGCTCGCGGTCGAGAGCAAAAATCTGTGGCCGCCGGTGATGGACGTGATCGGCGTAACCGAAGGCTACGAAAAGGCGCTCGGCGCCGCCTTGGGCGACGATCTCGATGCGCCGGTGGGCGCTTCAGCGCCGATGCACTGGGCCGGCGCGGCGCTCGATCCATCCGATCCGCGCCTGCCGGACGGCGTCGTGGCGCTGTCGGAATATGTGAAGGCGCCGGAGGAACTCCAACGCCGCCTGGCCCAGATCGGCGTGGTTGAACGCGCCGACGGGCCGCACCTGGCCGCCATGCTCAAGCCGGGCCAGCGGCTGGTGTCGCGCGAAGGCGATTTCTGGCGCTGGGACGGGTTTGCGGTTGCCGCTCATGCGCCGACCGGCGCGGCGCGCCGGCTTGCCGAACGCGGCCGTTTGCAAGCGATCGAGAGCGAGCTTGCAAACGCGCGGAGCGACGTCGAAGGCAAGCGCGGTATTGTCGACGCAGCCGAAGCGGCGCTCAACGCGGCGACGGCCGCGGAAACCGAAGCGCGCGCTCGCTGGCGCGAGGCCCAGCACCGGACCGATGCCGCGCGCGAGCAACACGCTGCCGCCGAGCGCGAGATCAGCCGCAATGCCGCACGCCTTTCGGCACTCCAGGAAGCGCGCCAGCGCATCGGCGCGGCGCGCGACGAGACCCAGCTTGCCCGGGCTGAGGCGGAGACGGCGTTCGCCGCCTTGCCGGACGCCGCCGAAATCGAAGGCAAGCTCGCCGATATCAATGCAGCCGTCGCGCGCGAACGCTCAGCCTGCGCCGAGCAGCGCGGCGAGGCCCAAGCGGTCGCGCGCGAATCCGAGCTTGCCCATCACCGGCTGCGCGCCATCGCCGCCGAGCGGCGGGAATGGAACGACCGCAACGACAATGCGGCGACCCAGATCGCCACGCTCGCACGGCGCACCGACGAGGCGGCCAACGAACGCGCCGAACTGATCGACGCGCCGCAAAAATTCGAAGCCCAGCGCCAAGCGCTGATCGGCGAGATCGAAACCGCGACCGGCGAACGCCGCGCCGCCGCCGACCAGCTCGCGGCGGCCGAGACCGATCTNGCCGAGGCTGACAGGGCCGCACGGCTCGCCTTGGAGGCGGTCGGCGAAGCCCGTGCCGAGGCGGCGCGCAGCGAGGAGCGCCATGACGGCGCGCGGCGCCGGCTCGCCGATATCGAGCATGAAATCCGCGAAGTCCTGCAAATCGAGCCCGCGACCGCGGCGGAAGTCGCGGAGCTCAAGCCCGACGCCGAGACCCCTTCGATCGCCGAGGTCGAGACCAAGATCGAGCGCATCAAACAGGAGCGCGAGCGGCTGGGCTCGGTAAATCTCCTTGCCGAGCAGGAATTGCGCGAGGTCGAAGAGCAGCACCAGAAGCTCGTCGGCGAGCGCGACGACCTGGTCGAGGCGATCCGCCGGCTGCGCCAGGGCATTCACAGCCTCAACCACGAAGCGCGCGAGCGGCTCCTTACCTCATTCCAGATCGTCAACGAGAACTTCAAGAAGCTGTTCACCGAACTGTTCGGCGGCGGCAATGCCGAGCTGCAACTGATCGAGAGCGAAGACCCGCTGGAAGCCGGGCTCGAAATCATGGCGAAGCCGCCCGGCAAAAAGCCGGCGACGCTGTCGCTATTGTCCGGCGGCGAGCAGGCGCTTACGGCGCTTGCTTTGATTTTCGCGGTATTCCTCACCAACCCGGCGCCGATCTGCGTGCTCGACGAGGTCGACGCGCCGCTCGACGATTACAATGTCGAGCGCTTCTGCACGCTGCTCGACGAGATGACGCGCTCCACCGAGACCCGCTTCATCATCATCACCCACAACCCGATCACCATGGCGCGCATGAACCGGCTCTACGGCGTCACCATGGCCGAGCGCGGCGTGTCGCAGCTCGTCTCCGTCGACCTCGAAGGCGCGGTGAAGCTTAGAGAGGCGAGCTGAGAAATACCTTCAGCGCCCCGAACAGCGCCTTCGGATCGTATTGGCCCTGATAGACGGCCGGCGGCGCAGGACCGCGCTTGAGAAGGACATGGATCGCCTCCCATGCCGAGCGCACGGAGCACTCGATGGTGAAGGCGATTTCCCTGGGCATGTCGATGTACTGGCCGATAAGCCCGAGATTGGTCGACCCCTCTGGAACAGGCGGCGGCATGTCGCCACTGCTCCAAGGGAGCCAGACGTTGTTGACGTAGGGCATGTAGCAAGGCACGCAAATCGATGACGCCATGATCGCGTCCAGCTGCGCATCGAAGCGCAGTTGGCGCAGCGTCTCCTCCAGGATCTCCGCGCCGGTACATTGATCCATGCGTTTTT
>Ga0069262_10107_pt1 | contig 12660 bp, 10 predicted proteins | sample MicForSoSWNC20_O_FD_60060 | JGI IMG/M metagenome (GOLD analysis project Ga0069262, IMG submission 60060) | reverse complement strand
CTGTCAGGCGGCGCTGACGAAGCGTGGCGTCGCAGTGCTGGTTGTGCCGGCGGATATCTCAAACGCGGCCGCGGAACACGAACGACCCTATACCGTCCACGCCCGGCGGCCGGTCATTCGTCCGAGTGACGCCGATCTCGACGAGATCGCGGGCATTCTCAACAGCAGCGACGCGATCACGATATATGCCGGCGCCGGCTGTGCCGGCGCACACGACGAAGTGGTCGCCACCGCCGAGCGGCTGAAGGCGCCAATGGCCCACACCTCTCGGGGCAAGGACTTTGTGGCGCACGACAACCCCTACAATGTCGGGATGACAGGCCTCATCGGTCAAGCCGCCGGCTATCATGCCATCCTTGACTGTGATGTGCTGCTTCAGCTCGGAGCAGATTTTGCGTGGCCCCAATTCTATCCCGACCGGGCGAAGATCATTCAGATCGATGTCGATCCGACTCATATAGGCCGACGTCACCCCGTGACGATTGGGGCGGTTGGCGACATCAAGACCACGTTGGAGGCTCTGCTGCCGCGCCTCAAGGAGCACGAGGATGGCAGCTTCCTGACCATCAATGTCGAGCGTCACCAGCGGGAGGTCTCGTCGGCGAAGGCGGAAACTGCGGCTCCCGACTCCACCATTTCCGGCACCTATCTGACCAAGGTCATCAACAAGTACGCGGCCAAAGATGCGTTGTTTACCGCGGACGACGGCACGGCGTTGGTTTGGACGCTCCGCCATATCGAAACCTTCGGCACGCGCCGGACCTTCTCCAGCCTACTGCACGGCACCATGGCGAGCGCGATGCCATCGGCAATCGGCCTGCAAAAGTGCCAACCCGGGCGGCAGGTGGTTTGCATGGCAGGCGATGGCGGGTTCGCCATGTTGCTTGGCGACCTCTTGACCGTCGTGCAGGAGAAGGTGCCGATCAAGATCGTCGTTTTCAACAACGGCAAGCTTGGATTTATCGATATCGAGCAGAAGTCGGCCGGCTTGATACCGATGTACACGGACCTGAAGAACCCCGACTTCGGCGAGGTCGCGAAGGCGGTGGGACTTTGGGGGCGCAGCGTGGCGAAGGCAGGCGACCTCGAGGAGTCGGTCAAGACCTGGCTCGCGCAACCAGGTCCGGCGCTTCTGGATGTGAAAGTGAATCCGATGCAGCTGGTGATGCCGCCTTCGCCCTTCATGTCACCGGAGGCTGTGATCGGGATGGGGGTCTACAGCGCCAAAGCAGTGCTGGAGGGCAAGGGCCGCGACGTCTGGGAAATGATTGTGGAGAACATCCCCTAATTGAGACGGGCCCAGCCGATGCAAACGATACCGGAATCTGTGGTGTTGCGCCGCATCGCCAATNGTTTGGAAACGTCACAGTTCCATACCGGCGAAGGCAATCGCNCGCTCGCTAATTGGTGGCATGATCGCGCGGACATGTATGCCGATAGGCTTACAAAGTATCGCGAACTGGTAGAGACGGCGTCGCGTCAGCACATCATCTCAAACCAATGGCCGGAGTCAGGTCTTTGGCAAAGCGTGCTCGTCCTCGGGTGATCGCCTGCGAGTACCGGCCAATCCCAGACTCTGTGCGCGCGAAACGGCTTGCGCTCGCCTTTCGACATTCAGCTTGGCGAATATGTTCTTCACATGCGATTTCACCGTTTCCGGAGCGATGGCGAGGTCGCGGGCAATCTCTTTATTGGAAAGGCCGTCAGCAATGAGTCTGAGTATGTCGGCTTCCCGCGCACTCAGTGCGTCCGTGACCGCGGAGGTCAGGACTTGCACGGGCACGGATCCGTAACGCGCCGTCCAGCCTGCGATCAGATTGGAAACGTAAGACATGAGCTCGGGGGACGCCCCTGCTCGTTCCGCGCTCTCCTGGAAAGCGATAAGCAGAGGCCCAACTTTGGCGCCCTCATCCAAAATCGTGCGATAGATCCCCAGCGGAGCAAACACGGCAATAACTTTGCTGAAGGATTCCAACGCTTCGACAGTTTGCTTCGCCTTGAGCCTCACGATTGCGAGAAGTGTCTCCACGCGCAGCGCGAAGTGAAGATTTCGCACGCTCTCCAGCTCGCGCTGCAACCGCGTCAAGATTGCAATAGCGTCGTCGAAACGCTCCTCGGCTGCTGCGAGATAAGCCCGCACCAGTGCTGTATAACGATGGATGTCCGACCAGGCGCAATTCGACGGCGCCGGATAGTCNGCGCTCAGGCGCTCCAATCGATTAAGGTGTTCGGCTGCCTCTTCCAGGCGATCTTCGCTGAGGCATAGCCGCGCTCGCTCAAACACCGCAGCGGCGCTCAGACGTCCCCAGCCGCGCGCATTGCCCTGATTCTCCGCCCTTTCCAGCAACGCGTTGGCCCGCTCCAGATTCCCCCTGTGTATGGCAATTCTCGCCATGACCCAGTAGGCGCTCAACACGCAGTCCAACATCGTGCCGTCGCTGATGAGCGACAAACGGTCGATCAACAATTCCTCCGCCTCGTCCAGCCGGCCCTGCTCGTATCGAACGCGGGCGATCAGGCTTGCGGGCAGCGCGGCTGCAACCGAGTTCGGACCGACATGCTGTTCGGCAAGCCGCAGAGCATCACGATAGTAGCGATCCGCAGAGGCGACGCGCAGTTGCTGAGCTTCAGCCAATCCTTGGAGACAGCGGTAGTAAACGGAGGCAAAGACATTCCTCGTATCTTCCTCGAGCGAATAAGGAATCCATGGTGTCGCGTAGAACTTCTTCAGATCCCCCTGCTTCAAGTAGCCAAGGCGAATAACATTCGAGGCAACGTTCGCAGTCCACGGATCCGTGGACTGGCTAAGACAGCCATTCGCGATCGATAGCGCCGCCTCGCTGTCGTCTTTTAATGCAAACGCCACCGACCGTACCGTCTCACACTCGGAACGAGACACTTCGTCCTCGGGCGAATGACTGGCCTGCATGTCCCGCTCTATCTCATCAATCAGGCCGAGCGCCTCGTCATACCGGATAGCGAGCGCCAGCCCCCAGGCGATCGCAAGCCGGATCTCGGGCTGGCTCCGCATCAGTCCGCTTGGAAAAAGACGCTGCCAGCCAAGCAAAGTGAAAAGATCTCCACGCTTGACCAGAGGCATCGCGGCATTCTTGATCCAGCTTAGCGCTCGAATTGAATCGCCCGCCGCAAGCGCGTGCTGGACAGCATCGGTCCATAGTTCCTGGGCCGCGTACCACTGAGACGCGCGTTGATGGAGGCCGGGAATTTCATTACCAAGATCTGACTCCAATCTCTGTGCCAAATATTCGGCAAGAAGCGGATGGTACCGATACCACACGCCTTCCTCATCGAGCGGTACGAGCAGCAATTGGCGTTTCTCAATTGACTCAAGAAACTCTCGACCTGAGCTCGCACCAGTGACAGCCTCACATAGCGACGCGCTAAGTCGGTCGAGTACCGCCGTGCGCAGCATGAACTGAACCATCTCAGACGGGAGACCATTAAGTACTTCCTCAAGATAGGCGCCTATCGTGCGCTGCGCACCGGACAAGCGTTGCACATACTGCCCAAAATCTTGTTTTGACTCGATTGAGGTGGACGCCACAATGCGCAGGGCCGCCGGCCAGCCCTCTGTCTTTTCATGCAAAAGCCTCAAGTCCGAAGGAGCGAACGTGCTGGGTCTTTCGACGTCGAGGAAATTCTGCGTTTCCTTTAGATCAAATCGCAATGTGGAGGCATCGATCTCCAGCAATTGGTTTTTGGCGCGCAGTTCTGCCAGCGGTAGGGGCGGCTGTGTTCGTGTTGTAAGCACCACATGGCAAGGCGAAGGAGCATGTTTCAGGAAAAACGCCAATGCCTCATGGATCTCAGAATTGGTGATCCAGTGATAATCCTCCAAAAATAGATATATCTCGTCATCGAGGTCGGCTAAGTCATTTAGCAAACTTGATACGAACGCGTGTGGATTGATCAGGAAGCTTTCCTGGATGAGGTGAAGCGCGGCGGTGCCCACTTCTTCACACGCGCGCTGCAAAGCGTGGGACACATAGAAGAGAAACGTCGCAGGCTCGTCATCGTCGGAATTGATCGTCAGCCAGGCGACTGCTTTTCCGCTCTGTTGAAGTGCTTCTACCCAAGTCACGGCAAGAGAGGTCTTGCCGAACCCTGCCGGAGCTTTGACTACCGCCAGCCGTTTTTCTGCAAGCTGAGAAGTCTTGCCGAGCAGGCGCGGACGCTCGATCAGCCCCTGGCTCCGCGGTGGAACGATCTTGGTGGCGAGAATCTGCTTACCGCTAAGAATTCGCCCCTTCGGAGGGGGCGTCCCTGTCACCGTATCCATTGAATGCGGGTCCACCAAGGGCAGACTCTCCTTCGAGGCGTTGCTCCATCTTCTGCTCGGGAACGCGATCTCAGCATAACGACTTCGACTAAGATGGAGAAGGCCATGGGGGCAGCCAGTTGCTAGTGAGTTGACCACGAATGGGCGCTTCACCTGGAACTAAGGGACGCTCGGGCAGGTCGGAACACATTATGAGCTTCCCGTATCGCTTTTGTATCCCCCTTTGATTTTCCACGCCGTCCCCCGTTCGGGGGATCGTATGGATAGCACGATTGCTCCACCTACGCGGGACAAGAGACGGCGGCGTGCCGTCTGGTTCGGAAGCGAAGGAGCAGTGACATGCCAACGGCAACAGCAGCGCCGGCAGCCGCAACGGCAGCAGTCAAGAAGGCACCGAAACAACTCCCCGCCCCGAACACTGATTTCTACGAAATCTATGAAACATTGAACGCCGAGGAACTCGCAACGGTTAAGCGGGTGCGCGCGTTCATGGAGGCCAAGGTCGCGCCCGTCATCACGAAATATTGGGTGGAAGACGCATTTCCGTTCGAACTGCTGCCGGCCGTGAAGGAACTCGGGATTGGCGGACTTGCAATGCACGGCTACGGCTGCGCCGGCGGAAGCCTGGCTCTGCTTGGCTTTGTCCAAATGGAGATTGCGCGCGTCGACCCGTCATTCTCAACATTCATCGGCGTGCACGTCGGCCTGGCGATGGGCTCCATCTACATCGACGGGTCGGAAGAGCAGAAGCAGAAGTGGCTGCCGTCGATGGCGCGTTTCGAGAAGATTGGCTGTTTCGGCCTGACCGAGCCATTAGTGGGCTCGGGCATAAGTGGCGGCATGCTGACCACCGCTAAGCGCGAGGGCGACAGCTGGATTCTCAACGGCGAGAAGCGATGGATTGGCAACGCGCCATGGTGCGATGTCTCGATTATCTGGGCGCGCGATATCGCCGATAACCAGGTCAAGGCCTTCATCGTCGAGAACAAAACGACGCCCGGATTCAGCGTCGAAAAGATCCAAAACAAGATTGCGCTCAAGGTCGTCCAGAACGGCCACATCACGCTGAAGGATGTCCGGGTGCCGGAAGCGAACCGCCTCCAGGGCGGCAACTCGTTCCGCGACACCGCGAAGGTGCTGAAGATGACACGCTATGCCGTGGCGTGGATGGCCACCGGATGCGCAATGGGCGCCTATGAGACCGCGCTCAAATACGCGCAGGAGCGCATGCAATTCGGCAAGCCCATTGCTTCGTTCCAGTTGGTGCAGGACCTACTCGCTAAAATGATTTCCAACATAACGGCCTCGCAATGCCTGATCGCGCGGCAAGCACAGTTGCACGCCGAAGGCAAGCTGACGGACGCCCACGCGGCCCTTGCCAAGGCGTTCTGCACGGCCAAGTGCCGCGAGACCGTCGCCTGGGCGCGCGAGCTGCTCGGCGGCAACGGCATTGTCGCCGACTACAACGCCGCGCGGTTCTTTACGGATTGCGAAGCGCTCTACTCCTACGAGGGCACATATCAGATGCAAAATCTGATCCTCGGCAAAGCCATCACTGGCTTGGGCGCCTTCGCGTGAGCCTCTGGGCGCATACCGTTTCGTTCTCAGTCCGTCCCGACGGTGTGCGCCCAAAACATTCCAAAGCCGAAGAAGATGTCAGGAGACATTCTTATGGGTTCGCCGGGAATCGCATTGGTTGACGCCACAGCTGCCCTCAATCTCGCAAACGTGCTGTACACGAAGAAGGGCAACATCGCCTATGTGACTGTCAATCGGCCCAAGGTGCTCAACGCGTTGAACACGCCGACATGGAAGGACCTGCGGACTGCCTTCGAGAATGCGCGCGACGATGATGCAGTGCGCGGTGTNATCCTGACGGGGGCCGGCAAAGCATTCATCGCCGGCGCCGACATCGGCGAGCTCGCGCAAGTCACGGCGTTCGAAGCCGAGCAGTCCAGTCGGTTCGGACAGAATGTGCTCGATCTCATCGAAAATCTCGGCAAACCGGTGATCGCCGCCGTCAATGGCTTTGCGCTTGGCGGTGGTTGCGAGACGGCGCTGGCTTGTAGCATCAGGATCGCGATCGATAACGCGAAATTTGGTCAGCCTGAAGTCAAACTCGGACTCATCCCGGGCGGCGGTGGAACGCAACGGCTGCCGCGGCTGGTCGGTAAAGGGCGCGCACTGCAGCTCATTCTGTCCGGAGACATGATCGGCGCACAGGAGGCCTATCGCATCGGTCTCGTCAACGAAATCGTTCCCGAAGCCGAACTGATCACACGCGCCGAAGCGATACTGGCAAAGATCGCCTCCAACGCTCCCATCGCCGTCAAGTTTGCGCTCGAAGCGGCAAACAAGGGGCTCGACACAAGCCAAGGCGAAGGCTTGCTGCTCGAGGCTTCATATTTCGGCCTCTGCGCCGCGACCGAAGACAAGAAGGAGGGTACGAGCGCGTTCCTTGAAAAGCGTACCCCGCAGTTTCGCGGACGATAACAGAAGTATCCCAGGGACTATTCACGGGAACAGCTATGGCAAACGACAACATCTTTTCCGGACTGAAAGTAGTGGACTTGGCGAGCTTCATCGCTGGTCCAAGCGCGGCTGTGATCTTGTCCGACTTCGGCGCCGATGTCATCAAAGTGGAACCGCCGGCCGGCGATGCGTGGCGGCGCGGCCACCAGATCCCGCCGCAGCCGCAGGCGAAGGACGCCTATCCCTGGCACTTGGCCAACCGCAACAAGCGCGGCATTACGCTCGATCTGAAATCCCCGACTGCCGCGCAGGTGCTCGAGAAGCTTGTCAAATGGGCCGACGTGCTGATTGTCAACACGCCGCATCCCGCGCGAAAGAAGTTAAGACTCGAATATGACGACGTGGAGCAATGGAATCCGCGACTGATCTATGCGGATCTTACCGGCTTCGGCGATATAGGCCCGGACGCCAATCTGCCCGGTTTTGATATTACCTCCTACTGGGCGCGCAGCGGCCTGCTGTCGATGACTCGCGATGCCGGCGCGCCGCCGACCTGGCCGGTGGCCGGCAGCGGCGACAACGCGACCGCCGTCGGCCTCTATTCGGCGATCGTCACCGCACTCTATCACCGCGAGCGCACCGGCAAGGGATCGCACGTTACGACCTCGCTGCTCGCCGAAGGGGTCTGGTCGGCCAGCGTCTCGATCCAAGCGGCACTGTGCGAGGCCAAGTTTTTCGCCCCGCACGATCGCAAGAACCCAGCCAATGCGGCGCTTAACGTATATCGCGCGGCCGACAGCACTTGGTTTGTCCTCATCGTGACCCCGGACAAATTGCAGGCCGTGGCGAAAGCGATCGGACGCACTGACCTCCTGACCGATCCGCGGTTCTCCGATCCGGCAAAACTGACTGCGAACATGCCGGCGCTCGTCGCCATCCTAGATCAGGTCTTCGCCCAGCACTCGATGGCGCATTGGTACAAAATGTTCGATGAAGCCCACGTCACCTTCGGCGCCGTGCGTGAGCCGCAAGAGGTGATCAACGACCCGCAGCTGCGCCTCAACGATATCATCGTCCCGCTCGAAGGCGCGGGCGGTAAGCTGAAGTCGACCATCAGCAGTCCAATTCAGGTACGAGGCGTTGTGAAAGTCTCCGCACGGCGCGCCCCCGAAATCGGAGAGCACAACGAAGAGGTTCTCCAGCAACTCGGCTTCAACGCAAAGGAAATCGGCGACCTGCGGGCGAGCGGCGCCGTCCCGAAAGCGAAGTCCCAGGTAGCCTAGGTCTTCGACCATGACTTCATCGCGCGCGCACTGGAGCTAGACAATGGATGAGATTGTCACCGAACGATCCGGAAGCATCCTCCGCGTCGAGTTGAACCGTCCAGCCAAGCGAAACGCGATGACGTCACGCATGTACATAACGCTCGCGAGCATTTTCGGCGACGCGGCCAAGGACGAGCGCATCCATGCCGTGCTGTGGCATGGCGCGGGAGATTCGTTCTGTGCCGGCAACGACATCGGGGATTTTCTCAAGAATCCGCCCGGCCCTGGAGATTCTCCGCAAGCGCAGCTGATGAACGCGTTCATCGAACTCGACAAGCCGCTGGTCGCTGCCGTGCAAGGCGCGGCGATCGGCGGCGGGACCACGATGCTGATGCACTGTGATTTCGTTTACGCCGGCGAAAGCGCAAAGTTTCAAATGCCCTTCATCAATCTTGCCTTGGTGCCGGAATTTGGCTCGAGCTGCTCCATTCCGGCGCGGATCGGGCACATCCGTGCGGCGGAGCTGATTTTACTGGGACTGCCTTTCGATGCCAGACGAGCCGCGGATCTGGGGTTGGTCACGCAGGTCGTACCGGATCAGAACCTGCTCGGAACGGCGACCGAAACAGCACGCAAAATAGCAACGAAGCCGGCCGGCGCGTTGCAAGCCTGCAAGCGACTTATGAAGCGACCTTTCCGCGAACAGATCAAGGCGGCAATCAAGGCCGAGAACGAGGAGTTCAGCGCGCAAGTTCGCACGGCAGACGCTAAGGAGGCCCTTACGGCGTTTTTGGAAAAGCGCGCGCCTCACTTCAACAGGACTGCAACGCCCGCGTAGGAGCCGAGGGACACGCCGTCCTCGGAGCCAATTTTTTTGACAGGAGCGTACTATGACTGAAGCTGTCACGACGACTTCGAAGGGGAAACCAAAATCCAACGCGAAAGGCGCGACGGGCCGGTTGTTCGTCCTCGAACTGAGTGGCGACCGCATTCACTCAATGAATCTCGACGGCGCCGACCGCAAGACCGTTGTTACCGGTTGCCATCTCCCCGACGGCATCGTCGTGGATACGCAGGCTGGTCATATCTATTGGACCAACATGGGCATCCCCAACCTCGACGACGGTTCGATTGAGCGGGCCGATCTCGACGGCGGGAATCGCAAAGTCATTGTCCNGCAAGGCATCACGCACACGCCGAAACAAATCCACCTCGAAAAGGACAGCGGCAAACTCTATTGGTGCGATCGCGAGGGCATGCGGGTGATGCGATGCAATCTCGATGGTTCGCACGTCGAAACGCTGATCGAGACCGGCCGCGGCGATGCGGATCGACGCGATGAAACCCGGTGGTGCGTCGGAATCACTGTCGATCCGAAGCTTGGCAAAATCTACTGGACGCAAAAAGGGCCGACAAAGGGCGGGCTGGGCCGTCTCTGCCGCGCCAACATCGACATTGCCAAAGTCGAGAGCGCATCGAACCGTTCCGACATAGAGGTGCTGTTCGATCAGTTACCGGAACCCATCGATCTCGAGCTCGATCTGTCGACCCGCGTTCTCTATTGGACCGACCGCGGCGATCCTCCGCGGGGCAACACCGTGAACCGCGCACCAATCGACAAAAAGGGGGAGCCGGAGATCTTGATCAGGCACCTGATGGAAGGGATCGGAATTGCCCTCGATGTTCCCGGTAATCGGATGTTCGTCACCGACTTCGCCGGCTCGGTTTATTCCGCAGATCTCGATGGCAAGAACGAGCGCAACTTTCTCTATGCCCAGGGCAATCTGACTGGCATCGCCTACGCAGAAATCTGAAAATATTCCGAGGAAGGGATCAAACCATGTCAAACAGTAAGCCAATTCGCCGCGTTGCNATCATCGGAACGGGCGTGATCGGTGCAAGCTGGACGGCGCTGTTCCTCTCCAAAGGGCTCGAGGTCGCCGCTACGGACATCGCGCCGAACGCAGAAGCTGCGCTGAGGCAATTCGTGGAGACTGCCTGGCCAGCGCTTGAGCGTCTGGGTCTTTCGCCGGGAGCTTCGCTGTCGAACTTGAAGTTCACGGCCGTGCTCGCACAAGCGGTCGCCGGCGTCGACCTCGTCCAGGAGAACGGACCCGAACGGATAGATTTCAAGCAGAAGCTCTATGGGCAGCTCGACGAACTGTTGCCGCCCGACGTTATCATCGCGTCGAGCTCGTCGGGTCTCAAGATGAGCGACATCCAAATGGGCGCCCCGTCGCATCCTGAGCGCTGCGTGATCGGCCATCCCTTCAATCCGCCGCACTTGGTCCCCCTGGTCGAAATTGTCGGCGGGACGAGGACCTCACAGACGACCATCCAGCGTGCCGACGAATTTTATACGTCGATTGGGCAGCGGACGGTGCGCCTCAACAAGGAAATGCCAGGCCACGTCGCCAACCGTCTGCAGGCTGCATTGGCGCGTGAAGTTTATTACCTCGTTGCCGAAGGTGTTCTCAGCGCCGCCGACGTTGACACCGCCCTGTGCTGGGGCCCGGGCCTCCGCTGGGGCATCATGGGGAACATGCTTCTCAACCACCTCGGCGGCGGACCAGGCGGCATCGAACATTTCTTCCAGCAATTCACCGCTCCGATGACCGCGTGGTGGAAGACTCTCGGCTCGCCGGTACTCACGCTCGACGTGCAGAAGAAGCTGATCGACAGCGTTCACGCTGAAGTCGGATCGCGCTCAATCGGTGAGCTCGAGGCGCAGCGCGATGAGATACTGCTGGGCCTGATAGAACTGCGCAGGAAGTACGAAAAGCCTGCAGTGACGCCCCTGAGAACGGCCGGCGCGGGGGCATAGAATGATTGTCCGTGATCTTTACGAGTTCCAGCGGCTCGTGTTTCGCGTCTACATGCAAAGCGTGATGTTCTTGGTGACGCTGCCCTACTATTTGACGCAGGAGTGGCAGCGGCCGGATCGCGATTTTCGACGCGAAGACGTCAGGTGGCTCAGATGACGGAGACCCTGCAGGATCGGCAGCGGATCCCGGACGTGGTCCAGCCCCGCACCGGCGAACTTCCGCCGATAGCGGATGCCTCCGGTGTGAGGCAAAAGCGCGTGGTGATCGTCGGCGCCGGATTTGCCGGAATCGCTGCGGCCCGCGCCTTGAAACGAAGCGACGTTGACATCGTCTTGATCGACCGGCGCAATCACCACATTTTCCAGCCGCTGCTTTACCAGGTCGCGACCGCCGTTCTCGCGCCGTCTGAGATCGCCGCCCCGATCCGGCAGTTCGCCAAGAGGCAGAAGAATGTCAGCGTGGTGCTCGCCGAAGTCACCGGCGTAGACGTGAGCGCGCGATCGGTCGACGCCTCCTGCCCTGGGGTCGGCATTCACAAAATCGGGTTCGATTATTTGATCATCGCTACGGGCATGCGGCCGAGCTATTTCGGCCACGACGAATTTGCGCGATACGCGCCGGGTCTCAAAAACCTGAGCGATGCGGAGAGCATCCGCGCGAAAATTCTAAGCGCCTACGAACTGGCAGAAGCGGCAGACAGCGAAGCTGAACGCGCGCGTCAGATGACATTCGTTCTTGTCGGCGCGGGTCCCACCGGCGTGGAGCTGGCAGCATCAATGGCGCAATTGGATGCCGTCACTTTGCGGGGACAGTTTCGCCGGATTGATCCTGCCAAGAGCTCGATCATTCTGATTGAAGGTGGCACGCGAATCCTTCCGACGTTTGCCGAGAGTCTGGCCAAAAAGGCAGCTACGCGGCTCGAAAAGCTCGGCGTCCAGATCATGACCGGCGCCCGAGTAGAACNGGTCGACGAGATCGGCGTAATCGCCGATGGAAAGAGAATTCCAAGCGCAACGGTGCTCTGGACCGCAGGCGTTACAGCATCACCACTCGCGAAGCTGCTGGGCGCTAAGACCGATCGCGCCGGCAGAGCGTTGGTTGGCCCATACATGAATGTCGTAGAAGCGGCCGGCGTGTTTGTCGTTGGCGATGCGTCCTCGGTCGTGCGCGCGAACGGACGGCCGGTGCCTGGCGTCGCTCAGGCCGCGATTCAGGAAGGTCGCTATGTCGGGCGCTTGATTTCGCGGCAGCTCAAAAGACAACAGCCCAACCATCCGTTCCAATACTTCGACAAGGGCAACATGGCGGTCGTCGGCAAGAATTTCGCGATACTTGAGAGCGGACGCCTGCGCATGAGCGGCTTTATCACCTGGCTCGTCTGGGTCTTCCTGCATCTCATGTCGCTTCCCCAGCTACAGAACCGCTTGCGCGTACAAAGCCAGTGGCTCTGGTCCTATTACACCGGACAACGCAGCTCGCGATTGATTCCTGAGTCGCGACGCACCGAGACGGGTAAGTAAGGGCCGACCAATTGCGTAGGCTATTTGTCGTTTGCAGCGGGAGTCGCTGGCGTGATTAGCTACGACTACGCTCATTATCGGGCGACGTGTTGGGGCTCCCCTCAATAGAACGGGGTATTCCCCCATTTGGGGGATACCTCGAGCAGGCCTTTCAACGTCCTTTCAGTGAAAACAGGNCGGCTTCGAAGATAGGCAGGGTGGCTGGTTCGTTTACTGACACGACCGAGCAACACAGGATATTCCGCGATGAGTAAACGGGTCGCCGACGTAATAATCGG
>Ga0069262_10098_pt1 | contig 13008 bp, 9 predicted proteins | sample MicForSoSWNC20_O_FD_60060 | JGI IMG/M metagenome (GOLD analysis project Ga0069262, IMG submission 60060) | reverse complement strand
CGGGATGAACGATCACCCGGTCGCCAATCAACGCACATAAAACAGATGCATTGGCGCCGACCGCGCAGTCGCGCCCGATACGCACGTCGGGACCGATGACGGCGCCCGGCCCAATCAGCGTCCCAGCCCCGATCTCGGCGCGCGGCCCGACGACGGCAAACGGATCGATCGTCACGCCGGATTCAAGGCGAGCGGTCGGATGCACCTGGGCGCCCGGGGCGCGGCCTTCGGTGCCGAACAGCGACGACGGGCGCAGCATGTCGGGAAACAGTTTGCGCGTCACAGCAACGAAGGCCGGATAAGGATGCGCGGTCTCGAGAATGGCAATGCCCGGCGGCAGCGCAGCGGCAAAGCGCGGCCCGACCAAACAGGCGCCGGCGCGCGTTATCGCGGCATCACCGAGATATTTGGANTTGTCGAGAAAGGTCAAGTCGGAAGGCCCGGCGGTATCGAGCGGCGCGATGTTCCTGATGCGGCGATCGGTGGGAACGCCTTCGCGCAACTTGGCGCGNGTCAACGCGGCGATGTCGCCGGTGGTCAACTCGCAAGTGGGTCTGACAGAGTCGGGCATCCAGCCGTCCGTNGCAAAGCTCAGAGCGCGATCCGGAAANGTGGGTCCCGGTCTTGCGTCAAGATCATGCGCAATAAGCCGTCAGAATTTGGCGCCGCCGCCGAAGGCGAACCATTGCGTGCGGTCATACGCACCTTTGGTGATCGGATAGGCGAAGTCGAAGCGCAGCGGCCCGAACGGTGAATCCCAGATCAAGCTGGCGCCCACCGAGGAGCGAATAAGCGAACTATCGTTATAGGCCATGCCGCATTGGCACTGGAAGGAACCGCCGGCGCCGTTAACGGTGCCGTTGATCTCCCCCGTNGGAGCAAATTGAGTTTCGCCACGATACCCCCAGACCGATCCGGCATCAGCGAAGACTGCGCCGCGGAAACCTGAATCCTTGGGCAGGAAGTAGAACGGATATTGGAATTCGAGGCTGGCGCCCCAGTAATTGGTGCCGCCGATATTGTCATTGGTCGTGCCGAAGGTGATATCGCGCGGCCCGATGCCCGCCGGCTCGAAGCCGCGCACGAGATTCGGCCCCATCTTGAAGTCGTCGAGCATGCGCACGTAGCCGCTATTGCCGCCGGCACAAACCGAATTCGACGGACAATCGTTGAAGCCGTGCATGGTGCCGCCTTGCAGATGCAGGATGCTGACCAGATCGGACGCGACCTCGTAATAGCTGCGGAAATCCGCCGTGGTCTTCATGTAGGCGGTGTCGCCGCCGGCGCCGGCAAAGTCCTGACCGAAATTGAAATAGATGCCGTTGGTCGGATTCTTGTTGTTATCCAGCGAGTTATAGACGAGGCCGTAGCCGGGCGCCGAGGTGAATGTTTGCCCCTGCGCAAGCTCAGCGCGGACCGGCAGCGACGCTTCACCATCCGCCAGACAGCTCGTCTGCGTGCCCGCCGCGGCCGCGGCGGCATAGCCGGGCCAGAACGGCCCCCCGGCGTTGCTCGACGCCGCGAGCGCTGCCGGCGTCGGGAAAGTATTCGCGAAGTCCGGATTAATATTGTTGCAGTTGTCCAAAGTGCTGGGTAGCTGAATATCTTGCACATAGGCCGAGTAGCGCAACTGAATGGCGAGATCCTCGCGCAGCGGCAGGCCCCATTTGAGGACGCCGCCGTAGGACTCGGTGCCATAGGAAATATAGGTGTTCGACAGCGTCTGCTTGGCGAACAAATCGAGGCCCAGGCTGGAGCGGGTATCGAGAAAATAAGGCTCGGCGAAACTAAGCTCGACGCCTTTGGTATATTGGCCATAAGTCACCGCAGCCCTCGCGAAACGTCCGGTGCCGAGCAGGTTGCGCTCCTGCACCGAGACTTCGCCGAGCCAGCCGTCCGACGTCGAATAGCCGCCCATGATGGAGAAATCACCGGTCGAGTTCTCCTCAACATCGACATTGATCACCACACGATCGGGCGCCGAGCCCGGCTCGTTGGTGATTTTCACCGACTTGAAGAAGTTCAGATTTTTGATACGCCGCTCGGCGCGGTCGACCAGCGCCCGGTTATAGGGATCACCCTCGCCGATATCGAATTCGCGCCGGATCACATAGTCGCGGGTGCGATAGTTGCCGCGGATATTGATGCGTTCGATATAGGCGCGCTGGCCCTCGTCGACGACAAAAACGACGCCGATGGTTTGATTTTGCGGATTGCGGTCGCCGCGGGGGCGCACCGTGCCGAACGGATAGCCGCGCCGGGCCAGCTCGATGGTAATCGCCTCGACCGTCTTCTCGATCGCCTCGCCGTTATAGATCTGCCCGCTCGACATCAACAAATAAGTCCGCAACGACGCGCCATCGACGGCGCGTACATTCGACTGAATATCCACGGCGCCGAAATGATAGAGCGGCCCCTCTTCGATCGTGAAAGTGACGGTGAAGCCTTTTTGCCCCGGATCGTAGACGCCGGTCGCCGATACGACCTGAACGTCGGCATAGCCGTGCTTGAGATAGAAGCGCCGGATCAGATCGCGATCGGCCTCGATACGGTCGGCATCGTAGACGTCCGTCGTCTGCAGGAAGCTNAGGAAATTGGATTCCGCGGTCTTGATCACGTCTTTGAGGCGCCAATCCGAATAGGCTTTGTTGCCGACAAAGACGATGTGCTTGATGCCGGTTTTCTCGCCTTCGTTGATCTCGAACACCAGATCGACGCGATTGTTCGGACGCTCGATGATTTTGGGCACAACCGACACGTCGAAGCGGCCGTTGCGCTGATAAATCTCGATGATGCGCTGGACGTCCGCCTGCACTGTCGATTTGGACAGCGTGCTGCGCTCCTTGGACTGGATTTCTTCGGTGAGCTGCTCGTCCTTCATCCGGTGATTACCCTCATAGGCAACCCGGTTGATGATTTGCCCCTCGACGACCGTGACAATGACCTTGCCGCCAGATTGGGAAATGTGGACGTCCTGGAACAGGCCGGTGGCGTAGAGCGATTTCAACGCGGCGTCGATGCTGTTGGCATCGAGGGTACCGTTGGGGCCTGGTTTGAAATACGAGCGCACGGTGTCGGCTTCGACGCGGCGGTTGCCTTCGACGACGATAGAGTTGGGCGATATGCCAACGCCTGCGGGGGCCGCTAACGCGGCACCTGACAATGCGGCCATTGGCGCAAAGCCGAAAAGCCCCATTCCGAGGAGCAAGCCGGCCACGACAAGCCCTCGTTTTACCCGCACACACATGTCCATGCGCAACGCGCCCTTCACCCTCGTGGCCGCCCCCAGTGGCGGGTTACTGCGAAATCTCCTTCAGTGCGCCTTGCTCAGTCTCAATTTCTCTTGATATTCCATGTACTTCTACCATCCCCGTAACGTTACCGCCACCCCGCTGGCAGCCCACACCCTGACATAACCCAACAAACGCCCTCAGGGTCGCCGCACCTCCCCCGTGCGCCGGCCCTTAGGACGTCGTCAGATGAACGATGTCATTGAAAGTTGCAAATATCATCAACATGACGACGATCGCGAGACCGATGCGAAACCCAACCTCCTGCGCTCGTTCCGAGAGCGGACGGCCTCGCATTGCTTCGATCGAATAGAACAAAAGATGACCGCCATCGAGCAGCGGGATCGGGAACAGATTCAGCAACCCGATCGATACCGAGAGCACGCCGACGAGATGGATCAGGGCGACGAAGCCGATCTTCGCCACCTGACCCGAAATCTGCGCGATCCGGGCCGGGCCGCCGAGCTGGTCGGCCGATTCGCGGCCGACAACGACGCCGCCGATATAACTCAGCGTACGATCGACGATGAACCAAGTCTCCTGCGCGCCCATTACAACGGCCTGCGGCGGCGACACCGGCTGGAACTTCATATCGTCGGCGTCCATCGAGCGGCTGATGCCGAGAATGCCGATGCGATGGACATTGCCGAAATTGTCTTTGATCTCTTTCAGGGCCGGCGTCGCCTGGAGCACAAGCTGCGTGCCCTTGCGATCAACCTTGATGTCGAGCTTGTCGCCGGCGCTCTCGCTGACAACGCGCTGCATGTCGGCGAAGTCGTCGACCGGCTTGCCGTTGATCGCCAAGACCACGTCGCCGGTCTGGAATCCGGCGGTGGCGGCGGCGCTGTCGGCNTGCACCGAGTCGACGCGCGCGCTCATCGATTGCTTGCCGTAGATCATGAAGATCGCGGCGAAAATGACGATAGCCAGGATGAAATTCGCCACCGGGCCGGCGACCACGATGGCCGCCCGCTTGCGCACGGGTTGGAAGAAGAAGCTCTCGGCGCGTTCGCCGTCGTTCATCGACTCAAGCCGCGGTGTCTCCGGAACGCTCGCAGCGTTTTCGTCGCCGAAGAATTTCACATAGCCGCCGAGCGGAATGGCCGAAATCTTCCAGCGCGTGCCGTGCCGGTCATTGAAGCCGGCGAGCTCGGGGCCGAAGCCGATAGAAAACACCAGAACCCGCACGCCGCACAGCCGTGCGACGATAAAGTGCCCGAACTCGTGAAAGAACACGACGATGCTGAGCACGAAGATGAAAGGAATGAGGTAGCCGACAACGCCGCCCCCCAGCGCATGCAAATGCGACAGCAAATACGACCCCATACGATGTTTCTACGCCCCGCTCTGCCGCGTTCCCCGATCCTTAACGCTAGGATGCCATTGCGGCAATTTCGGGCAAGAGGTCAGCCGCTACCCTTCTGGCATTATGGTCAACGGCGAGCGCTTCTTCCACCGTCTGCGGCTCCTTGGTTCCACCGCGCCGCTCCATGGCATCGAGGGTTCTCTCGACCAGGGCGGGAATGCCGCTAAACCCTAGACGTTTCTCGACAAATTCGTGTACAGCAACCTCGTTTGCGGCGTTGAGAATGGTCGGCGCCGCGCCGCCGGTTGCAAGCGCCTGGCGCGCCAGCGCAAGCGCCGGGAATCGCACCATGTCCGGCTCTTCGAAGGACAGTGTCGAAACCTGGGCCAGATTGAGCCGCGCCGCGGGCGTTTCCATGCGCACCGGCCAGGCAAGACAGTGCGAAATTGGGATTCGCATATCCGGCGAGCCGAGCTGCGCGATCACCGAGCCATCGCGAAATTCAACCAGGCCGTGAATGATCGACTGCGGATGGACCACGACATCAAGTTCGTCAGGCGCCCGCGCGAACAGGTGGTGNGCTTCGATGAGCTCGAGGCCTTTGTTCATCAGGGTGGCGGAATCGATGGTGACCTTCGGCCCCATCGACCAGATCGGGTGCTTGAGCGCCTGCTCCAGGGTGACACTGCGGATCTGCTCNGCCGTAAAAGTGCGGAACGGCCCGCCGGACGCAGTGAGTATGATGCGGCGGACATCTTCGCGCCGGCCGGAGCCGAGCGCCTGGAAGATCGCATTGTGCTCGGAATCGACCGGCAGCACATTGGCGCCCGCCGCGGCCGCGCGGCGCATGAACAGGGCGCCGGCGCAGACCAGGCATTCCTTGTTGGCGAGAGCGACGGCGGCGCCGCGCTCGGCGGCGGCAAGCGTCGGCGCGAGGCTTGCCGCGCCGGTGATTGCGGCCATGACCCATTCGGCCGGCCGCTGCGCGGCCTCGACCAAGGCTTCCGGGCCGGCTGCGGCTTCGATGCCCGAGCCCGACAACGCGGATTTAAGCTCGGCATAAGCGTTGTTGTCGGCGACAGCGGCAAAGCGCGCGCCGAGTTCCCGTGCCAATTGCGCCAAGGCGGCCGCGTCGCGATTGGCCGTGACGGCCTCGACCGCATAGCTCGCGGGATCGCGGCGCAACAGATCGGCCGTGCTTGAACCGATCGAGCCGGTAGCGCCCAGGATCGATATTGTTTTCGGTGCCACGTCAGTCTGCGGCACGCGCGCAACTTTTGCCAAGGGCCGTTTCTGCTTCATCGAAGTCATCGATCAAATCCTACCACACCAACAGGCCGCGGGCTGGAGCAGCCACGCCTTGGCGCAAAATGCCGATCAAGACGGCCGCAAACGCTGCGACCAGAAATCCGTCAAGCCGGTCCATGACGCCGCCGTGCCCCGGAATGAGGTGACCCGTGTCTTTAACGCCAAATCGCCGCTTGATGGCTGACTCGAAGAGGTCGCCGCCTTGCGCGACGAGCGAAAGCGCCAATGCCAGAGCTCCTGCGACCGCACCCCGGGTACCCCCGCTCGCATAGGCGACCGCAACCCCTGCGGCAACCCCCCCGAGGAAGCCGCCAATCGCTCCGGACCAGGTCTTGTTCGGGCTCAGACGCGGCCAGAGCAACGGACCACCGATCGAGCGGCCGACCAGATAGGCAAAAATGTCGGTGGCCCAGACGACGGCGAAGAGGAAAAGCAGCGCCTGCAGACCGTAGTCCGGATCGCCGCGCAACAGTGCGGGGCAGAGCAAAACAATGCCGGCATAGATTACCCCGCCCGCGCCCCAAGCCGGCGTAACCTGCGGCACTTCGCGACGCGGCCAAACCGCCACCATCACGCCGGCGAGAATGGCGCCGATAGCGATGGCGCAGATTGCCGCGGCGGCCGCGCTCGTACCGACGAACGCCGCAGCAACCGCAAGCGCCGCGAACCCAGGCGCGAGGATACGCGGCTCTGCCCCGCGTGCCACGAGCTGGGTCCATTCCCAAAGCACCGCGCCGGCCGCGAGCGCGCAGACGACGATGAAAACCCAGCCGCCCAGATAGGCTGCCACGATCGCCACCGGCGCCAGCACCAGGGCCGAGACGGCGCGGCGCTTGAAATTTCGTCCTGCGCCTTCCGGCGCGACAGTTCCGCCGGCGCCGCGATCCTGATTGTTTGCTGTAGTCACGAGGCGGTCTGAGCAATCAATCCGCCGAAACGGCGCTCGCGCCGGCGGAATTCCGCAATTGCGGTCTCGAGNACGCTACGGTCGAAGTCGGGCCAATTGACCGGTACGAAAACGAGCTCGCTATAAGCGGATTGCCAGAGCAAAAAGTTCGACAGCCGCTGCTCGCCGCTGGTGCGGATAATGACATCGGGATCCGGTACGTCCGGCGCATCGAGATGACGGGTCAGTAGCTCTGGCGTGATGTCGCTGGCCGCGAGCCGCCCCTGTGCAACTTCCATCGCGAGGCGGCGCGCCGCGCGAGCGATCTCCTGCCGCGCGCCGTAATTGAAGGCGACAACGAGAAGGAGCCCTTCATTGTGCCGCGTCAGATTTTCGGCTTCTTCGAGCAGGCCGCGGATGTCTTTGGCCAGATCCTCGCGCTCGCCGATGACGCGGACGCGGACGTTGCTCTTGTGCAATTCGGCGAGATCGTTGCGGATGAAACGACGCAGCAGCGACAGCAGGTCGCCGATCTCCGATTGCGGCCGCGACCAGTTCTCCGAGCTGAAAGCGAAAATCGTCAGCACGGCAACGCCGAGTTCGCCGGCCGCGCGCACCGTCTTGCGCAATGCCTCGACGCCGCGCCGGTGGCCCTCCACCCGCGGCAGGCCGCGCGCCGCGGCCCAGCGTCCATTGCCGTCCATGATGATGGCGACATGCCGCGGCACGTNAAAACCGCTGTCGGTCGTGGTGCGCGGCTGCGTCGCCTCGGTTATCGAGACTGNGTCACTCAAACCGTCATGATCTCCTTTTCCTTGCCGGCCAGCATCTTCTCGACTTCGGCGATGGTCGNGTCGGTCACTTTCTGCACTTCTCCGGCTTGATGCTTGTGTTCGTCCTCGCTCATCTGATGGTCTTTTTCCATCTTCTTGAGCAGATCGAGNCCGTCGCGACGGACGTGGCGCACCGCAACGCGCGCGCCTTCGGCATATTTGTGCGCGACCTTGACGAGCTCGCGCCGGCGCTCTTCGTTCAGTTCGGGGANGCGCAAGCGCACATTTTGTCCTTCGGTCGACGGACTTAATCCCAAATTGGCGGCCGAGATTGCCTTCTCGACCGCATGCACCATCGAATGGTCCCAGACCTGAACGTTGAGCAGGCGCGGCTCCGGCACACTGATCGTGGCGAGCTGATTGAGCGGCATGTGGTTGCCGTAAGCGTCGACCTGAATGCTATCGAGCAAAGCGGTCGAAGCCCGCCCGGTGCGCAGGCCCGAAAGCTCGTGCCTGAGCGAGCCAAGCGCACCCTGCATGCGGCGCTTGAGATCGTTCATGTCGAATGCGGCACTTGCCATATTGCGCTCTCCTGACAGGCTCTTGNCAGTCTACTGGCGCCTCTCCAAGGCGCCGACGCGAGCCGTAAACCCAATCCGACTTTACTTGGAAAACCGCCCAATTGCGTAGCCGGNGGCGCGTAGCCTTAACCGACNGTGGTGAAAGGCCCTTTTCCGCACAAGACGTTCTCGATCGCGCGCGGCTCCCGGATCGAAAACACGATGATAGGCATCCGGTTTTCCTGGGCAAGCGCGAAAGCCGTCGCNTCCATGATCTTGAGCCGNCGGTCGAGCGCCTCCTGGTGGCCGAGACGCTCGTAGCGGGTGGCCGCCGGATCCTTCTTGGGATCGGCCGTGTAGACGCCGTCGACATCGGTCGCCTTNAGGACNGCGTTGCACTCCATTTCGGCGGCGCGCAGGACGGCGGTCGTGTCGGTGGTAAAGAACGGATTGCCGGTGCCGCCGGCGAAGACGATGATNCGCTCATTCTCGAGATGCCGCAGCGCGCTCTGCCGTTCGTAGGTTTCGCAGACCTGCGGCATGATCAAAGCCGACATGGCGCGTGCTTCGACGCCGGCGCGCTCGATGGCAGCGACCAGAACCAGCGCATTCATTACGGTCGCCAACATGCCCATGGCGTCGGCCGTGGGCCGTGACAGGCCGTCTTCGGAAATCTGCGCCCCGCGCAGCACATTGCCGCCGCCGACGACGACCCCGAGCGCGATGCCGAGCTTATGGCCCGAGACCAAATCAGCCGCGAAGCGGTCGATGGTCGGCTGATGAATCCCGAACTTCTCCGGGCCGCTGAGCGCCTCGCCGGACAGCTTGACGATCACCCGCCGGTAGTTCGGTTTGTCCATTGGAGGGCCCCTGATACCGCTCTTTGGGACGGCTCTAATGCGTGCCGGCAAGCGCGGCGACTTCGCCGCCGAAATCGTCGCTCGGCTTGTCGATACCTTCACCGAGCGCAAAGCGCACAAAGCCCGTCACCTTGATCGGACTGCCCACTTTGCCTTCAGCCTCTTTAATGGCCTGCGCCACGCTCTGCTTGCCCTTCTCGTCGAAGATGAAGGGTTGCTCAAGCATGCAGACTTCCTTGTAGAAGGTCTTGAGGCCCGACTCGACGATTTTTTCGATCATAGCTGCTGGCTTGCCCTGTGCCTTGAACTTGTCGGCGAGCACATTTTTCTCGCGCTCGACGACCGCGGGGTCGAGGCCTGAAGGATCGACGGCTTGCGGATTGGCCGAGGCGACGTGCATCGCCAAAAGCCGGCCGAACGCTTTGAGTTCGTCGGTCTTTCCCGCCGATTCCAGCCCAACGATCACGCCCATGCGGCCGAGCCCATCGGTGACCGAACTGTGCACGTAAGTGCCGACCACGCCCTTGCCGACCGAAACCTCGGCGGCGCGGCGCAAAGTCATGTTCTCGCCGATCTTGGCGACATTGTCGGAAATCGCATCGGCAATGCTGATGCTGCCGGCCTTGGCGCCGAGGATCTTGTTGACGTCAGGACCGGTGCCGAGCGCCACATCCGCGATCATTTTGACGAGGCCCTGGAACAATTCATTGCGCGCGACGAAATCGGTCTCGGAATTCACCTCGACGACGACGCCTTTGGTGCCCNACGTCGCGACGCCGATCAGGCCCTCGGCGGCGACGCGCCCGGCCTTCTTGGCGGCCTTGGACAGGCCCTTCTTGCGCAGCCAGTCGACAGCCGCATCGATATTGCCGCCGCTCTCGTTAAGCGCCGCCTTGCAGTCCATCATGCCGGCGCCGGTCTGGTCGCGGAGCTCCTTGACCATGGAAGCGCTGATATTCTCTGCCATTGAAGTTGGTCCCTGATATCGGTCCAGTATTCGCCCAAACCCTTATGCGACTAAGCTGGTCGTCGTCGCCGCGCCGTGANCCGGACTGGCCGGGCCGGCGCGGCGTCAAAGTAGCGCCATCGGTACGCGAGACAGCCGCCGCAGACGAAAACGCTNGCGGCCGTCCTACACTTCCTCGGCCGTCAGTTCCTTGGCCTTGGCGATCCAGCCCTCGACGCGGCCGGGCAGTCCGACCTCTTCGCCGACCCTATGCGCCGCCGCGGCGGACAGTTCGGCGATCTGCTGATAGTGGAAAATGCCAAGGTCGTTGAGTTTCTTCTCGACGGTCGGCGATACGCCCGTCAGCTTCTTGAGATCGTCGGCGACGCCGCGCGGGCCCGACAGCGGCTCGAAGCCAAGCGTGCTGGTTTCGGCCGGCAACTCTTCCGCGATCGGCTCGGCCTGGGCGCCGGCATCGATGCCGTGCGAACCCTGGGCGCGCGAAATGCCGTCGAGCGCCGCACGCGCGATGAGATCGCAATAAAGCGTGATGGCACGGCTGGCGTCGTCGTTGCCCGGCACGACGTAAGTGATGCCGTCCGGATCGCAATTGGTATCGACGACCGCCGCGACCGGCACGTTAAGGCGGCGCGCCTCTTTGATCGCGATGTCTTCCTTGTTGGTGTCGATGACGAAGACCAGGTCGGGAAGGCCGCCCATGTCCTTGATGCCGCCGAGCGCGCGGTCGAGCTTGTCGCGCTCGCGCTGNAAGGTCAGGCGCTCTTTCTTGGTATAGCCCTGCGCCTCGTTCGACGCGAGCATCTCGTCAAGCGCACGCAGCCGCTTGATCGAGTTCGACACCGTCTTCCAATTGGTCAGCGTGCCGCCGAGCCAGCGCGAATTGACGTAATACTGCGCCGAGCGTTTGGCGGCCTCGGCGATGGCGTCCTGCGCCTGCCGCTTGGTGCCGACGAACAGGATACGTCCGCCTTGCGCCACGGTGTCGCTGACCGCCTGCAAGGCGCGGTGCAGCATCGGCACCGACTGCGTCAGGTCGACGATGTGGATGTTATTGCGGGTGCCGAAGATGTACTCAGCCATCTTCGGATTCCAACGGTGGGCCTGATGGCCGAAATGCACGCCGGCTTCCAAAAGCTGGCGCATGCTGAAGTCTGGCAGCGACATAGATCGTTCTCCGGTTGATCCGCCGCGGACCGTGAGTCCGGCCGGTATGGCCGGACACCGGACGGCATTAAGCCAAGGTCCGCGTGTGAGATTGCCGGGCTTATATAGGGACGGTGGGCCGGAAGCAACAACCTGCAGCAGTTGCCGCTCCGGACCTTGCCGGACCCTGCCCAGCCCCTTAGTAGGCTCGCCGCCGTCGCTTCTTGGCGGCCTTTCTGGCGGCAAAACGGGCCTCTTGGGAGGCCTGCTGCTCGGCGGAAAGGACAGTTTCGGCATCGCCGAGATCGTCTGCGGCCGCCCGATGNTCGGCGCCTTGCGACGGTGCCCTGCCCCCGGCCTTGGCCCGCTCCAGGACGAAACGGGCGTAATCGTCCATGTCGCCCNGGAACGGTTTGANGCCGCCGTCGGCGGTGAGCCAGAGCCGGTCGGCGACCAGCTCGATGAGCGACCTGTCGTGGGTGATCAGGATCACTGCGCCTTCATAGTCGTTGAGCGCGTCAAGAAGTGCGCGGCGGCTGTCGATATCCAGGTGGTTGGTCGGTTCGTCGAGGATGAGCAGATGCGGCGCGCTCATGGCGACAAGATTGAGCAGGAGCCGCGCCCGCTCGCCGCCGGAGAGATTGGCGACGGTGGTGTCCTGCTTGTCGAACGACAGGCCGAATTGCGCCAAGCGCGAACGCCGCGACGACTCGCTGTCGTCCGGCCGCTCGCGCCGCATGATATCGAGCGGCGTATCGTCGGGGTCGAGCGCCTCGATCTGGTGCTGATGAAACCAGCCGACTTTGATGCGGCTTTCGCGCTTCATCTCGCCCGCCTGCAGCGGCAGCGCACCGGCGACCATCTTGGCGAAGGTCGACTTGCCGGCGCCATTGACGCCCAGGAGCCCGATGCGGTCGTCGACATCGAGCCGCAGATTGAGTTTGCTCAAGACCGGCTTGCCGTCATAGCCGGCGGAAGCGCCTTCAAGCTGCAGGAGCGGTGGCGCGAGCGGCCGTGCCGGCGACGGCAGCGTGAACGGCGTCACGCGTTCTTCGACCACTTCCGCGATCGGCTCGAGCTTGGCGAGCCGCTTGATGCGCGACTGCGCCTGCGTGGCCTTGCTCGCCTTGGCGCGGAAACGGTCGATGAATTTCTGCAGATGCGCGCGCTCGGCATCCTGCTTGGCTTTGGTGGCCACCTGCAGCCGGTTCTTTTCCGCCCGGCGCGTCTCGAAATCGTTATAACCGCCGGTATAAAGATCGAGCTTGCCTTGGCTCAAGTGCAGAATGGCATCGACCGAATTGTTAAGCAGCTCGCGGTCGTGGCTGATGATGAGCGCGGTGTTGGGATATTTCTTTAACCGCGCTTCGAGCCACAGCGCGCCTTCGAGATCGAGATAGTTGGTTGGCTCGTCGAGCAGGAGAAGCTCGGGCTCGGCGAACAGAGCGGCGGCAAGCGCCACCCGCATGCGCCAGCCGCCGGAAAATTCCGCCATCGGCCGGGCGAGATCGTCGTTGGAAAAACCAAGCCCGCTCAAGATCTCGGCGGCGCGCGCCGGGGCACGGTCGGCATCGATGGCGTTCAATCGCTGATAGATTTCGGCAAGCTCTTCGGGTTCCGCCGTTTCCAACTGCGCGTTGAGCGTCTCGCGCTGGGTGTCGGCGGCAAGCACCGTGTCGATGAGCGTGACCGGGGTCGCCGGGTGTTCCTGATCGACCGAACCGATCCGCGCATTCTTGGGCAGCACGATCTCGCCGCCTTGCGCCGCAAGCTCGCCGAGAATGAGCTTGAACAACGTCGATTTGCCGACGCCNTTACGCCCGACAAGGCCGACTTTGGTGCCCGCCGGGATAGCGACGCTTGCACCATCGAAGAACTTTCGGCCCCAGGCATTGAAAACAAGATTGTCGATCCG
>Ga0069262_10093_pt1 | contig 13322 bp, 10 predicted proteins | sample MicForSoSWNC20_O_FD_60060 | JGI IMG/M metagenome (GOLD analysis project Ga0069262, IMG submission 60060) | reverse complement strand
CTGCTTCCGAACGCCACTTTCCGCGTCAAGCTCGAGAATGAGCATGAGATCATCGCCCACACGGCCGGACGCATGCGCAAGAACCGCATCCGCGTTCTTGCNGGCGACAAGGTGCTCGTCGAGATGACGCCTTACGATCTCACCAAAGGGCGGATCACTTACCGGTTCAAATGATCGGCCGTCCGAAACTTGTCCTCGCCTCAGGCTCGCCGCGCCGGCTGTCGCTGGTCAACCAGATTGGGCTGGAGCCTGACGCGCTGCGCCCAACCGATATCGATGAGACGCCCAAGCGCGGGGAACTGCCGCGCGCCTGCGCCACGCGGCTCGCCCGCGCCAAGGCGGAAGCAGCCCTCAACATGATCCGCATCGATGAGGAATTGAAAGGCTCCTATATCCTCGCCGCCGACACCGTGGTCGCCGTCGGCCGCCGCATCCTGCCGAAGGCGGANCTGCTCGACGAGGCGGCGCAATGTTTGCGGCTGTTGTCAGGGCGCAATCACCGCGTCCANACCGCGGTCTGTCTGGTGACGCCGAAGGAGACGTTCCGGCAACGCCATGTCGAAACCCGCGTGCGCTTCAAGCGGCTGTCCGATCAGGACATCGAAGCCTATCTCGCCTCGGGCGAATGGCGCGGCAAGGCCGGCGGCTATGCCGCCCAAGGCATCGCCGGAAGTTTTCTGGTCAAATTGGTCGGCTCCTATTCGAGCGTGATCGGGCTGCCGCTTTACGAGACGCTGACACTGCTCGGCGGCGAGGGTTATCCGATCCATTTCGGCTGGCTCAATACCGTCTGACGCTGACAGCGCCACTGACCTGGGCGAAGCCAACCCCCATATTCCGATCATGCCTGAGGCCAAAAACCGCAAACTCTGCGCCATCTGCGGCAAGCCCGTGGACGAGGTGTTCAAGCCGTTCTGCTCGAAGCGCTGCGCCGACGTCGACCTGCATCGCTGGCTGTCCGGCGTCTATGCCGTGCCGGTGACCGAAGACGAAGAGGAAGACGAGCAGCGGGACGACGGCGGCGGAACACAGCACTAGAGCATGATCCCGAAAAGTGGACGCCGGTTTTCGGAAAAGATCATGCTCAAAAATGGGGGCAATCCCTATTCTGGACAGTCTGGGAGCGACCCTTTATAAGACGGCGCTCTTGCGAGGCCCCCTCATCAATGAGGCGCCGCAGCGAGAGTACGGAGCCAAATCCCTTTTTGCTCTGGGCCCAGGTAGCTCAGTTGGTAGAGCACTGCACTGAAAATGCAGGTGTCGGTGGTTCAATTCCGCCCCTGGGCACCATGTCCTTATTCGATTCCCAATCCGTCTGAAATCCGTGCGCTCTGCGCCGCTGCGGGCTGAGGAGGCTGTTCGATTTCCTGTGTTCATGTCGAGTTTGGGCGCCAAATAAGTGGTATCCTCCCGTTGCTGCAACCATAAGAATCGGAGTGGGAGGGGTACACGTGGCGTGGGATAAGGATCTGGAAAAGAATGGCGTTGCGTACAAGATCGCCGCCGCAACGGGAAACCGCATCCGCGTGATCGCGGGCCCAGGCACCGGGAAATCCTACGCTATGAAGCGCAGGGTGGCACGGCTGCTCGAACAAAAGGTCAAGCCAAACAAGATGCTCGCCGTCACCTTCACGCGGGTAGCGGCCGAGGACCTTCATCGCGAACTGCAGAAGCTGGACGTTCCAGGTTGCGAGGAGCTTCAGGGCCAGACCGTCCACAGCCTCGCGATGCGTATCCTTTCACGTCAACACGTGCTGCAGAGCGTCGGTCGCACCCCGCGCCCCCTCAATGGGTTCGAGTTGAAGGCAATGTACTCCGACATTGGATCAGCCAACGGCGGGATCACGGCAACGAAGAAGCTCGTCCAGGCCTACGAGGGCGCGTGGGCGCAGAGCCAGGGCGATCAGCCCGGCTTTCCGAAGACCGACGAGGAGAAGGCGTTTCAGAAAGTGCTGATCGACTGGCACGTATTCCACAAGAGCATGCTGATTGGCGAGGTCATCCCTTACCTTGTCCGGTACTTGAAGGAGAACCCGACGGCCAACGAGCACAGCGAGTTCGAGCATGTTCTGACGGACGAGTATCAGGATCTCAACAAGGCGGAACAGACCGCGATCGCTTACCTCTCGGAGAACGCGCACATTTGCATCGTTGGCGACGACGACCAGTCGATCTACTCGTTCAAGCACGCGTTCCCGGATGGCATTCGACAATGGAAGGAAATTCACACCGGCTGCGCCGACTTCGAGATGGCTGATTGCCAGCGATGCCCTACTGACGCAGTCGCGATGGCGAACTCCCTCATCAGCCACAACAAGGTCCGGGACAAGCGCGAGCTGAAGCCCATCAACGCGAAGGGTAACGGCGAGGTACAAATCGTCCAAGTTGCCAACTCCGACATGGAGGCGAAGTGGATCGGAAAGAAGATCAAGGAATTGCTTGGTAAGGGCGTGCAACCAAGCGAGATCGTCGTTCTCGTGCAGCGGAAGCGAGCCGCCCGCGTCATTCTCAACGCACTGAAAACAGCCGATGTCCCGGCGAAGTCTTACTACGAGGAGAGCCAGCTTGAGACCGACGACGCGCAGATGCACTTCGCCGCCTTCAAACTGCTGCTAAACAATCACGACCGTGTGGCGCTCCGCTATTTACTCGGCATCGGATCGCAGAACTTCCGGGCCAATCCGTATGCGCGAGTCCGCGCGCATTGCGAGACCACAGGTGATTCACCGTATCACGCGCTCGAAAAGCTTTCAGCGGGCACGCTGATGCTGCCGAAGACGAAGCCGTTGATTGAGCAGTTCGACAAAATCAAGAAGACACTCGCCGACCTCGAACAGCACAAGGATGACGTGCCGAAGCTGATCGACGAGTTGTTCCCGGCGAGCCAGCCCGAGATCGCGGAATTGCGTGAGCTAGCGTTGTCAGTCGCGGACGAGGCGGAAGACGCCGACGATCTCTTCGCTGCGATGATGGCAGAGATCACGCAACCGGACATTCCGCCTGAGGTGAAAGAAGTCCGCGTCATGAGCCTTCACAAGAGCAAGGGCCTCAGCTCCCCCTATGTCTTCATCGCTCAGTGTGTGCAGGGCGTGCTCCCGCAGATACCGAAGCCCGACACCCCGATCGCGGTGGCTGAAGCTGCGCTAGAAGAGGCGCGGCGATTGTTCTTTGTCGGCATCACTCGCGTCAAAGCGGGAGGAGGCTTCGCGGGCAGTCTCTTCATCACCTACCCGCGCGAGATGGGTGCAAACACCGCCAAGCAGCTCGGCATCCCGTTCACGAAGGTGAACTACGGGCAGGCTCAACTTTCGCCAAGCATCTTCATTCAGGAACTAGGGAAGACGGCGCCGGCCCCAATCGCAGGAAAGGTGTGATCACGAAGATTGCGGTCCTTAATCACGCCAAGTTAAATTCTTGGCGAAAAACTCGACCGAGCGGCTTGGTGGACGCGCGATCATCCGCTCTGGTTTGCACCCACCAGCTGTCACAGCCCCTTAAAGGTAGGATGATTGAGAACGGCCTCGCTGCCCGACTCGATCAACAGGTCCACATCGTCGGTCGGCAATTTCAGACGCGTCGGGATCGACGACAGCTTGGCGGCGCGCTGCGGATCGAACTGATCGAATCCGACCTGGACGACGTCGAACGAGAAGCCGCTGCAGCGCCAATCGCCCGACGCGCCGAGCCGCCGCGCTTCGGCGGCCGGGAGGCCGCAGCGCCATTTGCGGATCGAGTCCTCCCAATCGTGAAGGCTCAAGCGAAAGGCATCGAACCCGCTGCGCACGGCGGAGTTCACCGCCGTGTCGGTCACCGCATTGAGCAGATCGGCGCCGGAGGGCCCGTTGATGGTATGCGACCAATCTCCCGCCGGCGCCTGGCCGGCATTGACCACCATGAAGATGATCCGGCGCAATCGCACCACCTTTTCCGGCGTCAGCGGAAAGTACGGCTTGTCCGCCGCCGCCCGCGCAATGACCAGGCCTGAAAGACCGAAATTGTCGGTAATGCCGCCGTCGGCGAGCTTCAGATACTCGATCTGCCCGGGCTCGCGGTAATGCCTGAGCGCTTCGGCGAAGGCCCGCACTTGCGCGCCGGAATTGCGATCGGCGATGACGCGGCCGACCCATGGCGGCAGCGGTGTCGAGCACGCCGTCGGAAAGCTCTCGAGCACCGTGGGCACGAAGGCAACCGGCACCGCGGCCGAGGCGGCGACCGCGTTCGACAACGGATACTTTCTGATGTCGCTGCAGAGCGCAGCGAATGTTTCCGGCGAAAACAGAAACGGCGTCCTGTTGTAGAGATCGGACGCATTGATCCAGACCAGCGGCTTGCCGGGCTGAAACAGGTCGCCCAAAGTCGCATTGTCGAACAGGTTGCGATCGAGCCACGCCGGCAATCTCGTCGCATCGTTGACGCCGCCGTCGAGACCGCGGGCGATATTGCCGAGGCTGACCGTCGTGTTCAAATCCTCTTCGGCGTTGCGGATCAGGAAACGCTCGCGAAAGTCGGCCAGCGCCGCGCGGCCTTTGAGCCCGTAATAGGCCGCGGTGATCGAGCCGCCCGACACGCCCGACACGAATATCACCCGGTCGAGATAGCTCTTGCCGCCGTGCGTCGGCAGNCGATCGAGGCCGCGCAGCACGCCAAAGGAGAACGCGGCGGCGCGCGTGCCGCCACCGGAGAAGGCGAGCGCGACGGCGGTATCGCCGCCCACGTCCGGAGGCATGAATTGCCCCATCGGACTTGCGCCGACGGCGACCGGCACGTTGATGGGCTTATTGAAAGTGGCGCAGCCGGCGAGAAGCAGCAGCGCGAAGAGCATTGCCTTCGGGCGGAGCGCGGCGAGCGTCGCAAGCTCAGCTTTGATGCGGGCAGCCTTGATACGCATTACTCTCGACGCATCCCCAGAACTCTGCGCGCGACCCGNCGCTGACCTTGTACCTTTGGGTCCGTTAGTGAGGGCTTAACTGCANCGCCCGCGGCGGNGCTCAGGCGGCCGCGGACTGTTCGGCGGTTTGCGCGGCGGGCTCAGCGATCCGGAACAGGCCGATCTGCGCGTTCATCGCCGCGGCCTGCGCCGCCAGCATNTTGGCGGTCGCCGTNCTCTGCTCCACCAGCGCGGAATTGCGCTGCGTATTCTCGTCCATCTGGTTGAGCGCCTTGTTGATCTGCCCGATGCCGGTCGATTGCGCGGCGCTGGCGGAGGCGATCTCGGAGACGATCGCGGCCACGTCGTTGATGGACTGAACGATCTCGGCGAGCGACGCGCCGGCTTTGTTGACGAGTTCGACGCCTTCCCGCACCTGGCCGTCGCTGCTGGTGATCAGGTTGGTGATGTCCTTGGCGGCTTGCGACGAGCGTTGCGCGAGGCTGCGCACTTCCGACGCCACGACCGCAAAGCCGCGGCCGGCTTCGCCGGCGCGGGCGGCTTCCACCGCGGCGTTGAGCGCCAGCAAATTGGTCTGCCGTGCGATCTCATCGATCACGCCGATAATGTCGGCGATCTTGCCGGACGATGCCCTGATCCGCGACATGGCCTCGACCGCCTTGCCGACGACGGCGCCGCCGCGCTCCGCGACTTCGCGCGCCTTGGCTGCCGAGGTGTTGGCGTGCTGGGCGCTCTCCGCGTTCTTCGTCACCGTCTCGGCAATCTCCTCCATGGACGCGGAGGTTTGCTGCAGGCTCGCGGTCTGCTCTTCGGTGTGCTGCGACAGATCGGCGGTGCTGCCGGATATNTCCGAGGAGGCGCTGGTGACGTCGCGGGTCGACGCGACNACGGCNCCGATCGCCTCCTGCAGCCTTGCGACGGTAGCGTTAAAATCCTCCCGGATCTGCCGATAGGCTGCCGTGAAGCCGTCGTCGAGGCGCACGGTGAGGTCGCCTTCGGACAATCGCGCGAGACCGTCAGCCAACGCATTGACCGTGCGCGCCTGAGTTTCGGCGATCTTGGCCTGGTCGGCGGCGTGGCTTGCGGCGGCCTCCGCTTCCGTCCGCGCATTGGTCGCGCGCTCGTCGTCGTTGCGTTGGCGCTGCGCCGCGGCTTCCGCTTCGAGATCGGCCTTCGCGATGGCGGCATTCTTGAAGGCAAGGACGGAGTTGGCAATCAGCCCAAGCTCGTCGCGCCGGTTCAAGCCGCTGACCTCGACGGCGGTATTTCCTTTCGCGAGATCGCCCAATACGCCGACGATCTTGACCAGCGGCCGGGATACGCCGCGCTGGATGGCAACCAGAAATACCATCACCGCGACCGCGACCACGGCCGCCAGCAGCAAAGCCGCCATCGTCATGGTCCGATCGACATCCTGCTCCGCGGCGGCGGCACGCGCCGCGGCGAGCGAGACCAGGCGCTCCCGCGCCTTGGTGAGGAGTTCGGTCGGAGCACGATCTATTCCGGCGACGGCCTTGTCGCCCACGGCGCTGTCGGAATCATGACTCTTGAATTCGTCGAGCCCGTGCCGATAAGCCTCGCCCATGCTTTTGTGGGCGGAGAGAAACTGCGTCAGCAGTTGAATAGCCGCCGAATCGGCGATGCTGCGGGTGAGCCGTTCACCGTCGCGGCGGACATCGGCTTCACGCTGCTGGAAATTGCCCCAGTATTTCTCCAGCGCCTCCGGCGCCTTGCCTCGCAGCAGGGTGTCTTTCCATTCNTGNACCTGCTTTTTGAAATCGGTCTCCATCGTCTCCACGTCGATGGCATTGTTCTGGCTTGCCATCACATCGGATTCGAAGGCGCGAAGGCCGCCATAGAACTGCCAGAAGCCGATGGCCGCGGCGGCAAGAATGAAAAATGTGCTGATGGCGAAGAGAAGAAGGATCTTCCCCCGAAGCCCCAGCGCGAAAGCAAATCCCGACTTCCCGCGCACCAGCCCGCTCCAAATCAAGAAGAAAATAATTGCTGCTGCTAGGCCCTTTAGGAAACTTTAAGGAAATTAAACTGCAAAAACCCTAATATCCCCTTGCTTCAGGCGGCTTCCTCGATGATTCGACGAACGCGCGCAGAACTCTTGTAGGTCCGGGGCTCATGAAATACTGGCTCGCAGGTTTGGCGATTGCGCAACTGCTGACAGCGGCGGCGATCGCCGAGGTCTCGGATACAAAGAAACCAACGCTTTGGACCATACCCGAGGTCGGCGCCCTGCCCCGCGACGCGCATGGGCTCGAAGTGCGCGAAGGCCGCGATCTGATCACCGCCACCTACGCCTATATCGGACCGAACGTGCCTGACGCGTCGAATCGCTATGCGGGCAACAATCTCGCCTGCACCAACTGTCACCTGCAGGCCGGCACCAAGAAATTCGGCATCCCGCTGTTCGGGCTTTACGGCGACTTTCCGCAATACAGCGCCCGCATCGGCGCCGAGATCAGNATCGAGGACCGCATCAATTCCTGCATGACCCGCAGCATGAACGGCCGCCCGCTCCCGGTCGATGCGCCGGAGATGCAAAAAATAGTCGCCTATATCAAGTTCATCGGCAGCGGCGTGAAGCCCGGCGAGCAATTGCCGGGCATGGGCACCGGCCATATGCCGGAGCTCAACCGCGCGGCCTCGCCGGTGCGCGGCGCGCCGCTTTACGCCAGCACTTGCGCGGCCTGCCACAACACCGATGGATCGGGCCTGCGCAACAACATCGCGGATTCCGACCTCGGCTATCTGGTGCCACCGCTGTGGGGCCAGGACACTTTCAATGACGGCGCCGGCATGGCGCGGATCATCACCTTCGCCAATTTCATCCACTTCAACATGCCGCACGGCACCGACTATGTGGACCCGCAGCTCAGCGTCGATGAGGCCTGGGACATCGCCGCTTATGTCCTGTCGCATCCGCGGCCGCATCTCGCCGGCCTCGCGCACGACTTTCCCGACCTGTCGAAGAAACCGATCGACGCTGCTTACGGTCCCTATGCCGATCGCTTCAGCGAGCGTCAGCACAAATACGGACCGTTCGGGCCGATCCAGGNCGCGATCGCGCGGCTCGATCGGCAGAAGCATTGATGCTTNAGATCGCCGGCAGCACCGCGCGCGACAGATAAAGAAACAGCGCGATGCCAAGCAGACCGATCAGCACGGCGAGCGCGACATCAAAGCGTTCGCCGGGGCTCGGCACTTCGTTTTCGGATTCGATATCTCTGGCGGTTCTCCTGAAACGCAAAATTGCAAGCGCAGTCATCGCGACGCCGATAGCGATGAAGATAAGGCCTGCCACATTGGCAAAGGCTTGGCCGTGCGCGCTGAGTTGCCGTCCCGCAAGTTGCGGCGCCATGACCTGGAGGAACAGATCGAACCGCTCGATGACGAAACCGAACGCCATCACCGCAATCGCGGTGCGGACCCAGGCCAGGAANGTCCGCTCATTGGCGGCGTGGTCGCTGTAGCGCTTGATCATTGCACGGCCCCGTCATGTCCCCGTTGGCGTTCGGCTTCGACTATAACGCCGCGGCATCCGACGCGCTTGCCGCTTCGGCGATAAAAAGGCAATGTGCCGGCCAAATCCCGGCAAAAGCCCATTGCCGGAGTGTGAAAATAGTTGCTGGGGAGTGAAATTGATGTCCGCTATGCCCGCCGCCAGTCCGAGCAAGGGCCGCTGGTACATCTTGCTGCTGATCAGCGTGATGTATCTCATCACCTATCTCGATCGCGTCAATATCTCCACGGCGGCGCCGGAAATCATCAAGGAATTCGGTTTCGACAAAATCACGATGGGCGTGATCTTCTCGGCCTTCGTCTGGTCCTATGCGCTGTTTCAGGTCCCGGGCGGCTGGCTCTCCGACAAGTTCGGCGCGCGTAGGGTGCTTACCGGCATCGTCGCCTATTGGTCGCTGATGACGGCCGCTACCGGGTTTGCCGGCGGCGCCACCTCGTTCAAGATCATCCGCTTCCTATTCGGCGTCGGTGAAGCCGGCGCATTTCCCGGCGCCACGCGCGCGATGCAGCTTTGGTATCCGAGGAGCGAGCGCGGCTTCGTCCAGGGCATCACCCACAGCGCCAGCCGCGCCGGCGCCGCTTTGGCGCCGCCGATCGTGCTTGCGATCATGCTCAATTTCGGCTGGCGCGCCGCGTTCTTCAGCTGCGGCGCGATCGGGCTGCTGTGGTCGCTGTGGTGGGCCTTCAGCTACCGCAACCTGCCGGAAGACCACGGCATGGTGAACCGCACCGAGCTCGAACATATCCGCGGCCTGGACGCGAGTGGCGCGATCAATCCGCCGCAGATCCACAAGCAGCTGCAAGTGCCGTGGAGCAGGCTTTTGAGCTCCGGCAATATGTGGGCGGTGATGTGCGCCTATTTCACTTACGTCTATTGCCTGTGGATTTTCCTCACCTGGCTCACGACCTATCTCATCGACGTCCGGCACTTCACGCTGCTCAAAGGCGGCCTGCTGGCTTCGCTGCCGTTATGGGCCGGCGTGATCGGCGACACNGCCGGCGGACTTGCCACCGATTACCTGCTGCGGCGCACCGGCAGCGCCAAGATCGCGCGCCGCACGGTCGCGATCACGGGCCTCCTCGGTTGCGCCGTTTTCATCACGCCGGCGGCGCTGACCGAAGACGCGATGACCGCCGTCGTCTGTCTCACTATCTCGATGTTCTTTCTGGAATGCACCATCGGCCCGTCTTGGGCGGTGCCGATGGATACCGGCGGCAAATATTCCGGCACGGTGTCCGGCATGATGAACATGGCCGGCAATTTCGGCGGCGCCATCTCGCCGATCGTGTTCGGCATCCTGGCGCAAAACGGCAATTGGGCAGCCCCTTTCATCGTTGCCGCGGCGCTCCTCGTCGCCGGCTCCGCGATTTGGGCGTTCTGGATCGATCCCGACAAGGCGATCCTGACGGATTGAGCACGGGCCCACCTTTCGCGCCGCGATTAACGAGGCGGAAATGGATGTTGGTTACCAATCAGGTAAGCCATATCGTCCGGCAATCTGGCGGCACGGATCGGAATGTTTCGGGTCTTCAACTGCTTAGCGACTCAGCACGACCTGCGCCTGGTCATCGTGGCCGGCATCGTGTGCTTCTTGTCGAGCGTCACCGCCATCACCCTTTTTTACCGCGCCCGCTCGACAGCGGGGCGTGCCCGGCTGATCTGGATCGCCGCCGCCGGGGCCGCGTCCGGCTGCGGCATATGGGCGACGCATTTTCTGGCGATGCTGGCCTACGACCCCGACATTCCGGTCGCCTACGATATCAATCTCACAATTCTGTCGCTCTTGGCGGCCGCGATCGTCACCGGGCTTGGCCTTGCGGTCGCGGTTTTCTTTTCCCGGCCGGCCGGTGCGCTGATCGGCGGCGCGATTATCGGCATCGGCGTCGCCTGCATGCATTACCTCGGCATGGCGGCGCTCGAACTGCCCGGACACGTTGCGTGGGAGCTTCCTTACGTTGCAGCGTCCATTGTGATCGGCGTTGTGCTGGCGATGGNGGCGCTCACCGTGGCCGAACGATCGCGCAGTCGTTCCGGACTTTTATTTGCGGCGCTGCTGCTCACGCTCGCCATCGTGTCGCATCACTTCACGGCCATGGCCGCGGTGGATGTCGTCCCGGATCCGACGCGCACGCTGGCGGAGATGTCGCTGTCGCCGACCTCGCTCGCGCTCGCCATTGCCAGTATCGCGGTCGCGATATTGGGCATGAGCCTGGTCAGCGCNTTCGCCGATCGCCGGCTCGACGATAAAGGCCTCCTGCTCGAGCTCGCGTTGAACAACATGACGCAAGGCGTGGTGCTGTTCGACAGCACTGGGCGTCTCCTCATCTGCAACGAGCGCTATCTGCAGATGTACGACCTGTCGCCGGAGGTCGTGAACCCCGGCGCCAAGCTCGCCGATATCGTCCGGCATCGCGCCCAGACCGGCAGCCTGCAACTCGATCCGCTGCAATATTGCAANGACCTCATCGANGAGATGGCCGCCGGCAAGGACTTGAGCTTCATCGCGCAGTCGCCGGACGGCCGCTCNGTTTCCGTGGTCAACCGCCCCATCCCCACCGGCGGCTACTGGGTCGGCACGCATGACGACATCACCGAGCGCCTCTCGGCCGAGCAGAAGAGCTTGCAGCTGACCGAACAGCAGGCGCGGCGCGCCGTGGTCGACGATGCCATCGGCTGGTTTCGCGGCAGCGTCGAAGGCGTGCTCAAGACGGTCACGGAAAGCGTCGCGACCATGAAATCCACCGCCACCGTGCTGTCGACCATGTCGAATGACACCACCGCGCAGACGACCGGCGCGGTGCGCACCTCCAACGACGCCTTCAGCGGCGTCGAAAGCGCGGCCGCCGCGGCCGATGAATTGTCGAAGTCGATCGCCGAGATCAATCGTCAGCTGGTCAGCGCCAGCGACGTGGTCGGCGCCGCCACNGCCGAAGCGCAAACGACGAACACGGTGATCAGCGAGCTTGCCCAGTCGGCGCAGAAGATCAACGACGTGGTCAAGCTCATTCAAAGCGTGGCCGGGCAGACCAATCTGCTGGCGCTCAATGCCACGATCGAAGCGGCGCGCGCCGGGACCGCCGGCAAGGGTTTTGCCGTGGTCGCCTCCGAGGTCAAGGCCCTCGCAGTGCAGACCGCCAAGGCCACCGACGTCATCGCCGCGCAAATCAACGCGGTGCAGTCCTCGACGCAAAGCGCGGTGCGCGCCATCGGCAGCATCACGAACCGCATGGAAGAGATCCGGCTGTTCACGTCAGCCATAGCGACATCGGTCGAGCAGCAGAATGCGGCGACGGGCGAAATCTCCGATAATGTCACCGCCGCGGCGACCGGCACGCGGTCCGTGGTCGGCGTTTTGCAAAAGGTGTCGACCGCAATTTCCGATATGCACAGTTCCGCGGATACGGTGCTGAAAGCGTCGAACGCCGTGGAAAAAGCCGCCGACAATCTGCGCGACAGTGTCGACGGCTTCTTGAGCAAGGTCGCAATCTAGATTTTTGATTTGAGCATGATCTCTTCCGAAAACCGGTTTCCACTTTTCGGGATCATGCTCTAGGAAACGCGCTCGCGCATCGGCTCGGTCGCGACGCGCGCAAAAGTCGACATGATTTTGGCGCCGGCCCGCACCGAACCGCGCAACGAGCCGGCGACCTTGGACTCGCCGCCGCGCCGCCGCCGGTAACCGACCGGCAATTCCATCACCCGCAATCCGGCGCGCGCCACCCGCATCTGCATTTCCAGATTCCAGCCATAGGTGAGCTCGCGCATGCCAAGCGCGAGCAAGGTTTCGCGGCGGATGGCGCGGAATGCCGACATGTCGGTGTAGCGCACGCCGTAAAGAAGCTTGGTCAGAACGCCGGCAACCTGCCCGGCCAGGATCTGGTGCCACGCCATGCTGCCCGGTTCGCGTTCGCCGCGGGCGCGAGACGTAATAACGAAGTCGTAGTCGCCGCCCGCAATAGGCGCCATCAGCGCCGCGATAGCCGAAGGATCATCGGCGCCGTCGCCGTCCATGAAGACGATAATGTCGTCTNCGCCCGCCGCCTGCGCGCCGGTCAGGCAGGCAAGCCCGTAGCCGCGGCCGACCGGGATCACCTCGGCGCCGGCGACCCGCGCCCGTTCCGGCGTGCCGTCGCCGGAGCCGCCATCGACGACGATCATGCGCGTGACAACGTCGCGCGGCAATTCGGCGATCACCGCGCCGATCGAGTCCGCTTCATTGAAGGTCGGAATGACGACGGTGACGCCGCCGACAGCCGCGCCGCCAACCGTCGTGCCGCTGTTCCACGGCATGACTTTGCTTTGGCGCATGTCCTTATCGGAAAACCGGTGCCCACTTTTCCGGGACATGCGCTAAAGACTCCACCGCAAGCCGCAGCTCGCGCAGGCCTGCGGCGGCGTATTCGACAACAGCGCCTTGCGGAAGCTCGCATAGGCGGGGCCGGTCCAGATGTCGCGGAGCGTCTGCTGGGTGGCGTCNCCGAGCGTGTAATTCTCATAGCCGCGCTGCGAGAACGGCGCGATGCAGCATGGCAAGGCGCGGCCATTGGCGGTGAAATACATCACCGTCCACGGCCTGCGGCACAGCGACCAGGGCGTGTCAGAATTGGGTGTGCCGTCATCGTGACGCTTGAGGCTGACGCCGGGCTCGGAAGCGCCACCCGACGCGCTGAAGGTGATGCCGAGCGACTTCGCGAGCTCCGCCGCACGATCGATATGGACCGCCTCGGCGCCGGAGAGCTGCTCATAGAGCGCTTGGTCCGGCCGCGCCAGGCCGATGGCGTCATCCTTGAAGAAAACNAGCCGCTGCAGATGCACTTCCTTGACGCCGGTTTCGGCCGCGACGCGGACGAAATCGGGCAATTCCTCTATGGTTTCGCGCAGGCCGGTGAGCCAAGCCGA
>Ga0069262_10092_pt1 | contig 13368 bp, 11 predicted proteins | sample MicForSoSWNC20_O_FD_60060 | JGI IMG/M metagenome (GOLD analysis project Ga0069262, IMG submission 60060) | reverse complement strand
AGTAAGTGTGGAGGCCGTCGGCAATCAAAGCTGCGGTCATGCTGCGATACTCATGCTGCAATCCTTACGCCGCATCGTCACGCCGCCTGTCCGAGATAGGCNGTCTGCACCGCCTTGTTGGCGGCGATTTCCGGCGGCGTGCCTTCGGCAAGGAATTTACCCTGATCGAGCACCATGATGCGGTCGGCGAGATGGAACACCACGCGCATATCGTGCTCGATCAGCACGATCGTCAGCTTGCCGTCCTTGTGCAGGCGGCGAATGAGCTGGGTAATGTCGTAGGTTTCCTGATCGCCCATGCCGGCCGTCGGCTCATCGAGCAGCAGCAAGCGCGGCTTCAGCGCCAGCGCCATCATGATCTCGGTGGCGCGCTGATCGCCGTGGGACAGTTCGCCGACCGGGCGCTCGGCCTTGTCAGTGAGACTGCCCATGGCGAGCAGTTCGGTGACGCGCTCGCGGATTTTCACGTCGTCGGCTTGCGACAGCCAGGCGCGCAGGCGCAGCCCCGAGGCGACCTCGACCGGGATGCGCAGATTCTCCCGCACCGTCAGTTCGGGGAAGATCTCGGTGACCTGGAAGGTGCGCGCCATGCCGCACCAGACGCGGCGCGCCGGCAGGAGATGAGTGACGTCCTGTCCGTCGAAAACGATGCTGCCCGATGTCGGCGTGAAGAAGCCGGTGATCAGATTGAAGAACGTGGTCTTGCCGGCGCCGTTCGGGCCGATAATGGCACGCAGCTCGCCCGGTNCCACCGTCATCGAAATATCGTTGACGGCAATCAGGCTGCCGAAGTGTTTCGAGACGTTTTTGACTTGGAGCAGGCTCATCACGCCACCTTACGCCGGATTGCGCCAAGAATGCCGCGCGGGAAGAACAGGACCACCAGCACGAAGAACAGACCGACGAACGACATCCAGTTCTGGGTCTGGCTCGACAAATAGTCCTGGAGCAGAACGAAGATCGCGGCGCCGAGCAGCGGGCCCCAGAACGAGCGCATGCCGCCGAGCACCGCCATGATGACGAAATCGCCGGACTGCGTCCAATAGAGCGCGCGGGGATCGACGAAATTGTTCAAAAGCGCATAGAGCGCGCCGGCGACGCTGACGAAACAGCAGGAGATCACCCAGGAGATCCAGATGTGCCGGTCCACCGGGATGCCGAGGAAGCGGGCGCGCCGTTCGTTCTCGCGGATCGCAATCAGCGTACGGCCGAATGGCGAGCGCAGTATCCAGGCCATCGCGCCGACCGAAATCGCGAAGATCACCAGGATGAAATAATAGAAAGCGCGCGGATTGTGCAGGATATCGACAGTAGTGAAGCCGAGATTCAGCGGCATGCGCGTCCAGCCGAGAAGCCCGTCGTCGCCGCCAGTCACGTTATTCCAGCGAAAGGCGATGAAGTAGAANACCTGGCCGAAGGCGATGGTCACCATGGCGAAATAGACGCCGCGTAGCCGAATGATCAGGGGCCCGATGATCGCGCCCGCCAGCGTGCCGGCGAGGATGCCGACCACAAGGCCGGCGCCCGTGCTCGGCACGAGATAGCGAATGGTCATTCCCGCGCCATAGGCGCCAAGGCCGAAATAAGCGGCGTGGCCGAACGACAACACCCCGGTATAGCCAAGGAGAAAGTTCACCGACATCGCGGCGAGCCCGAGCACGACGACGCGCTCGCCAAGCTCGATATAGCCGCCGACAAACGGCAGCCAGAACGGCATCGCCAGCAGCAAGACCCATACCAGCGCGTTGGCTGCGTTTTTATTGAGTGCGCTCGCGTTCACTAGAATCGACCCTCCTCACCGAGAAGTCCGCGCGGCCGAACCATGAGCACCGCCGCCATCATCACATACATGACTGCCTCGGTGGCCGACGGAAAGAACACGGTCGTAATGCCNGAGGCGACGCCGATCAGAAGGCCGCCGAGCAACGTGCCGGGGAGGCTGCCGAGGCCACCGACGATGATGGCAACGAAGCTCGGCATGATCAGCGATGAACCGATTGTCGGCTGCAGCCCCAGTTGCCCGACGGCGAGCACGCCGGCGAGGCCGGCGAGATAGATGCCGAGACCGAAATTCATGCTGCGCAAGATCCGCACATTGACGCCGAGCACGGCGACGGTCTCGAGATCGAGCGTGCCGGCGCGGATGCGGATGCCAAGCCGGGTATAGGTCAAGATGAAGAACAGCCCACCGACCGCAAGTGCGACGATGAGCACCATGAACAGCCGGTAGCCGGTGAGAAAAAAATAGTCGCCGCTCAGCGGAGTCACGAGCCAGCTCGGGACCTGGAACGGCAGGCTCTGCGCGCCCCAGATGAACCGCGTGCCGTCTTCGATGATGAAGGCGAGACCGAATGTCAGGAGCAGACTATAGAGCGGGTCGCGGCCATAGAGGCGGCGAATGAGAAAGCGCTCGACGATGATGCCGAGAAATGCAGTCAGGACCGGCGATAGAATAAGCGCGCCCCAAAAGCCGACATAGGGCAATAGCGTGAAAGCGATATAGCCGCCGATCGCGAGAAAGCCGCCATGGGCGAAATTGATCACGCCCGACAGATTGAGGATGAGCGACAGGCCGAGCGCCATCAGCGCATAGAACGCGCCGACGATGAGGCCGTTGAAGATGTTGAAGAGGACGAGCTGTGTCATGTGTGCGGCAACACCGTTGCACGACGCGGCGCGACTGCCGTATGCGCCAGCCCAGCGCGCGCGCCATCACATTCCCTGAACGCCAATTGTAACCCCCCACATGCTCTGGAATTCCAAGCGCCGCCTCCCAACGGCGCCCGGATAATTTTTTGAGCCGGACGAACCGGCCAGTGCCAGGTTTCGCGATCTAAGNTCCGAAACTCAGGCCGGCCAAGTCATCTTGCAGCCGGTATCTTCAAGCGTGCCGGCAATATCGACGCCCTTCACGACTTCGGTGACGTTGAACAGGTCCTCGGGATCGCTGCCGTTCGCCTGCGCATTGCCGACATAGAGGTTCGGAATGAGCTGGTTCTGCCCTTCGCGAAAGAACGCGCCGTCGGGCATCAGGGAGACTTCGGGCGGCAGTTTGAAGCCCTGCATCGCCTTCGCCATCTTCACCGCGTCAAGCGACTTCGCTTGCGCCGCAGCGAGAGCGCAGGTCCAGACCGCGGCATAGCCGAACCAAGTCCGCGCGGTCGGCACATGGCCGCCGCTTGCNTTGCGGATATCGGCGACGAAGTCGCTGACATGCGGCACGTTCGGCTGTTTCCAGTACCACTCGAACACCCACGTGCCGATGCGGGCTTCGGGCGGCAGGCCGATCAGCACTTCGAGCTCCTGCTGCGCGCCGGCGAGATGGAATTTCTTGTCGAGCCCGAACTGCACGGCCTGCTTGAGCGCGTTGACCGCGTCGTCGCCGGCTTGCAGGAAAATGATGACGTCGGGGTTCGCAGCTTGCGCCTTGATGAGATAGGAGGAGAAGTCGGTAGTGCCGAGCGGCGTCAGGTCGGCGCCGACCTTGGTGCCGCCGAGCTTTTCCGCCGCCTTTTCAAGGCCGGCCTGAAGCGTGTGGCCGAAGGCGTAATCCGGCGTGAGGTAGTACCATTTCTTGCCCGCCGTTTTGATCAGCGTGCCGGCGACGGCGTTCGCCTCCATCTGCGTGGTGTTGCAAATGCGGAAAACATTCCAGTGGCAATTCGTGCCCGTCACCGGATCGGTGTGGCCGCCGGGGACGATGTGAAAGATGCTTTTTTCATAAGCGACATTGGCCATGGCCGCGGCGAGCGCCGAATTGATGTTGCCGACGAGGAAATTCACCTGGTCGCGATCGATCAGCTTGCGCGCCTTTTCGACCGCCGTGCCGGCGTCGCCGCTCGTTGAATCTTCGATCAGAAGCTGGGCCTGACGACCGAGAATGCCGCCCTTGGCATTGATCTGAGCGAGCGCGAGCTGGGCCCCGATCAACTCGTTCTTGCCGAGCGCCGCATAAGTGCCGGTCAGCGGATTATCGAGGCCGATCTTGACTGGCTCGTCGGCGAGCGACTTGACCACGAACGGGCTCGCGAATTGCAGTGCACCGATCGCGAGACCGGCCTTCAGTACCGTACGGCGCGGAATCCGGCCGCCGATGATCTCCTTGGACATTACGTTCTCCCTTGAAGTCTTATTGGTCGTCTTTTTAAAGCCAGCCATCTATCCTTAAATGGCCGTGCCTTTTCAATAAAACGAATGTCGTATTGTGGCGCGAAATGCAATGCGCAAAGGGTGGCAAAGTGGGCAGCTTAGGCGCCCGTCCGACGGGCCGTACGGCCCAACTCTAGTTCGCGGCGGAGGCGTTGGCGCTCGAGCACGCAGGCTTCAGACTTGATGNAGCGCGCTGGNCGGCCGGCGCTTACTGGCACTCAATTGCCTGCTCGCGTTTGAAGAAATCTTCCCAAACCCGGTGCAATTGCGGGATTGCGGCGTCGAGCGGTGAGACAAAGAGCCGCTCCCCCTCGCGCCGAAGCAGGCCGAAACGATCGAGCTTTGCCAGCGCGCTAGCGACCCCGAAATCAACGTTAACCCCGAAGTTTTTAGCAAGCCACGCTTCGATGCGGCCGGCAAGCTCGGCCGCTGTCGGCGCCGACGGCGCGGTGCGTATGAAATGATAGGCGAGCGCGGCCTCCTTGGTCTCCTGGTCCTCGGCCGTGCCGATCAAATAGTCGAAGATGCCCGCATTGTTGTTGATGTTGCGGTAGTAGATATTTTCCGCAAGCTCCATGTGATATTTCAACGACCGGTGCTGGAATTTCAGCCATTGCCGTGTGGCGAAACCGCCGAGCGCAACGATCCCCATCAGGGCGGCGAGTGCGGTTTTCATGTCGGCGTCGGCGACCGATCTCGATCCGCCGAGAAAAATCCCGACCACGAGGAACAGCACGGAAATCGTGGCATAGAGCTTTATCAGAATGGGAATGCCGCCGGCGATCGCGGGAATGCTGAGAAAGGCCCTGTCGAAATTGCTCATGACGACGCGGGCATTGGGAAACAGCGCATAGAGATCGCCGCAGGCGATGTTGCGAAAATATTTCAGCAGCACCGAACCTGGAACGACCTTGTGGCGCTCCAAGAAGCGCACTTCCCGACGCGAGCCGATCTCGGCCTGCGTCTTCATAGCGACCACGAGAACGACGTCGTCGAAGACATCGACCTCGACCTTATGTCGCCGCAGGCCGAACCATTCGGCGCTCTCGATCTGTTCGACATGGTGGCCGCGCCGGTAGAAGCGCACTTCGCGGAANTCGTCGTGCTCCGCCTTGACCTCGACCGGCACCGTGCGCTTGCGGTGGGCATCGGTCACGTCTTCGTGCGGCAGTTCCTTGAAATTGGCGTCCTTGAGGACCTTGTCGAGCGATCGGATCAGATCGTCGTAAGCGCAATCGCTCTTCGCGCGATCGGTCGACGGAAGGCCGGCGACCTCCGGACTGAAATAGTAGTAATCGTCACGCAGCCGGTCGAGTGTTTCGGAATATTCGTAGTGGCATATCGTGCGCAGCGTGCGCGCGAAACGCCAAAACAGCGCGCATTCTGCGGTGTCGGCGAATGCACCCTGTTTGACCAGAGCGCCGAGCAGCTCTTCTTTGCGAACCGGGATGAATTTATCGCTTCCCTCGTCCGCAACCGGTCGTGGCGTATCCGTTATCGCATCCAATTCCGTCGGGCCTCTTTGGCGCGGTTGAAGCGCAATTGCGCGATCATTGGGCGAAACGCTCGTTCAGGGCGCAACATAGACGTTCCGGGCGTCGGCGGTGAAGGCCTTGCGCGACGCCGGATCGAGATAAAACATGTGGCCGCCGCGGTAGAGTTTCAATTCGGCGCGCTCTTGGTCGCCCTCTTGGCCATCAAAATGCGGCAGATGTTGCAGCACATAGCGTGAATCCGAATANGGCGTCACCATATCGCTGTAGCCATGGGCGATCAGCAGCCGGAATGACGGCGTTAGCGCCAGCAAGACACGCAGATCATCGGCAACGCTCGGCTGGCCATGACCGGCCTCCCAATCCCAGCGGTTGGAAATTGTCGAATCGAGCAGGTTGTAGGTCATGTCGGTCTTGAAGCCGAGTTCGTCGCGGGCGTAGCCGACGAAGGTGCTGCCATAGCCGCGGATGACGCCGTCGAGGATCGGATCGGGGCCGCGCGCCACCGGCGTTTCCGGATAGGGATCGTCGGACGCAAAGGTCGCGTCATAATGACTGACGATCTTATGGTCGGCGGCATTGAGATTCTTGACGTAGTCGTCGCGGATGAAGCCATGTGTTTCGGCGAGCGCATCCGCCGATATTCCGGTCATATCGGCGACGTGTGCATAAAACGCTTTGGCGGCGTCGCCTTGCAGCGGCGGCCCGGCAAGCGTCGCCAGATAATCGGTCAGTGCGAAATGCTCGGCTTGCGCCAGGGCCTCGGCACTGAATTTGCCTTCGCGCTCGAGCTTGGCGGCTGCGAGCGAAGGCAGCTGCAAGGCGGCGCCGAGCGCGAAGCGGTCGCCGCCGAACACAAACGCGCCTTCAAGGAGCGGCGACAGCATCAGCACACCCGACACCACGACGCCCTGATCGCTCTGNAGGACGCGCGCGACCTTGGCGGCGCGGAAGCCGCCATAGCTTTCGCCGAGAATAAATTTCGGCGAGGCGGCGCGGCTGTTCTTGGCGACATAAAGCGCAATGACTTTGGCCATGGATTGCGCGTCCTCGTCGACGCCCCAGAACGCTTTGGCGCCATCGGGTTTCGCGGCGCGGCTCCAGCCGGTGCCGATCGGATCGATCAAGACCAGATCAGTGAAGGCCAACCAGGTGTCGGGATTGTCGATCAGCTTGACGCTCGAACCGTCGCGGCCGTTCATGCCGAATTCGGCGATGCGCGGCCCGACCAGGCCGAGATTGAGAAACGCCGACGCCGCGCCCGGGCCACCATTGAAGACGAAGGTGACAGGTCGCTGCGCCGGATTGTCGGATTTCGCGACATAAGCCGTATAGAAGATCGCTGCCGAGCGTTCGCCGGATTGATCGAACAATGACAAAGTGCCCGCCGTCGCCGTGTAGGCGAGCTTGCCGGAGGGCAGGTCGATGCTGTGCTCGGTGACTGAATCCGACGGCAGGAGCGTGAGCACGCCAGAGCCGCCCTGTTGACCGCCGACTTGCTGGCCGCCCGGCCGGCCGGAATGGTCGCCGCCGTGATCCTGCGCCACCGCCACGCCCGCGGTTGTCAGAAGGACGATCGCAACAAGAGCGCGGCTTAAATCAAGCATGTCAGTTTCCCGCAATTCTGCCGCTGTGCGCCGCGGCGGTTTTCACTCAAGCTCAATCGCGCCTTCGATCTCGATGGCAAGGCCGATGCCGCTGACGGTCAAAACCATCTTGGCCGGCAGGGCCTCGTTACCCTTCAGGCGGCCGCCGGAAACGGCCGAGCGCACCGCCTGCTCGATCTCGCGTTGCGACGTGATGCCGACCTTTTTGAGGAATTTGCGCACACTCACATTGAATTCATCTTCGTTCATGATCGCCTCGTGAAAGTGCCGGAAAGATGACCATTCCCGGCAGCAGTTTAGTGGATTGCCCGACGCGGAGCGACCGGGCGGGCGGATGGTAGCCGGTAGACAAGGGCGACAAGATCGGAGAAGTTCTGGCCCCCAAGTTCGGCTCACAAGTTCGGCCCCCAAGTTCTGGCCCTCAAGCGGCGTCCAACAAGCCGCAGGTTGGAGACATCAGCAATGGCTTTCCCGCACGCATCGAAGGCTCTCGCACGTTTTACGGTTCTCGACCTCACCCGCGTCCGCTCGGGTCCGACCTGCGTGCGCCAGCTCGCCGATTGGGGCGCCAACGTCATCAAGATCGAGACGCCGCCCGGCATCGAGGAGCCGATGGGCGGCCCGCGTGAAGGGCCCGACTTTCAGAATCTGCACCGCAACAAGCGCAGCATGACGCTCAACCTGAAGACGCCGGCGGGGCTTGCCGCGTTCAAGCGCATGGTCAAGAAGGCCGACGTTGTCGTCGAGAATTTCCGCCCCGACGTGAAGAAGCGGCTCGGCATCGATTACAAGGCGATGAGCAAGATCAATCCGAAGCTGGTCTATGCCAGCATTTCCGGTTTCGGCCAGGACGGACCCTATGCCAACCGTCCGGGCTTCGATCAGATCGCCCAGGGCATGGGCGGCTTAATGTCGATCACGGGGCTGCCGGGGCAGGGNCCGGTCCGCGTCGGCATCCCGATTGCCGATCTCAGCGCCGGCTTGTTTGCGGCGATGGGCATTCTCGTCGCGTTGCTTGAGCGCGAGAAATCGAAGAAAGGCCAGCACATCGAGACGTCGCTGTTGCAGGCGGAGATCTTCATGCTGGATTTTCAGGCCGCGCGCTATCTGGTCAGCGGCGAAGTGGCGAAACAGGCCGGCAACAATCATCCGACCAGCATTCCGACCGGCGTGTTCAAGACCAAGGACGGCCACATCAATATTGCCACCACCGGCCAGCGCATCTGGCAGCGTTTTTGCGAAGCCGCCGATGCGCCGCAACTCCTGAAGAACCCCGATTATGAAACCTCTGCCTTGCGCTCGAAACACCGCGACGCGCTCAATGCCGAAATCGATACGCTGCTCGTCGGGCGCACCGGCGCCGAATGGGTCGAGCGGTTCAACAAAGCCGGCGTGCCGTCGGGTCCGATCTATGCCATCGACGAGATGTTCGCCGATCCGCAGGTCAAGCATCTCGGCATCGCGCAGAGCGTGACCAAGAAAGATAAAAGTAAGATGCAGCTTGTCGCTCAGCCGGTAACATTGTCGCGCACGCCGTCGCGTCTGGTGGCGCGGCCGCCGGAGCTTGGCGAGCATACCAATGCGATCTTGAAGGAGCTCGGCTTCAGCAAGCGCGATATCGCGGCGTTGCATAAGGCGAAGGCGGTTTAAAATTCATCGTTGCCACGCCGGCTTACGAAGAAACCTGGGAGTAATAAATGTCGCAGACCGACAAGATGCTGTCGCGCAAGGAAGGCGGCGTCGGCTTCGTCATCTTCAACAATCCGGAACGGCACAATGCGGTGTCGCTCGAAATGTGGGAGGCGGCCAAGCGCATTCTCGACGATTTTGTCGCCGACGGCGATATTCGCGTCGTCGTGCTGACGGGCGCCGGCGGCAAGGCCTTCGTGTCCGGCGCCGACATCTCGAAGTTTGAAAGCGAGCGCGCCACACTCGAAGCGGTGCGCGCCTATAATGCCAAATCGGATGCGACCTATACCGGCATCGCCGAATTTCCCAAGCCGACCATCGCCATGATCAGCGGCTATTGCATCGGCGGCGGACTGGGGCTCGCGACCTGCTGCGATCTGCGCATTTGCACGGACAATTCACGGTTTGCGGTGCCGGCGGCCAAGCTCGGCCTGGGCTACGGCTATAATGGGCTGAAGCGGCTGGTCGACATCGTCGGTCCGGCCTTTGCGAAGGAGATCTTTTACACCGCACGGCAGTTCGATGCGCAGGAGGCGGCCACCATGGGGCTTGTCAACCGCATAGTGCCGAAAGACGAGCTTGAGACTTATGTGAAGAGTGTCACCGACATGATCTGCGCCAATGCGCCGCTGACCATCAAGGCGGTGAAATACACGGTTGGCGAAGTGGTCAAAGAAGACTCCAAGCGCAATCTCGCGCGCTCGGCCGAACTGGTCGAGGCCTGTTTCAAGAGCCGCGACTACACCGAAGGCCGCACCGCTTTCATGGAAAAGCGCAAGCCGGTCTTCACCGGCACCTGATCGCGCGGCTCAAAGCCCCACCAAGCATTTCCCCGAGCAAACCAGCGCTGCCCACTTCTGCCCACCTTGATTTGGGCAGGACGCGGCCGCGCCACGAATTCGCGACGACCTGTCTTATCAACGCTAGGCAGGCCTTGCTAAGCTAGGTGCATCGATCAGCGGGCAGCTCAATAGCTCGCGGCACTTTATCGAGCACGATCTTTTCCGAAAACCGGTTTCCACTTTTCGGGATCATGCTTTAGCGGGGAGGCGAAGAGAATGTATCGGGGCACCAAGGACATCAAGTTACCGACAACGATCACCGGTTCGCTGCCGCGGCCGAGCTGGTACACGGAAAATCTCGGTACGCGCCATTTTCTCGAAGCCATGGTGAGCCGGCGTTTTCGCGAGCAATATGAAGACGCGCTGACCTGCTATTTGCGCGATCAGGAGCTCGCCGGTCTCGATATCGTCACCGACGGCGACTGCCGTTTCGACGACGATGTCGGCGGCCAGAGCTGGACCGCCTATCCGCCGATGCACATGTCCGGTCTCGATATCGAGCATCCGGTGGCGACGCCGGCGGGCCGTGGCGGCATCTGGTTTCCGCGCGGCCACATCCTGCACGATTATCTCGAATCGCGCGTGATGCCGATCATCACCGGCCCGATCGGGCGCGGCAATCTGCAATACACCGCGATGTGGAAGGCGGCGCAGCGCTTCACCGAGAAGCCGGTGAAGTTCGGCGCGGTGTCGGCGGAGATCGTCGCTTTCGCGCTGCAGGACCGGCATTACAAGAGCGTGCCCGACCGCATGTTCGCTATCGCCGATGCTTTCAACGAGGAATATCACGAGCTGGCCGATGCCGGCTGTCCGGTGATCCAGATCGAAGAGCCGCAGATTCATTTGATCGCGGTGCGCAAGATCGTCGACAAAGTCATCAATCCGGAACTGATGGTGGAAGTCTTCAATCGCACGGTCAAAGGCTTGCGCGCCAAGACCGAGGTATGGGCGCATTCGTGCTGGGGCAACCCGTCGCAGCAGCGCATGTTCGCACAGGTGCAGAGCTATAAGCCGGCGCTCGAGACCTATAATACCGTCGATGCCGATGTGATTACGTTCGAGTCGTCGAGCTCCGGCGGCATCGATCTCGAAGCTATCGGCAAGACCATCACCGAGAAGAAGATCGCCATCGGCGTCATCGATCACCATACGCTGCAGGTCGAAAGCCCGGAGGAGGTCGCCGAGAAAATTCGCGCCGCGCTCAAATTCATTCCGCCCGAACGGCTGGTCATTTCGACCGATTGCGGCATGGGGCGCGAGGGCATGAGCCGGCGGCACGCCTTCTACAAAATTGTGTCGCTTGTGCTCGGCACCAATATCGTGCGCAAGGAACACGGCTTCCCGCTCGCGCAATGCCTGGCGGCCGACGAGCGCTACTCGCTCGTGGTGCCGACAAAATAAGCGAATAATCGCGAGTCTCGGTTGTTTTCTGAAGGGCGCCGATACACTGAGCCGGCGCGTCATGTCGGGGGAGAATGTTATGTCGCAACTACAAGCTGGGTCCGAGCCGAAGCTCGTCCTGCCGTTTCTACGATCGTTCTACGATCAGGCCATTCCGCTGTCGTGGCTGATTGTGCGGGTCGCCGCCGGCTGGATTCTATTGATGCACGGCTGGGGCAAGATCACGATCGGGCCGACGGAAGGTTTTCTGAAGGGTTACACAGAGATGGGCTTCACGCCGCCGGCCTTCTGGTTCTGGGCCTCGACCTGCATCGAAACGGCAGCCGGCGTCTCATTCATTCTCGGCCTGTTCACCCGATTCTTCGCGGCTGCCGCAGCGATCGAGCTCTTGGTCATCACCATTACCTATTGGAGCAACGGTTTTTCCTGGCTGCATCGCGGCTATGAATACACGCTGCTCTGGGGACTGATCTGCTTTGCCATCGCGCTGCGCGGCGGCGGACCCTATTCGCTCGACCGCAAGCTTGGGCGGGAGCTTTAGAAGCAGCGGCAGAAAGTGGCGGAGAGGGAGGGATTCGAACCCCCGATACGGTTGCCCGTATGCCGCATTTCGAGTGCGGTGCATTCAACCACTCTGCCACCTCTCCGGACGGCGCAAACAGGCTTAAGCGGCGTGGCGCAGTATCTAGCGGCGGAGTCGGCGCGAGACAAGAGCGCGTGGATGCTGCGCAGGACACTGTTTTTTGCCGAAAGCAGCGCGGAAGCGGGTCGTAATTACTTTCTGGGTCAACGACATAGCGCATTAAAACGCGTGGATCGTAACGCTTCTTTGCGCGTTGTTATGCGGCATGGAGGGTTGTGTCCCGTGGTTGCGATGACCGGATCAGGGCGAGACCCTTCCCGCCAACGCCGTCGGGTGCCTTCACGGCATTTAGCCGGCGCGCTCGCGGTTGCGTCGAGCCTTTTGCTTGCCTTCGGTCCGGCGCAGGCTGCTGCGACCGGCGGCAACGGGCCGGTCCCGGCTTCCGAAACCATATTTCTCGTCGAGATTGGGCTGTTGCTGCTCGTCGGCCGGATCATGGGCGAGGCAGCGCAGCGGATTGGACAGCCGGCGGTCATGGGCCAGCTCATTGGCGGCTTGCTGCTCGGGCCGTCGGTTTTCGGCGCGATCTGGCCCGGCGCTCAGCACGCGCTGTTTCCCGACTCCGGCACCCAGAAGAGCATGATCGATGCCGTGTCGCAGCTCGGCATATTGATGCTTCTGCTGCTGACCGGCATGGAAACCGATCTGCAATTGGTGCGCCGCGTGGGCCGCGCCGCGATAACCGTCGCGATTGCCGGTGTTGCGGTGCCGTTCGCCTGCGGCTTCGCGCTCGGCGAGATGTTGCCGGCGGCCATCTTGCCGAAACCCGAGGCCCGGCTCGTCACCGCGATCTTTATCGGCACGGCGCTGTCCATCTCCTCGGTGAAGATCGTCGCGATGGTCGTGCGCGAGATGAATTTCATGCGCCGTGACCTTGGTCAGATCATCGTCGCTTCCGCTATTCTCGAGGACACGATCGGCTGGGTCATCATCGCGGTCGCTTTCGGTCTGGCGTCAGCGGGTACAGTCGATCTTTGGTCGCTCGCCCGTGCGGTGGTTGGCACCGCTTTATTCATGATCGCAAGCTTTACGATCGGCCGACACGTGGTGTTCCGCGTGATCCGCTGGGCAAACGACAATTTTCAGAGCGAATTTCCGGTCGTCACCGCCACTTTGATCGTGATGTGCGTGATGGCGCTGATAACGCAGCTGCTCGGGGTGAATACCGTGCTTGGCGCTTTCGTCGCCGGCGTCCTGGTCGGCGAATCGCCGATCCTGACAAAACATATCGACGAGCAGATCCGCGGTCTCATTGTCGCGCTGTTCATGCCGGTATTTTTTGCATTGTCCGGGTTGCACGCTGACGTCACGATATTGCGCAATCCTAGTCTGGCGGTGCTCGCCTTGGGCCTTATCGCCATCGCCAGCATCGGAAAATTCTCCGGCGCATTTCTCGGCGGCAAGATCAGCGGGTTGACGCGCGGGGAATCGCTGGCCCTCGGNTGCGCCATGAATGCGCGCGGATCGACCGAGGTCATCGTTGCTTCCATCGGTCTGTCCATGGGCGTTCTTAGTCAGGATCTGTTCACACTCATTGTCACGAT
>Ga0069262_10072_pt1 | contig 14807 bp, 16 predicted proteins | sample MicForSoSWNC20_O_FD_60060 | JGI IMG/M metagenome (GOLD analysis project Ga0069262, IMG submission 60060) | reverse complement strand
AAACAGACCCGCGACCGCTTCAATGTCGGCGAGGTGACGCGCACCGACGTCGCCCAGGCCGAATCGCGGCTCGCCGCCGGCCGCTCGCAATTGCTCGCCGCGCAGTCGCAATATGTAACGTCGCAAGCGCAATACCGCCGCATCATCGGCGTCGATCCCGGGCATCTCGCGCCCGGCACACCGGTCGATCGGCTGTCGCCGCCGACGCTCCCCGGAGCCATCACCCAAGGCGAGGCGCAAAATCCCGCGGTGCTGGCCGCGATGTACGGCGTCGACATCGCCGAGCTGCAGGTGAAGGTCAACGAGGGCAATCTCTATCCCAATCTNGGCGTNCAGGCCTCGGTGCAGAAGGCGTGGGATCCGCTCTCCACGACCAATAAGCAAACGACTGCTTCGGTTATCGGAACCCTGACTGTTCCATTGTATCAGGGCGGCGCCGAATATTCGGTCATCCGCCAGTCCAAGGAGACGCTCGGCACGCAACGCCTGACGCTCGACGTCAATCGCGATCAGGCGCGTGAGACCGTGGTGCAGAGCTGGGGCCAGCTCGATGCGGCCAAGGCGCAAATCGAAGCGACCACCGCGCAAGTCAACGCCGCCGAGATCGCGCTCAACGGCGTGCGCGAAGAGGCGCGCGTCGGCCAGCGCACCACACTTGACGTGTTGAACGCGCAGCAAGAACTGGTCAATGCGCGCGTGGCGCTGGTGCAGGCGCAGCACGATCGCGTGGTGGCGTCCTACACGCTGCTGGCGGCCGTCGGCGCGCTATCGATGCAGCGACTCGGGCTCGACATCACCATCTACGATCCGCAGATTCATTATCAGCAGATCCGCGACGCCTGGGTCGGCGTGCGTACGCCCGACGGCAGATAAGCCGCCCATACTCCTTGTTTGTTCCATCTTGAGACAGCGCCGGCACAGCCGGGTTCTGTGTCCACAGGACCGCGCTTTGCCGCGCCTTGCGTTCGACTTTCGTCATGACATACTCACCGCCAACATTGCATAGTTGTCCTCGCGTGATTCGCCGGAATCGGGCGTCTGAGGGGGAGGCTCGCGGCGGTCGCGCGTATGGGCAATGGCGCGTAAGAGATCCTGGCGCGTAAGAAATCCTGGCGAGGGCGTGCATGAATCAGCCGGCGAGGTCGCTAGAACCGTCGATGGAGGAGATTCTCGCCTCCATTCGCCGCATTATCGCCGACGACGATGCGAGCAAAACGGCGCAGCGTCCGCCGGATGCGCCGCGCGCCGAAGCGCCGCCGCTCCCGCCTCTGCCGCCGCTGCAGGAGATTCCGGACGTCTTCGCCGCGCCGCCGCCACCACCGCCTCCCGCACCGCCACCTCGGGTCCAGGCTGAACCGCCGCCGGCGCCGCGAATCGAATATGAACCGCCGCCGCCACCTCCGGTCGTCGAGGAGCCGGTTGCGTTTCACCGGGAGACCGTGGCGGATCAGGCCGCCGATATTCTTGATCTCACCGAATCGATGACGGCGGCGCTCGATCCGTCGCCGCCGGTGCCGCAGTTCCGGACCATTGACGGCAGCTCCGATGTCGGTTTCGACGAGGCGCAAGAGGCGACCGAGCTGCCGCCACCGCCGCCGCCCGATTTGCCGTCTTATGCGCCATTCCCGACGCCGCGTCTGCATGACGACCAGGGCCGGCTCATTTCCGGCGCGACCAGCGCCGCCGTCGACTCGGCCTTCAATGCGCTCGCGCAGACCGTGCTGTCGCAAAACGCCCGCACGCTGGAAGACCTGGTGCGCGAGATGCTGCGCCCGATGTTGAAGTCGTGGCTCGACGACAATCTGCCGGGCATGGTCGAGCGCATGGTCCGCGCCGAGATCGAGCGCGTGTCGCGGGGGCGGCCNGGTTAGAGCATGATCCCGAAAAGTGGGAACCGGTTTTCGGAAAAGATCATGCTCCAACGAATATCTAGCCGCTCGGCTTAAGTCTTCAGCGCCGCCGCAAGCCGCGCCGCCTGATCGGCCAAGATTGCCGGATCCTCCCTCACGCTCGCCGGCGGTTTCAACGGCACACCTTCCTTGCGCGGGATGACGTGGAAATGCAGATGGAACACCGTCTGCCCCGCGGCCGGCTCGTTGAATTGAAAAATGTTGATGCCGTCGGCGGCGAAAACCGAATTCGCGGCCTTCGCGATCTTCTGCGTGATCTTGATGAGATAAGCGAGATCGTCCGGTTCGACATCGAGGAAATTGCGCGCGGCGGCTTTCGGCACCACCAAAGTATGGCCCGCCGCCTGCGGCATGATGTCGAGAAAGGCGAGGACCTTGTCGTCCTCATAGACTTTGTACGCCGAAAATTCGCCGCGCAGGATTTTGGCAAAGACATTGTTGGCGTCGTAACTCGGCATCGCACCCTCCGCGGCTGCTCAATACACGTCGCAAAGCGATTTTAGAGCATGACCCGGAAAAGTGGGCACCGGTTTTCCGAGAAGATCATGCGCAATCAAACGTCACTCCGTCTCCGCAGCCAAATCCTTGCGGAACGGCGCCAGTTCCGAAAGCTCTTCCCCGGCGGCCGCGACGTAAGCGCGTTCGCGCACCANATAGTCGGCGATGGCGCGGCGCAGGCCGGGATCGGCGATGTAATGCGCCGAGTAGGTCGTCGTCGGCATGTAGCCGCGCGAAATCTTGTGCTCGCCTTGGGCGCCGGCCTCGACGCGCTGCATTTTATGCGCGATCGCGTAATCGATGGCCTGGTAGTAGCACAGTTCGAAATGCAGGAACGGGTGATGCTCGACGGCACCCCAGTGGCGGCCGAACAAAGTGTGCGAGCCGATGAAATTGATCGCGCCCGCGATCCAGCGTCCGGCGCGCTTCGCCATCACCAGCAAAATACGGCCTCGCATCGTCGCGCCGACCAGCGAATAGAATTCGCGCGTCAAATAGGGCCGGCCCCATTTGCGCGAGCCGGTCTCCATATAGAACGTAAAGAACGCGTCCCAGATGTCTTCGGTGAGATCGCTGCCGGTGAGCCAATGCACGGTGATGCCGTTCGACAATGCGTCCTGCCGTTCGCGGCGCAGCGTCTTGCGCTTGCGCGAGGCAAGCGCTGACAGGAAATCGTCGAAGCTTGCGAAATTCTGGTTTTCCCAGTGAAACTGCTGATCGGTGCGCTGCAGATAGCCGAGCTCGCCGAGGAGCCGATATTCCGCCTCGGTGGCAAAGGTGACATGGACTCCGGACGCGCCGGCGACGCCGCAGAATCGCGTGAGCCCTTGGGCCAGCGCGCGCCGTACCGCCGGCGCCGGCAAGCCGTCGCGCACCAAGAGGCGCGGGCCGGTCGCCGGCGTGAACGGCACGGAGATTTGCAGCTTCGGGTAATAGCTGCCGCCGGCGCGGGCATAGGCCTCGGCCCAGCCGGCATCGAACACATATTCACCGCGCGAATGGCTCTTGAGATAGGCCGGCGCCGCAGCCACTAATGTGCCGTCGGAAGTTTTGGCTAGAACATGTTGAACATGCCAGCCGGTCCGGCCGCCGACCGATTTCGACTCTTCAAGCGCCGATAGAAAATCGTGTGAAACAAACGGGTTGTAAGTGGTCTCAAGACTTGAATCTTGGCCGGGCGGGCAGGGCGCTGCACTTGTCGCAGACTCTGCTTCAACGGGATGATACGGATTGGCGCAGGCATCCCAGTCGGCCTTGCTGACCTCCGTGATGCTGTCGACCGCGCTCATGCGCAACTCGACAGCGCGGTCCGGCTGATCCGCCTTGTCTTTCGCCTCCTTCCGCGCCGGGCTCATGTCCTAACTCTCACGGCCTAAAGCCTTCGAAAATCATCTGGTCGGCGTAGCGGGCGGCCGTTCGCCGCTCGACTTCTGTCCGCACCGTCCATGTCAGAACCGGCATGCACATAATGCGCCGCATGACGCTTGGCAGCAGTCCCGGCAGGCCGTCGACCCCATAGGCGAGGAATTGCGGCTTGGCCCGAAGCCCCGCCCGGACATAGCCCAGCCCGCGTTGTGCGCCGGCCCGCAAGTCTCGATAGGAATTCTGGCGGTATTCCGCCGCGGTCATGCCGCGGGCGAGGCTCGGCGCTTTTTGCCGCAGTTGCATGACCTGGCGCAGGTCGAAGGACATGCCCGCGACCGGGCCGCTATAGCGCGACAGCACGTCGGCTGTGCGTGCGGCAAGGCGCTCGTCGCCATCGAAGCGGCCCTTGAGCTCGACCACGAGCGTCACTCGCCCGGCAACGAGATCGCACAATTCGCCGAGCGTCATCATGTGCTCGCCGCTGCCGCGAAACGGTACGCGCTTGAGCGCGGCAGCGCTCAAGCTGTCCAGCGGGCCTTCGCCTTCGGTGAGGCGGCCGAGCGCATCGTCATGATGCACCATGGCTTCGCCGTCGGCACTGACCTGCACGTCGGTCTCGATGGCATAGCCGGCTTGGATCGCGGCCCGGAATGCGCCGGCCGTATTCTCGATCACGCCGTTCGCGGCATNATGCAGGCCGCGATGGGCGATGGGGCGGGCGGTGAGCCAATCGAGCTGCAAAGCTTGCGACACTTTTCGGTTTCAGGAGACTTCGAACAGGCCCTCGACCTCGATGGCGGCATCCGCCGGCAGCGCGGCGACGCCGACGGTCGAGCGCGCATGCCGGCCCTTGTCGCCGAACACCGCAACCATGAGATCGGAGGCGCCGTTCATGACTTTGGGCCCGTCGGGGAAATTCGGCGCCGAATTGACAAAGCCGCCGAGCCGCACGACGCGCACGACTTTGTCGAGGTCGCCGATCGCGGCCTTCACTTGCGCCAGAAGATTGACGGCGCAGACACGCGCCGCCTTCTGCCCGTCCTCGATGGAGACCTCGGCGCCGAGTTGGCCCTTGGCGACGACTTGGCCGGCGCCGTCGATGCAAACCTGGCCGGAAACCGTCAGCATATTACCACTGCGCACGAACGGCACGTAATTGGCCATCGGCGCGCGTGGCTCCTGCAGCACGATGCCGAGCTCCTGCAACTTCCTGTCCACGATCCCGGCCATAAACGCCCTCCACATGCACTGTCTGGCAAANTGCCAAATTGCTCTGTCGTCCAGGCCTTCTTCGCCGATCGGTGAGGGCCGTGCAAGCACGTCCGGAACNGCGGTTGCCCGAACCGGCCAAGCTGCCTATCTTCGCCGCAATTCCAACATCATAGAACATACATCAAATGGGAGGGGCAGCCGGGCGGGCCAGCTCCAGAGCGCATGGATGAGATTGGTTCATGGTTGTTGACCACAGGTTCGCTGCACGCATTGTCGCCCTCGGTTGCCTTCTGTTTGCTCCCGCGCCGGCCGCCTGGTCGCAGGACGCGCCGATCGCGCCGATCACCCAGGTCCCGCTGATTGCGCATCGCGCGATCTATGATCTGTCGCTCGGCGACGTGCGCGGCAATGCGCAGATCGCAAGCGTCAGCGGCCGCATCCTCTACGATTTCGACGGCAATGCCTGCGACGGCTATTCACTCGAATTCCGTCAGGTCTCCGTGCTCGATACCGGCGAGGGCAAGACCTCGACCAGTGACCTGCGCTCGACCACCTGGGAAGGCGCCGACGCCAAGAAGTTCAAATTCAGTTCGGAGAACTATGTCGGCGACAGCCTGTCCGGCACCGTCGATGGCCATGCCGAGCACGACCCGGACAAGACCGCCGTGGCGCTGGAAAAGCCCGAGCCGAAAAAACTCGACCTCGCCCCTGGCGTCGTGTTTCCGACCGAGCACATGGTGCGCGTGATCAACGCCGCGCATGACGGCAAGAACATTCTCAATTTCCCGGTCTATGACGGCTCCGAGACCGGCGAAAAGGTGTTCGACACGCTGACGGTGATCGGCCAGAAACTCGCGCCCGATCAACGCAAGCACGATGACGCCGCGGCGGGTGAGCCCAAGCTCGCAGCCATGCCGCGCTGGCCGGTGACCATCAGCTATTTCGAGAGGAAGCAGGCCGACAATACCAGCGAGCAGACGCCGGCCTATTCGATCGGTTTCGAGCTTTACGAGAACGGCATTTCGCGCGCGCTCACGCTTGACTACAACGACTTTATTGTCACCGGGAAGCTGAGTTCGCTCGAAATCAAGGATGCCAAGCCCTGTCCATAAAGCCCTGTCCGTAAAGCTCTGCCCGTGATCATCCGCCGATCCTATTGCGGCGGGCGGTTTTGCGGATGAGGGTTCGCGGCGGGCGGCGCGTTCGGAGCGTGCGGCTTCATCTGCGGGACATTGGTCTGTTGCATATTGTTCTGCGGCACGGCCGCGCCGGACTGCGCTTCGGCAGGAGCTGGCGTGCTTGCCGGGGACTGTGCCTGCGGCCCGGCGATGTCGACGGGAAGACTTGCTGGATTGATCGGCGTAAAGGCCCCGCTCTGGCCGGATTTCCCGGTAAAGGACAACAGCCCGTCTCCTGTCGAAACGATGTCGCCCGGTCGCAAAGTGGGATCGGTTTTCACATCGAACGACGCAAGCCCGAGTGAATCCGTACCGTTACAGGTGCAATTGGCCACCAGTTGCTTGCGATAAACGAATGCGGTCGGCAGCGCCGTATATGGCTGGCCGTCTTGGGCCACGGCGCCGGTGATTTCGCTGCCGAAAAACACCTTGGTGCCGGCATGCGGACAGATCGCCCGGCAGGTATCCGCAGGCGTTGCGTTGGCCATTTTCTCCATCGGAAAATGCTGGCCGTCGCACAGCCGCACGCAAAACGCGACCCCGTGACCGGTGCTCTCGCCACCCCCGGTGACCCGCTCTTGGCCGAGCGCGGCGGGTGCTACCCGCCCGACGCCCGCAGGCGGCGGCGGCGGATAATTGGTGCTCGGCGGCGGCGGCGCTGGCTGCTGCGGGCCGCCGAAGAGAAAATCAAAAAACCCCTGGGCGTGCGCCAATTCAGGCGACGTCACGCTCGCAGCGAGGGACACGACGCCGACGACGAGAGCGGCTTTCAACTGCTCGCGGCAACGCTTACGGATCAAAGCAACACCTCGACAATTTCTGCCGACAATTCTTTGGCGTCGTCTGGTCGGAACGTTCTGGCTTGCACGGGGTATCGGTTTACTCCCCGCCCACAGCGAAAGACTAGCACATCTGTCAGATCAAGGCTCAAGGCCACTCCGCCGGAAAGTCACGTGCGGCGACAATGGCTTAACTGACAGACCCGGCCACTATTACGTCTTCTCCCGCCGCTCAAACGCCAAGCCTCGCACCACCGCGTCGTCGCCGAAGCGCGCGCGCACGTTATCGACGGCGTGTTCGGCCAGCGCCGCACGGCCGTCGATGAGATCGCCGGGGTCGGCCTGATCCGCCGTGTCGATCGCACTCACGCCGACGCCGAGCAGGCGGAATTTCGTGCCGTCGCATTCGGGCTCGAGCAAGCTGCGCGCCGCGGCAAAAATGCGCTGGGCCAGCTGGGTCGGCGCGTCGAGCGAGCGGGCGCGGGTGCGGATCTTGAAGTCGGCGGTCTTCAGTTTCAGCGTCACCGTCGCGCCGGAGAGCTCCTTGGCCTTGAGCCGCGTCGAGACTTCTTCCGTGAGACTCCACAGAATGAGCTCCAAGGCACGGAAATCGAAAATGTCGGTTTCGAACGTCGTCTCCGACGACACGCTCTTGGTCTCGCGGTCGGCGGAAACTTCGCGCGTGTCCTCGCCATGGGCGAGGCGATAGAGGCGGCGGCCTTCTTCGCCGTAGCGGCGCATCAGATCGGTCTCGTCGGCGCGCTGCAGATCGGCGATGCGGTGAAAGCCATCGCGCGCATAGCGCGCCGCGCTGACTTTGCCGACGCCGAAAATAAAGCTCACCGGTTTCTCGGCCAGGAAGGCCTTGGCCTCGTTCTGCCCCAGCACGGCAAAGCCGCGCGGCTTGTCGAGATCGGAGGCGACCTTGGCGAGAAACTTGTTGCAGGAAAGCCCGATCGACACGGTGATGCGAAGCTTCTTCTCCACGTCACTGGCAAAGCGCGCCAGCGCCTTGGCCGGCGACATGTTGTGCAGCCGCGCGGTGCCGGTGAGATCGAGAAAGGCCTCGTCGATCGACAGCGGTTCGACCAGCGGGGTCAGCGCCTGCATCAGCTGCCGGACCTCGCGCCCGGTCTTGACATATTTCTCCATATTGGGCCGCACCACTTTGGCATGCGGGCAAAGCCGCAGCGCCTCGAACATCGGCATGGCGGACTTCACGCCATAGGTGCGGGCGATATAGCAGGCGGTGGCGACGACGCCGCGTTTGCCGCCGCCGACAATGAGCGGCTCGGCGGCTAACGACGGGTCGTCGCGTTTTTCGATCGTGGCGTAAAACGCGTCGCAATCGACATGCGCAATCGACAGCGTTTCAAGCTCGTCATGACGGAGCAGACGCGGCGAGCCGCAGGCGCTGCATCGCCGGTTTTGCGGCGAAGCAGTGGTCAGGCAGTCGCGGCAAAAGCCTTTTTCGCTCACGGCCAACCTTCGTGCCTAAACAACTCGAGCATGATCCGGAAAAGTGGAAACCGGTTTTCCGAAAAGATCATGCTCAATCAAGATACTAGAGCGTCAATCGATTCAATCTGAACGATTGACGCTCTAGGGAATATCACGCTCCCACTGCNTGCCGCCCAAGCTCCGGCGCGCCCGCGCAATGCTTGTGGGATTAAGCCCGGCGCTGTCGGCGAAGGCGACCAAGAGACTCTCATTGCCGAGCATATGGTCGAGGACGCCGCCAAGAAAGCCCGGCTCGCGCGCGGCGTCGCGGATCGCGTCCGGGCCGATGCCGGAGGCGGCGAGGAAGGCGCCGAGCCGCTCCGGTTCCTCGGCGATGAAGGCAAGCGCCTGAATCGCAAGCGTTTCTGCCGCTTCAAGAGATTCTGTCGCAGGCGCCTTCATCGGGTTCCATTTGCCTTTCCGTAATATATCCACACTAGGTTCCGGGGCGCTGCCCGCAGGCGGCGTAAAGCGATTCTGTCGCGTTGTCGCGCCCTGGCACCCGCGGCGGCCTTGAGGCTCATGTCCCAGTTTTGGGGAAGGAAGATAGGGGATGGCTAAGACCGTCCTGATCGTGGAAGACAACGAGCTCAATATGAAGCTCTTCCACGACCTGTTGGAAGCCCACGGTTACAACACGGTCGGTACGCGCAACGGCATCGAAGCGCTCGATCTGGCGCGCAAGCATCGCCCCGATCTGATCCTGATGGACATCCAGCTGCCGGAAGTTTCCGGCCTCGAAGTGACCAAGTGGCTCAAGGACGATCAGGAGCTGAAAAAGATTCCGGTCGTCGCCGTCACCGCCTTTGCCATGAAAGGCGACGAAGAGCGTATCCGCGAGGGCGGCTGCGAGGCCTACCTCTCCAAACCGATCTCGGTGGCGAAATTCATCGAGACCATCCGTCACTTTCTCGGCACGCCATGAGGACGGCGAGGGACCGCACATGACCGCCCGCGTCCTTGTCGTCGACGATGTGCCAGCGAATGTGAGGCTACTCGAAGCGCGGTTGTCGGCGGAATATTTCGACGTCATCACGGCAAGCTGCGGGCAGGAGGCGCTGGCGATCTGCGAACGCGCCGAATGCGATCTGGTCCTGCTCGACGTGATGATGCCGGACATGGATGGTTTCGAAGTCTGCCGGCGCCTCAAGAGCAATCCCGCGACCCAGCACATTCCGGTGGTGATGGTGACCGCGCTCGATCAGCTGTCCGACCGCGTGCGCGGACTGGAAGCCGGCGCCGACGATTTTCTGACCAAGCCGATACCGGAAATGGCGCTGATCCCGCGCGTGCGCTCGCTGGCGCGCCTCAAGGTCGTGACCGACGAATTGCGCATGCGGGCTTTGACCTCGCGCGACATCGGTATCCAGTCGCCGGAGCGCGATGCGGTGTCCGATAGCGGACGCAATGGTTCGGTGCTCATTGTCGACGACCGGCCGGGCTCCTACGAGCGCATTGCCGCGACGCTCAAGACGGAGCACGACGTCGACGTCGAGCCGGATCCGACCCAGGCGCTGTTTCATGCCGCCGACCGCAACTACGATCTGGTCATCGTTTCGCTCGACCTTGAGAACTTCGATGCGCTGCGGCTCGCTAGCCAATTGCGCTCGCTCGACCGCACGCGCAACCTGCCCATCCTCGCCGTGACCGAGCCCGACAACACCGCACGCATGGCGCGCGGGCTCGAGATCGGCGTCAACGATTATCTGCTGCGCCCGGTCGACAAGAACGAGCTGCTGGCGCGGGTGCGCACCCAGGTGCGCAAGCGCCGCTATACCGAGCGGCTGCGCGACAGTTTCCAGATGTCGATCGAAATGGCGATCACCGACGCGCTCACCGGCCTGTCCAACCGCCGCTATATGGAAAGCCATCTGGCGACCTTGATCGAGCAATCGGCGGCGCGCGGCAAGTCGCTCGCGGCGCTCGTGCTCGACATCGATTATTTCAAGGCGATCAACGACACCCACGGCCACGATGCCGGCGACGACGTGCTGCGCGACTTTGCGCTCCGCATCAAGCGCTCGATCCGCGGCATCGATCTCGCCTGCCGTTACGGCGGCGAGGAATTCGTCATCGTCATGCCGGAAACCGACATGGCGGTGGCGGCCATGGTCGCCGAGCGGCTGCGCCGGCGGATCGCCGCCGATCCGTTCGCCATCGCCCAGGGCACCCGCCACATCCCGGTGACGATCTCGATCGGCATCGCCGGGCTGCGCGGCAAGGAAGACAGTGCCGCCAACCTGCTCAAGCGCGCCGATGAGGCGCTCTATCGCGCCAAGCGCGACGGCCGCAACCGTGTCGTGCCCGAGGCGGCTTAGCGCGCCGCTCGTCCGCGCGAAAGCGGGCATCCGCTCGCGCGGGAGTGAGCGGGATATGTCAGGTGCGAACGGAGAATACGGTGTTCTGCGTCTGCGTAACGCGATGACTGTCGCCGAAATCGGGGCCAGGGTATTCAGCCAGTAATTCAAGTCGTGAACGGGGCAGGAAGGCGCGCTTTGGATCTCCGATCAAGACGGCAATATCCGCTCTCAAACACCGATCGATAAAGCTCAAAACCCGCTTGGCCAGATCCTGTTCGTAAAACAAATCGCCAATCAGAACGGTATCCACTTTTGGCGGTGNCCCTTCCGTAAGATCGCCGAACACCGGCAGAATTCCAACGGCATTGGCTTTGGCGTTCAGGCCGATAGCCGTGATGGCGTAGCGGTCGATATCGGCCGCGATCACTTCTTTTGCTCCTGATTTGGCAGCCGCTATTCCGACAAGCCCGGATCCTGATCCAAGATCCAGTATGCGGCGTCCGGCGACTGTCTCGGGATGATCGAGAACGTAGCGCGCCAGTGCGAGACCGCCGCCCCAAAGATACGCCCAATAGGGCGCGCCAAAATCATCGTCCAATTCGGCGAGCCGCCACAGTCCGCTCTTCGGACCTGCCTTGTGCAAACGAATTTCGGGTACGGAAGGAACTGCAGCGATCGGAAGGTTTGCTTGGACGAACCGTCGAATTCTAAGCGACAGCGCAACGTCCAGCGTCGTTGTTTCCCCGGCCAGTGATGACCCATCTGCCCTGGTCATTGGTTTTGGCATTGCCGCAAAGTCTCGCCGGTCGCAAGCGGAAGTCCGAGCCCAGGTTTACTCCCGAGCCCCAAACGTTAAAGCCCGGCGCGAGGCCGGGCATGACGTCAAAAGCCGGGAAAAGTACGGCTTTACTTGATCTTGGNTTCGCGGAACTCGACGTGCTTCTTGGCGACGGGGTCGTANTTCTTCTTNACGAGCTTGTCCGTCATGGTGCGCGAGTTCTTGCGCGTCACGTAATAGAAGCCGGTGTCGGCAGAGGAAACCAGCTTGACCTTGATGGTCACGTTCTTGGCCATTTGGGGAAACCTTTCGCGTGTTGCGCGCCAACCTAGTCAGGACGTCCCAAAAGTCAAGAAACCCCTCTTTTACGGCGCAAAATAGCTCGGATGGTCGATATCGGCGAGGAGTCCGGGCTGTTTCGGCTCCCAGCCCAAAAGTGCCCGCGTCCGCGCTCGAGGCGGCAAGCTCCATGCCGGCCTCCATTACCGGCGAACGTCGCGAACCAGCCGAAATGTGCGGCTGCTTCGTCCTTTGTCTTCGAGACGACAGGCACGTTCAAGCGGCGGCCGATCACCGCGGCGATCTCCCGGAACGGGCTTTCTTCCTCGGCGACCGCATGAAACGGGCCACCGGGTGACTTTATTGGACGAGCTAATTCGACTGGGGCGGCATGCCCGCGCATTGGAGCATGATTCCGAAAAGCGGAAACCGGTTTTCGGAAAAAGATCGTGCTCGCCCGTCACTTTGCAACAAGGGAATCATGCGCGCGTCGAGATCAACTTGGCGTCCACTGTGATCGCGGCGTTGAGGACCCTGGAAACTGGACAGCCCTTCTCGGCGTCGCCGACCATTCGAGCAAAAGTCGCTTCGTCCAGGTTCGGCACTTGGGCGTGCAGGGTCAGAGCCGACCGACTAATGCGGAATCCCTGACCCTCTGGCTCAATGGTGACCGCGGCCGCGACGTCGATCTCAGTAGGCGCGTAGGCCGCGCCCTGCAGCACAAAGGCCAATGTCATGGAGAAGCATTCGGCATGGGCGGCAGCGATCAGTTCTTCGGGATTGGTACCCTTCTCGTTTTCGAACCTGGTTCTGAAGGAATACGGAGTTTCGGCGAGCACGCCGGATTCGGTGGAAACTTTGCCGCCGCCGTCGCGACCGGTACCGCGCCAAACTGCTTTCGCCTTGCGGATCATGTGACGTATCCTTCTTTCTTGGTGTTCCGAGAAATGTGACGTCCTGCGAGCTAGGCGAGGAACTTCACCAGTTCGGTGTAAATCTCCTCCGCGTGCGTCCACGGTAGCCCGTGAGAACCGCCCTTGATCTCGATGAACCTCACATCTTTGATCATCTTCGCCTGCCGTCTGGACGTGACATCGGCAGGCAGGATGCGGTCATCGTCGCCGTGAATGATCATGGTTGGGACGTCGTTACGGTCGATGTCTTTGCGAAAGTCTTCGATCCAGGCGTCGACGCAGGCTACGGTGCCGATTGGCGACGCGCCGATCGCCACGGTCCAGTTGGCTTGGATGACGAGGTCGCTGACGAGCTTTCCGTCGGGGCCGCCGACGCTGTAGAAGTTCTTCAAGAACTCCATTATCGCCGCCGGCCGATCCGCCTTGAGCCCAGCTTTGATCCCGCTGAACACGCTCGCATCNATACCTTCAGGATTGTCGGNNGCCTTGACCAGGTAGGGTCCAAGTGTGCCGATGAGCACGGCTTTGTGGAGCCGCTTGGTGCCGTATTTGCCGATGTATCTGGTGATCTCACCGGTACCCATCGAATGACCGACGAGCGATACATTCGTAAGTTTCAGCGTGTCCAACAACACATCGAGATCGGCGGCGAAGGTATCGTAGTTGTAACCAGTACCTGGCTTGCTGGACCGGCCAAAGCCACGACGGTCGTAGGTGATCACGCGATGGCCCGCCGCCAGAAGAGCAGCGGTCTGCTTTTCCCAGGCATCGCCGTTGAGCGGCCAGCCATGAATGAGCACGACCGGCAGACCGGAGCCGTGATCCTCGTAATAGAGTTCGATAGGGGTGGAGTTTTCCCGTCCGACATTTACAAAGCTCATGGCGCCACTCTGCTTCCTCATAGGTGATTTGACTTGTGTGATTGGCTTGCACCGCGGCGCGAACCGGCTCCCGCGACCGAAGTTCAGTGGCCCGCACTCTGGCCGCCATCGACGTGGATGGTCTCGCCCGTCACGAAACCCGCCGATTCCAGATAGAGGATCGCGCCCACGATGTCCGAGATCTCGCCCATCCGGCCAAGCGGATGCATCTTGGCGAGCTGGCCATGCGTTTCAACGGGATGCATCGGTGTCTTGATGATGCCGGGCGCAACCGCATTCACTCTGATGCCGAGCTTTGCATACTCGATCGCCAGTGATTTGGTTGCGGCACTCAAGCCTCCCTTCGTCAGCGAGGCGAGCACGGACGGTACATGGGAGTTGGCGTGTTCGATCAGGCTCGTCGTGATCTGCACGACGTGGCCGCTATGCCGCTTCTCCATCTCTGCGATGGCGAGCTGCGTGATGTGAAAGAAGCCCGTGAGGTTGACGCCCAGCACAGTCGCGTAATCAGCCTCGGTATACTGAGTGAACGGCTTGGCGACGAATACGCCAGCGTTGTTGATGAGCGTATCGATGCGCCCGAACCGGGCCAGGCCTTCGGAAATCGCACGCTCGGCCGTCTTGCGGTCGGTAATGTCGCCGGGCACCGCCAGGATTTGGTCATCGTTGGTTGGCCTGACCGACCGCGCTGTCGCGACCACCCCGTAACCGCGTCCGCGATAGGCTTCGACAAGGGCTGCCCCCATGCCCTGCGATGCGCCGGTGATCACGGCAACCTTGCTGTCGCTGCTCATGCGCGTCTCCTTCATTCTGNAGTGAAGGTGGACATTCCATTTGAACGCAGCAGACGGCGAAAATGGCTTTCAGTTATCCGTTGGTGCTATGAGCGATCGGTATTCAGCCGTGATACGCAAACAGCTCGATTGGGTTGTTGAAGCCGCGCACCGAATATTCGCCGACGCGTTCGAGATCGAAATCGCTTTCGACGAAGTCGGCGAACGCTCGGGACAGCAGCACCGTTCTCCCCAATTGTTTGGTAAGGCCTTCGAGACGCGAAGCCATGTTGACCGCAGGACCGATAACGGTGAAGTCGAGCCGTGTGCGCGACCCGATATTGCCATACATGACGTCTCCGACGTGGATGCCGATGCCGTAATTCAGCGGCGCAGACCCGGCTTCGCTGTTCTTTTCATTCAGGGCAACCATGCCTCGA
>Ga0069262_10067_pt1 | contig 15324 bp, 10 predicted proteins | sample MicForSoSWNC20_O_FD_60060 | JGI IMG/M metagenome (GOLD analysis project Ga0069262, IMG submission 60060) | reverse complement strand
AGCCGGCAACGCGCCGCCGAAGCGTTGGCTGCTCCCGCATCCTGGCGTGACGCGGCTCGGCGTCGTGCTCCTGCTTCTGGTGATCTGGGAAGTTTCGGCGCGTTTTTATCTCGATCGCGATTTCATCAGCCCCCCGTCGCAGGTGGTGATGTCGCTCGGCAGCTTGTTCCGCACGCCGGGCGTGCCGGCCGCGCTGTGGCTCACGCTTTACGAAATCGCGATCGGTTTCGCGCTGTCGGCTGCGATTGGCGCGGGTATCGGGCTCTTTGTCGGACTGAACCGGTTCGCGCATCGGAGCTTCATGCCGATCATTCTGCTGCTCTATGGCCTGCCTCAAGTGACGATCCTGCCGATCTTCGTGCTACTGTTCGGCATCGGCGCCGCTTCCAAGATCGCCTTCGGCGTCAGCCACGGCATGTTTCCGATCATGATCGCAGTGGCCGCCGGCGTGCAGAAGATCAACCCAGTTCTTCTCACCAGCGCACGCTCCATGGGCGCCAGCCGCGCGCAAGTGCTCTGCCATGTCATCTTCCCCCACATGGTGCCGTCGTTCTTCACCGGGCTGCGGCTTGGGATGACCGGGGTATTGCTCGGCGTACTATTGGCCGAGCTCTATGTCTCGACCGCGGGCATCGGCTACTTCACCAGCGTCTTCACCCAGAATCTCCAACCGGCCAAGCTGATCGGCTTGGTTTCGATGCTGGCGCTGATCGCCGTTATCCTCAATGAAATCGTACGCCGCGCCGAATTACATTATGGGCGATGGCGCGCCTGACCTAAAAGCGAGCAAGAGAGCGCAATGAGCAAACTGAGATTGACGGTGGCCTGCGGCGATTACGATATCATCCGCCCCCTCAAAGAGGGCGCAGTGGAGGCGGATGGTCTCGAACTCATATTCCTATCCGACATGGGGCCGCGCGAGCGCCATTGGCGAATGGGCCGCAAGCACGAATTCGACATCTGCGAGGAAAATGTCGGCGCCTATTTCATGATCCGCGACCAAGACGAGCCGCTGACCGCCATTCCGGTGTTCTTGCACCGCCGCTTTCGTCACGGCTTCGTCTTCGTCAATACGTCCGCCGGAATAAAGTCGGCAAAGGATCTCAACGGCAAGGTGGTGGGTGGCACCAATTTCCAGCCGGCCGCCAGCATCTGGATTCGCGGCATTCTCGATGAGCATTACGGACTCGACCACCGCTCGATCACTTGGCTGGTCGATCGCAGCGAAGACATTCCCTTCACGCCGCCACCCGGCCTGCGCATCGAGATGAAGAAAACCGACAAGTCGCTGAGCGACATGCTTGCCGACGGCGACATTCCGGCAATGATCTCGCCGACGCTGCCGCGGACCTTCGTCGAGGGCGACCGGCGCATCGGCCGCCTGTTTCCGAACTACAAGGATGTTGAACTGGCCTATTTCAAGGACACCGGCATCTTTCCAATCATGCATGTCACGACGATCAAGCGCGAGATCGCCGACAAATATCCCTGGGTGGCGACCAACCTGGTCAAGGCCTTCGAGAAATCGAAGCAGCTCGCTTACCGGCGGCTTGCCAACCCCCGCATGGTGCCGCTCGCCTTTGTGCGCACGGCCGTCGAGGAGCAGGAGGCGACGCTCGGCAAGGATCCGTGGTCCTATGGGCTGACAGCGGCCAATCGCAAGAATTTGCAGACCATGCAGCGCTACTGTCACCAGCAGGGTTTGATCAAAACGGTCGTGCCGCTCGATCAGCTGTTTGAAGACACCGATCTTGGCGATGCCGTCGGCAGCGGCGGCGACGAATTCTGAGTGCGGAAAGCCGAAGCGTCATGACATTCGAACAGCGCCTTGCCGCGATTCACGCCGGTTTGGCGGCGTCGCCCTTCGATTGCCTGATTGCCTTGCATGACGGCGGGCATTTCATCGAGAAGCCCGATCCTGTCATGGTGCTGACTGGCTTCAAGGCGCTCGGCCCCGTCATCGCGCTGCTAGACCGCTCCGGCGCCGTAAGCCTCGTGGTGACACCATCCTGGGATGCCGAGCGTGCAAGCGAGATTTGTCCGAATGTCGCGATAATCGGCGCCGACGATGTGATCGCGGGCCTGGAAAAAGCCATTGGCGCGTCACGCGCCGCGGTGGGCGTCGCCGGGCTCAGCGCTTTGCCCTATGGCATTGCGCGGCGCTTCGTCGATCTCGTTCCGCAGGCGCAAGCAGCCGACAGCATCATCTTCGCGCCGGCGCGTCGTAAAACTGAGGCCGAGCTTGCCCATGCCCGCGAGGCGACCCGCATCGCCGAGCTCGGCTACAAGCATCTCCTCGACGTCGCCCACCCCGGCATGAGTGAGGACGAACTGGCGGCCGAATTGCGCTGGCACTCAAAATCGTTGGGCGCGGAGGACAATTTCGTGCTGCTCTGCGCGGGACCGCACAACAAGGCTGTGGCGCCCTCTAACGGCCGCCGCATGCAGGGCGGCGATACCATCGTCTGCGAAATCACGCCAAGCTATAAGGGACAGCTCGCCCAAATCTGCCGCACAATTGTGCTCGGCGACGCCTCCGCCCTGTTGCGCCGGAAGTACGATCTCGTCGTCAGCTCGATGCAGGCCGGTTTCGCTGCCGCCAAGCCAGGTGCGAAAATGGGCGATATTTGTCGCGCCATCAACACCGTGTTGGAGGCGGAAGGCTATGCCGAATTCTGCTACCCGCCGCACATCCGCCGCCGCGGCCATGGCCTGGGTTTCGGCTCGATCGAGCCTGGCGACGTGGCGCTCGACAACGATATCGTGCTCGAACCCGACATGCTCTTCATGATCCACCCGAACCAATATCTGCCCGAAACCGGCTATCTGCTTTGCGGCGAGCCGGCGGTCTTGACCCCGCAGGGCGCGCAAGCCCTGACGCGCCAACAAGCCACCTTGGCAGAAATTGCACTCTAGCGCCCTAGGGGCCACAAGTCGCTGACATGCAGACGATGCACCCAACCTTGCTGATCGGCCCCGGCGATTGGGATGCGCGGCAGATACCGCGCAGCGAATATGACGAGCGGCTTGCAGCGCTGTGGCGCGATCATGAGAGTGCCGGCGGCGCTATTGTCTATGGTGACAGCCGCGACCACGCCGCCCTCTTCTATCTGACGCATTTCACGCCGAAGCTCGAAGGCGCTATTGCGCTGATCCCGCGCCGCGGCGAGGCGCAAATGCTGATCGGCGGCGGGCCTAATATGCTGCCGGCGGCAAGGCCGCTGACCTTCATCTCAGCGCTTGCGCCGTTGCGTGACGCCGCAAAGACCGCCGCCGATTGGGCGCGCGATCTCAACGGCGAAACGAGTCTCGTTCTCCTCGGCGGCAATGCGATGCCGAACCGTCTGCGCCGAGCACTGGATCTGGCGCTTGGAGCCGGAGCGCGAATTGAAGGCGGCGACACCGCTTTGCGGGCGCGTATGAGACGCAAGAGCCCGCGCGAAATGCAAATCCTGCGGGCGTCGTGTGCCACGCTCGACGCTGCGGTCGCGGCGCTGCGCGATGCTGCGCGCTCGAACAAAAGCATCACCGATTGCATCCTTGCTGCCGAGCACGCCGCGTTGGAACGCGACGCCCAAGATGTGCGCAGTCTATTCAGCCTCGACGGCGGTCGCACCCTGCGGCCGTTCGATGTTCCGATTGCGGCGCGGATCGACCCGCTCCAGGCTTATGTCGCAGTGCGCCACGGCGGCTACTGGGCCGAAGCCTTTGTCCGCATCGCCGCGCAACACGACGAGCTGCAGGCCAAAGCAGGAAGTGTCGTGCGCGCCATNGCGGCCGAAGCGAAACCCGGCACATCGGCCCAGCGGCTCAGAGAGATCATCGAAGAAGGCCGTGGAGGGCTTCGCGTCCACCAGCTTGCCGATCGAACATGCGGCAGCTCGATCGGATTGTCACTTGATGAGGCGCTGCTTCTGACCGCGGATGACGTAGCACTCGAACAAGGCGAGACCTATTCGCTTCGTGCCGGCTTCATCGACGCGGCCGGAGCGGGCGCGATCGCTTCCGCCATGGTGCATGTCACCGGAAACGACCCGCAATTGCTCTGGCCGACGAACGAAATCACATGAACGGGATCGAAGAACTCGCCGATATCTTGCAGGCGCAGACCGGAATCGCCGATGCGGCGCTTGTCGAGAAGCTTCGACTGCATGTCGCCGACACCACCGGCGCCTGGATAGCCGCGACGCAGACTCCCGAAGGCAAAGCGCTCCTCGTCTTCCGCGCGCGCATGCGCACGAAGGAAAAAGCCGCGTCCGACCTTCACGACGATCTTGCGACCCATTGTGCGCTGGTTCGGCTGAGCGAGATCGACGACATTCATCTGCCGTCGATGACGACGCCCGGCTCGATCGTCATCCCCGCGGCGATGACCTTGGCCGCGGCGCTGCCCGGCCCGCAGAGCGCGGACGTCGCCGCCGCTATGCTTGCCGGTTATCAAGCCATGATCCGTTTGGGGCTCGCGATCAAAGGCCCGGATGTTCTCTACCGTGGCATCTGGCCAACCTATTTCGGCGCCGGCTTCGCCACTGCTGCAGTAGCATCGCGATTGATGCGGCTGTCGCCGGCGCAAACCGCGCATGCGCTGGCGCTGGCGCTGACCATGTCCTCGCCGTCGGTTGGCCAGCACCATGCAGCAACGACGGCGCGCTGGTTCTGCGTTGGCAACGCGGCCCGCAACGGCCTGAGCGCGGCGCTCGCCGCGCAGTCGGGCTTTACCGCCGATCTGGAGATATTGAGATCGCGCTTCTTTCCCGATGTCTATGGCATCGCGCCGGATATCGCGATGATGACTGGCGATGCTGTGCCGACCTTCGCCAGCGTCTCGTTAAAACCCTGGTGCGCGGCACGGCAAACCATGCCCGCAACCCAGGCCCTGCGCGAATTATTAGCCACCGGTATTCACGCCGACGAAATCACTGCTGTCACCGCGTTTGTGCTGCCGCCGCATCTGAAGATGATCGATCACGGCGTCAAACCCGGCGACCGCGCCTCGTTTCTGACCAGCCTGCCCTATCAGCTCGCGCTTGCCGCCTTGCAGCCGACGGAGGCGGTTGACCTCAATCTTTCCGCCGCGGTGCCGCAGTCTTCGTTGCAGGCATTCATGATGCGCGTCAAAGTCGCTGCCGATGATGCTTTGCTGACTGATTATCCCGCGCAGTGGCCGGCGCGGATTGTTGTCGAAACACGATTGGGCCGCCGCGAACTGCGCGTCGACTCCGTTCCGGGCGATCCGCCGCGCCCTTTCACACGAACTGATGTCGAGAAGAAGTTCCAACATTTCACCGCGCCTGTCTTGGGGGCTGCCACGCGTGATCTCTTACTATTGAGCCTGGCGGCGATCGACGCCCACGAACCGTTGACCGCGCTGATGCGCGACCTGACCGGCGTCATGGATCGGGCTTCAGGCTGAGAAAGCAGGCTTGCGGGCGCGGATGCCCTGCTCCCGATGCCCGGTTGATTGAGGGACCCAACGAGACCTTCGCTGTTATATTTGTTCGTGGGTGTGTTTGGGGGTCAAAAGCGGACAGAGCCGAAAACCTGAGTCCCATCAAGAGGCGGCGGAGACTGTCTAATGTCTGTTTGAGGAAACCAGCCAGCTGACCGTGCGTGAAAAAAAGGTCTGACCGCTATCAGCGCCCTCTGCGGGCAGAAATGGATCCGCAAAACATGTTGCGCCGTTCACCTTCGCTGCCTGAGTTACGGCTCGAACAAGCCGAGGTGCGCCAGCCGTATAGACTATGTCATCGGGCGAAAGTGGAGGAATGAAGTCCGTTGGTTCGCCGAACCTGATTGCTGCCGTGATGTTCTGGTGTTCCTGCACTGTTGGCACGATCGTTACTCGCGGAAACTGAGCGAGCCGGCACAGCGCCGGGATCATATATAGCGAATCAATATCGCGCGCTCCTGTTACGGCAACGAGTTCGCGTTTCGGTTTCTCCCGGATTGCGGCTTGGGCGATGGCCCAGATCGGTGCAAATCCCGTGCCGCTGGAAATCAGGACAACTCGTCCCGCCTGGCTGGGTCGAAAATAGGCGGCGCCGAATGGCCCAGTTAGCTTGACCTGATGGCCGACCTTGATCTTGCGGCCAAGTGCGGCCGAAACGCGTGCCCGGCGAAGTTGTCGGATGTGGAAGCGAATCAAGTCGGGGTTGGCGGGCCACTCGAGCGGCAACGTTGGACTATAGTGGCGCGCGGGATAACCGCGAAATTGCACCGACAGGTATTGGCCGGGCAGGTATTCAAGCGGCGCCGCGCTTTGGATGCAGACCTCGACAACGTCGCGGGCAATGTCAATGAGCTCAACGATGCGCCCGGAAACCTCCATCACTTCGGGGACCTTTTCAACGACGACGGTGAGGTCGGAGATCACCCTGGTTTGGCAGGCGTGGACGATGTCCGAATCCTCCGTAGCGTCTCCCAGACAGCGCCCGGCAACAACACGGACCCGGCATGTATCGCAATAGCCTGAGCGGCAGTCGTGCGGTAGATCGATGCCATTCATCAAGGCTGCATCGAGTAACAAATCTCCCGGATTCGCAGAAATGACTTCGCCATTGATCGTCACTTTGCAGACTTTCGACATCATTCCACCTCCAGACGTATGGGACGAACGTGCCTCGTGTGCCGAATCTGAGCGTGATCGAACGCCGCGACACGCATGAAAGTCCCGGTCTTGATCGGCAGATCGTAAGGACTCCCGGTGTCGAGGCGACGCGTCACTTCGAGCGCCCATCGGCCGGCAGCCCAACGTGCGGCGCACCTCACATCAGCACGATCGCCCGAATATTCACCGGATATGATGACCCCGGGCATCACCGTGCCGTCAGGAATCAATCGATCGCGCTCAGGCGAATAGGGGACCGAATCTTCCTCGGTCATGAACCATCGCGCGGCTTCGCTCTCGCCGTGGTCGGGATCAAGGTCCACGCGACCCAGCGCAGCTTTCATGACATCGAGAGATGCAGGCAGTCGCCGCGGCACGACGCCTTCGGCATAATTACCGGCTTGGGTCAGCCCAAAGTTGCTCTCATAATTGGCACGACCGGGATCGGCGGCGAAGCCGCCACGATATGGCGACAGACCGGCCATCTGTGCCGGCGTGGCCTGGGCGGGCGGGCCGAAATGATCATCGTCGCAATATCCAGAGACGTTCGTACTGACCGCCTTCCACTCCCAAATATCGGCGATGAGCCCTTGTTGCGTGGTGTAATGTAAGCCGCGTCCCGACAGCGTGGGTGGCGCGTCACGCAGCGGTCGCGCTCCGGCGTGAAATGTCGTGTCACCGGCGAGAACGGTATCGAGCGTGGTCAATAGGACTGAGAACTTGTCCTCGTTATAGGCATGCTCATCACCGTTTTCGAAACCATTGTGGAGCAGCTGCCAAGCACCCGCGATCTTGCGCAGCGGTAATTCCTTCAGTGAACGGGTGGGATCATTCCAGACGAATAAAAAATAGACCCGCACACCATCATGGGCCGCCCGGATCGAGACCGTGGTCTCACCACTGCCTTGGAAGTTGTCGCCATTCTCGGTCAGGAGCGACAGCGGTTGGATCGTTTGCCAAACCGGGTCGGACGTCTCGCCATCGATGACGGGCATGTCGGCGGCTTCGATGTGCCGGATGAAGAGCGTAAAAACGAATTGCCGATGCACCGTCAGAATGCCGCCGACGACCAGACCCGCTGTGACGCAAGCCACGACAAAAGCGTTCAAATGGACCGTCGGGGTCTTCAGCGGCGAACGTGGCGTGACGTTATTTTGAGCTGAACTTCGCCGCTGTCTTCCTGCAACCTTGTCAGTTCGAAGCCGCGCGGGCTCAAGAGCGTACAGTTCTCCGTGCGTGGCAAATTGACGCGCAAGAACAGGACTTCGATCTGCCGGCGATGCTGCGAAAACAGAATAGCGCGGCGCCAATGATGGACTGGGTTGCTGGTCGAGCAATACGAGCACGTCGGCCAGTTCGAATTGGCGCGATGCCGGAACGTGTCGCGTGGGCCGGAAAATGCGCAGCAATTGTGCCGCTCCGCCGAACAGCCACTGCGACACCAGATGCAGGCCGACATAGCCGAGAATGAGCCACAGCCCGAGCCAATGCATCTGCACCATGAGGCTGTCGGCGTAGCCAAGATAGAGCAGCGTTCCGGTCACCAGCTGGGAAAACATCACCAGAAAGAACAACCAGTAGAGACATATATTGATAGTTCCCCATCTCGCGGAGGAACGCCCGAGCAGCCCTCGCAATCGCGCCCTGTCGAGTAGAATGCGCTGCCGAAGGTGAAGCCACCTCATGTAAAGAATATAAGCCACGCTGACGGCGATGAGCACGGCAGCGGACTGCAGATGCTCGGTCCATACCGCGGCCTGGGGAAGAACCGGATCGAGAAAGTTGATCCAAGCGCGATCCGGGCCTTCGGTCGCGATCCTCAACCCGGTTGCTATCGCAAACGCGATCGCTCCGACCAACAGCCAGTGAAAGACAACCGTGCCGTAATCCGTCTTCTTCTTCGTGCCCCTGCGCCCCACTCCCCACCCCCAAAATAATTTTCGCCGTATCGCTTCCTTCCCGGCTCCCGGCCGCGTTCATTCGGTTTCGGATGACGTAGTTCCGATGCGTGTGACATCCGCGATTCACGTGTGACATCCGCGATTCAAGTNAATCGCGCGCCATCCGGCGTGCAATCTAAATGTTCGGCAAAGCGCAGCGCCGGTCGATCGGGTTTCTGCTATCGGCAGCCGACTTAGAAGGGCTTCAAAACAATCGTTCAGGTCATTGGTCCCATCGTCCCCCTCCTGTGGCCGGACCTTCAAGCGCACAGTCGTGAGAGCGTCGCTTGGCTTTTTGGCTAGTCCCTGACTGAATTGCGAGATCAGCGGGCCAAAAGTGTGATCATTCGCGGGTGGATCCGTGGCGCGCCTTCTTTGTAAGCAAATTCGAGAGTCAACTGCGACGAGCAAGCTGGCCCGTGCATGGTTTGAAACGTAACCGTTAGTTCCGCTGATCTTTGTCGAACAGAGCGAAAAGTTTGTCGCGTCGTCTCGACGTCGAGACCGGAACACATCGTAAGATGTCGACGTTGCGAAGTGCCACCGAGTTTTCGCCGAAATTCCGTCGTGTTTCAGATGAAGTCTCGCGACCGATCGATCCAGCTTAGACCGCGCTAAGCAATGAGGACTGCATACTTCCAATCCATTTTAATCCACCGGTTAGACAATCATGTCGAGTTCTCCGCCGAACGATTGTGTTACCCAGCAGTTACGTGCCAGCGGGCGTCGGCTCGGCGCCGTGGCAATTTTCAGCGGCGTGATCAATCTTTTGACGCTGTCAGGCTCGCTCTACATGCTGCAGGTGTACGATCGTGTCCTGCCGAGCCGCAATGTAGCGACGCTTTTGGGACTCTCGGCGATGGTGCTCATCGCCTACATCTTCCAAGGCTATTTTGAAGCGGTGCGCTCGCGGATGATGTCGAGAATCGCGGCGCTTTTTGACATTGGCTTGCAGAAGCAAATCTATCTGGCGATCGCCACACTGCCGCTGCGCGGTGCCAAGGCGATCATTGCGCAGCAGCCGTTGCGAGATCTCGATCAGATACGCACGTTCTTGTCCGGCGCGGGACCCACGGCTTTTCTCGACATGCCATGGATACCGATCTTTCTGACCGGGCTTTTCATTTTTCATCCGATCATCGGCGTGGTGGCGATGCTCGGTGCGGTAACGATTGTGGGCCTCACCATGACGACTGAACGTCTATCGCGCACTGCCGCAAAATCGGCGATGGACAGCAGCGCACGTCGTCAGGTGCTCGCCGATTCGACGCATCAAAACGCCGAGGTCATTCGGGCGCTTGGAATGACGGCTCGGCTCGTCGCCCGCTGGGCGGAAGCAAACGAGCGATATCTGCGGCAAAATATCGAAATTGGCAAAGTCTACGCCAACACCGGCGCCATCGCCAAAGTTGTTCGCTATGCGTTGCAATCGGCGATCCTCGGCATCGGGGCCTATCTCGTCATCAACGAACATGCGTCCGGCGGTATCATGATTGCATCGTCGATCATGATGGGCCGCGCCCTCGCGCCGATCGAGATAGCTCTCAGCAACTGGAAACAGTTGGTCGCCGCGCGGCAGGGCATCGAGAGGCTTCGTACCATCCTGACCGCCGTGGCNCCGCCCCCGGCGGCCGCGGTCGAATTACCTCGCCCCAAATTGAGTCTTTCGGTTGAAGACGTCGCCGTGGAGGTGCCGGGCAGCGACCGCGTCGTGCTTTCCGGTATTTCGTTCACGTTAACAGCCGGCATGGGCCTTGCGTTGCTCGGAGCGAGCGCCGCCGGCAAGTCCTCGCTCGCGAGAGCGCTTGTCGGGGTGTGGCCGGTGACAAAAGGCGTCGTCCGCCTCGATGGTGCGGCCTTAGACAACTGGCATCCGGACGAACTCGGGCGCCACATAGGCTATTTGCCTCAGGACGCCGCTCTTTTTGACGGCACCGTGGCGGAAAATATCGCTCGATTTGATACGGCGGCGACCTCGGATGCCGTCCTTGCCGCCGCGCGTCTCGCCGGCGCGCACGAGATGATCTTGTCGTTGCCTGATGGTTACGCAACGCGGCTCGGCGAGCGAGGTTCAGCTTTATCGGCCGGACAGCGCCAACGCATCGGACTGGCTCGGGCGGTTTTCGGCGATCCTTTTTTGGTTGTTCTGGATGAACCAAACGCCAATCTCGACCATGACGGCGAAGTGGCTTTGATCAAGGCAATTCACGCGCTCCGGCAGAACCAGAGCATTGTGGTCCTGGTGTCGCACCGTCCCGAGGCGCTGGCTGCTCTTAATTTCGCGATGGTGCTGCGCGCGGGTCAAATGATTAGCTTTGGGCTCCGTGATGAGCTGTTCGCCCGGGTCGCCCGATCCGTCAACGTCAGCACGTCCAACAAATTCACGCCAGGCAACACACCGGCGCCGGCGACTCAGGCCGCAGGTAACGCTCCGTCATGAATACGGTTGAATTCACCCGCCCGGGCCGCGCCGCGGCCAGTCGTCCCTCAGCGCCACGGCATGTGACGGCTGGACTGCAGGGCGAGGCGCTCATCCTCGAACTGCGAACAGCAAAAACAACCCTTGATCGGCACCGACGCGAGCGCTTGCGCAAAGAGACTCCACCGCCGCGCGCGCCAAGTGCAAGCCCGGAGCGGATGCTGCATCAATTTCCAACCTTAGGCGAACAGCTTGATCGATTAGATCGAGGCTTGCCGCAAGAACAACTGCCTTCCGAACATCAAGAGCAAATCTCTTCCAAACATAATGAAGAAGAATTGCGGACCGGCCATGGCGCCGCCGAAACGACGGCAACCGCGTCCATTCTGCGCGCCAGCTTACAAGCTTTACGAACCCATCTTGAATGGCTTGTCAGTGGCGGTGAGAACGTCGCGTCGGACGAAAGCTTCACCGAACAGATCATACGGACACATGATCAGCAGCTGAAAGCCGCATTGCGCGTGCTCACTATCAGCGCCGCCGTCGCAGGAAGCTGGGTAACGCTGGTTCCGCTTTCGGGTGCGGTTGTGCTACCGGGCAAACTTGTCGTCGAATCGAGCCTAAAGAAGATTCAGCATCCCAGTGGAGGCGTGGTGGCGGCGATTCCGGTTCAAGACGGAATGCACGTCAACGCCGGCACGGTCCTCGTTCGACTTGATGAAACTCAGGTCCGAGCCAATGAACAATTGGTGGCGAATCAGCTGGATCAGGTGCGCGCCCGGATCGCCCGACTTATCGGTGAACGCGAAGGATCAAACGGACTCCAGCTTTCAAAGGCGCTAGCTGATCGGATCGGCGATCCCGCCGTGGCCCAGCTCGTGGCCGCAGAAACGGCATTGTTCAATGCCCGCGCGGCTGCGCGCAACGGTCAAAAGCAATTGTCTCAAAGCAATATTAGCCAGTTTGAAAAACAGATCGACGGCCTCAACGCTGAGATCCAATCCAAAACATCTCAGATTGGCCTTATCGCGTCTGAATTGACCGGCATCCAGGAACTCTATGCCAAAGGGCTCGTGCCNTTGACGCGCATGACGACATTGCAGCGCGATTCCGCTCGCCTCGAAGGCGAGCGCGCAGAACTAACGGCCACAATTGCTGCAACGAAAGCAAAGATAGGCCAAGCCCAGCTGCAAATTTCGCAAATCGATCAGGATTTTCGGTCCGAGGTTATGAAGGATCTTCGCGAAGCGCAGGATAAGGAAGCGGAACTCGCGGAACGCAATGTAGCGGCCAGGGACCAGCTCGACCGCATCGAAATTCGGGCCCCTACCTCCGGCATTGTTCACGAGCTGGCGGTCCACACAATTGGAGGCGTCATTCGTCCGGGCGACGTCATCATGGAAATCGTTCCCGACGCCGATGCCCTCGAAATTGAAGGGCACCTGCCGCCGAACGAGATCGATCAGGTTGCGGTCAATCAGCGCGCTTATTTGAGATTCTCCACCCTGGACCGACCGACCATGGCCCAGGTGGCGGGAACCGTCACATATGTCTCGGCCGACCTCAGTCACGATGAGCAAAGCAATGCCAATTTTTACACCGTAAAAATCGGTCTGCCGAGTGGGGAACGTCATCGCCTGGACGGCATGACCTTGGTGTCCGGTATGCCGGTTGAGATCTTCCTGCAAACTGGAAGTCGCACAATGTTGCGCTACCTGCTCAAGCCGATCACCGATCAATTTCACCGCATGTTCAATGAGCCTTGAATGTTCAATGAACCCTGACGACAGCGACCGGTACCGGCTGCACGCATAAGCGGTCTCGACAAGANAACACGCCGCCGTGAATCGCGGCGCGGCGCTGTTGCTGCTCGCCAATTTTTTGTTGCTGATTTTGCCTTTCAGATTTCGCTTGCAGTTAAAGGGGCGCCGCCGCGAATACTCCTTGCTGCGGCCACCTTTGTCGCTTCTCATCGATGAGCGCAAACATTGAGCGCAATGATGGATCAAGGAGGGTCAAATGAGTACCTTGCCTACCACCGTTAGAGATGATGCTCTCAATCTTTCGACTGACCTTGCCCAGGCTGGNGCGGTATTCAATGATTCCACACGATTGCTCGATGGCGGACTTTGGAGCACTCCGGCCGACAGCAACAATCAAGCGGCCTATCTCGGTATGTACACGACCGACATCAATGCGGTGTTGGATGACGTCAACGCAGCTCTTGCCGATCCAAATGCAGTTACGATCAGCGGCAATGCCTATGCGCTCTCGAGCACAGACACCGGCGTGCTCTCCGAAGTGCAGGGCCAGCTGCAGACGCTTTTGAACGAAGCGACGCATTCGGTCGGCGACAGCCACAGTGCCACCACTGCTCAGGAGCTGATCCACACCACGCAGACCAGCATTCTCAGCGAGATCAATGGTGATCCGGCCTTGGCCGCGGCGCTCGGTGCCAATCCTTATCCGAGCGGCACCGGCGCGACAAATGTCGGCTTNGAGAGTCTCCCCACAGGATCGGACAACTCGGCCGCGCTCACGGCTGCAAGTGCGCCTGGCGCAACTTTGGCCCAGATCGGCAGCGTCTTTAATGCCGCCACTGATCTGGCTGTCGGCGGCCTTAACCAGTCAAACTTGTCTGAATTTAACGCCGACATGAAAGCGATCTCGACGGGCTTGACCAACTTGGTCAACAATCCCACTGCCCTCTCGGCAATTGAATCTGCNGCTGGCGAGACTGGTAGCGCGATCGCCCTTACAACAATCCATCTCGAGACCGCCCTGAATCAAATCAACCTTCAGATCAGCGATTTCGATCCGAAATACGCCAGCGATCCTAATATCGCCGCGCGTTCAACCAATGACAATCTGCTCGACATCATCGATATCATTCAGAATGATCCAGCCTTGAATGCGGCCGCGGGGGGCAACGGTACTCCCGGTACTGNGGGCGGTTTTTCCGAGTTTCCGGCGTATCTGAATGGCCCCGACGGCCCCAACGCGCACGGCGGAACTATTGACCAGTATCAGGACAACCAAGCGCAGACGAATTTCTGGGCTCAGTTCATAGCAGAAGCGAACACCATAAATAATCAGCTTGATAACGTGGCTGCGGGCAACAATACGACTCCCGGGGAACTCCAAGCATTGGTCACCGAGATCCAGAACTATCAGAAATTCGGTGCATCTTTCGATGCGAGCCAAGGCGGCGTCTTCGGTGCCAGATTCGACAACGAGCTTCTTTCGGGGACGCTTCTTGCCGACACCAATAANGCCGTCAAAGGTCTACAGGGTATATTGAACGGCGACACGGGCACGGCTTTGGCCGCTGATCAGGCACAAATCGAAGCCGCCGGACAGGGCTTCGTCGCCGACGCCAACGACGTCTCCGGCAACAACGTACCAATCGGTGGCGGATCTTTTGTCGGCACTTCGACTACTGTCGCGGGCGCCACATCGGTGGCAGGAGTCGCACAGGGGACCATTCCCGTCGCGGGCGCCGCGTCGGGATCGACCGGGCTTCCCGTTGCACAGAACGGTAGTGGAAACGGCAATGGCGGAGGAACCGGCCATGGCGGAGGAAACGGCCATGGCGGCGGAAACGGCGATGGCGGCGGAAATGGCAATGGCAATGGCGGTGGAAACGGCAATGGCAGTGTCGCCAGCGGAGGCGGCTTTCATTCCGGCCATAATAGCCCCGGGTTCGACAGTCATGGCAACGGCGGCGGCAACGACGATCATGTGACACAGCTGAGCCAGAATCAGTTCGAATCGCACAATCACTTCGAACTCGTGTGGCACCACGCCTGATGCCGGCATCTCTGGCCCTGGCGGCCGACTTTGATGTTGCTTCAACAAGCCCCGGGATTTTCCCGGGGCTTTCGCAACTTCGCGGACCCGCACACGTCGACCCGATTATGAGATGTCTCGGTAATCCAACCGCCTCGCCCCTGAGGCATATTCCTGTCGCTCATCGCGATTTGTGATTATCCGGGCGCGATGCTCGGCGCACACGCGGAGCCTAAGAAGCGGAGCCTAAGAAGCCTCAGCTGTGCTTGCTTGCCGTCAGCAGAAATTAGGACGGAACTGATCCACCGCTGAGCGCGAATGCGTTATGGTGACTGCAACAAAGACGGTCGTCGGCGTTTAATCAGTTCGTTGCCGCCGCCTCCTCGGAGTAGCGGGTATAGAAACGGTCAACTTGACCCTGCCACATCTTCAGAAATGCGGCGGACGTTAAATTATCCACGGTTTTCNAAACACGCTTGATTTCGGGAAGTGTGTTTCCCCAGATTGCCCGCTTGCACCAATCTTCGCCCTTCTCTTTGCCCTCGTCGGTAGCGCACATGGATTTCCAG
>Ga0069262_10043_pt1 | contig 17382 bp, 26 predicted proteins | sample MicForSoSWNC20_O_FD_60060 | JGI IMG/M metagenome (GOLD analysis project Ga0069262, IMG submission 60060) | reverse complement strand
AAATTGGCGACGCCGACTGGATTCGAATCAGCGACCTTCAGCTTAGAAGGCAGTTGCCGGTCTAATGCCTGCTAACCGGAATAGGCTGTCGCCAGTGGCTTNCCATTGACGTCCACGACGCGCTCGATCTCATGATCGCAGGTTCGGCAAGCAAAGAACTGGCGTTCATGATCAAGATCGTGATCGCCGTGCGGGCTGCGCCTCGTCAGAGACGTCCGCCGTTTGCAATTTGGACAAAATGGTCTCTCGTCCGCGCCAAAGCTGCGCGGCGTCAGTCGCTGATATGGCATGTGTCGTCCCCCGACCCACGCGTGAATGAAAGTTTAGAAATATGTCGAGAGATTGGCGGCGCGGTGCCTTCGAGCAATTAGTTTGCGCGTTCGCGATCGCAGCATCGGTTCAGGGCGAGCGCCGCGGCGAATCGGATCGCCGCATGCCGCCGAGTATTTGATTCGTGATCCAGGTGCCGAGCACCCAACCGATTGCCATGAAGAAGCCCCACAGAAACCAGACGAGAACAACGTAGATTGAAATCTGAGGGACGACGGGCATTGGGCTTCTCCTATCGTTGCCGAGATCCCGGCGCACACTAACGGTGGCCCGGATCAACTCGTTCCCCGGCTGACTTTTGGGGAAAGCCTTACTCGCGAGAAAGTGCTGATTTTATTGGCGACCCCGGCTGGATTCGAACCAGCGACCTTCAGCTTAGAAGGCTCCCAGTAAATCGTTTGAAATCAATGGCATTTGATAAATTTCTGGACGAAAAAAGGCGCCCAAAAAGCTATTAGTTGACACTCCGCCCAAGTGCCGAATCGCGAGGCGGAACGGCCCGAAAAGCGACGGCCATCCATGACGACCGACCTACAAGCGCGCCCTCGAGGAGGGCAAGTNATCAGCCAAGAAGGTTTCGATGGCTTGCCCCAGGGTGTTATCCCCGTCGAGGTAGCCCTCGTCGGCAAGGCGATCGACCTGCGCTTCAGGGACCTCTATCAGGGCCAGGCAGACCCCGCGGCTCTTGCGCGCGCGATGTGCCTTCACCCTTGTCGTGGAGGTGGAACGGGTTTCAGTCACTGCGAGTCTTCCATCGCGTTCAGAGCTGCCANGGCCGTGGTCCTTCAAGTTTAATCCGAGAAGGATTTCCCCGAGCTTAACCGCCTCAAGTGGAGGCCGTTGTCCGAACCAATATCTCAACAGAGCCTTTCTCGTACTTCTCTACCCGCATAAGTCCTGACGCGCCGGGCAAAGACATGCCGGAACGCGTTACGGCGAGCCCACATTCCACGAAACGTGTTTCACGGAACGTTGCGCAAGCGGTGGAGGGTAGGGCACCGCGGCAGTTCCCAACCGTCGAACGAGGGTACGCAGGTCGTTCTGGGGGAGGCTCTGCCGATGAGATTTCGGCGGAATTCAAGGAATTATCCGACGCAAGGCCCCAAAGTTGCGCGATCGGCTGGCAAAAGATGGCCACCTCTACTTGCATAAGTCCCTCACCGGCTCTCAGCCGGTCCAATGAAGGCCGCTCGATTTTCCTGAAACGCGTTTCAAGAGCGACTTCGAGACCGGACTTGCTACTCGGCCTCGATATGCGCCGCCTTGATGATAGGCCACCACTTTTCAATCTCGGCACGCTGCAAAGCGCCCAGCGCGGCTGGGGTCTGCTGATCCTGCGCTGGGATCTCCAAGCCTAGGCCGGAGAGCCGCTCGCGGGTGTCGGCTTCGGCCAAAGCTGCAACGGCCGCGTGGTCGAGCTTCGCAATGATCTCTTTGGGAGTGCCAGCCGGAGCCCAGAGGCCGTGCCAGATATTGATGTAGAGGCCGGGCAACCCAGCCTCATCGACGGTCGGAATGTTCGGGAAGGCCGCGAGCCGGGTCTTAGCGGTGACGGCATAGGCCCGGATCTTTCCGTCCCGCACCTGCTGCGCGGAGTTCGATGCTTGGTCGACCATCACGTCGATCCGACCGGCGATCATATCCAGAAGGGCGGGCCCCGTGCCCCTGTACGGAACAAACTGGAGACGGGTATCGCTCAGCTTCTCGAAATAGACCCCCGCAATGTGGGAGCCGGAGCCAACACCGGCCNTCCCGGCAGTGACAGCGTCCCTGGACCTGATCCAAGCGATGAGTTCCTGGAGGTTGGTGGCAGGAACAGTCGCGCGGCTCACAATTAACATCGGATTGTTCGGAAGCACCGAGATCGGCGAGAAGTCCCGGAGCAGATCGTAGGACAGCTTGTAGATCGAGCCGTTTACGACATGCGTACTCCAGTGTCCGATGCTGAGCGTGTAGCCGTCAGGGGCAGAGTGCGCGACGCGGCCGACACCAACACTGCCTGCCGCCCCCGTGACATCTTCGACCACGACATTGACCCCGAGTGACCGCCCCATAGGTCCCGCGATAAGCCTGGCGACCGTGTCGGTCGGGCCACCAGCGGCAAAGGGAACAACCATGGTGATGGGTCGCGTCGGATAGTCCTGGGCAGCCGACGTCTCGGACGCGACAATCGCAAGGCCAAGAGCTGCCAGAACGGCGCTTGGAGAGAACATGCTCATGTTCAGTCGGATACCCAAACGTTTCGCTCCCGAAATCTTCGAAGCTTAACATCCGCGGCGTTCGAACGAACGGTGAACGCGGAACGGTTTGAAGTCGAGTAGAATTGGGCAGCAGTGTCGTGTTGCGTAGGAGTGTGTGGTGCCGCCGTCACGTCCTTATTGGAAGGGTTATCTCAAGCTCGCTCTCGTTTCTTGCCCCGTCGTGCTTTATCCGGCGTCAACATCATCGGAGCGCGTGACATTCAGGCAGATCAATAAGCAAACGGACAATCGCCTACGCCAACAGTTAGTCGATGACGTGACGCGCGAGCCTGTCGAGAGCCACGACAAGGCGCGCGGCTACGAATACGACAAAACGCGTACATCCTCGTGGAAGACGAAGAGATGGATGCTATCGCGCTCGAAAGCAATCACACCCTTGAGATCGACTCGTTCGTACCTCGCGAACAGATCGACGAGCGATACCTCGACGGCACGTACTACATGGTTCCGAACGATGAGGTGGGGCAAGAGGCTTTCGCTGTTATTCGCGAAGCGATGCGAGACAAGGGCATGGTTGCTCTAGGTCGCGTCGTGTTGTCGAAGCGCGAGCGGGTCATTGCACTGCAGCCTTGGGAGAAAGGCCTGCTTGGCGCGACGCTGCGCTACGCCTCTGAGGTACGCGATGCGAAGGATTATTTCGACGAATTGCCTGATGTGAAAGTCGAACGTGACATGCTCAAGCTTGCCGAGCACATCCTGAATTCGAAGAAGGCTGATTTCGATCCCACAGAGTTCGTCGACCACTACGAGGAAGCTCTCGTGGAGATGCTGCGCAAGAAGCAAGAAGGCGTGCCGCTTTCTAAGGAGCGTCCGCCGGCACCACCGCGCAACGTCGCCAACCTTATGGACGCGCTGAAGCGCAGCTTGGCCACTGAGAAGAAGCCCAAGAGCAAGAAGCGCATACCTGGGCAACGCGAGATGCTGCTGCCGATTTCAGGGAAGAGGGGAAAAGACGCTGAGGCCAAGCCGGTCACGCGAACTAGCGCACGCCAGAAGCGGGCGGGTTAACTTGCGTGGACACTTTCTGCTCGAAGGCGGCAATCTCAGAGGAAAATAGCCAGACTTCAAGTCCGCGCGGTTCTCCGGATCGGCGTGCGGAGTTATTGGCCTCTCAGGTTTTGGAAGAACTTCTTGCCAGTCTGCCGCCAGATCGCTTTACCTTGGGCTGGCTATCGAGCCATCTGCATAAACGTTCGTTCGGGATAATCGTGCTGGTGCTTGCGCTGATCGCGATGGTTCCGGGAATTTCATATGTGGCCGGTTTGCTACTCCTGGCCCCTGCGATCGAAATGATTGCCGGGCGCGTCGTTCCGACTTTCCCCCGATGGGTTTCTACGCGTTCTCTCTCCGTGCGCGCACTAAAGAGCACGGTGCAACGACTAGTGCCCGTATTGAAGCATCTTGAAAAGGCGATCCGTCCCCGTTGGCGGTTATCTCCGGGCGTAACGAAGCGTGTCGTTGGAGTTGCCGTCCTTTTTCTGACTTTGCTGCTGTTACTTACACCGTTGCCGCTTATTCAAATTGTGCCCGGAATTATTATTATCATTCTGGCCGTCGCGNATCTCGAGGACGATGGTCTTATTCTCGCAATCGGCCTACTTGCAACGTTGGCATTTGCAGCGGCTTCGGCGGGAGCTTTCTGGGGGATGATCGCGGGCGCCAAATGGATTGCCCTTAAAGGTTGACGCGAGAGGGCTTGTCATACCGGCCGCTCATGATGGATCACGGCGGCGCGGGTGGTGAATTCCAAAGCGGCTTCTCGATGGATCAGACCAGCTTCGCCGAAGTGACCAGATCCATGATGATGGGGATTGTCAGCGGCCGGGGCAGGGCATTCCCGGTTTACGTCTGCAGTGTCCGCTTTTGGGTCACAGCAGACATCGGCATTTTTGCGCGGCGCGGCAGGAAGCGCCATTCGGAGCAGAATTATTTGGAACTTTGCTAGGGCGTCGCAATTGATGGGGTGACATCCTCCACTCCGGGAGGTCGACGTGAACAACAGACGAATAATTGACGTTAAGTCTGACAAACGCGTGGCACGAACGGGTCTTCTTATTGCAAGCGCGGCTGCTTTCCTACTCTGTAGCAATGTGACTGCGCTGAGCGGACCATGCACAACGCAAATTGGACAGCTCGAGCAACAGGTGGCGAGCGCCAGTCCGAGTAGTCCTACTGCCGCGCCGACAGCCGACNAATCTCTCGATGCGCAACTGCATCACCAGCCGACGCCGAGCACGGTGGAACAAGCGGAGAATATCGCCAACAAAGACGGTGATGCTGCGATCGAACGGGCAAAGAAAGCGGACGCCGCAAACGACGCGGCGGGTTGCAACGCGGCACTTGTTGTGGCTCGGCAACTCTATGACATAAAAGATTGAGTGGTCCGCGCTTTTTGGTGAGGCCGCGGCTCCGGCGAACACTCCTACGACTCGCCGGCGCATTCTTCCTTTATGACGGAGCGTGTGTTATTGCCGCTGCCGCCATGGATGGCGAACGCCAGATATACTTGAAGATGGCAAGCGTCTGGCTACACGCGGCTGTGGAATTTGAGTCCGGCACATCGACAGAGGGCGAGATGCGCGAGGATCACCGGCGGCGCATGCTCGGCGAATAAAGAAAAGGCCCCGACGCAAATCGGGGCCAGTGATAGGAACGAAACCAGACGCCATTTTGCGGCTGATTCGTAAGCGACATGTTGATGTCGGCTGCCCCGAGCTGGGGCAGTAATACGGCCGTATGCAGTTCCCGGAACTGGACACCACGCGATGTGCGAGCGGGAGCGCCTCGCTCGTTCAATAGCTTGACCGATGTGGAATGTTGCTGCGCATGGCCAAAGTGCTCATCCGCTGTATGTGCTTACCGCAATCGACGCACTCGTAAGTCCAGATCTCCGATCCGTCTCGCCGAAAGGCGTTCGGCCCGGAGCGAATAAGAAAAGCATAACCCCCACAATCGCATCGCGCGGAGNATGCTAGAACCCAACGTTTGTCGAGGACGCGCGCCACTCGCGTGCACCGAAATTTGCCTTACACGGGAAGTAGGCGTGGATTAGCGGACAAGATTGAAAGTATTGCGACAGCGAAAAGTACCCGCTGCTAGCGGGGGAGTTACGTAAAATTAGAGTGCGTGTATTCAGGCGATCTACGTGCCGCACTCGCATCAGCGGTAGGCTGCCGGTTCTTTTCCCGGAGACTTTTGAACCAACGAGCAACCCAGCCAGCTTTTTTCATCGTAGCCATCGCGGTCCTCCTAAAATTAGATCACCTCTGGTTCGCAAGACCTAGCGCGCGGTAAAGGAGCGCGGGGTGACGGACGTCACAGGTTGTCGCTTTGGCTGTCCATTACTTTTCAAACGCAGCAGCGTTTTCTCGAGCGACCCGAATGTTCCAAAAAGGGATGCTTCCCGAACAGGCTTTCGCGGCAGCTTTCGGGAACAAAGCGGACATTCCGCCTCGACCAATGTCGCGGCAGCTAATGACCCTTCACTGACATGGGGCTCTCCAAGGCTTTTGCATTGCAGACCGATCATCCAAATGCGTTAAGCTTGCCGAGTGACGGCGATTTTGGCTTAATGGGATTGGAGAGGTGTGAGCCAGAGAGACCGCCAGGGCAGCGTACGCGCCGGACCATCAACCCGAAGCTAAAATCTTCATCTCCTATTCGCGCAAGGACATGGCCTTCGCGGATCGGCTTGACGCCGCGCTCACACGATGCGAACTCCGAATGAGGCGCCATCAAGGGAGGTTTGCGATGCCCTACCGCATAGACAACATCGACCCAAGGACGACAGTCATGATCGTCGTCGACATGCAGAACGACTTTGTCGCCGAAGGCGCGAAGCTGCAGTCGGCGCAAGCGCACGCCATGGTGCCAAAACTCGCCGCGACACTCAGATTTTGTCGGGGGAAGGGCATCCGCGTTGTCTACACGGCACATGTCCATCGCCGCGACGGCTCCGATATGGGACTATACGACGATCTTTATTCGGTGGTCGCGGATCGCTCGGTGTTGGTCGATGGATCGCCGGGGGCCGAGATCTACAAAGACCTGGCGCCGGCGCCGGGCGAGCACGTCATCAAAAAACACCGCTATAGCGCGTTCTTCGCGACCGACCTTGATTTGATATTGCGGGAATGGGGCGTCAAAACCGTAATCATATCCGGCACGACGACGGAAAACTGCTGTCACGCAACGGCACGCGACGCCATGTTCCGCAATTATCAAGTCGCGTTCCTTTCGGATGCGACGGGAACATTCGATTATCCGGACGTCGGTCAGGGCGCACTGTCGGCGGCCGATGTCCATCGGGCCACATTGACTATACTCGCGTTCTCGACAGCCGACGTTATGACCGTCGACGAATTCAAAGCGCGCGTGGTCGGCGCCAATGTCGCCGCGGCGAACAAGGCGGCGTAACCGCCAGAGCAAGCGGCAAGCAACCCGGATTTCGTAGAGCGAAATCCGGGGAGGAAGCCGACTATCAACGTCTTGCTGCATCTGCTCAGGTCGCTTTCTGGCCCAAAGCGGACGCGCCGGGCAAGAAAAGCCGTGGCAGCTAATGACCCATAACGGACACAAGAGGCTTGATCGNGTATAATATTGGTCCGTCTTGGGAGGCTTCGATGTCAGAATCAGGCCCAACCGCACCCTTCGTCGGCAGCGACCGGCGTTTCGAAATTCCAGAGAAGCTCGCAGCAAGGGCCAGGGCCACGTCGCCGGCGACGACGGCCCAGGCCATCGCCTCCGCTGTCGCTGCGGCAATTCAAAAGCAGAGCAAGCCGCCGAAAGAAGACAAGGAGGTCAAGGAGGGTAAGGAGGAAGGCAAAGACGGCGGGAAGGATGCCGGCGACAACAAGGAGGGCTCCGAGGAGACCGACATCAAGACACAAAAGGACTCCAAGGAGGCCGTCAAGGAGTCCAAAGATTCCAAGGACTCCAAGGACGAAATCGACAAGATCAACAAGGACTATCACAAGGACGACAAAGACGAGGGCGGCAAGGAGCACTACAAGGACGACAAGGAAAACCAGAAAGACGCCGCCAAGGAAGACAAGGAATTCGAGGAAATCAAGGGAACCGACAAAGAAAAGGACGACAGTAAGGAAACCAAGGAAATTAAGGACGAGAAGGAAGCCAAGGACTTCAAGGACGAGAAGGATGCCGGCTACGAAGGCGACAAGCAAGGCGACAAGGAAGGCACAAAGGACATAAAGGACCAGAAGGAAAGTACCGACCAGAAGGATAGCAAGGACTACAAGGATGCGAAGGACGCTGGCAAGGAGGAGGGCGACAAGGAAAGCGGCAAGGANGGTGACAACGAGAAGGAAGGCGACAACGAGAAGGAAGACGAAGAGAAGTTCGTCATCGACGATAAAAATGAGGATGAGGAGTTCGACCCGGCTCATCGCGGGCAGTCTGATGACGAGAGCGCCGGCAGGTCCGCTGCGGGCGCCCGAACGAGCAACGGCAGAACTCGCGCGGGCCGCGACGCGGCTGCGGGCGCTGCTCGGCCGGCATCCCTGTTGAGACGACCTCCGGTCGTCTGACCATCGGCAAAACCGGAGTTAAGCGTGACGAATGATGTGCTGATTGTCGGCCGCCCTGGGGACGCCGTCGCCCGCCGACTGGAAAGGGCGCTTACCGCACGGGGCCATACCGCCACTTGGCTCGATGGGCCGACGGCGGCGCGGCTGTTCACTATCCGGGTCACCGCCGCCGGCAACCAAGTCGAGCCCGACCTGCCGATATTCATCCGCCCGATGCCCTGGTGGGGTGCGGACGCCGAAGCCACGGCCGATGCACGGTTCTTGCGCAACGAATGTCACGCTACGTTCCAGGCCGCCGCAGCGCTTTGCCGTCGGCCGGTAATCAACCGCCCGAAGGCAAACGGCCCGGTGTACCGACTGACCGCCGGCTCGCTCGGGACGGAAGCGGCCGGACGCAGCGAGATCCACGCCAGCGGGCCGGAGCAGATCGTCGAAGATGACAGCTCCTTCTGGGGCGAGAACGCAGAATACCGCCTGGGCGCACTCGCCACGCTTCCGCCTGGCGTGCCGGTCCGAGCGCGGCGCGTCGATGTGGCAGCTGGCTACGAGATCGTGACCGTGGTCGGCGCCCAGGCATTTCCCGCGACCAGGGACGCTCGATCCGCCGCGCACGACCTGGCGGCGCGCAGCATCGGGCTTGCGAGTCGGCTCGGTGTCCATTTCGCCGCCGTCACCTGGGCCGTGACGGACGACACGGCGGAAGCCGTTCGCCTCAATCCGTACCCCGATGAGACCGAGCTACGCTACCGCTGGGCCGACGTGCTTGACGCGCTCTGCCGAGACCTGCTGGTATGATCGTCGCGATCGGCGTCGATGTGGATGATACGTTCGCCGGGTTCGTACACCGGGCGGTCGAGGCCGGCGCGACGTTCCGCTGTATCAACTTGCGCGTCGCCGTCGGCGGCGCCTGGCGTTTCGACTTACCGCCGATCGGACCGGCCACGGTCAAGCATGACGCTGAAGCGCTGACTCTGGCGCCCGACGACGGCTACTTTTATCGTCCGATCGACTTATCCGCCGCGGAGACTGACCCGAGCGTCGCGCGCCGCTGGCCTGCGCTGTTTAGCGGCTTGCGCGCTTGGCTGGACGCTGTGCCAGGTCGAGTAGCCAACCGGCCGTCACGTGGCGCGCACAACGGCTGCAAGCCGCTGCATGAAGCGCTGCTGCGCGATTACGGGCTCCGCGTGCCAGACAGCGTGACCAGCAGCGATCCCGACGTGCTGCGCGCTTTCGTTCGCGAGGGGCCGACAATTTCCAAGACTGTCTGCGGCGTGCGCGCCGATGCGGTCGTGGTGACCGAGGATGCTTTCGCCGGCTTTGATCCGGCGAGCGGCCCGGTCCACTTGCAGCGCCTCGTGGCGGGCCACGATGCCCGCATTCATGTCGTTGGCGAGCATATCGTCGCGCAGGTCGCCCAGGCCGGCGCGGTCGACTACCGACGCGCTGGCGCGATCGCGGGGATGAAGGTTTTCGAGCCGCCCGCCGCGCTGCGCGACCTGCTGATAGCCGCCACAGCGGGGATCGGGCTTGCTTTCGCTGGTTGGGATTTCAAGATCGACGCGGATGGCATGCATTGGTGTCTCGAGGCGAACCCGATGCCCGGCTACGGACCCTATGATTCGCGCTGCGGCGGCGCCGTCTCCCGCGCGCTGCGACGCTATCTCGACCCGGACGCGCCATGATCAGCGAGACACTGCCACTCAGCGAGCATGAGTTGATCGGCGCCACAGAGTGCGCCGCGATCGCTCATCGGGTGCTCGGGCTGCGCTCGCATTGGACCCGTCGATCGAGCGGTGAGTTCTATTCGCTCGGAGCGGCATCCTATCTGGATGCGACAAGAGGTCCTGAGCCCTACTTGGCCGCGGCGCGGGTGACGAACAAATTGTTGCTCGATCATTTTGGGGGACTGTACGACCGGATCGTAGCGTTCTTCCGCGAGTTGCTGGATGAGGAAGTGTCGCTCGATGTCGAGCGGGCGGCGCCGGGGTTTCATGTGTTCGTGCTGCGCGGCGAGGATCGCNGCGGTGACAATCCGGCGCGACGGGCCCATTTCGACCACCAATGGCGGCTCGCGTATCCGGGCGCGCGGCCGGAGGGCACGCTGTCGTTTACGCTGGCCATCGCGACGCCGAGCGGTGGAGCAGGCATGGCGTTGTGGCCGCTGCGCTGTGATCAGCCGGATCGATCCAGCCGCGACGCCTGGTCGCGCACATTGGAGCAGACGCCGCAGTTGGTGCCGTACGCGCCAGGACGAATGGTGCTGCACGACGGACTAATGCTGCATGCGATCGGCGCCGCGCCGGCCGCCCGAGCGACTGGACACCGGATTACCTTGCAGGGTCATGGAGTCCGGTTTGGCGGACAGTGGCGGCTGTACTGGTAGCGAGCTTCTCGGCGCAGGAGCAAAGCGTCGAGGAACATTGCCCGTAATCGAAGTACGGCAAAAACCAACGCGGCACCGACTACGACCAACAAACCAGTACAAGCAGCGCCGACCGGATCAAGCCAGCCTGTCATTCTTGAAAGAGGATCATCCGGTGGCGGTGGAGGAAAGCATTGAATCCTGCTTTCGCGGTGCCTGATTAAACAGGTGAATGGACTTCGGAGAGACCGCCGCGAGGCCGTCTTTCTGCTTTTGTCTTGTCGATCACATTGTGACGCATGAGTCCGCTTTTGGCCCTTAGCGGACATCCCAGCCGCCGCAATCAATGTCCGCTTTCGGGGGTAAAGCAGCCGCACTTTTAGTCGCGCCGCGTGTCCGCTAATGACCCAAAACGGACATTTCTCGAAGAGCAGCGCAAACCCAGGAACAGCCGATGCCAGTTGGTTGTTGATTCACGGCGCAAATCGGCTTGGAGGAGATCATGACAAGATCAGTACGGATCGTCCTGGCGGTGGCCTTGTTACTGGGCGGAGTTACCTTTGCAATGGCTCAAAATGGTCCGGCCAACGGAGCGTATCCACCGGGCACGAAAAACCCGAATCTTTACGGCTACTATGGCGACTATGACTACTACGCGCGGCCGCGCTATGCGCCATACTACCGTAAAGCACCCTACTATATCCTGGGCTATCCCGTCCCACACTACGGCTACATGGGTTGGCGCGGCGGGCGGTAGTGTCGTGCAATCGTGCACACTGTGTTGCTAACTTGTAAAGAGTGCCGACCGCGCCCGACCAAGGCGGAGCGGGATCGTCGCACCACCAAGCCGGCGTTCAAGGACGCCTGGAAGTGGGGCCAGCGCTGCCTTGTGGTCACCGACGGCTTCTACGAATGGAAGAAGGGGATCGCCGTCAAAGAGAAGCAGCCTTACGCCATCGCTATGGCCGACGACGGCATGATGGTCATGGCTGGGCTATGGTCACGGTAGAAGGATCCGAAGTCTGGTGATGAGGTTCTGAGCTGCACCGTCCTGACCTGTGCTCCGAACGACGTCATGGCCGGGTTGCACGATCGGATGCCGGTGATCCTGCTCGAGCGCGATTGGCCGAAGTGGCTGGGGGAGAAGGCGGCCAGCGAAGATGAATTGCTCGCACTGCTCAAGCCGTGTCCGGACGAAGCGCTGAAAATCTGGCTGGTCGGCAAGGCGGTCGGCAACGTGAAGAACACGGGGCCGCAGTTAGCGATGCCGGGCTAATCCGCGGGGCGGCATCCGCTTGCCCCGCGCTTTTGCTATGCGATCTGATAGCGACTCAGATAACAAAAAGAACCCCAAGCGCAGTCGGCTTGGGGCTCCGTAGTGCTTCACTCTAGGCGATCCGGGCGGCTGGGGTTTGTCGGGGATGGGGGCCGCCCGATCCGCCTATTGACATCTTCGCTATAGCGCGACTTTGGCGGCCGCAACGCGCATCATGCATTAGTGTTACTTGCGGTCTGCGCTCTGAGTTAAGGATGACGAGCGCGGGCGGCTGCGGCCTCAGCTTGTGCCTGCTCCCTGGTCCCGCGCCCATTAACGCGGACGAAATAGTTTCGGTTCCTAATCCGGCGGAAGCACCCAGCACACGCTTATGGGACAGCCTTTAAGCTCCGCCGCGGGAGGAAAATGCACAATATCTCAGACTCAAAAAGAGATGCCGCCGAATGTCGCCGCGCGGCTGCGGCTGAGACAAACCCGGACGTCGCAAGGCAGCTACTTTTAATAGCCGACGCTTGGGACAAGGTTATCCGTGAGTATGAACGAGTAAGGATACCTAGCTCGTTCTAACGTCGCGATGGACGGTACTCGACCTTTTCCAACATCAGCACCGGAGGGCATCGCTTGCGCCGCGTTTATGTTGTGCAGCGGTCATAGACGTCAGAACTGATTGTATTGCGCGACGATGGCGGCGAGTTCGGGAAAGCGAAACATGACGCTGAGAGTCAGCAAAAGACCAATCAGACATAATGCCACGACCGCATGTACATCGGGATTTGTAACCGCAGTAAAAATCCGCTGCCAAGGTTCGTCAGCAGGATGGACATATTTGCCCTTAGCTTTCGCGAGTGCTTGAAGCTCTCGGATCCTTGGTTGCTCATTCATTCGCGCNCATCCCTTTTCAAGTGACGTGCGCACATGACCTGTAATCAGGCCTCAGCGTCTGTGTCGTGTGTCACAGGTGTTCGGTATTTCGNAGGCGCGCCCATGTCGGTTTCCAAGCTAAAGTTCCATCGACGTGCTGTGCTCGCCGTCACATTGTGGTGGATTCCAGCGTGTACAGTTCGGCGCTGAGAGATGGAGGTTTGCCATGCGCAAGCATCACGTCATCGCTGTAGTCGCAGTTCTGCTTATCGGGGTAGTAGCGAAGCAGTTTTTCTTTCCGCCTAGAGCGGCAGAAGCTGACCCACACTCAGCTACCCTGGACATCCGTCAAATGCACCTCGACCATCCGAGTCTTCCGGCGCAGAAGATGCACGATATGACATTCGTATTCGACAGCGAATGATGTGACCGTTGTCGAAGGCGGCAATAGCGCTAGGCAGCGGCATTTGATGTAGGGCGCTGCGTCAGTTGGCGGCCTCTTTTATTTGATATTCGACGTTCTCAAGCTGAAGCACCATCTGCAGCGCGATCGAGACTTGCGTGCGCTTTTTCTGCCCGCCCGCGGCATCCGCTTGCCCCGCGCACGCCCTCATGGGCCAGGTCCACGACTCAGATAAGTTTTGTTCAATCCACTGTGATACGCCGCCCTCGGACACGACGCCGCAACGGCAAAAGGTCGCCTCAGTTGGCGGCCCAGATTGTGCTACGAAGCCAATCGTGCCGGGCGCGCTTGGCAGGCTTGCCCCTTCTGGGCGCGAAGGCATGCGAAGCCCTGATCGCCAGGTCGGGGCTTCTGCTTTTGTAAGACCGCCTCAGTTAGCGGCGCCCCTCACCTCAGCCGGTACTCGAACTTTTCCAACATCAGTACCATCTGGGGGCGAGATCGATACTTGTGTCGCCGCCTGCAGCGAACGCGGGGCAAGCGGATTCGCCCGTTACGCGAATAGCGGCCGACGATTTTCGGGACCGACTTAACCGAGATCTGGCTAACGGGCGAGCGGGCGGCCAATATCTGGCGAACGGGTGGTGAACTTCACCACGTTGCTGCGTGCCATTTCGAAGACTTCGCCGGTTTCCGTCGTGACCGACAGATGGCATTCGCGACATTCAAAGACCAGCAGTTCCGGCAAGTTACTCAGGCGAGCAATCCTGCGCGAGAAGCGCATGGTTTTGCAGCAGCTTGGGCACGGCCATGTCGTGTTGTCGCTAGACACTTCGATCATCCCACACCCCTGATNACGATCGTATCGGGAGCCGGGTTACCGCACCGTTAAGCCCGTCCATGATGTCCAACTAGATCAGAAAGGCGCGCACCATGATCGATGATGACTCCTCCACCAGCGAAGGCCGCTTCGGACAGCGAGATGTCAAAAAATACAGTGGCTGGGCGGGCGCGGTGGCTATAGCCATAGCAATCGTCAGTATGGGACTGGTCTTTTATTTTCGAGCAAAGCTCACTGCTCTGTAATTGGATTCGCGGATTGGCGTAATTCGGACGCTTACGACTGTGCCGCGCATAGATCAGCGCATGGCTCCAATGCCCCGACCGCCCGCCTAAAGCATCAATTCGTTATTATCTAACCCTGCATTAGTTTTGGTGACGCGAGCCGAATCCCAAAATTTCGGCCGCGCATAGGAGAGGAGGCCATCATGGGCTTGCTTCAGATTGCATCGCTCGTCGTCGTCGCGGCATCGCTCTGGCTGTTTTTCTCGGCGCGTAACTCCCCCGTAAAAAAGTGAAGCCGCACCAAACATTTTGCAGCGGTTGTACAACAAAAATTTGTGGCGAACCCTGAACGAGCGGCGAATGTCTGGCGAACGGGCAGGGAACCAAGGTGTTTTCGCCTAGAGGGCGGCCGCTTCCAAAACATCGGCGACGTCTTCTGCTGTGACCCGTAGGTCACATTTTTCGCATTCAAGGACTGGATGCCCCGACGCGCCAGGAGCTTGGCTGGTTGTGTCACCGGGCGGCCGGGGCGTGCCAGGGCGCCGCTCACGTTAGGGACGAGGGCAGCCGGCGGCGTGCAGCGTACCTGAAAGTGTGATGCTGAACTAATCAGAAAGGCGCCCCGACCGGAGTTCCGCACAAGATGCCGCCGGCTCTTTTTATTTGCTCGCGCCTGTCGATCTCGAATCAGCCCATATTGACGGGATGAGCCACGCCCGACTGATGGCCGTCGAGAGAAACGGATATTGGACCGTTAGGGTAACCTGGCCAAACGGCGTGAGGCTTTATTTCGGCGAGTTTCTTTCTGTGCGCGAAGCGCGCCAATTGATGAAACAGTACATGCGGTTGAAGGTTAAGAGCAACAAGAGCAACCGAAACGAGCCGCCGCGCCGCGCGCTATCGGCGATCTAACAGCGCCGTCTGTTCGCGTGAGTTATTTATTGCTGATAAAAGCTTGTCATTTCGTTCGAGCGTTCGCGTTGACAGCACGGGCGATCGCATTGAGGGTACGCGCGCTTTCGGACAGCACGTCACGGCGCAGTTTGAAAGTTCCTTTGAAGCTATAAACTGAACCCGCCGGGGTTAAGGTTCCTCCCTTGGCGGGCTTTTGCGCCGGCGCTGCCAACCCCACGAAATGCGAATGGGACCCGGGAGAGTCATGCGCGCCACTCCCGGGTCCCGCCGCCGGGGCAACGAAATATCGTTACCCCGCCCCACAATCTTTGATGATGCCGGCCCCCTAGGAAAGCGAACCGGCTATCGTTAGCGGATTCCCATCGATGTCCACGACGCGTTCGATCTCATGCTCGCAGGTTCGACAAGCAAAGGATTGGCGTTCGTGATTGTGATCGATATCCGGGCTACGCCTCGTCAGAGACATTCGCCGTTTGCAATTCGGACACAAAGGTCTCTCATCCGCGCCAAAGCTGCGCGGCGTCAATGACTGGTACATGCCGTCGAATCCCCCGACCGACGGAGGTAAGAAAGTTTAGAAATATGTCGAGAGAGGGGCGGGCGGCAACTTTAGCGTGGCCGACAGACGATTGGGATTCCTGCCGGCCACTTCCTAACCGAGCTGTGGGGCTCGGATGAGCGTCCCAAACATATCATTGCGAGTCGCATCTGTGCGAATCCAGCCGAGCGGCGCTGCTAACGGGCCAGTATCACCATTCGATGTCGTATTCGTTCTGAATCTTATCGAGTGCTTGAGCGGATGCCGAGAGCACTGTCGTTGCGGCGATGCCGATATTGGCATCCCAATTTGGTTTGCCCTTTCTTTTCCGGATTTCGAGGCCGGCTTCGACAAAACGCGCGTTGGCTCCGACCACTTTAGCGGTCTGTTCGATGAGGCTCTTGCGCACTTCAAAGAATGTGAGTGTCTTTCTTGCCATAAGGGAACTCCGCAAGTTCAGCACGGTTTCCCGTCCGAGACGTAAGCGGGCATCTACTGAGAGGCCCATTGTAAAGCTTTTGCTTTTTCATCTTCTGTGACTTGGAAATTGTTTTCCGCCGTCGATCGCAATTGCACCGTGGTCAGCCAACTTTCGGCCAGTGCGAGCCAGCTTTGCTTTTCTTCTTTGTTCTGAGCGCTTTTAGCCATGCGCAGACATCTTGCAGCGTTGTCGCGTTGTCTTTTGATCTCGTTCATCACGGGAGCTCATCTACACACATAAAACTACGCGAACAAAAAGCCCCGGCGCTGTGAGTAGGAACCGCCGGGGCTTTAGTTCTGGGCACAGCCGGTACGCGGAACTTGATCCGGCGCCGAAAGCATTGCTCAAATAAGTTTCCGAGAGCTTAGCGGCGCGGAATCGGCGGCCTATGGAACCGGAATATGCTGTCGTGCAGTTTTCAATCGCGCTTAATCATCGCGAACTTGGGAACTTTTATCGGCCATGAAAAAGGCCCCGATCTTGGGATGCCCCGCGCTATGGTTCCCAGCTGGGCTTGCATTTTGGGATCCGCACCGCGTCGGGCGGAACCAGCCCGTCTTTTTCGTTTGACCTTCGCACCAGGCGCTCGGCAAGGGCCAAATAGTCGTCTCGTATTATGGGTTCGCGCGCATCCCGAGCGGCGACGAAACATTGAAATGCAAATTCGCGAAGCCGTCGACCTTCCATACCCCCACATCCCCGCCAATCATCCGTTCCGTAGTGCACAACGCCACACCGGGGCGGCAGTTTCCCAACGAAATGGAACGTTGGAGCATATCGTAAGGGAACCCCTGCGGAGATCGCTGACTTGCGCGCGCAAAAACATGAGAGTGGCGATAACGATCATGCTTCATCTCACTTCGGCCGGTCGCCCTGCGCTTTTTTCTGCGTGCGTAGTCACGACTCAGATAAATCTTGTTCAATCCGCTTTGCTGACGTGGTGAACCTCCACCTCTCTGACACACGCGCGTCAGCACGGGCGGTTTCTCTCTTGTGATGGGAGCCTAGCCCTGGCGCGAATGCTTGGCTCTTTTTGCCGGCTCGCTGTTAGGGGTCATGTGAACAGCGACGATCGTCCGGCTAAGACCATCTATGCGCAGCCTGCTTCTGGGGGGCAATCGTTCGCGATCCAAATGCTTCGCTCTTTGTAATTGTAAGCGCACCAAGTGGGGAGATGACGATGCTCGGACGTCAATCCGCAAACGCCGCAGGCCACTCGTCACCGGAATCGGAAGAACACTCGTCGCGGCTGACAGCCATCGTTCGCGATCTCGTCGGTTACACACTTGAGGAGGTTGAACGTGAACTCATCCTCAATTCGCTCGACCAATATGGTGGCTGCCG